>Ga0210397_10003063_pt1 | contig 10349 bp, 6 predicted proteins | sample IncBWH2OmetaG_FD_160126 | JGI IMG/M metagenome (GOLD analysis project Ga0210397, IMG submission 160126) | Forest soil microbial communities from Barre Woods Harvard Forest LTER site, Petersham, Massachusetts, United States - Inc-BW-H-2-O ...
ATAACGGGCAGACAAGCCGGAACCGGAGGGCGCGGGCACGATTCGTCCGGGAGCCGACAGCAGATGCATCGGTGCCATAGTGCCGCGCGCCGTGAGCTGTATCTGACGCCAATTTCACGACGGATTAATGCGTCGACGGAAGGTAAGCCATTACTCGCATCGAACTCTGCTATCGAGCGTGACGAAAGACAACAATGCGTTCGCGCCGCTGCCCAACACGATTTTCGCGATCCGTCAGGTGCCGCAGTGGGACGTCCCGGTCTTCCTGGTTGTCAACGACCGGAGCGGCGCGCGGGCTGACGGGTGCCAGGAAAGTCGCATGAAGCGAAGCGCCCGACGATAAAGCGGGGCTAGGGCTTGCCCTGCCGGGACCGCCCGTGAGATGACCTGAAAAGGTCTGCAACGGATGTCCCGATGACGGAAGAAACCAGCAAGAAAACGCCGCAAACGCTGCGCAGCGCGCGCTGGTTTGCGCCCGACGATCTCAGGGCCTTCGGTCACCGCTCCCGCGCCATGCAAATGGGCTACGCGCCGGAAGAGTGGAAGGACCGGCCGCTGATCGCGATCCTCAACACCTGGTCGGACGCGCAGCCCTGCCACATGCATTTCAAATCCCGCGTCGACGACGTCAAGCGCGGCATCCTGATGGCCGGCGGCTTTCCGATCGAATTGCCGGCGCTGTCGCTGTCGGAATCTTTGTTGAAGCCGACCACCATGCTCTACCGCAATCTCTTGGCGATGGACGCGGAAGAACTGTTGCGCGGCCATCCCGTCGACGGCGTGGTGCTGATGGGCGGCTGCGACAAGACCACGCCGGCGCTGCTGTTGGGCGCCACCAGCATGAACATCCCCGCGATCTATCTGCCGGCCGGGCCGATGCTGCGCGGCAACTGGAAGGGCAAGACGCTGGGTTCGGGATCGGATGCCTGGAAATACTGGGACGACCGCCGCGCCGGGAAAATCTCCGACAAGGACTGGGTGGACGTCGAGGCCGGCATCGCCCGCAGCTACGGTACCTGCATGACCATGGGCACCGCCTCGACCATGACCGCGATCGCCGAATCGATCGGCATGACGTTGCCGGGCGCCTCCTCGATTCCGGCCGCGGATGCCGGTCACATCCGCATGGCTTCCGAATGCGGCCGCCGCATCGTCGAGATGGTGTGGGAGGATCTGACGCCGAAACGGATTCAGACCCGAAAAGCCTTCGAGAACGCCATCACGGTCGCGATGGCTATGGGCTGTTCGACCAACGCGATCATTCATCTGATCGCACAGGCCCGCCGCGCCGGACAGGACATCGGGCTGGATGATTTCGAGAAGGCGAGCCGCAAGGTGCCTGTCATCGCCAATGTGCGGCCCTCCGGCGACACTTACTTGATGGAGGATTTCTTCTATGCCGGCGGCCTGCCCGGTCTGATGAGCCGGATCGGGGAGCATCTTCATCTCGATTGTTTGACGGTGACCGGCAAGACGCTCGGTGAAAATATCGCGGGTGCCGAGGTCTACAATGATGACGTGATCCGCACCGTCGCGAACCCGATCTACAAGGAGGGCGCGCTCGCCGTGCTCCGGGGCAATCTCGCGCCCGACGGCTGCGTGATCAAGCCGAGCGCCTGCGAGCCGCGTTTCCTCAAGCACACCGGGCTCGCGCTGGTGTTCGACGACTATCCCTCGATGAAGAAGGCGATCGACGATCCCAATCTCGACGTGTCGGCCGATCACGTGCTGATCCTGCGCAACGCGGGCCCACAAGGTGGGCCGGGCATGCCGGAATGGGGCATGCTACCGATCCCGACAAAACTCGTAAAACAGGGCGTGCGCGACATGGTGCGGCTGTCCGACGCGCGCATGAGCGGCACCAGCTACGGCGCCTGCATCCTTCATGTCTCGCCGGAATCCTATATCGGCGGCCCGTTGGCCCTAGTGAAGAACGGCGACCGCATCGCGCTCGATGTCGCCGCGCGAACCATCAATCTCGATGTGCCGGAAGCAGAGCTCGCCAGGCGCCGCGCCGAATGGAAGCCGCCCGCGCGGCGCTTCGAGCGCGGCTATGGCTGGATGTTTTCCCGCCACATCAAGCAGGCCAACGAGGGCTGCGATTTCGATTTCCTCGAAACCGGCTTTGGCGCGCCGGTGGGCGAGCCTTCGATTTATTGATTGAGAAACGAGTAAACCATGACGAAGCTGAGCGACGCCACCCGCAACAAACTGAAAACCGTCTCGACCGCGACGGTCGCGACCGCGCTGTACAAGCGCGGCTTGCGAATCCAGTGCATTCAGGACGTGCATCCGCTCAACCCCGACCAGCCGACCATGGTTGGCGAAGCCTTCACGCTGCGCTACATGCCGGCGCGCGAAGACCTCAACAAGCTCGAAGTGTTTCGCGATCGTTCCCATCCGCAGCGCAAGGCGATCGAGGAGTGTCCGCCCGGCGCGGTGCTGGTGATGGATAGCCGCAAAGATGCGCGCGCCGCATCCGCCGGCGCGATCCTGGTGACGCGATTGATGCAGCGGGGCGTTGCCGGCGTCGTCACCGACGGCGGTTTTCGCGATTCGGCCGAAATCGCAAAGCTCAGCATTCCCGCCTATCACCACCGGCCGAGCGCACCGACGAATCTGACGCTGCACCAGGCGATCGAGATCAATGGCCCGATCGGCTGCGGCGACGCGCCGGTATTTCCCGGCGACGTCATTCTGGGTGACGCCGACGGCGTGATCGTGATCCCCGCGCATCTGGCCGACGAGATCGCGGAAGAAACGTTCGAGATGACGGCGTTCGAGGATTTTGTCACTGAGGAGGTCGGAAAAGGCCGCGGCATCTTCGGCCTCTATCCCGCAACCGACGAGCAGGCGCTGAACGATTTTGCGGCATGGCGGAAGAAGATGGGGCGGTGAGCCCTTAGCCCTCTCACCGCAAGGGCGGCAGCACCGGGGATCAGTTTCTTACCTCTCCCCGCTCTTTTGCGGGGAGAGGTCGAAATTCGCGACAGCGAATTTCGGGTAAGGGGCATGGCACGATGCCCGCTACAATCCCCAGTCTTGATGAGGAGGCAGCCCCTCGCCCCAGCCCTCTCCCCGCGAAGAGCGGGGCGAGGGAGCAGTCCGCCGACGCGGTGACGATTCTCCTAGCCTCACACCGCGCCCCGCTCCGCCATTCCCACCGCCCACAGCGCAAACGCATAGGCGATCGCGACTTCGTCGAGGCGGTTGAAGCGGCCGGAGGCGCCGCCATGGCCGGCGCCCATATTGGTGCGCAACAACACCGGGCCGCCGCCGGTCATGGTGGCGCGCAGCCGCGCGATCCATTTTGCGGGCTCCCAATAGGTGACGCGCGGATCGGTCAGGCCCGCCATCGCGAGGATCGCCGGATAGTCCTTCGCCGCGACGTTGTCGTAGGGCGAGTAGGACAGGATGGTGCGGAAATCCCTTTCGCTCAGCAGCGGGTTGCCCCATTCCGGCCATTCCGGCGGCGTCAGCGGCAGCGTGTCGTCGAGCATGGTGTTGAGCACGTCGACGAACGGCACTTCGGCGACGATGCCGGCGAACAGCTCGCCGGAGCGGTTCGCGACCGCGCCCATCAGCATGCCGCCGGCGCTGCCGCCATGGGCGACAATGCGCTTCTTGCTGGTGTAGTTCGTCTCGCACAGCGCGCGCGCGCAAGCCGCGAAGTCGTCAAAACTGTTGGTCTTCTTCTCGCGCTTGCCGTCGAGATACCAGCCCCAGCCCTTGTCGGTGCCGCCGCGGATATGCGCAATCGCGTAAGTGAAGCCGCGGTCGACCAGCGACAGCCGATTGGCGTTGAACGACGCCGGCATCGCCATGCCGTAGGAGCCGTAGCCGTAGAGCAGCAGCGGCGCGTGGCCGTCGCGTTTCAGGTCGCGCCGGTGCAACAGCGACACCGGCACCTCGGCGCCATCATGCGACCTCGCCATGATGCGGGTGGTGACGTAATCGGCCGGGTTGTGGCCGGACGGGATTTCCTGCCGCTTGCGCAAGGTGCGTGTCCTGCTCGCCATGTCGTAGTCGTAGACTTCCGACGGCGTCGTCATCGACGAATAAGAAAAGCGCAAGTTCGTTGTGTCGAACTCGTAGGAGCCCATGGTGTCGAGCGAATAGGCCGCCTCGTCGAAGGCGGTGGCGTGCTCTTCGCCGGTCCTGAGATCGCGAATGACGATCGCGGGCAGCGCGTTGGCGCGCTCGAGCCGCACCAGGTGTCCGGAATAGAGGTCGTGATCGAGGATGTAGACGCCGGCGCGATGCGGGATCAGGTCGCGCCAGGTCGCGCGCGCAGGCGAAGCAAGCGGCGCGGTGACGATCTTGAAGTCGATCGCGCCATCGGCATTGGTGAGGATGAACAGCTCGTCGCCGCGGTCGGCCAGCGAATATTGCACGCCGGTCTCGCGCGGCGCGACCAGACGTGGCGGGGCAAGCGGGTTCGCCAGATCGATCAGGCGCTGTTCGGAAGTTTCATGGTCGCCGCCGGCGATCACGCAGAATCGCCCGCTGGTGCTCTCATGCAGATGGGTGAACCAGCCGGGATCGGTTTCCTCATAGATCAGGACATCGTCGGCCTGCGTGGTGCCGAGGCGATGGTGCCAGACCTGCATCGGCCGGTGGTTGTCGTCGAGCTTGACGTAGAAGAAGCTTTTGGCATCCGCGCTCCACACCACGCCGCCGTCGCTCTCTTCCACGATATCGTCGTGGTCGCGGCCGCTGTCCCATTCGCGCACCCGGATCGAGAAATATTCCGAACCCTTGGTGTCGGCGCTCCAGGCGACGAGCTTGTGGTCGGGCGAATGCCGGCTGCCGCCGAACTTGAAATAGTCGTGGGCCGCGGCGAGCTCGTCGCCGTCGAGCACGATATGGCTCTCGCCGCCCTTCCGCGGCATACGGCCGAATAGCTCGTGTTGCCCGCCTTCGCGGAACTTGCGGAAATAGGCGAAATCGCCGTCCGGCGAGGGCACGCTGGAATCGTCTTCCTTGATCCGCCCGCGCATCTCCTTGACCAGTGTCTTCTGCAAGAGGGCCGTGTGGCCAAGCAGGCTGTCGGCATAGGCGTTCTCCGCTTCGAGATACTGCCTTATATCGGCATCAAGGACCTGTGGGTCGCGCAGCACCTCCTGCCAGTTCTCGTCCTTCAGCCAGGCATAGTCGTCGGTCACAGGTATGCCGTGAATGGTAAAGCAATGCGGCCGGCGCGGCGCGACCGGCGCAAGAGCCGGTTTATTCAGCGTTTTTGTCACTCAGTCCTCGTTGGGTGCAGGCGGATTGCATCCAGATATGCCCGAACCTGCCGATTTCCAGCAGCGATTTAGGCTAGTTGCGCAGCCGCGCGCTGGCGTTGGCGCCGAACATCGGGATCTGGTTCACCGCCAGCACCACCGCGAAGGTGATCACCAGCATGGCGATGCCGAGCACTGAGATCGCCGCGAGGTCGCCGCTTTCGTTGAGGTCGTAGATCAAAACCGAAAGCACCTTGGTCTGCGAGGTGAACAGCACGATCGCAGCCGAGAGCTCGCGCATCACGCCGATGAAGATGAAGCACCAGGTCGCGATCACGCCGGTGCGCAACAACGGCGCGACGATCTTGAGCAGCGACTGCAGCCGCGTCGCGCCGAGGATGCGGCTCGCATCCTCGAGCTCGGGATGCAGGGTGGCGAACGCCGCCTGCAATTGTTGATAGGCCGACGGCAGGTTGATGGTCAGAAACGCGATCAGCAGGATCCATAGCGTGCCGTACAGCACAAAGGGCGGCCGCGTGTAGCTTAAGAACAGGCCGACGCCGAGCACGATGCCGGGGACCGCGACCGGCGCGGTCGCGAGGAAGCCGAGCACGCGGTGCCCCGCGATCACCCGGCGCGTCGTGACATAGGCGATAACCAGCGCCAAGATGGTGCCGATGGTCGCGGTCGCGGTGCCCAAAATCACGGTGTTCTTAAGCACAAGCCCGGTCGAGGACAGGTCGGTGAACACGAAGATGACGTTGCGCAGCGTCATCGTCGCAGGCGTGGCCAGCGTGGTGGCGTTCGGCGAGAACGCGGCGTTGAGCAGCGCGAAATAGGGCAGGAACACCGGATTGAGCAGCACGACCAGGCAGAACGCCAGCGCCGCCCAGCGCCAGCCTTTCAATTCCACGCGGCGCGGCGCTCCATATTTGCCGCCGACCACGGAATAGCCGCGGCGGCCAAGAATGAATTTTTGCGCCTGCAGCAGCAGGATGGTCAGCAGCAACAGCGGCACCGCCGCGGCCGCGGCGAGTTCGAGCTTCGGCGGATACTGGAACAGGCTCCAGATTTTCGTGGTCATGGTGTGGAAGCCGGCCGGCAATGCCAGGATTGCCGGCGAGCCGAACAGCGTCATGGCCTGCAGAAACGCGACCAGGCTGCCCGCCACCAGCGCCGGCAGCGCGAGCGGGATGGTGATGCGCCGCGCGGTGGTCCAGGCGTTGCCGCCGAGGATCGCGGACGCGTCCTCCAATTCACCCGGCATGGTGTCGAGCGCGTTGGCGACCAGCACGAACACGAACGGAAACGTGTAGCAGGAGATGACGAAGATGATCCCGGTCATTGAATAGATGTTGAACAGATGGTCGTCGGATTCGGCGCCGGTCAGGAATCGAAACAGTTGATTGAGCAGGCCGCTGTTCGGCGCCGCCAGCAATTCCCAGGCGATCGCGCCCAGGAACGGCGGCGTCACGAAGGACGCCGTCACCAATGCGCGGATGGTCTGCCGTCCCGGCATGTCGGTACGCGATACCAGCCAGGAGATCGGCGCCGCCACCACGCAGCAGATAACAGCCGAGGTGACGGCGATGATGGCGGTGGTGAATAGCGGGTCGAGGAAATCCGGATCGGTGAACAGCGTGACAAAATTCTGCAGCGTGAAGTGCCGGGCCTTGTCGGTGAAGCTATAGACTGCGAGCCACGACAGCGGCATCGCGATCAGCACGACCAGGAATGCCGCAAACAGCCACAACACCGGCTTGGTCAGGTCGATGCGGGGCTTTGCAACGTCGATGCTGGGACTAAGGGCAGGGTTAAGGGTCATGTTGCTTTCAATCTGGATCCACGCGCGACGTAAGCCCCCTCGCCCCGCTCTTTCGCGGGGAGAGGGCCGGGGTGAGGGACTTTCTCCGCGAACTCGGACTCGCGGAGAGAGCCCCTCCCCGGATTGCTTCGCAATCCGACCTCTCCCCGCGAAAGGGCGGGGGAGAGGTGAAAAGCAAGAGCGCCGCATTCAACCGTCAAACCTTAAACAGCTTCGTATAGCGCGTCTTGATCTCTTCGCTCATCGCTTCCACGCCGGCGGCGTCCTCCTTCATCAATTTGATGTCGGAGATCTTTCGCCGTCCCGGCTTTGAGGTGACCTGCGCATGGGCCGAATACTGCGCGGTGAAATCGACGTAGAACTGTTGGGTTTCACGCGTATGCAGCCAGGCCTGGAACAGCTTTGCGGCGTTGGGATGCGGCGCCGAGACAAAAATCCCGGTCGGTCCCGAGATCGTCGGCGTGCCTTCGCTCGGATAGATTGGTTCGACCGGCTGGCCGGCCTCCTTCAACAGCACCACGCCATATTCGTTGCCGTCGGCCATCACCGCGCGCTCGCCGAGCGACAGCTTTTTCGGCGGATCGGTCGACGACTGCACCTGCATCACGCGCTGCTTCGACAGTTTCTCGAAATAGTCCCAGCCCAGTTCGCGCACGAGCTGGAAGGTCGCGGTCATGATGGTGCCGCTATAGGCGGGGTGACCCTTGACCATCTTGCCGGCCCATTTCGGATCCAGCAACTCGGCGTAGCTCTTGGGCGCGTCTTCGGGTTTCACCAGATTGGTGTTGTAGGCGATCGAGGACAGCCAGATCCGCGAGGTCGCGAACAGGCCGTCGGAATCGCGAAAGTTTTCCGGAAAATATTTCGCGATGTCCTCGGAGACGAATGGCATCAGCCAGCCGTTCTTCTTCCAGGGAATGAAGTGCGAAGCGTCGGACGAGTTGATGACATCGACGGCATGGATGCCGGCGTCAAATTCCTGACCGATCCGCTGAAACAGCCGCTCCGAGCCGGAGCGCTCGATCTGCACCGAAATTGCCGGATAGGCCGCCTCAAAAGCCTTGCCGAGCTTTTCCCCGACCGGCAGGTCCATCGCGGAATAAAGCACCACCTTGCCTTCCTGCTTCGCGGCTTCGATCAGTTGCGGCGTGACGGCTTGCGCCGGCGGCGCCGCCGCGCGAAGGGGAGATGCGAACACGGTGCCGAGCGCAAGCGCGGCCGTACCTTTGAGAACATCGCGCTTCGATAGCTTTCCGTTTTTCATCGCGCGGCTCGCTTAATCATCGGCTGAGCGCCCGGCAGCGTTCGGGCGGCAGCGTGAGCCAGACCTGCGCGCCTTCGGCCACCATGTTGGCCGGAGGCGTGACGATGCGCAACGTCGTGCCGTCGGATATCTCGACCAGATAGTCGCGGGTGGCGCCGAGAAACACCTGCCGCGTGACGCGGGCAGGAACCGCGTTTGGCGTATTTTGCGGCGGCTGCGTCGCCAGCTCGATATCGTGCTGGCGGATCGCGACCGACGCGCTCTGGCCAGCCTTAAGCTTGGCGCCCACCACCTGCAAGGTCGCGCCGGCAAACGCGACATGATTTTCGTCGCGCGCGACGCCCTTGATGATGTTGCTGGCGCCGATGAAGCGCGCGACGAATTCCGATTGCGGCCGGTCATAGATATCTTCGGGCGTGCCGAGTTGCTCGATCTTGCCGCCGCTCATCACCGCGATCAGGTCGGCGGTGGTCATGGCCTCGGATTGGTCGTGGGTGACGTAGACCGTGGTGTAGCGGTATTGGTCGTGGAGCCTGCGGATTTCGAACCGCATCTCCTCGCGCAAATTGGCGTCGAGGTTGGACAGCGGCTCGTCCAGCAGCAGCGTCTCCGGCTCGACGATCAGCGCGCGCGCCAGCGCGACGCGTTGCTGCTGGCCGCCGGACAATTCGCCGGGATAACGTTGCGCCAGCGGCTCGAGTTTTGTCGTGGCCAGAATCGCGGCGAGCTTCTTGGCAATAGTGTCGCGGTCGAGCTTGCGCAAGCGCAGGCCGTAGACGATGTTCTCCGCGACCGTCATGTGCGGCCACAGTGCGTAGCTCTGAAAGATCATCGACATCTTGCGCTGTTCGGGCGGCAAGGTCTTGGCCTTCGAGGAGACCACGCGCTCGCCGACATGGATCTCACCGTCGGAGGGCTCGAGAAATCCGGCGATCAGCCGCAGCGTCGTGGTCTTGCCGCAGCCCGAGGGCCCCAGCAGGCAGACGAGCTGACCGTGATCGATCCGCAAGCTAACGCCATCGACGACTGCCAGCGATCCAAATCGCTTGGTCAGTCCGTGCAATTCAACGGACGCCAATCGTACACTCCCCATCTCTACGCGTATGCGGAATACGCGTGCGCCGTTGTCGGCCTTCTTATTTATCGGTGGATCAATATAAGCACGAATGAAGGGGGGACAGAAAGGCCGGCACGCCTAAAGTCTGATCCTCTTTGGAACACTGACTGGATGTTTCGGCAACGGCGGTGAGCCCGCTATCCCCTTGTGGGAGTGGGTGGTGTGCATCCCGAGGATACACCTCAAAGCTGTCATGTTGGAAAAGCCTAATTCTCGATCTTGTAGCCCGTCGCCTTCACGATCGGCTGCCAGAACGCGGTATTCGTGGCCAATTCCTTGGAAAGTCCTTCCGGCGTTGTCCCAACCGGGATCAGCCCGATCGCGAGCAGCTTCTGCTTGATGTCGGGTTTACCGAGCGCCGATGTCGCAGCGGCGCTGAGCTTGCCCGCAAAATCGGGCGAGCTGCCGGCCGGCAGCCACATCCCGTACCAGGCATCCGCGACGAGGTCGACGCCGCTCTCCTTCAGGGTCGGCACTTCCGGCAGGAAAGGCGAGCGGACCGCGCTGCTCACGGCCAGGATTTTGACATTGCCGGCGCGATACTGCGGGATGGCGTCGGCGATGGTGGTGATGCCGAACGGCAGATGGCCGCCGACGAGGTCGTTGATGATCGGCGCGGAGCCGCGATAGGGCACGCGGGTCATTGCAACGCCCAGGACTTTCTCGAGCTGCGATCCCGTGAAATGCGGGATCGTGCCGTTGCTCGGCACCCCGAAGGTCGCCTTGTCCGGGTTGGCCTTGAGCCAGGCTATGAATTGCTTGAAATCCTTGGCGTTCACTTGAGGCCCGGTCACGATGCCGAACTCGAAGCGCGCGAGCAGCGAGACCGGCACGAAATCGTTGGCCGTATCGAAGCTCGGCTCGGCCTCCACCATCGGCAACAGATACATGGTGGGTCCGGTGGTCACGAGGACCGTG
>Ga0210397_10003064_pt1 | contig 10346 bp, 13 predicted proteins | sample IncBWH2OmetaG_FD_160126 | JGI IMG/M metagenome (GOLD analysis project Ga0210397, IMG submission 160126) | Forest soil microbial communities from Barre Woods Harvard Forest LTER site, Petersham, Massachusetts, United States - Inc-BW-H-2-O ...
TCGGCTCCTGGTAGGTGACGGCGATGCCCTGGTCAGTGGCGTCGCCGGGGCCGTTGAGGAAGACGGGCTCGCCGCCGACGGTGAGCAGCCCCGCGTCGGGCTGGTGCACCCCGGCCAGGAGCTTGACCAGGGTCGACTTGCCGGCGCCGTTCTCGCCCACCAGGGCGTGGGCCTCACCGGGATACAGCTCCAGGGAGACGTCCTGAAGCGCGTGCACCCCGGCGAAGGTCTTGCTGGCATGGGCCAGCGACAGGACGGGCGTGGCGGCGCCCGCCGCGGCGTCTGCGGGGGCGGTCTCAGAAGTCATCGAGGCACTGGCGTGGTCTGGGGTGAAGTGGCGGCCCGGGCGCCTGCCATGGGCACGCGCGCGAGCCGCCGGGTCGTGGTGTCTAGAAGTTGAACTGGTCGATGTTGGCCTTGTTGAACACCTGCGGCGGCCCGAGCAGGACCGACTTGTCCGACGCGATCTTGAACGTCCCGAGCTTGCCGGCGGTGAACGTCTGGCCCGGGGTGGCGGTCAGCTTCTTGGACGCGATCTGGATTCCCGCATACGCGGCGAGGTAGCCGAGCTTGGCCGGGTCCCACAGCTCGAAGGCCTGGACCGTCCCGTCCTTGACGAACTTCTTCATCGACAGCGGGGTGCCCAGCCCGGTGAGCTGCACCTTGCCGCGGTACTGCGGGGTGTCGAGCACGCCGGCCGCGGCGGCGATGCCCACCGTGGTCGGCGAGATGATGCCGGCGAGGTGGGGGTAGTGCTGGAGCAGGCCGCTGGTCACCTGGGTGGCGGTCGTCGGGTCGTCGTTGCCGTAGACGATCGAGGCCAGGGACATCTTCGGGTACTTCTTGAGCTCCTGCTTCATGTAGCCGATCCAGGCGTTCTGGTTGGGCGCCGAGGCCGCCGCCGAGACGATCCCGATCTGGCCCTTGTCGTGCAGCTCCTTGGCCAGCAGGTCGACCTCGCTGGTGCCGATCGCCGCCGTCGAGGCCTGGTTGATGAACAGGTCGCGGCAGGTCGGCGCGTCAGAGTCGTAGGTCACGACCGTGATGCCGCGGGCCATGGCCTGCTTGAGGGTGGGGCACAGGGCGGTCGGATCGGTCGCGGACACGAGCAGCACGTTGGCGCCCTTGGCGATCGCCGCCTGGATGGCGGGCAGCTGGGAGGCCGACGTCGCCGCCGAGCCGCTGGTCTCGGTCCCGTCGCTGCCCAGCTCCTTGACAGCGGCCAGCGCGCCGCCGGTCTTGATGCTGTCGGCGACGGTGAAGTAGCTGTTGCCGAGGTTCTTGGGGACGACGAACACCTTCAGGCCCGTCTTGGCGCCGCCCGTTCCGCCCGAGGCGGAGGACGTCCCGGCGGCGCTCGACGTGCCCGCGGCGCTGCTCGACGACGAGCTACTCGACGAGCCGCAGGCGGCGAGGCTCACGGCGGCGACGATGGCCGCCAGGGCCGGACCAGACCAACGGAAACGACGCGTCCGCGAGGGATGCGCCTCTAGGTGATGCATACCACGACTCCTCTGCTGGGCTTGACTGGAAGCGGTCGGCTGCCCTTGGGGGTCTCGGGGTCCCTGCATTTCTTCGCCTCTCTCCCTCAGAGCAAAACGAACAGACTCGATCAAATCAGATCACCTTTGGCCGTGTCAAGTTGGGGAGCCGTTAGGTCTGTGTGGCGGGTTTGCGGCCCAGATCTGCGCGTTTAAGTGCGAATCCTTGACAGGCCTGGGGCCGCCGGGTTAGCGTCGTGGGCCGTGTCCTCCGCGCCCGCCGGCCGCCGGGTCTGTTTTCTCCTCCGGGTCCGGCCCGAGCGGGCGCAGGAGTACCGCGAGCGCCATGGCGCGGTGTGGCCCGAGATGCTCGAGGCGCTGCGCGAGACGGGCTGGCGCAACTACTCGATCTTCCTGCGCGCGGACGGGACGCTCATCGGCTACCTGGAGTGCGATGACTTCGCCGGCGCCCAGGCGGCGATGCAGGAGCGCGACGTCAACGCGCGCTGGCAGGCGGAGATGGCGCCTTTCTTCGAACTGGAGGACGGCGTGGCCCCGGACGCGGCGATGGCCCCGCTTCAGGAGATCTTCCACCTGGATTGACACGCACGTTAGTCGTCCCCCGACCACGGGTACGCTCGCCGACACGGGATCGATGTGAGCGCTCACATCTGGGAGCAAGCGGCAAGGAGCTCCCGGGCGGGTGCACGGAGCAGGAGGGAGAGTCATGTCGGATCGCGTTCAGCGTCTGGTGACGGTGTTGGTGTTGGGGTGCGGGCTGGCAGTGTGCGCCGGGGGGGTGGCGGCGGCGAAGGCCTCGCACAGGACGGCTCACAAGCGCGCCCATCGCATCGCCCACCACGACGGGCATTCCGCCGGCCCGTACACGACCGCGCTGAACGTCGCGCTCGCCGGTACCGCCACGGCGTCGACGGAGGCTGCCGGCTCGCCGGCGTCCAACGCCATCGACGGTGATGCCTCTACGCAGTGGTGCTCGGCGAAGTGGACCGGCAACGTCACCGTCGACCTGGGCAGTGTCCGCGTCCTCAACGGCTTCGGTCTCACCCTGGGGTCGGGCGCGACCACGGCGCTCGTCAACATCAGCGCGGGTGAGGATCCCAACGCGCTCACGCCGGTCCCGGACCTCCAGCAGCAGACGCCGGAGGCCAACACGCCGGAGTACTGGCCGCTGCACGGCACGCTGCGGGCCCGCTACGTGAAGATCGACGTGACCGACAACGACGGCACCCCGCCCTGCATCGGGGAGTTCCGCGCCTTCTCGCCGATGTCGTCAAGCGTCATCCCCGATCGCGGCGCCGACCTGTCCTTCGAGCCCCAGGAGGAGGCCGCGGGCGCGCGGTTCAGCGACGGCGGGGCCCCGGGCACGGCGCTGTCGATCCTCAACCACCATGGCCTCAACTACGTCCGGCTGCGCCTGTGGGTGGACCCGTGGCCCGGGTACAGCAACCTGGCCTCGGACCTGAAGATGGCGCAGCGGATCAAGGCCGCCGGCGACAAGCTCTACCTGGACATCCACTACTCGGACTCCTGGGCCGACCCCCAGCACCAGACCATCCCGGCAGCGTGGCAGGGCCAGGACCGCAGCCAGCTCACCGCCACCGTGCAGAGCTACACCCGCTCGGTCATCCACGCCTTCGCCGCGCAGGGGACCCCGGTGGACATGGTCTCCATCGGCAACGAGATCCGCAACGGGATCCTGTGGCCGGTGGGCCAGGTGGACTGGACCAACGACACCGGCTGGAGCAACCTGGTGACGCTGCTCAAGGCCGGCGTAGCCGGCGCGCGCGAGGCGAATCCGCCCGGGCACCGGATGCAGGTCATGCTGCACTTCGACGAGGGCGGCAACAACGCCGACAGCACCCGCTTCTTCGATCACATGGTCTCCGGCGGCGTGCCGTTTGACGTGATCGGGCTGTCCTACTACTCGTTCTTCCACGGGCATCTCAGCCAGATGCGCGACAACGTGGACGCGCTGGCGGCGCGCTACGGCAAGCCGATCGTCATCGCCGAGTCCCAGTACGCGTGGACGCTGGCCGCCGGTGACAGCACCGGCAACTTCGTGTGGCAGACCAGCCAGCTGGAGACCGGCTACCCGGCCAACCCGGGCGGTCAGGAGAGCTTCTACAACGACCTGCTCTCGGATCTCGCCCAGGTGCCCCACCACCTGGCCCAGGGCCTGTTCTACTGGGAGCCCGAGTGGATTCCGGGCGTCGGGTGGGAGCCGGGCGCGGGCACGCCCAATGACAACCTCACGCTGTTCTCGTTCACGGGAAAGGCGCTGCCGTCGGTGGGGCTGTACCAGAGCCCGCTGACGGTGTGCCGGCACTTTGACCCGTGGTACACGGGAGCGTGCGACATTTAGGCGCGATAGGTGCCCAAATATCGCTTGTGACCCCATGGGGGCCGGTTGACGGCCGGCCCCCTCACAACGCGCGCATCCGGTTGTTGCGCGCGTTGTGCTCCACCTCGGCCAGGCCCAGGACCTCGAGCACCGGCGGCACGTAGTTGCCAAAGCGCCCGCGCAGCCCCTTCTTCAGCCCGTACCAGCCGCCCACCGGGTTCTCGGGCGAGCGGGCCCACGCCTCGACGCTGCCGTCGGGCGCCGGCTTCTGCTCGTCGGCGTTGCCCAGCGCCATCCAGTCTCCGTGCTCCCTGAGCATCTCATGCAGATCGGTGATGGCGCGCAGGTGATAGCCGAGCGTGGTCGAGCCCACCACGCAGACCAGTGCAGGAGGATCGGCCGCCTCGTCGCGGTAGATCGTGTAGGTGGACTTGCCGGGCGGCGTCGTCAGCGTCCACGGGTCCTCGGGCGTACCCGAGCCGGTCACGGCGGGGGCGTTGGGGGTCATGGTCATCCTCCGGGCCGAAGTTGATTGGTAACCTTCATGTTACGGTAGCCCGTGGGTTACGTAGTGGCAAGATCCTGATGACATGACCCCGCACCGACAGCAGCCGGTGAGCGCCCGCGATGCCTCTGAGGCCCTCGATGCCCTCGGCGACGCCAACCGCCGCGCGATCGTCCAGATCCTCAGCGCCGGCGGGCACAGCGTCCAGGAGATCGCCGATCAGCTCCCGATCAGCCGCCCGGCGGTGTCGCGGCACCTGCGCCTGCTCAAGGGCGCGGGCCTGGTGGACGACCGCCCGGACGGCACGCGCCACATCTACGAGTTGCGCGGGGAGGGCGTGGACGCCATCCGGGCGTACTTCGCGGACGTCTGGGAGAACGCCGCGACCCGCTTTCGCATCGTCGCTGAGAACACGGATGCGGTCGATGACTGACCAGCCGCTCGTGGTGGAGTTCGAGGTCGGCGTCCCGCCCGAGCGGGCGTTCGAGGTGTGGACCCGGCGGTGCTCGCTGTGGTGGCCGCCGGCCCACACGGTGAGCGGAGATCCCGCGGCGATCACCTTCGAGTCGCACGCCGGGGGCCGGATCATGGAGCGTGGGCGCGACGGGGCCGAGCACGACTGGGGCCGGGTCTTGGACTGGGAGCCGCCGACCCGCCTGCGTTATCTGTGGCACCTGTTCTTCGATCCCCGCGAGGCCACCGAGGTCGAGCTCACCTTCACCGCTGTCCCCGCGGGAACCGCCATCCGCCTCGAGCAGCGGGGCTGGGACACGCTGGGCGAGGCCGCCCCGCTCCGGCGCGAACGGACGGACCAGGTGTGGGGCCGGCTCACCGCCGAGTACGCGCGCGCGTGCACCGCTGAACCCGCAGCTGCCTCACGGCCCGCGAGCGCGCGCGACCCAAGGTGACGGCGGCCGCCGACCAGACGGCCGCCATCAGTCGCGCGTCAGATCAGGCCGGAGGCGGGGTGTGCCCGATGTGCTTGACCGTCACCGTGCCGGTGCTCTCGGGATGGAGGCTGCCCGGGGCGTAGTCGTAGATGGCGTGAGTCTTGAAGTTCATGACGAAGACGTCGAGCAGGGCGTGGGTCTTGGTGTCCAGCCAGGCGACGTACAGCTCGTGGTTGCCGATCTGCATGGCAACGTAGTCCTCGACGGGGAACACGCTCCCGACGTTCGGGCCCGCGACGGGGACGCCGTGGACGGTGCTCGCCTTGTAGGTCTGCTCGAACGTATTGCCGCTATTGCGGCCCTTCGTGTACTTCGCGTCGAGCACGTAGCCCTTCATGCTGAACCGCGGGACGCTTGGCACCCCAGCGGCGCGCGCGGGATGGGCGGCGGCGCTGCCCGTGGTGAGAGCCGCGCACGCCACGCTGGTGAGTAGGGCGACTCCACCCGCCCGGACTCGGCCTGAGAACTGCATGAACCCCTCCTCTGGTGGTTGAGCGCGCAACGTTACTCGTGGGCCGCGGGCGCGCCAGGGACGATGCGCTCTCGCGCAAGAAGCGGTTCGCTGCCGGGCAAGTGTGCGAGTGGGTCGCCACCAGCGCGGCGCGGGAGCATATATTCCGCGCCCAGCCACGAAACGGAGGAGACCGTGAGCACAGATCGACCGCCGCGCCTGGCCGACAAGGTGGCGCTCATCACCGGCGGCGCCGGGAGCATCGGGCTGGCCACCGCACGGGCCTTCGTCGCCGAGGGCGCGCGGGTGCTCATCGCCGATCTGGACGCGGCGGCGCTCGAGCGTGCGGCGGGCGAGCTCGGCGACGACGTCGCCTGGGCGGTGACGGACGTGACCGATCCCGGTCAGGTGCAGGCCGCGGTCGCGCAGACGGTCGACCACTTCGGGGCGCTGCACTGCGCCTTTGCCAACGCGGGGGTGTTCGGGGTGGTGGCGCCGGTCGCGGAGTACCCCGTCGACGTCTTCAACCGGGTCATGACGGTCAACGTCACCGGGAGCTTCCTCGTGGCCCAGTCGGCGCTGCGGGTGATGGAGGACGGCGGCAGCCTGATCATCAACTCGAGCGTCGTCGGCCTGACCTCGGATCGCGGCATCGCCGCCTACGCGACCTCCAAGCACGCCGTCGTCGGCCTGATGCGGACCGCTGCCAAGGAGATGGCCCCCAGGGGGATCCGCGTCAACTCGATCCATCCCGGGCCCACCGACAACGTCTTTCAGCACACCATCGAGGTCGAGGCGATCGGCGCCTCCGAGGAGGAGTCGGCCAAGGTCTTCGAGCAGATGATCCCGCTGGCCCGCCACGCCGAGCCCGAGGAGATCGCCCAGGCGGTGGTCTTCCTGGCCAGCGACGAGAGCCGCTTCATGACCGGCCACACGCTCACCGTGGACGGCGGCCTCAGCATCTGACCCCGGCGCGTGGGCCGTTCGCTACGGTGTGAGCCGATCATGAGCGGCCCCCAGGGACCCTTCGATCCACAGCTCGCCGCCGAGCACCCAATCGATCCGCATCTGCGCGTCGGCCACGTCCACCTGCGGACGGCGGACATCGACCGCGTCCGCGACTTCTACGTCGGGATCATGGGCTTCGACGTCATGTTCGAGGCGCGCGGCGTCCCCGGATGGGGGACCACCGGAGACATCCTGTTCCTCTCGGCCGGCGGCTACCACCACCATCTCGGCTTCAACACCTGGAAATCAGCGGGCGGCCCGCCGCAGCCAGACGGCGTCACGGGGCTGCACCACGTCGCGCTGAACTTCTCCACGCGCGAGCGACTGGCCGAGGTGGTGCGCCGGATCGTCGACGCCGGAGTCCCGCTGCGCCAGCTCACCGATCACGGCACGCACCTCGCCGTCTACCTCTCAGACCCCGACGGCAACGACCTCGAGCTCGCCTGGGACCGGCCGTTTGATCAGTGGCCGGCGTGGGGCAGCGAGGAGGCGCCGGCGCTCGATGCGTCGTTCGAGCTCGAGGACCTGCTCGCGGGCGCTACCGGCCGCTGATCGCCGGCGGCGAGCGATCGTCGTCGCGCCACCACATCGTCGAGCCGTCGGGCGCGTCCTCGCTGCGCGCCAGCCCGGCGGACGACAGCTTGGCCAGCTCGTCGCGAAACGCGCGATAGGGGACCAGGCCCACCCGCGTCAGCGCCGCGTAGCCGACGCGGTCATAGAGATCGGACGTGGTGGTCGGCTCGGTCGAGAGCGCATCAAGCAGCACCGAGGCTCGTGACACAACGACCTGAGCCTAGCGTCGCCCGCGGGACCATCGCCTCCGAGGGGTTTCCGCTTGACGCCGCGATGTCAGTTTGGGACGCTGCGGTGGTCCTGAAGTTTCGGCTGGAGGAAAGGTTCGAGCGCGACGGGAGCCTCCGGCTCATGCTGATCGGTGAGCTGGACGTGGCGGTCATCGACCATCTCTCGACCCGGCTGCGCGAGCTGCGCAAGGGCGACTACACCGTCCGCCTGGATCTCTCCGAGCTTCAGTTCGTCGACTCCAGCGGGATCCAGGAGATCCTCCGCGCGGTCTCCGCCGCCCGGCGCGACGGCTGGCCGCTGGCGGTCGACGGTCCGATGACCGATCAGGTCGCCCGCACCGTCGATCTTGTCGGGGCACGCACATTTCTCTGGCCGGATGAGGGTTAGCCATCAGCATCGGTGGTAATCCGTTGAGGTGTGCGGATCCCCATCCTCAGCGAGCTGCGCTCCGTGGTGGAGCGACACGATGCTGACCTGCGCCAGCTCGTCATGCAGGCGGCGCGGGCGGGCGCGCGCACGCAGGACATCGCGGACGCCGTGGGCGTGAGCCGCTCGACCCTGTGGCGGCGCTACCGCGCCGAACTGCTGCGCAGCGGCGTCACGGACTAGAGGGTCTGACGCCATGGCGTGCGGGGCCGCCGAGGGCGCGAGGGATGCGGCCGCGCTACAGGCCGCCCGCGACGCGGATCACGGCGCCCGTGATGTACGCCGCCGCGGGGCTGAGCAGCCACAGGATCGCCGGGGTGATCTCGTCGGGCTGGGCGGCGCGCCCCAGCGGGATCCGCGCGGCGGCGGTCTGGGCGCGATCGGGCTGGCCGGCCGCGGCGTGGATCTCGGTGTCGACGACTCCGGGGGCCACCGCGTTGACGCGGACGCCTTCCGCGGCCAGCTCCTTGGCCAGGCCCAGGGTCAGCGTCTCGACGCCGGCCTTGGCCGCCGCGTAGTGAACGTACTCGTGCGCGGAGCCGAGGGTCGCCGCTGCTGACGAGACGTGGACGATCGCCCCGCCCGCGCCGCCGCGCGCCGTCGACATCACCTGGGCGGCCCGGCGCGAGCACAGGACCGCACCCACCAGGTTGACGTCGATCACCCGGCGGATGGCCTCCACGGGGGTGTCGGCGAGGTCGCCGATGTGGGCCGTGAGGCCCGCGTTGGCGACGAGCCCGGCAACCGGCCCCAGCCGGGCCGCGGACGCGAACAGTCGCTCGACGTGCTCATGGTCGCTGACGTCCGCCTGCACGGCCACGCAGCGGGCTCCCGACGCCGTCGCCTCCGCCACGACCCGTTCGGCTGCCGCGGCGTCCTGACGGTAGGCGAGTGCGACGTCGTAGCCGGCCGCGGCCAGCGCCCGCACCGTCGCGGCACCGATGCCCCGGCTCCCGCCTGTGACGACGATCGCCGGCCGCGTGCTCACCATTCGGCCATGCTGCCAAAGTGACGACCGCGCGTCGCAATGCCCGGCGGAACGCCACAGAATGAGGGGCGCGCGCCGCCATGGAGCGGGCATGGCTCGAGGCCAAGCCCGTCCGCGACCGCCAGTAGGCCGTCAGGCGACGAGCGCGGGCCGACGGTAGTCGACGATGTCGTTGAGCCGCGGCCCCGCCGCCTGAAGCTCGCCCGGCATGCCGAGATAGAAGCCCTGGCCGTAGCCGCAGCCGAGCTGGCGCAGCGCGCCCAGCTGACCGGTGTGCTCGATGCCCTCGGCGACGACGCCGAGGTTGAGGTCGGCGGCCAGCTCGAGGATCATGCGCACGAACGGCCGGTCCAGGCCGCCCTCGTCCACCGCGTCGACGAACGGCTTGCCGATCTTCAGCCAGTCGATGGGCAGCGAGCGCAGGTGGCTGAACGACGAGTACCCGGTGCCGAAGTCGTCCAGGGCCAGCTGCACGCCGAGGCCGCGCAGCTCGTTGAGGATGGCGATGCTCTTCTCCGGATCGCGCAGGACGACGCCCTCGGTGATCTCCAGGACGAGCCGGTCCGGGCGCAGCCCGGTGCGCTGCAGGGTCCCGGCGACGCCGGAGAGGAAGTGGGGGTCGTGCAGTTCCACCGGCGAGAGGTTGACGTGCACGGCCGGCGCCGCGCCACCGTGGGCGGGCCAGCGCTGGGCCTCCCGGCAGGAGCGCTCCAGGATGGAGCGTCCCATCGGGACGATCACGCCCATCTCCTCGGCGATGGGGATGAACGAGCCGGGATTGACGCAGCCGCGGGGGCCGTCCAGCCAGCGGACGAGCGCCTCGCAGGCGGTGACCTGGCCCGTCTCGAGCTCGACGATCGGCTGGTAGTGCACGTCGAAGGAGTCCTCGCGCACCGCCTCGCGCAGCCGCTGCTTGAGCCCGTGGCGCTTCATCACCGGGACCTCCATCCCTGACTCGAACAGCTCCCAGCCACGCTTGGAGGCCTGCTTGGCGCGATACATCGCCACGTCGGCGTTGCGGATGATCTCCTCGGGCGAGACGGCTCCGTCGGCGCCTACCGCGCCGGTGGCGATCCCGGCGCTGGCGCGCACCGAGATGTTCTGCCCGGCGATGGAGAAGCGCTCGGCCAGCCGCTGGTTGATGCGGTCGGCGACCTGGATCGCCTCGTCCTCGGAGGACGCGCGCTCGAGCATGATCGCGAACTCGTCGCCGCCGAGCCGAGCCAGCGTGTCGGACGGGCGCACGCAATCGCTCAACCGGCGGCTGATGGCGATCAGCAGCTCGTCGCCGGCGGCGTGGCCGAGGGTGTCGTTGATCGTCTTGAAGTCATTGATGTCGATGAAGATCACCGACACGCTCTCGGGGTCGCG
>Ga0210397_10003065_pt1 | contig 10340 bp, 9 predicted proteins | sample IncBWH2OmetaG_FD_160126 | JGI IMG/M metagenome (GOLD analysis project Ga0210397, IMG submission 160126) | Forest soil microbial communities from Barre Woods Harvard Forest LTER site, Petersham, Massachusetts, United States - Inc-BW-H-2-O ...
GTGCCGCGCATCATGATTTCGTGATTGCCGCGCCGGGTGCCGTATTGGTTGAAATCGGCCGGCCGCACCTGGTGTTCGCTGAGGAATTTTCCCGCCGGCGAGGTCAGCTTGATCGATCCGGCCGGCGAGATGTGATCGGTCGTGATCTTGTCGCCGAACATCGCCAGGATCCGCGCGTCGACCACGTCGACGATCGGCTCGGGCTCCTTCTTCATGCCCTCGAAATAGGGCGGGTTCTGCACATAGGTCGAGCTCATGTTCCAGCGGAATGTCTCGCTCTCGACCGTCTTGATCTTGCGCCAGTTGGTGTCGCCCTTGAACACGTCGGCGTAGCGCTTCTTGAAGATCGAGGCGGTGACGAACTTCTTCATGTAGGCGTTGATCTGCTTGGCCGTCGGCCAGATGTCCTTCAGGTACACCGGCTTGCCGTCCTTGCCGGTGCCGAGCGGCTCGGCGGCGAGATCCCTCGTCACCGAGCCGGCCAGCGCATGGGCCACCACGAGCGGCGGCGAGGCGAGATAATTGGCCTGCACATCCGGGCTGACGCGGCCCTCGAAATTGCGGTTGCCCGACAGCACTGCGGCAGCCACGATGCCGTTATCGTTGATCGACTTGGAAATCTCTTCCGGCAGCGGGCCGGAATTGCCGATGCAGGTGGTGCAGCCGAAGCCGACCAGGTTGAAGCCGACCTTGTCGAGATCCTTCTGCAGCCCGGAATTGGCGAGATATTCGGCGACCACCTGGCTGCCCGGCGCCAGCGAGGTCTTCACCCAGGGTTTTGCCTTCAGCCCCTTGGCGACGGCGTTGCGCGCGAGCAGCCCGGCGCCGATCAGCACGCTCGGGTTGGAGGTGTTGGTGCAGGACGTGATCGCCGCGATCACCACATCGCCATGGCCAAGATCGAAGTCGCGGCCCTCGACGGCGTAACGCTTCGCCGCATCGTCGGCCTTCTTGTACTCGCTGGCCATCGCCGCGGCGAAGCCTTCGGCGACCGACGGCAGTGCGACGCGGCCCTCAGGCCGCTTCGGCCCGGCCATCGACGGCACCACGTCGCCGAGATCGAGCGTCAGCGTTTCCGTGAACACCGGATCCTCCGACTTGGCATCGCGGAACAGGCCCTGCGCCTTGGCATAGGCCTGCACCAGCGCCACCCGCGACGGCGCGCGGCCGGAGGTTTTCAAATAATCGAGGGTCGCGGCATCGACCGGGAAGAAGCCGCAGGTCGCGCCATATTCGGGGGCCATGTTGCCGATGGTCGCCTTGTCCGCGACCGAAAGGAAATCGAGGCCGGGGCCGAAGAACTCGACGAATTTGCCGACCACGCCGAGTTTCCTGAGCATCTGGGTCACGGTCAGCACGAGATCGGTGGCGGTGACGCCTTCCTTCAACTGGCCCTGCAGCTTGAAGCCGACCACGCTCGGCAGCAGCATCGACAAGGGCTGGCCCAGCATGCAGGCTTCCGCCTCGATGCCGCCGACGCCCCAGCCGAGCACGGCCAGACCATTGACCATGGTCGTGTGCGAGTCGGTGCCGACCAGCGAGTCCGGATAGGCGACCTCGAAGGTGCCGGTCTTCTTGCCGACCGTCATCTTCTCTTTCTTCGTCCACACGGTCTGGGCGAGATATTCGAGATTGACCTGGTGGCAGATGCCGGTGCCGGGCGGCACCACCGAGAAATTCGAGAACGCCTTCTGGCCCCATTTCAGGAACTCGTAACGCTCCTGGTTCTGCTTGTACTCCTCGACCACGTTCTTGGCGAAGGCCTTGTTGTCGCCGAAGAAGTTGACGATCACGCTGTGGTCGATGACGAGATCGACCGGCACCAGCGGATTGATCTTCTCGGCATCGCCGCCGAGCGTCTGCATCGCATTGCGCATCGCCGCGAGATCGACCACGGCGGGCACGCCGGTGAAATCCTGCATCAGCACGCGCGCCGGGCGGAAGGCGATCTCATGCTCCAGCGAGCGCTTCTTCAGCCATTTGGAGACCGCGACGATGTCGTCCTTCTTGACCGAACGGCCGTCCTCGTTGCGCAACAGGTTCTCCAGCAGAACCTTCATCGAATAGGGCAGCTTCGAAATTCCTGCGAGGCCGTTCTTCTCGGCGGTGGGCAGGCTGTAATAGATGTAGCTCTTGCCACCGACCTTGAGCGTCTTGCGGCATTTGAAGCTGTCGAGCGAAGTCATGTGAGGAATCCCGATTGATCGTTCATACCCGGCTGGGGTATCTCGGCACCGTAGCAGATCTGGGCCTGGTCGCTTTGGCAGCGGCGGATTGTGTGCTGCGTCAAGTTCCGGCTTATAGAAGCTTTCCAACGTGACTGCCACAGCGACAAGTGCTCGGCGAGAAGGCGTTACCCACAAATTCTTGCGCGCTACCCATCAATTTCGAAAGGCTACGACGAAGCAACATGCGGCTCTGGGGACGCGAGGTCAGGTGCGTGCGGGGCGGCCGGGAGGTGTTTTCCGGGCTGAGCTTCGAGGTCTCCGCGGGCGAGGCGCTGGCGCTCACCGGCCGCAACGGTTCGGGCAAGACCTCGTTGCTGCGGCTGATCGCCGGGCTGCTGGCCGCGGCCGGCGGCGTGATCGCGTTCGAAGGCGCCGATGCCGAGCTGACCTTGCCGGAACAGGCGCATTACCTCGGTCATCGCGATGCAGCAAAGCCGGCGTTGAGCGTCGCCGAAAATCTCGCGTTCTGGCGGGATTTCCTCGGTGGCGAGACGGCGGACACGGGGCAATGCCTGGCCACCGTCGGTCTCGCCCACGCGCTCGACCTGCCGGCCGCCTATCTCTCGGCCGGGCAGCGCCGACGGCTCTCGCTCGCCCGGCTGCTTGCCGTTCGTCGCCCCGTCTGGCTGTTGGACGAGCCGACGACGGCGCTCGACGCCGCCGGCCAGGCCATATTCGTCCGTCTGATGGGTGACCATCTCGCGGACGGCGGGATCATCATCGCCGCGACCCACACCCCGCTCGGGATTTCGGCCCGGGAGCTACGGATCGGGGGTGAGGGGTGAGCGAACAAGCCTCTCTATCGCATCTGTTATCGCAGGGCACCGCTTTCTCCGTTCCCTCCCCCCTTCAGGGAGGGGGGGACCACGCGCCGAAATATTTCAATTGGGCTTGCCATGAACCGCGCGCGCATTTCTCGCCTGGACGTTTTTCGAGATTGCCGTCGCCGATGTTCGGGTTACGCCCCTCCCCAGCCCTTCCCCACAAGGGGAGAGGGGGCGCACCGAGCTCGTGGCGAAATGGGTGCATGGAGAAGCAATTCGCTCAGCGGGGCCGCGCATGACGGCCCTTGGTGGGCTCATCCAGCGAGACATCAGGATCGCGCTGCGGATCGGCGGCGGCGCGCTGATCGGCGTGCTGTTCTTTCTGACCGTCGTGGTGCTGATGCCGTTCGCGGTCGGGCCGGACCTCGCGCTGCTGGCACGGCTCGGACCGGCGATCCTCTGGCTCGGCGCCCTTCTTGCCAGTTTGTTAACCCTCGACCGGCTTTTCACAGCCGACCACGAGGACGGTTCGCTCGACCTGATCCTCATGAGCCGGACACCGCTGGAGCTCGCCTGCGCCGCCAAGGCGACGGCGCATTGGCTCGCCGCAGGCCTGCCGCTGGTGATCGCGACGCCCGTTCTCGGTCTGTTGCTCAATCTGGACCTGCCGGCCACCGCGGCGGTCGCACTCACGCTCCTGGTCGGCACCCCGGCCCTGACCTTTACCGGCATGATCGGCGCGGCGCTGGCGGTGACCCTGCACCGCGGCGGGCTGTTGCTGGCGGTCCTGGTGCTGCCGCTGTCGATCCCGGTGCTGATCTTCGGCGTGGCGGCATCACAGGCCGCGATCACCGGGCCGCTGTCGTTCGGCGCCCCGTTCTCGATCCTGTGCGCGCTGTCGCTGGTCAGCCTGGTCGTTGGGCCGTTCGCAGCCGCCGCAAGCCTGCGCCATGGCCTGGATTGACTCGGATCAACTCTCCTTGCGGTCCGTTATGCTGATTGCTTGATAGCGCCGCGGCCATTATCAGGGTGACCATGACACTGACCGACCTCGCGAATCCGACCCGGTTCCTGGCGCTGGCGGCACGGCTGCTGCCGTGGCTGGCCGGCTTGACCGCGGTTCTGTTTTCGATCGGCCTCGCCCAATCGGCGCTCGCGCCCGACGACTACCAGCAGGGCGCGACGGTGAAGATCATGTTCATCCACGTTCCGAACGCCTGGCTATCGATGTTCGTCTGGGCGGTGATGAGCGCAGCTTCGCTCGGCACGCTGGTGTGGCGCCATCCGCTCGCCGATGTCGCGGCCAAATCCGCAGCACCGATCGGCGCCGCCTTCACCTTTCTCGCGCTGGTCACGGGCGCGCTGTGGGGCCGGCCGATGTGGGGCACCTATTGGGAATGGGACGCCCGGCTCACCTCGGTGCTGATCCTGTTCCTGATGTATCTCGGCCTGATCGCGCTGTGGCGGGCGGTGGAAGATCCCGCCCGCGCAGCGCGCGCCGCAGCCGTGCTGACGCTGGTCGGCGCCCTCAATCTGCCGATCATCAAATTCTCGGTCGACTGGTGGAACACGCTGCATCAACCGGCGTCGGTGATGCGGATCGGCGGACCGACACTCGACCGCGCCTTCCTGATTCCGCTCCTGGTGATGGCAGTCGCCTTCACGCTGCTGTTCTTGACACTGCACCTCGCCGCGATGCGCAACGAGATTCTGCGGCGTCGATTGCGCAGCCTGCAGATGATGCAGGCCCGTGCTTTTGCCAGCGACGTCGGCCCCGCCACGCGCGGCGCGCCGACACAGCTGGGGGCGGTCTGAAAGCCATGTCGCTCGGCCCCTACGCCTCGTTCATCATGACGTCCTACCTGATGGCAGCCGCCGTCGTGCTGGCCCTGATCGCCTGGATCGTGATCGACTATCGCAACCAGACGCGGCGATTGCGCGAGATGGAGCGGAGCGGCGTCGTCAGGCGCTCCGGGCGTAGCGCAACGGACATCGCATGAGCGAACAGGCCACCACTGCGTCGGCGCCGCGGCGCCGCTTGTTCCTGATGGCGCTGCCGCTCATCGTGTTCGCGCTGCTTGCCGCGCTGTTCTGGCTGCGGCTCGGCGACGGCGATCCCTCGCGCATTCCCTCGGCCCTGATCGGCCATCCGGCGCCGCAGGTCGCACTGCCCGCGCTCACAGGCCTCAACAACGACGGCACTGAGGTGCCCGGACTCGCGCCTTCGATGTTCAAGGGCAAGGTCACTCTCGTCAATGTCTGGGCGTCCTGGTGCATCCCCTGTCATGACGAGGCGCCGCTCCTGACCGAACTGGCCAAGGACAAGCGGCTGCAGATGATCGGCATCAACTACAAGGACACGCCCGACAATGCGCGCCGCTTCCTCGGCCGCTACGGCAATCCATTTCACGCTGTCGGCGTGGACGGCAACGGCCGTGCCGGCATCGAATGGGGTGTCTATGGCGTACCGGAAACCTTCATCGTCGGGCCGGAGGGCACGATCCTCTACAAGCTGGTCGGCCCGATCCTCCCTGAAAATATCGACGCCGTGCTGCGGCCCGCGATCGAGAAGGCGCTGAAGGCGGGGGGTTAACCTTGCCTTGTCATTGCGAGGCGCAACGCGCCGAAGCAATCCAGACTGCCGCCGCGCAGACATTCTGGATTGCTTCGCGGAGCCTGTCATCGCAAGGCGAGCGCTAGTTGCGCTCGCCTGGGGCCGCGCTTCGCGCGGACCGGTTGGCTCGCAATGACGCCGTGGCGCCGGTTGCGGCTTCACCCCTTGCTCACGTCTCCCGCATCGGCCTCGCTGGTCTCCAGCGACACCGGCTCGACATGATAGCGCTTGATCAGCGGCATCTGCAGGATGGCGAATCCCATCGTGATCGGGATCACCCCGAGTGCCTTGAACCCGACCCAGAAATCCGTGCTCTGGGTCCGCCAGATCACCTCGTTCAGCACCGCCATGGCGGCGAAGAACAGCGCCCAGCGGAAGGTCAGGATGCGCCAGCCATGCGGAGTGAGATTGAACATCTGATCGAACAGCAGCGCGATGAAGGAGCGGCCGAACAGCAGGCCGCCGCCGAGCGTCACCGCGAACAGGCCATAGATGATGGTCGGCTTGACCTTGATGAAGGTCTCATCATGCAGCACCAGCGTCAGCGTGCCGAACACCAGCACGATCGCCCCGGTCACCAGCGCCATCAGCGGCACGTGCCGCGTCACCATGTAGGAAGCGATCATCGCGACCACGATGGCCACCATGAACGCGCCCGTTGCGACAAAGAGATGATAGCGGGCGTTGGCGATGAAGAACACGATCAGCGGCCCGAGTTCGGTCGCGAGCTTGAACAGCGGGTGCGGCTGCGTCTTGTCCATGTTGTACCTTTTCCCGTTGGTCATCACCCGCGAAGGCCGATGATCCAGTACTGCAAGCAGCTTCCGTTTCCAATGGGCCGCGAGGGGGGTTTTACGATTCGATACCTGCGATGGCGCGCGCGAAATCGGATGCCGCGAACGGTGCGAGATCGTCGACGCTTTCGCCGACGCCGATGAAATGCACCGGCAGCCTGTGCTTCTCGGCGAGCGCGACCAAAATACCGCCGCGCGCCGTGCCGTCGAGCTTGGTCATGACCAGGCCCGTGACGCCAGCCGTACGATGGAACGCCTCGACCTGCGAGAGCGCATTTTGTCCCACTGTCGCGTCGAGCACCAGAAGCACCGCGTGCGGCGCGCTCGCATCGACCTTGCGAATGACTCGCACGACCTTTTCCAGCTCGTTCATCAATTCGGCCTTGTTCTGCAGCCGGCCGGCGGTGTCGATCAGGAGCACGTCGCGCCGCTCGTTCGCCGCCGACGTCAGCGCATTGAAAGCAAGGCTCGCCGAATCCGAGCCCTGGGCGCCGGCGATGACCGGCGATTTGGTTCGTTCGCCCCAGACCTTGAGCTGCTCGATGGCGGCGGCACGAAACGTATCGCCCGCGGCCAGCATCACCTTGCGGCCCTCGGAGGCATATTTTGCCGCGAGCTTGCCGATGGTCGTGGTCTTGCCGGAGCCGTTGACGCCGACCACCAGGATGACGAAGGGCTTTCGCGACGCATCGATCTGAAGCGGCTTCGCCACGCCCGCCAGCACCTTTTCGACCTCGGTCGCGACCACGCTCTTGACCTCGTCCGCCGAGATCGCCTTGTCGTAGCGCCCGGCGCCGACCGCCTCCGCAATGCGCGCCGCCACCTCGGTGCCAAGGTCGGCGCGCAGCAGCACGTCCTCGATGTCCTCGAGCATGGCGCGGTCGAGCTTGCGCTTGGTGACGAGATCGGCCACCGCCGCGCCGAGCGAACTCGAGGTGCGCTTCAGCCCGCTGGACAGCCGCCGCCACCAGCTCAGTTTGGATGTGTCCGTCGTGGTGTCATTCATGCCGCAGGTGTGTTAGCCGTTTCGCCCTGGGAACGAAAGCCTTGACGATCGATGGAAGTTCCGGAACTGAGCGCCGACGAAATCCAGGCGCGCGTGCTTCACCGCGACGGGCTGATGCTGGTGATCGACAAGCCGGCGGGGCTACCGGTGCATCGCGGACCCAAGGGCGGCGCCAATCTGGAAGCTTCCTTCGAGGCGCTGCGCTTCGGCCTGCCGCGCCCGCCGGTTCTCGCCCACCGGCTCGACAAGGAGACCTCCGGCTGTCTCGTGCTGGGACGCCATCGCAAGGCAACCGCCTCGCTCGGGCTTTTGTTCAAGCACGGCAAGATCGACAAGACCTATTGGGCTCTCGTGGAGGGCGGCCCCGCCGAGGACGAGGGCGTCATCGAGCTTGCCTTGGGGCGAAAGAATCCGGAGCGCGGCTGGTGGCAGCAACCGGATCCTGACGGGCAAGTCGCGATCACGAAGTGGACGGTCCTCGGTCGCGGCGATGGCCTAACCTGGCTCGCGATGGAACCGGTGACCGGACGCACGCACCAGCTGCGCGTGCACGCTTCGGCCCAGGGCTGGCCGATCGTGGGCGACAACATTTATGGCAATGGTCCTCGCTTCGGCGAGCCGCGCCTGCATCTGCATTCTCGCGAGATCGTGATTCCGATGTCCAAGAACAAGGACCCGGTGCGCGTGGTCGCGCCTGCCCCGCCGCACATGCATGAGCGGCTCACGGCGTGCAGGTGGAAGGGGGATTAATGATTGTCATAAGCCAACCGCTCCGCGCGAAGCGCGAGCCCCGGCGAGCGCAGCTAGCGCTCGCCTTGAGATGACAGGCTCCGCGATGCAGTCCAGCGTCAGGCAAAGATCTTGGATTGCTTCGGCGCTTCGCGCCTCGCAATGACGCCAGGCGGCGTTCTCACACCGAAAGTCTCGCGCCGTCATGGCCTGAGATGGTCAGCCGCCGCACCGCGCCCGGCATTCCGCCACTGATCGCGACCGGCAGATAATGTTCGGTGCGGCCTTGGGCATCGCTCTCGACCAGAACCTCGCGCGTGGCGCCCAGCTCCGACGCCAGCCGCCGCCGCAAGGCCGTGTCGCCCGCCGCGCGCAGGCGCTTGGCGCGATCCTTGATCAAGCTGTTTGCGACCTGCGGCATCCTTGCTGCCGGCGTGCCCGGCCGTGGTGAGTAGGGAAACACGTGCAGAAAGGTGAGACCGCATTCCTCGACCAGGTCGAGCGAGCGAGAAAACATCTCCTCCGTCTCGGTCGGAAAGCCCGCGATCAGATCGGCCCCGAGCGCAATGTCCGGCCGCAAGCGCCGGACCTGCTCACAAAACGCGATCGCGTCGGCGCGCGTGTGCCGCCGCTTCATCCGCTTCAGAACGAGGTCATCGCCTGATTGCAGCGACAGATGCAGATGCGGCATCAGCCGTTCGCTGCTCGCAATCATGTCGAGCAGATCGGCATCGGCCTCGACCGAATCGATCGACGAGATCCGCAACCGCTTGAGCTCCGGAACGTGGCGCAGGATCTGCCTGACCAGCGTCCCCAATTTCGGCGTGCCCGGCAGGTCCGCGCCGTAGCTCGTGAGATCGACCCCGGTCAGCACGATCTCGGCATGGCCGTGCTCGACGACGCTGCGGACCTGGTCGACCACCGCGCCCATCGGCAGCGAGCGGGAATTGCCGCGGCCGAACGGAATGATGCAGAAGGTGCAGCGGTGATCGCAGCCGTTCTGCACCTGCACGAAGGCGCGCGGCAGGCCGCGCTGAAAGCCCTCGACCAAGTGCGGCGCCATCGCCTTCACCGCCATGATATCGGTGACCGCGAGCTTCTCGCCCGCACCACGCTCGCCTTGGAACGCGATCGACGTGGCGCGCCAGGCCTCGTGCCGCAGCTTGTCCTCGTTCCCCAGGACGCGATCGACCTCCGGCATCCCGGCAAACATCGGGCCCAGCGTCTGCGCCGCGCAGCCGGTGACGACGATGCGCAGCTCCGGGCGTTCCCGCTTCAGCCGCCGGATCGATTGTCGCGCCTGCGCGACGGCCTCGTTGGTGACGGCGCAGCTGTTGATGACGATGGTGTCGGTCAAGCCGGCTGCGTCGGCCTTGCGCGCGATCACCTCGGATTCGAAGGCGTTGAGGCGGCAGCCGAAGGTGACGATCTCGACGCCCATGACCTTACACGGACGCCGTGGAGGCAAACAGCGCCGGGTCGAAGCGGCCCTCATATTCGAAGGTCGCCGTTCCCGTCATCAGCACGTGGTCGTCGCGCTCGCGCCATTCGATGGCGAGATCGCCGCCGGGCAGCGAGACCTGCACAATACGGTTGGTGCGCTTCAGCCGCGCGGCCGCAACCGCGCTGGCGCAGGCCGCCGAGCCGCAGGCTTTCGTCAAGCCGGCACCGCGCTCCCAGGTGCGGATCGTGATGTGGTCGCGATCGACGATGTGCGCGAGCGTGATGTTGGCGCGCTCCGGAAAGACCGGATGATTTTCCAAGAGCGGCCCGATGCGCGAGAGATCGTAGGCCTCGACATCGTCGACCCAGAAGATCGCATGCGGATTGCCCATATTGACCGCGGACGGCGAATGCAGGATCGGCGCATCGATCGGGCCGATCTGCAATTCGATGTAGCGGGTGTCACGAAACTCCTCCGCGAGCGGGATGTCCTGCCAGCCGAATTTCGGCGGCCCCATGTCGACGGTGTAGAGATCGGGCGCCGGCCCCCGCCAGCAGTTCAGGAGGCCCGCGCGGGTCTCGAAAGTGGCGGCCGCCTCGCCGCTCGCCTCGAACAGCTTCTTCACCACGCAGCGCATGCCGTTGCCGCAGGCGCCAGCCTCCGAGCCGTCACTGTTGTAGATGCGGATGAAGGCCGCGGTGCCGTCGAGCCGCGGCGGCTGCAGCACCATCAGCTGGTCGTAGGGCACGCGGGACGCCACC
>Ga0210397_10003067_pt1 | contig 10340 bp, 8 predicted proteins | sample IncBWH2OmetaG_FD_160126 | JGI IMG/M metagenome (GOLD analysis project Ga0210397, IMG submission 160126) | Forest soil microbial communities from Barre Woods Harvard Forest LTER site, Petersham, Massachusetts, United States - Inc-BW-H-2-O ...
CGCTGCGGGACCAGCTCGGGATCCAAAACGTGATGCATATCGTTCCTATGGGCGGCACCAATTTACTGGATGCTCGTGAATTAGCGAAAAACAGGGTCGTCGAAGTCTGGGCGGTTCTTCCGTAGGGTCAGGAGCCAGGAATCAAGCGTCCGGATTCGGCAGTCTAGAATGACAATCGAATCTTGCCGGCAGGCACAGTTTTTTCGGCGCCTCCCTACGGGCCCCCTCTCGCAAAAATTGCGGTAATGGCGGTCAATTCGACCCTTAAACCGGCTATTCGTCAAATACCGGCATGTCCATATCTGCTGCAATTTCTGACTTCTCTGTAAAACAGCGAGGCGCGCCGACGAACACTTTCTTCTCAACTCCTCACCCGCGCTCGCCCATGGGGTGCTCCTGACTACTGACTACTGACTACTGACTCCTGCCTACTGATTCATTCCCTCTTCGGAATCGCCCCGTGTTTCTTGGCAATGACCTCATAAATGGCATCGTGAATTTCAAGATTCTGGTTCCAATCCGCTACGACAAGGCTTCTGGATCGCAGCAGCAGGAGATCAATCTGGCTGATCACGTCGTCAAAAATCTGATCCAACGCCGAGGTGGGCGCATCACCCAAGTCCCTGCAATAACTGTCAGGTCCGATTCCTGGAAACAGCCGGATGATAATCCCGATCGTCTCCCACCAGAGATCACCAGGAATAATCCGAGCCGCGCCTTGCCGAATGCCGTCCTCTCTGACCAATCTGTGCGGGCCAAGTGACGCCACCCAGCGCCGGTCGCGCTCGACGATCGCCTGCATCCGTTTGCCGATGGCCACGTCAGGTTTGTGACCGGTGGCGACTTCTCGGGCCAGACTCAACATTTCGTCCAGCGCGATAGCAAGGGTATTTTCATGGTCAACCAACAGAACCCTGATCGCCAGCACCCCGAGCGCATACATATCGCAAGGCGATGTGAGCAGCGGCAAAATTTCAAATCCAGCGTTGCCGATCGGCGCGCCGACCAGTTGCTGAAGGGCGTTTTTCACCGGTTCCGACAGCATTTGCGGGAGGGTGCGGAATCGAGTCTCTCCTGTCGCCAAAGCTTCGGATTCGTCCACGCGGCCGTAAAGGTCTGCCCGGCCGCCCGCGACAGGCAATCGCACATGGATCAAATCGCTGGCCGTAACATTCAACCGCTCGTCTGTCGCCAAGGTCGCTTCGAGGTTCGTCCCTAACGGGGTAGGAGGGAAGATCTTGCGGATGCGTACTGTTGCCGATCCTCGCTCGCGTAAGCTGCGTGTCTGCGGCCGGTAAATCGAAGGGCCGGGCAACTCTGGCGGGATAAAATAGCGTGCATCGCTGCCGCCAACTGAGATTGCCAAAGCACAATTCGATTCGGCGAGATCCACCTGCGCGCTCCAAAAAAGAGGCAGTCCGGATCCTATTTCAAAAAGCTGTACGCGAAAGCTTTCTGCTCCGAGCACCAGGAATGGCAATTGCTGAAAGCGAATGGAGGCGCGCGTTTCTTCGAGAGCCTGCAGGATCAAATTCAGCTTCAGATGGAAAACCTCCAGCAATCGCCCTGCTTTGCCGGCTCGCCCACTGAAGAGATGCCCCCCTCGATAAAGCATCTCTTCGGCGTCTTCAAGTTTTGCATAGGGCGCACCAAGACGGATCGCCTCCTTGCCACACTGAAAGCCGGACCAGGTTTTGCCGGAAAGTATATCTGCAAACTCTGTCAGCGCGAGAGGTGCCAATGGCCGGACCAGCAATAGCCCTCCGCCAGGATTAAACAGATAGAGCTCCTTGAAAATATCGGTTGTCGGCCTGACACCAGGGGGCATGGGCGCCCCGCTGGTAATTGCCACGAATACCGGAGCCTCCGCTCCGGGTCCATTCCACAAATACCGATGCAGTGACGATGCATACGAAGGTAGGCCAGCCAATTCCAGGGCTTTCTCATCCTTGCAGAGCACAAACGACCGGTGCGTCCCAGGTTCAACCGGATAGACAACGGCACCTTCTTTCGCGTCAATCAGAGCAGGCACAGGGTGATCGTATTCCGCGCCTGTCTCGATGATCGTGCCTCGTTTCAACGCGCGGAACATGGTAACCCGGTCAGTCCACCGGCGGTCCAGGATCGAGTTAGTCAAGGGCTCGAGTTGAGCACGGAAGCTGAAAGCCACGCGGTCCACGTTCTGGACCCAGATCTCGACCCAAGCCTTCGGATGACCGGCACGGTCGACGATAGAACCGAGATAAATCGAGGCGTCCAATGTCTCACGCAACAGGATAAATGGAGGGGATTCCGACGGATCCGTTCGGACGAACAAACGGATGGCCACCGACGCGTCACGATCTTCGGCCCGGAGCGAAACTCCTCGATACCCCTTGAGTGATTGGGTATTATCGAACTGCAATGAGATCATTCACTCAACCCTAACATCCCCGCCGTTCAACGTCACCTGTGCTCTCAGTCGACGGACCCGGTGGGTTTTCAGGAAAGAACTACAGAAGCCGGGAGATTGAGAAGCAGAATCACGAATCTTATAGTGCATTCTTTTTTTTTTAGCCTATCCTCCCCTGTGCAAGTTTGGGATACCAAGCTTAGGCTTGCTGACGGCTATTTGGTGAAAATAAACGCCGGATTTTCGTCGAGCATTTGCTTTTTCTTCGCCATGGACGCTTAAGGAACCGCATCAATGGTCGAGAAACAACACCGAAAGACTTGCCGCCTCCTCAAGATGGCGCACTCACTAGAACAACAATAATCACAATTAATAAAAAATTCGCTAAATTTACAAGAATGGGTATTGGTGCCTAGGCCATGCGTTGCCGAATATTTAGCCGAATCCTTCTATTATTGTTGGTCTGTTTCTCCGCACCGGTGATGGCGGAGGTACAGGAGGGCTGGCTATTTGACTCGCTGGGTTCCACGTCAAGTACCACCACCTCCGATGGGCAGAAGGTCTACGAAGTTCTGCTGAAAATGCTCGATCGCTGGAATGCTCACGATATTGAAGGGCATCTGGAGGTCTACTGGAAGTCGCCAGAGTTGCTGGTTGTTGTTGACTCCGAGCAATTTAACGGTTGGCAGCAACTCCACGATTCCTACATTAACGGGTACCCGGACCGAAATTCGATGGGGTATATCAATCCAGCGCGTATTCAGGTCAAACTCCTCAAGCCGGATCTGGCTCTCGCCCTCACCTGGTGGTCAATTACATTCCCCAATTCCAAGCAGAAGGTGGTGGGTAATACCACGATGAACCTGCAAAAATTTGACGACGGCTGGAAGATCGTTGCCGCTCATTCTAGCACCGCCGAGATGTAATTGGCTCGGCGAACACGAGCCGCCCGCGACGTTAGACCGGGACTTCAGGATCACGGGCTAGGCCACCGATTTCTGTTGGTGCAAGCGGGCCCGCATCGCAATCGGCAAACTTGCCCTCGGTGGATGCCTCGGCATCGTGAACGCTAAGCCCGCTTGGTGCGGAGTGCTTGGCCTCGTAAATGCCGAGTTCGCCAGCGGCGGATGGGTCGGCATCGTAAACGCTAAGCCGCTCTGCGGAGGATGCGTTGGCATTGTAAACGCCAGGCTCTCCTGCGGAGGATGGGTCGGCATTGTGAACGCTAAGCTTTCCTGCGGAGGATGGGTCGGCATCGTAAACGCTAAGCCGCTCTGCGGAGGATGCGTTGGCATCGTAAACGCGAGGCTCTCCTGCGGAGGATGGGTCGGCATCGTGAACGCTAAGCTGCTCTGCGGAGGATGGGTTGGCATTGTAAACGCCAGGCTCTCCTGCGGAGGATGGGTCGGCATCGTAAACGCCAGGCTCTCCTGCGGAGGATGGGTCGGCATCGTGAACGCTAAATTGCTCTGCGGAGGATGGGTCGGTATCGTAAACGCCAAGTTTGCCAGTGGCGGATGAGTCGGCATCGTAAACGCCAAGCTCTCCTGCGGCGGCCGGCTCGGAATTGTGGACGCCAAAGCGCGATGAACGCTGAGGTCAACCGAGGCCACCGGATGCTCCGGGGCCGTCCATATCCATTCCTGCTCTTTGTAGAAGCGTCTATTTGCGTCGTTGCCCACGGGCAACATAGCGAAAGCCCGTTGCGGGAGAAGAACTCCGGAGGCTAAGCTGCACATTGTAGCAATTAGTAGTACTTTTCGTGTCATATCGAGTTATGGGTAACCTGTTTTTATCTTGATGCACCTGGAATCTGGTAATTATTGTAATTACGATCCACGCGCTTCTGCGTGGAAGTTCGCTGAGTGAGTAGCTCGCTAGAGTCATCGAACTTCCCAGGACATCAATTTTTCATTCTTGAAAACCTGGCAAAATCAGGGTACTTTTTCGGCTTTTGAGTCGATTTAAAACGAAATGGCCATGCGGGTAGCCAAAGCCCCAGCATTGGGGCCAGCCAAAATTCGCTACGAGACGATTCAGAGAGCGTGAGAAAGCAATCAGCGACGGGGGATTGACTTATCTGCTGGACCGAGTAACTATCGCGGTCGCCCGTTACCCTCCTGGGCTCGAAATCTTAATGGCATGCTTGTAGGGAAAACGAAACGGCCGAGGAATGTAGATGCAGCTCGCGCGGCAGCGATCCTTTACGGCGACTGGGGCACAAGCAAGGCGTACGTCATCGGGTTGGCCTTTGCCATTGCCGGATATAGCTCTTTCTGGCTGATCGCGGCAATGTGCGCGCTGACGGCCCTCGTGGGCTGCAATTACATGATCGTTTGCCGACATTATCCGGATGGCGGCGGCGTTTATGCGAGCGTGCGTCACCGTTCGGAGATTCTTTCCATCGTCGGCGCCTTTCTTTTGATCGCCGACTATATCGTGACGGCGTCCATCAGCGCCCTTTCCGCTTTTCAATACCTTGGTGTAGGTCAACCCGAGCTGTTTGCGGGAGCAGCGATCCTCGCCATTGGCGCTTTGAACTACTTCGGACCCAAGCACACCGGTGGTTTGGCAGTCGCCGTCTCGGTCCCGACAGCGATCGTCATTGTCGGGCTCGGCGTATTCTGTTTGTTCCACATGGGTCAAGCATTGCACAACCTGAAACCCCTATCGGGCAGCATCGCGCAAAATTGGAAAGGCTTCGTTGGAATCGTTCTTGCGTTGTCGGGAGTTGAAGCAGTCGCAAACGCGACGAACGTCATGAAGCTCGACCCGGGTAGCACGGATGAGCACCCCTCCGTCGCCAAGACTTCGACTCCGGCGATCCTCATCGTCATGCTCGAGGTTTGTATCCTTACCGCGCTCCTAGGTTTGGGAATGCTCGCGCTCAGCGGCCTCCACATTCACGACGGAGACGTCGATGCACCTGGCAACCCTGGTGTCCGGGACTACATGCTTCGTTACATGGCCGACATATTCGTCGGAAATGCTTTCGGGCCGGTCATCGGCCAAATTGCCGCCTGGATCGTTACCGGAGTGATCGCTTTCCTGTTACTCTCCGCGGTTAACACCGCTATCGGCGCCCTGATTGCGATCTCGTTTTTGATGTCCCGCGATGGAGAGTTGCCGCAGCAGTTCGAAAGACTCAATCCCTTTGGGGTTCCCAACGCAGGACTCATCGTCGCGACGGTGATTCCGGCCATCTTGGTCGTCATTGTCAGAGATGTCTCCGGCCTCGCTGATCTTTACGCGGTGGGGGTCGTTGGCGCCATCGCGACGAACCTTGGTGCCTCTTCAACGGACCAAAAGCTCGGCCTGAAAACGTGGGAACGGACGTTGATGTTCGGCACGTTCATCGTCATGGCCGCAATTGAAGTCTCCCTGTTTGTCGACAAACCAAACGCCCGCCTGTTTGCGGCGACGATCCTCGTTTTCGGCCTTATCCTTCGCGGGCTTGCTTCCGAGAGAGCGGAGAAAAAGGCGCTGAGTGCTGCAGCAAGCAATGGCGGGAAAAAAGGTGAAGTCTCTTTGCCTTTCGATCAGTCGCTTAGTGAAACGACAGGTCCGCCCATGCTCTGCGCGGTCCGTGGAATAGGTCGCACTCTCGATTTCGCAATCCAGGAAGCGAAAGACACCGATCGACCTCTGTACGTTCTCTTTGTGCGGGAACAGCCAGTTATCGCGGCGGACGATCGCAAACGCAAGTGGGTGGAAGATGAAGAGGCCCGGGCAATTTTTCTGTACGCGAAGGAGAAGGCGTCCGGGCACAGGCTGCTGCCGGCTTATGCTATCAGCGACTCGGCTGCGGACACCATCGTGGATATCGCCGCGACCGTTGGTGCGTCCTACCTGATCGTCGGCGCGCCGCAAAGGAACACTCTGGTGAACCTTTTGAGAGGGAATATCATCCGAAACATTTCCGGCATCTTGCCCGAAGAGATCCATCTCCTGGTTTACGCTTGAGAAAACTGGGCGGGGCATGCAGTTTTTCGCTGCGAAGGCAAGATCGAGACCAAACGCCGTCGACATCGACCATTCGGTCTGGTAGAGATCTATACCGAAGTTACCTCAAACTCGAACCTCCCGATCCCTATGCTACACATCATTTGGTCTATAATTATTGGATTCATCGCTGGCGCCATCGCCGCCATGATCATGCACACCCACCTGGGATTCTTCATGACGGTGATACTCGGCGTTGTCGGGTCGATCGTCGGAGGGTTAATCGCCCGCTTATTTTCGAAACCGGCCGAGGGTTCACCGTTTCACCCAGCGGGTTTGATCCTCTCGATCATCGGAGCAATTATTGTGCTGTTCGTCGTAGGCAAATTGTAGAGCAAGACGCGCGGACCTGTTCGGCAGAACCCGCCTCGACTCCAACGTAAAGCAATCGGAGTCCGAGGATGAAGGATTTGCGGAGTGAGAAAACCGCAGTTAACAAAACAACCGGGCGGGAACTACTCAGCGTATGTATGAACTCGATTTCGCCAGCCAGGGAGCCACCGTTTTTCATTTCTCTCAACGGGGGAGTTCGCGACACGCCGGGTTAAGACGTGGTCCGCCGCCCGGCTGAATTCCGATCCCGCCGGCCCTTTTCCCATTTCTTCGAGAACCTGAAGCAATCCCCAACCTTCGCCGCGATAGCGTTCGCTTGCCAGTGTGCCTTCGCCTTTGAAATTGACGTAATCGACTAAGGCGTACAGACCCTGCGGCTGACCAGCGACTCGGTAGAAGTTTACCCGGACCTTTTCACGCTCCCCACTCGGAACCGCCTCCAACATCTTTGGTAATGCCCGCTCCAACCTTAGCGCAGCAAATTTAGCTTGGAATGCGACCGTGCCGGCCAGAAAGGACCGAAGCTCTTTCATCCGCGGACTTTGCTGGTCGGCTAAGAACTGCGCGCGATCCGACCACGGGCACGCATCCGCTCGCTTCAGCCACGCAGGGACCGCCAATCCACTGGAGACCAAGTATTGGAGGAGGGGCGGAAAGCTCTCTTCAAACGGCCCCCGCTTGCCCGCCGGGTACCAGATAAAATGCCCGATCCCCAACGAGACAAAATCCTCACCGAAATTCCAAGCGGTCAACCCGGCAATTGTGCCGCCGGACTCGTTCTGCCAAAGCCGTTGTCCGATCCGTTCTGCTTGGGCATCGGAAAGCGGGATTGACTGCGGAAAAGCACCTCCGGCTGCACCGAGCAAGACACCAACACAGGCGAACAGGCGAAACACAGATAGCGGTATAGCTTGACTTTTCATCATCGAAACAAATGCGCCATATCATTCTTGATACAGATATCGGCACCGATGTCGACGATCTGCTCGCTCTGGTTTTCCTGGCCAAAGCACCGGGAACTATGCCTGGAAGGAGTGACCACTGTCCACGGCGATACGCTGCTTCGAGCCAAAAAGATTGCTGCTCAGCTATATCGTCAGGTAAGAGAAAGGGGTTTTCGCTTGGAGATGAACCACCGGTAAGATAGTAATTCTGGCACCATTGTATGTCTATTCCCTCCGTTCAACCGTTCCTTTGGGGAACGGCTACTGCCAGCTATCAGATTGAGGGTGCCGTTTCCGAAGATGGACGGGCACCGTCGATCTGGGACACCTTTTCTCATACTCCGCACAAGGTCGAGCGCTCAGAAACCGGGGATATCGCGTGTGACCACTACCACCGGCACACCGAAGATATCCAACTGATGCGCAACCTGGGCATCCAAGCCTACCGTTTTTCCATCTCCTGGTCTCGAATACTTCCCGAAGGCAGGGGCAAAGGGAATATCCGGGGATTCGATTTTTACAATCGTTTGGTGGATGAACTGCTCGACGCTGGCATAACTCCATTTGCCACGCTGTTTCATTGGGATCTTCCCCAGGCACTGCAGGAACGAGGAGGATTTACCAATCGCGACATCACCGGCTGGTTCAGTGATTACGCGATGCAAACGTCCGAGCACCTGGGAGATCGGGTGCAACATTGGATCATACTCAACGAACCTTCGGTTTTCGCATTTCTTGGGCACGCAATTGGTGTTCATGCGCCGGGACTCACTGACTTGAAGGCGTTTTTTGCAACCACTCACCATTTGAATCTGGCCCAGGGAGCAGCACTGCAGGCGCTTCGCTCCAATAACCCATCGTGGAAACTCGGCACCACACTGAATGTGGATCGGGGCTTGGCCGCCGATGGTTCCACGGCCTCGACCATCATGGCCGAACGGCACAATGACCTCTGGAACGCCTGCTTTTTGGCGCCGCTACTATCCGGCGCCTACCCTGCTGGGATTCTGCCGGAATTGGAACCTTACATTCAACCGGGCGATCTGAAATCTATTGGTCAACCTGTGGATTTCCTGGGCGTCAACCACTACTTCCGTTCTTATATCCAGGCCAAGCCTGAAGCTTTGATTGGTTATGAACACGTCGCGCCTCCTCCAGACGTGCCGCAAACCAGCTTTGGGTGGGAAATTAATCCCGGCGAATTTCGGGATGTCTTGCTGGAACTCCACCAACGCTATCAATGCCCACCCATCTATATCACCGAGAACGGCGCGTACTTCGATGACGTGGTGTCTGCGGATGGAAAAGTTCATGACGCAAATCGTGTGGCTTTCCTTGATGGCTACATCCAAGCCATGCAGGAAGCCAGGGAACGCGGCGTAGATATCCGCGGCTATTTCGTCTGGTCATTGCTTGACAATTTTGAGTGGGCCTGTGGCTACCGCCCGACATTTGGCCTCGTCAAGGTCGACTTCGGTACGCAGAAAAGAATACCCAAAGACTCCTATTTTTGGTACCGCGACTTTATCCGGCAGCATTAAATCCTCAACGCGGACGGAAGCAGACGAAGAATATTTGCACAGAAAATAGCAAAGGAAACTAGCCCGACCTTCGTTTCCTTTGCTTTCTTCAGTTCAATTTTTCGTTTTCGCCGCCCACAGCATTCCGCGGCGAAACAGCGTCGCCATTTCGTACACTGCGAACTCCGATGCGAGATGCCCAAGGGAGCTGTAAAACACTTTCCCACGGCCATGCATCCGTTTCCAGGCAACGGGCATCCGAACGCCTTTGGTCCAGGAACAATAATCTCCGGAAAACGTTGTCGTGGCCAGGACATGATTGCTCGGGTCGACATGCATGTAGTACTGTTCCGACTCGTAGTTAAAATCTTCTATTCCGGCCGTAATCGGATCGTGCTTATCAACGATGTTCACCTGGTAAGAAATAATATTTCCAGGATGAGCCACCCACTGGCCGCCGGTCATGAACTGGTAGTCGGTGTTCAAACGAAAACTGTCTCCCATGCCTCCGTGAAACCCGGCCAGTCCAACGCCGGATTCGACAGCGGCGCACAGATTCTTCGCTTCTGCACCCTCGACGCTCCCCATCGTATAGATCGGGATGATCAAATCGAATCGCGTCAGATCCGGATCGGCAAATGCGCTCGTTTTGTTTTCTTTCACTACGATGAATCCGTCTTCGACCAGAAATTTTTCGACAATCGCAGCACATTGCCCGGGCTGATGCCCTTCCCATCCACCCCACATGATCAAAGCATTTCTCTGATTCATCAGTCGAGAACTCCGAATCTCGGTAGCGGTTGGAGTGCCCGGGGCCGTTCGCAATGAGTATAGACTGGTACCGGTTTGCCGGACTCGCCTCCGGAAACAATTGCTTCCATGACTTCCACGGTGTGGAGCGCAATTTGATCGGATGCTCGATGCGGTCGCCTTGTCCGGATTGCCGACGCCATATCGGCAACACCGAGAATTCGGTAGTTCCCGTCAGCGAAACCGTGCGTCAGGGGCATATCAACCCATCGACCGCCCTTTTCCAGAAGCCGCACCGAACCGCCAAAGAAATTCGGGTCCGGAATCTGCAAGCTCCCGTTGGTCCCGTAAATCTCGATCGGCAAATGACTATGTCCCTGCACATCAAAGCTGGCGTGA
>Ga0210397_10003068_pt1 | contig 10340 bp, 9 predicted proteins | sample IncBWH2OmetaG_FD_160126 | JGI IMG/M metagenome (GOLD analysis project Ga0210397, IMG submission 160126) | Forest soil microbial communities from Barre Woods Harvard Forest LTER site, Petersham, Massachusetts, United States - Inc-BW-H-2-O ...
CGTGCAGGGACTAGGCGGCGCACTGTTAGAGGAGCTTACTTACGATTCGGAGGGGCAACTGCTGGTTGGGTCGTTCATGGATTACCTGATGCCCGGCGCGAGCGACGTTCCGCACCTGGAGTTGAAGCATATGCATTTTCCATCTCCTTTGAATCCGTTTGGCGTCAAAGGGGTTGGGGAAGGGAGTGCAATTGCTCCGCCTGTCGTGATCGCGAACGGCGTTTGCGACGCGTTGTCCCACCTCAAGGTTGAATTCAACTCGACCCCAATCAGGCCCGAACAAATTGCACGAGCAAATTGGCTCTGACGACTTCTATGGCGAAGGACAGTATCCGAGCAGGAGCAACGTCACCCTGATGGCGCCGCATGGCACCATCGATCTCGGCTCGGCCGGCCTGCGCGGCACTACCGTTACGCCGCCGGCGCTGAGCGGGCTCAACAGCTACAACGTCAAGGACACCAATGTAGTCGGCCTTGCCCTCACGCCGCTGCCGAACACAGCGCGCCGACCTCCGCCTCCAACGCCACCGCGGCTACCCAGCAGGCCACGCCGTTCGCGAAGCCGCAAGAGTCCCTATCAAGTGTTGGGAGGGGGGCCCTGACGGATGATCAACTGACAGCGCTCGCTGCCGAGCAAAGCGCCCGTAGTGTAACGAAGCCTCCTGAAGTGGACAGCGCCACGAGCGCTCGTGGGCGACCAGAATCCATAAGGAGGGTGAACGGCTCACTCGGCCGACAGTGGATCGCCCGACAGATTCCAGCTTGTTCCGTCGAAAACCGCGATCCGCAAGGTCTTGAACGCTGCGTAGTCGTCCGGTCGCGTACTGATCGAGATGCCGGGCAGCATCATCGGCAATCGTTCTCCGGGCAGTGCCGTCGCCTGGCGGATGAGGTTTTCGCGGGTCAACTGGTCGCCGCATTTCCTCAAGACGAGCTCGATGGCGTGGACGTTCACGTAAGCCACCAGCACCGAATAATCGTCCGGATTGACCGAAGGCGCGTACTTCTTCAGGAATTCCTTGTAGGCCTTCACCTCTTCGTCATTGGCCCAGGCGGGGTCGCCAGGCTGCTTCAGGTATTGTGTCGTCACCAGTCCTTTCGAAGCCTCGAGGCCTGCCGGCTTCAGGATCGTTTCGACTGAGGCGGTCGATCCGCCAATGATATGCAGCGGATTCCAGCCGAGTTCGTGAACCTTGCGGATCGATTGTGCCGCCGCCTTTGAGGAGGATTGCTCGACCAGCGTGTCGATGCCGGCGGACTTCAACTGGACGATTTGCGAGTCAATCGTTGGGTCGGCAAGCTCGTACGAAGTCTCCAATACGATCTGCGAAGCCGTGCCGCCGAGGCCGGCTCGCAATCCCCGCAGGTAGTCCTTGCCGTAATCGTCATTCTGATAAAGCACGCCAATCTTCGCGTCTGGTTTGTTCTTCAGGAGATATTTGGCAACGACACGGCCTTCGGTTTCGAAATCAGGATAGAGTGGGACGGTCCACGGGAAGGTCTTCGGATCATTGAAGCGGCGCCCTCCCGCGGTGATGAACAACTGCGGCACCTGTTTGGAGTTCAGGTACTTTTGGATGGCAACGTTTGGCACGGTACCGATGGTTCCGACCTCGGCGAGCACGCCGATGTCCTCGATCAGCTTGCGCGATTGCTCGACGGCCTTGGGTGCGCCGTAGGCGTTGTCGAGCTGCGTGAAATTAATCTTGCGCCCGTTGACGCCGCCCTGTTCGTTCAGCATCTCGAAATAGCCGACGACGGTTCGGCCGGCGCCTGCGCCGAAGGCTGAAGCCGGGCCGCTGAGCGGTGTTGATTGGCCGAGCTTGATCTCGGTGTCGCTGGCTCCGGGACTATAGACCTTTTGCGCCCAGACGGGTGAGGTCGCTGTCAGGGCGACCGAAGTGAGCGCGCCCCAAACGCGATTGCAGGTTAGGATCATTATTGTTTCTTTCCCATTTCATATTTTGTCTTATCGGAGCAGCTCGCGGGCGATCACCACGCGCTGGATCTGGTTGGTTCCCTCGAAGATCTGGGTTAACTTGGCGTCGCGCATCATGCGTTCGACCGGATAGTCCATCGTGTATCCATACCCGCCGAAGATCTGGACGGCGTCGGTCGTCACCTTCATCGCGGTGTCGCTGCCGAAGCATTTCGCCATGCTGGCGAGCAGGTTCAGCCGCTTCCAGTCGCCCTCGTCGCCCGCCCGCGCGCATTCGTAGACGAGGGCGCGGGCGGCTTCGATCTGGATCGCCATGTCCGCGAGCATGAACTGCACGCCCTGAAATTCGGAGATCGACTTCTTGAACTGTTTGCGTTCCTTGGCGTAGGCGAGGGCAGCGTCGAACGCACCCTGCGCCAGCCCCACCGATTGTGCGCCGATGGTCGGCCGGTTGAGGTCTAGCGCGCGCATCGAGGCGCGAAAGCCCTTGCCTTCCTCGCCGACGAGATTTTCGGCTGGCACCTGCACATTGTCGAGAAAGATCGGCGTATTCGGCGCGCCGCGAAAGCCCATCTTGCGCTCGTGTCGCCCGAACGAGATGCCTGGCATCTTGTTCGGTTCGACGATGAAGGCACTGATGCCGTCTGCGCCTGGACCGTCACCGGTGCGCGCCATCAGCACGATGAAGTCGGCCTCCACGCCGTAGCTGCACCACTGCTTGCGGCCGTTGATGATGTACCTGTCGCCATCTCTTTTTGCGCGGGTGTTGATCGCGGTGACGTCCGAGCCGGCCTGCGGCTCGGAGATCGCGATCGCGGTGACGACGCCGCCCTTCGCTATGATCGGCAGGAATTTTCGGCGCTGTTCCTCCGAGCCGAAGTGCAGGAGTGGCATGATGAACATGGTGTTGAGGCCGGCGATCGAGGCGCAGGCCGGCGAGACCTTCGAGATCTCCTCGCGCGCAATGCACATCATGGTGAGGTTGCCGTTCGGGCCGCCATATTGCTCGGGGACCCAGAGCTGCATCAGCCCCATTTCGCCGAACAGTTTCACGAGCTCGGTTGGAAAACGGTCGCTCTCGTCGATCTCGGCGGCGATCGGCGCCACGTGTTTGGCGACCATCCTGCGGATACTGTCGCGAAACGCTGTCTGTTCCTCGGTGAAGCTCATGAGGATCCCTGGGCTTGCTTTTTTGTCCGGAAGCCCCAAAAAGGGACTTCCATTGAATGGGTGAGCCATTTAATAATCACCGGCATGACGACCAAGTCAAGACTTCACAAGTCGAGCCGCTCGCGGCCGGCATCCTTCGATCGCCGCGATCGCGCCACAGATCACCGTGCCGCCGGCGTGCCGCCGGCGCCCAGCTTTCGGCCGATCCACACCCGCCGCGCGTTCGAGGAAATCTGCGAGCGCATTCGCGAGCAGCTCGCGCTCGGCGTGCTCAAGCCTGGCGACAAGCTGCCGCCGGAGCGCGACCTCGCCCAGCAGCTCGGCGTCAGCCGCAACGTGCTGCGCGAAGCCTTGCGCAGCCTGGAAATGGCCGGCGTGCTCAAGCTGCAGAAGGGCGTCAAGGGCGGCGCCTTCATCCGCGAAGGCGACACCGGCCGGATGAACGTCGTCATGCGCGATATGCTGAGCCTAGGCACCATCTCGGTGAGGGAACTGTCGGAAGCGCGGATCGATGTGCTCGATCTTGTGGTTCGACTGGCATGCGCCAACGCGAAAGAGGCCGACTTCGCGGCGCTCGAAGGGAATATCGAGCGGACCGAGCTTGCGACTCGCGAAGGCCGGTTGCTCGACCGCGTCGAATGTTCGCGCGATTTCTATAGGCTTCTTGCCGTGGCGACCGGCAATAAGGTGATCGCCATGATCCTGGACTCGGTCACCGAGATTCACATGCGCTTCGTCTACGCCAAGGTGATGTCGAGCGGTGTCGCGATGCCGCGACTGGCGGAGAAGCGCCGGCAATTCCTGGCGGCGCTGCGCGAGCGAAACGCCTCAACCGCGACACGCCTGATGCGGGCTCATCTGGAATCTGTGCAGCGCATGCTTGAGCAGGACCCGGGCGCAATGTCGCTCCGGGTGGCGCTCGCCGAGATGCAGCCGGGCATGCGCCGCTAAGGCACTCCGGCCTAACGAACAAGAAAGGGAGGAAACAGTGTCGAGATACGCCAAGTATGAGTGCCTGAAGGTGGACGTTGCGGACAAGGTGGCGACAGTGACGCTGAACCGGCCGCAGGCGCGCAACGCGATCAATCAGAAGCTGATCCGCGAGCTCCGGACGATCTGGGACGATCTTGGCGACGACCACGCCGTCAATGTCGTGGTTCTGACCGGCGCGGGTGACTATTTCAGCGTGGGCGGCGACGTCAAGGCAATGTCGGAGCGTCCGGGCGGTGACGTGCTTGAGGAGGGCGAGGTGCATGATCCCATGATCAGCCGCCGCGCCGTCACCCGTCAGCTCGAGCTGGACAAGCCGATCATCGCGGCCGTCAACGGCGATGCCATCGGTTTGGCCGCGACCCACGCGCTGCTCAGCGATATCACGGTGATGGCGGAAGACGCGCGGATTGGCGATACGCATGTGTCGCGAGTCGGTCTTGTCGCGGGAGACGGCGGCACGGTGATCTGGCCGCTGCTGATCGGAATCAACAAGGCCAAGGAGTTCCTGATCCGCGGCACGCTGTTGAAAGGCAAGGAAGCCGAGCGGATCGGCCTTGTCAATCACGTGGTCCCTCGCGCGGAGGTGCTGGCCAAGGCGCGCGAGATCGCAATCGAGCTCGCCAATGGTCCAACCTGGGCGATCCGCTGGACCAAGCTTTCGATCAACCAGATCGTGAAGGATCGCGTCAACATGCTGCTCGAAGCCTCCATGGCGCTGGAGCAGGTGACGTTCGACACCGCCGATCACAAGGAGGCGACCATGTCGTTCAAGGAGAAGCGCAAGCCGAAGTTCGGCCAAGCTTGAGTGGCGGTCATGGATGTTGCGGAGCTTCCGGGCGAGGACGTGCGGACAATGCTTCGCGACTCCCTGCGCCGCTTTTTCGGCGAGCATTGGAGCGCCGACAGGGCGCGTTCGGCCTCGCCCGGCGAGGTCTCGGAGGTGTGGAGGCGGCTGGTCGGACAGGGCGTCGCCTCGCTCGGCTGTGACCCGAGCGAAGGCGGGCTGCGCGAAATCCTGGTGGTGATGGCCGAACTCGGCCGCGCTGCCTGTCCGGCGCCGATGTGGTCGGCCGCGATCGCCAATCTTGCTCTGTCGGGTGTGCGAGGTGAGGTAGCGGCCGAGTTGCTTGAAAGGATTCACAGCGGTGAGGCCCGCGTGGCAGTTTCCTTTGGGACGCTCGATCCCGATCGCCATGCCGGCTCAATCCGGATCGCTGATGGACGCGCGAGCGGCTTGCTTCGCTTTGTCGAGGTTGCCGCGAGCTGCACGCATCTGCTCGTGGCAGTTGGTCCGACTGCGTTCGCGCTGGCTGAGCTGAGCGGGCAGGGCATCAGCCTTGAGCCGAGCCGGGCCATGGGCGCACCCGGCCTCTTTCAGCTTCGCCTTGATGGCGCGCCGGCGCGTCCTATTTCGCTGGCGGCCGTTTCCGCTGACGATCTCCTCCTCAAGGGCAAGCTGGCACTGCTGGCGCGCGCGCATGGCGCCGCGCGCCGCGCCTTTGAACTTGCCGTCGACTACGCCAAGGAGCGCCAGCAATTCGGGCAGCCGATCGGCAAATTCCAGGCGATTCAGCATAAGCTCGCCAATGGCCTGATCGCGCTCGAAGGCGTACGGCTTACGCTCGACCATGCCGCGCATCTGCATGACCGCGACGATTTAAACTGGCGCTATTTCGCCAGCGCTGCCATCGCCTTTGGCGGCGAGGCGCTGCGGAGCGTCGCGCTGGAAACCCAGCACACTTTCGGCGCCATCGGCTATGCCGAGGAGCACGAATCGCCGTCGCATTTCAAGCGCGTGCATCTTGACACGGTTGCGCTCGGGGGGGCGCGCGAAGCGCGTAAATGCATCGCGGCGTTCCTGCTCGATGGTGGCGGGCGGGGGGTGCCGGCCTATGATCTTGGCCGAGCCGGCAACGCGCTGCGCGAGGAGGCGCGGCGATGGCTCACCGAGCGCTGGTCCGGTGCGCGCAAAGCGGCGTTCGATGCGAAGCCATTTGCCAAGCGCGAGTTCGATCCCGAATTCGCGCTCGATGTCGGCAAGACCGGCTGGATTGGCCTCGGCTGGCCGGAGAAATTCGGCGGCCAGGCGCGCTCAGCGCTGGAGCAGATCGCGTTCATGGAGACCATGGAGCACGCGGAGGCGCCGCGCATTGGCGCTGCGATCCAGGCCAATGCGCTGATGATGTTCGGAACGGAAGCGCAGCAGCAAAAATATCTGCCGGAGATCCTGCGCGGCGAAGCCATGCACGGCATGGGCTACAGCGAGCCGCAGGCGGGCTCCGATCTCGCCGCCTTGCGTACCAGCGCGACGCGTGACGGCGATCACTGGGTCATCAACGGCCAGAAGATCTGGACCACGACGTGGTGGGGAAAATACATGTTCCTCGCCGCGCGCACCGACAAGGATGCGAAGCCGCCGCACGCCGGCATCAGCATGTTCATCGTACCGATGGACGCTGAAGGTATCACCATCCGCCCCTCGACCACGATGTATGACGGCTCCTTCGCCAACATCTTCTATGACAATGTCCGTATTCCCCTCGACAGCATCATTGGCGAGGTCAATGGCGGCTGGAAGGTGCTGACCGGTGCGCTTGCCTTCGAGCGCGGCCTTATCGGCGGCGGCATCGTGCTCAAGGTCGCGCATGCCTTCGAGCAATTGCGCCGACATGTGATAGCGAGGGACGGGGATGTGTCGCCGCTCTCGGAGGATCCGATCGTGCGTGAGCGGATCGCCGTGCTCGCCGCCGAGATCGAGGTCGGCCGTCAATTGATGATGCAATGCGCTGAGCTCGCCTCTGGCGGCGTCACGCCGCCGGAATATGGCGCGATCAGCAAGGTGTTTTCCGGCGAATTGATGGAGCGCTTCGGTGAAGCCGCACTCGATATCCTCGGCATGCGGGCCACCCTTTCGGAGGGAATGAGGGACGCGATCGACAACGGGCGGTTCGAGCAGAACCTGCGCCATTCGCTGATGTGGGTCATCTCCATCGGTACCAACGAGATTCAGCGGAGCCTGATCGCGCAGCGCGGTCTTGGGCTTCCGAGATAGGAGACCTGGGATGCAGGCACAGCAGACGACGACGGCGCCGCTCGAGGGCATCCGCGTGCTCGACTTCTCGATTATGCTGGCCGGTCCCTATTGCGCGCGGCTACTCGCCGATGTCGGCGCCGAGGTCATCAAGATCGAGCCGCCGGAGGGCGACGACATGCGGCTGCGCACGCCGCTGCGCGACGGCCACAGCGCCTATTTCGGGCAGCTCAATGCGGGCAAGAAGAGCCTTGCGCTCGACCTGAAGAGCCCGGAGGCGATCGTCCTGGTGCGCCGGCTGGTTGCGGAAACGGACATCGTGGTGGAGAATTTCCGTCCCGGCGTGATGGACCGCCTCGGCCTCGGCTACGAGGCGCTGCGCGAGATCAACCCGCGGCTGATCTACTGCTCGATCTCCGGCTATGGCCAATCAGGCCCCGATGCCGAGCGCGCGGCCTATGCGATGATCGTGCATGCCGAGAGCGGCTTTGACCGTTCGCTGATGCGCTATGCCGGAGATCGGGACCGGCCGGCGGCCGGCGCGATCTTTGTCGCCGACGTGCTCGGCGGCATCTTCGGCTATTCCGCGATCCAGACCGCGCTGGTGCAGCGTTCGCGCACCGGCAACGGGCAGCGCATCGACGTTGCGCTGATGGACTGCATGCTGAACCTGCTCGTCTATGAGCTGCAGGAGGCGCAGTTTCCGATCCGCGCGCCACGCCCGACCTATGGTCCTGTGAGGGCACGCGACGGAGACCTCCTGATCGCGCCGGTGACCACCCGCAATTTCGCGGCCCTTTGCGAGGTGACGGGACAACGTGAGCTCGCCGATGATCCCAAGTTCAACGCGCTGTCGGCGCGCGGCGCCAACTGGACGGCCATGATGCAGGTCGTCGAGAAATGGACCGTGCGCCATAGCGTCGATGAGTGCATGGCGGCGCTGGACGCCGCCGGCGTACCCTGCGCGAGATACCGCGATCCCGGCGCGGCCCTGACTGATCCGCATCTTCTTGCACGCGGTGCCTTTGCCACGCTCAGCGACGGTGCCGGCGAATTTTCCGGCGTGAATGCGCCTTGGAAGATGTCGGGTGCCGAGACGTCGATCGGTCGCGATATTCCCGCTATCGGGGCGCACCGGGAAGAGGTGCTGTCGCGAACGCTCGGACTTTCCCCCGAAGCGATTGCCGCGCTCGTCCGGCTGGGCGCGTTCGGGCAGGCAAAAGAAGAGCGGAGAGAGAAGCAGGCAAGGGGCCGGCCGGGATGACCCCGTGACGCCGAACTCGCACGAATAAAAGCGAAGGCGTCGTACACCAAGGGAGGGAATGACATGCTCGACATGACGTTGGACGATGCCATCGCCGATCACAAGACCTATGGCAGCGTCGAGATGCAACACCGGCTGTTCGCCCGGCTGCGGCGTGAAGATCCAATCCATTGGACCGAACCGGTAGGCTATCGTCCGTTCTGGACGGTCACGAAATATGCCGACATCATCGAGATCGAGCGCCAGGCCGATCGTTTCATCAATACACCACGCACGAAGCTCCTCAGCATCGACTTCGAGAGCAAGGTTCGGGAGGCCATGAACGGCCGGCCCATGCTGGTGCGGGCGCTACCGCAGATGGACAATCCGGATCACGCCAAATACCAGAAACTGACGCATGTGTGGTTTCAGCCGCGGCAACTGCGCGCCTTGTCCGATCGTATGGAGGCGCTTGCGAAGGAAAGCGTGGACCGGCTGTTCGCGATCGGTGGCGAGTGCGACTTCTACAACGACATCGCGATCTATTATCCGCTGCGCGTGTTGATGACGATCCTCGGTCTGCCGCGTGGGGACGAGCAGCGCCTCTTGAAGATCACGCAAGCCTATTTCGGCGGCGGCGATCCCGACATGCAGAAGGGCTCCGACCTGATCGACGCAACGCTCGCCTATGTCGAATATTTTAGGGATGTCGCCAAGGAGAGGCGGCAACATCCGAAAGACGACGTCGCGACTATCATCGCGACCTCGGAGATCGATGGCAGGCCGATCGAGGATTTTGAGGCCTACTCCTACTACGTGGCGCTTGCGAGCGCCGGTCACGACACCACCAGCGCCACCATCGCGGGCGGCCTGCTCGCCCTGATCGAGAACCCGGATGCGATGGCGCGGCTGCAGCGCGAGCCCGATCTCATTCCCGACGCCGCCGAGGAGATGGTGCGCTGGGTCTCTCCAGTGAAGCATTTCTTCCGCACGGCGGCGGTGGATTACGAAATCCGCGGTAAGAAGATCAAAGCGGGCGACAGCCTCTTCATCAGCTTTCCGTCCGGCAACCGCGACGAGGAAGCGTTCGATCGTCCGTTCGAATTCATCCCGGACCGCTCGCCCAACCGTCATCTCGGTTTCGGCTTCGGCATCCATGCTTGCATTGGCCGGCATCTGGCCAAGGCTGAGATCGTGGCGTTCTTCCGCGAGTTCCTCAAGCGCGTCCACAACGTCGAGCTCGCGGGCAAGCCGGCCTGGACAGAGACGTCTTTCCTCGGCGGGGTGAAGCGGCTGCCGATAAGATATCGACCGCGATCGGCCTGAAGGCCGCGCCTAGTCGTCGGACGAGGATGAAGCGTTCGACGGCGAGGCCCTTGCGATCGCCAACATGCATTTGAGGAAATGCGCGCGATCTTCCTTGGTGAGCGGTGCCAGCAGGAGATCCTGTAGCTTGGCGGCGGCCGGGATCACTTTCAGAAGCGCTGCCTCGCCCTTCGCGCTGATCTGGACCTGGATGGAGCGGCGGTCTTGGGCATTGTCCTTCTTCGAGATCAGCTTGCGCGCCGTCATGCGCTTGAGCATTTCGCTCAGCGTGTTGCGGTCGGAACTGATGCGTTCGGCAAGGACGGACGGGGTGAGGGGACCATCCTGATAGAGCGCCATCAGCACACCGAATTGCCGCGGAGTGATGTCGTTCTGCTGGGTCAGGGTTTGATAGAGCACGTCGTAGCGCGCCTCGAGCAGGCGAAGCAGAAAGCCGATGCCGCCCTCAAGCTGCCAATGGCGCGCGACCTCGGCCGGCGAATCCGTCTTGCTTTCCTTTTCGGCTGCCATGTCGTTCCATCTGAAAAAGCGTCCGTAGCGGTTAGCAGCTTGGTTCGCGGTCCTCAACCCTGCCGCCGCCGAAGCTAAGGATCGGAACGGGCGGTGTGAGCGCTATCCGCCCTTGCAAGGCATCCGCG
>Ga0210397_10003070_pt1 | contig 10338 bp, 6 predicted proteins | sample IncBWH2OmetaG_FD_160126 | JGI IMG/M metagenome (GOLD analysis project Ga0210397, IMG submission 160126) | Forest soil microbial communities from Barre Woods Harvard Forest LTER site, Petersham, Massachusetts, United States - Inc-BW-H-2-O ...
GGGCGAGCTCGTAGGCACCATAGCTGTTGAAATGTGTGTCGTCTTTGATGGCGGCGGTTTGGCCGGGAAAAGAGTTTTCAGGGTAATGCATGAAGGCTTTGAGGGTGCCTTCGGGGCCGATGGCTTCGAAGAGAGTTTTGCTCATGGCATTGAGGTCGATGAGGGCGACTTTTTGCAGGCTTGCGATTTCGCGAACCGCGTCGGGGTAGGGACCGAAGGAGTTAGTGATCTTTCCAGCGTTGTCGAAGGTTCGACGGTTCATGCTGGTGACGAGGACTGGCGTTGCACCTTTGGCGCGTGTCTGGGCGATGAAGTCGGTGAGGAGTCTTTTGTATTCGTCGAGTGGCACAGCACCGGGTTTCATGTCGTTATGGGCGAACTGAATGAAGAGGTAATCGCCGGGTTTCATGGTTGCCATGATTTTCGCGAGCCGCCGTTCGCCGACAAAGCTTTTGGTGGTTTCGCCTGATTCGGCGTGGTTGGCGATGACGATGCCAGGGAGGAAGAAGCGTGGAAGCATTTGTCCCCAGGCTGCCCAGGGCTCGTAGTACTGGTCGACGACGGTGGAGTCGCCGGCGAGATAGATGACCGGCTCGTTGGGGATGGGTTCGATCGAGATGGAACGGACGCTGGGATGATCGCCGTTGAATTCCAGGGTTAGCTTGTGATCCCAGTTCAGGATGCCTTGCTCGCGGGGCTTGAGTCTGACGAGGTTGTTTAGGTCACCTGAGATTTCGGGGTAACGGACGTTGGTGTCGAAGATTTTGGTGGTGGATTCGTTGGCAGCGGTGGGAATTTTTTCGAGCATGAGGCGGCGGCCTTCCGCGCGGACCGTTGTGACGGAAGCCTGGGGTCCGCCGAGAACTGTGGTGATGCGATAGTTGCCTTCAGGAATTGGGACGGAGAAGAAGAAGGGCTTGTCGCTGGTGCAGGATTTTGCCCCGACGGAGGGCGAGTCGATGAGGTCGAAACCCGCGGCGGTGTCGGTGAAGCGGGAGGTAGAGCTAAGGGTTGCGAACATACGGTTCGCCGGGCCGCAGGTGTACTTCATAAGGTTGAGGTTGGGCTGACCCTGTGCGGCGAGAGCTATGGATAGGAAAAATGTGGCTAGAGTCGCAAGGACGAAATGAGCGTGGCGTCTGGGGCTGCCGGTGCTGTGTTGATGGTTTGCGTTGCACTGGTGCACGGCGTACCCCCTGATCCCATTAAAAAGTGTACAAGGCCTTCGAAGCAGGGACCTTAGGTCTCGACTTCGATACGTGCATACCTTCTGAATCCAAAGGCCCGGCTTAGACCGGGCCTATGATGTCCTTTGGTTTAAGTTTATCAGCGGTTTCAATGAGCTCGAAGGCCAGAGGGAAGTGTTCAGCGCTTTGGAGGTGTGATCGATGAAATTGATTGCTTTCATACTTATTGCAACTTCAACAGTTGCCGGAATTGCCGTCCTCACGGTCCACGCATCCGGACACGCCGATGGAGAGGCAGCTCCAATTTTTGGAGTCAGGATTCCCCCCGGATACCGCGACTGGAGATTGATCTCTGTAGCGCACGAAGCAGGCAGTCTCAATGACTTTCGCGCTATTCTCGGCAACGATGTGGCAATCAAAGCTTCTCGGGACAGGAAGCTTTCGTTTCCAGATGGCGCAATTATTGCGCGACTCTCCTGGAGTTATGTTCCGTCTGAGGAAAATAACAAAGTCTTTGGCCGCGAACAGTCTTTCGTCGCGGGGCCTCCCATCAATGTTCAGTTCATGGTCAAGGACTCCAAAAGATACGCCGCGACTGGCGGCTGGGGATTTGCACAATTCAAAGATGGCAAACCTGCGGATGAGGCGGTCCATAGAACCTGTTTTTCCTGCCATGTGCCCGCCAAGGCGAACGACTATATCTTTACTCACTACGCACCCTGATAGAAGGATTCTGTGAAATACCACATCCAATTTTGCGGATGCCATTGATGTCCGAAAAGCGCGAGTCTCTCTTAGGGACAAGTGGGAAAATTGAGTTATGGAATTGCCTGATCAAGAGGTTTGCTTTCGCGCTTTGCAGAGCCGGGATGCTCGCTTTGACGGGTTAATCTTCGTCGGCATTACGTCGACTGGTATCTATTGCAGGCCGGTTTGTCCGGCGCGAACGGCGAAGCGCGAGAATTGCCGGTTCTTTGGATCGGCTGCCGCAGCGCAGGAGGCAGGTTTTCGGCCGTGTTTGCGTTGCCGTCCGGAGACGGCTCCGGATATGGCTTCGTGGCGCGGGACCTCGAATACGGTTTCGCGGGCTCTGGCATTGATCAATGATGGCGCGCTTGATGGAGAGGACGCGAACGTTGAGAAGCTGGCAGAGCGGCTGGGTCTGGGTGAACGGCAGTTGCGGCGACTGTTCATGAAGCACCTCGGTGCTTCGCCCGTCTCGGTGGCACAGACCCGACGTGTGCTGTTTGCCAAGCAACTGATTCACGAGACGCAAATGTCGATGACCGATGTCGCGATGGCTGCGGGATTTGGCAGCGTGCGGCGATTTAATGAGATCTTTCGTGAGCTTTTTGACCGTCCTCCGGGCGCACTACGAAGGAAGGCTTCTTTCAACATCGATACGGACGCAGGAACGACGCTGCGACTGCGTTATCGGCCGCCCTACGACTGGGACTCCATGCTTGGGTATTTGCAGGCTCGGGCTATCCCTGGCGTTGAGGTGGTGGAGAACGGAAGATATTGGCGGGCAGTTGAGATCGATGGTTTCACGGGAAGCATTGAAGTCGGCCATCTGCCGCGACAGCAGAGTCTGGGAGTTACGATCCGGTTTCCGCATGTTCAGTCATTGCCTGCCATTGTGAGTCGAGTGCGGCGCGTGTTCGATCTGGGCGCGGACATTGAGACGATTGACTCACACCTTTCCCGTGATCCGTTGCTTGCGCCCTTGGTGGCGCGACGGCCGGGGTTGCGTGCACCCGGCGGATGGGACGGATTTGAATTGGCAGTGCGAGCGATTCTTGGCCAACAGATCAGTGTGATTGCCGCACGGCGGCTTGCGGGGGAGTTGGTGGTCCTCCATGGCAAGGCTCTAGCGAAAGGAAAGGCTGGGCATTCGGCGTTGACGCATGTGTTTCCTACCGCTTCGCGTCTTGCTTCGGCAAAGTCGGTCGGGTTGGGAATGCCTGCCGCTCGGCAACGGTCGCTGAAGGCACTGGCAGAAGCGACGGTGGACGATCCGAACCTGTTTCGTCCGTTTGGAACGATTGAAGAGGCGATAGTGCGGTTGCGCATGATTCTTGGGGTGGGTGAGTGGACGGCGCACTATATTGCGCTGCGGGCGCTGCGGGAGATGGATGCGTTTCCTGCCTCGGATATTGGTTTGCTGCGCAGTGCTGCCTTGATGGATGGGACACGATCGACCGCGGCGACTTTATTAGATCGTGCGGAGTCGTGGCGACCGTGGAGGGCGTATGCGGCGCAACATCTTTGGGCTGCCGACGCGAACGTAATTTTGACGAAGGGGATTGCACATGAGTGAGGTATTGCAGTTGTTGATGGACAGGATCGACACACCTATCGGCGAGATGCTTGTTGTATCGGACAGAGAAGGGAATCTACGGGCTGTTGAGTGGGATGAACATGAGCCCCGTATGCAACGTTCCCTGCGGATTCAGTATGGAAAAAATGGATTCACGATAGAGGAGGGACGCAATGCAACGGGTTTGACCGAAGCGATACGGCGATATTTTGCGGGCGAGCTTGATGCGATTGATGAACTGCCGGTAAAGACGGTGGGTACGGATTTTCAGCGCGAGGTGTGGCGGGCATTGCGAGAGATTCCCTGCGGCACTACGATTTCCTATGGGGAGCTTGCGGAACGGATCGGACGGCCTAGTTCTGTTCGAGCGGTTGGGCTGGCGAATGGAGCGAATCCGGTGGGTGTGATTGTGCCTTGCCATCGGGTGATTGGCGCGAATGGTTCCCTGACCGGATATGGCGGCGGTATCGAGCGGAAGCGCTGGCTCCTCGAGCATGAGGGCAAGAGCGCTCGATTCGAACTTCGGTCTCAGCGAGTGATTTGAGGGCTTGAGCACTTATTTGCTCGTCTTTGGGAAGAGAAATTTGATGGCGTCGGGGAAGCGTTCGGCCCAGGCGTTTTCATCGTGCATCGCGCCGGGTTGCTTTATGAAGACTACGGTGGGGTGATTCATGGCGGCTTTGAGGTTTGTGACGAGTTGCTCGGAGAGTTGAACGAAGCCGGCGTTGAAGGCATCGGGTTCAATTGCGCGGTCGCGAGCGAATTGCTGAAAGTTTCCCAATTCGTTTGTGCCGACGCCGACAGAGACTCGGCGGGGACCGACGACGAGTGAGAGGGTGTCGCGAAGAAGTTGGCCGTTGCCGACTTGCAGGGAGGTGCTCTCGAGGAGGGCCAGGTGAAAGAGATCGGGGCGGTGGAGGAGGGCGTAGAGGGCGGCGATTGATCCGTAGGAGGAGCCTCCGATGGCGGTGTGGTCGGGGTCGGGGATAGTGTGGAGTTCGCGATTAATGAGGGGAAGGACTTCGGTTGCGAGGAATTCGGGCAAGAGTCTGCCGTGTGGTTCTGGTGCGGAGAAGAAGGGGTCGGCGTAGGGAATGTATTCGTCGGCGCGGCGCTTGCCTGGACTGTCGATGCCGACCACGATAAGCGGTTCGATTAGGTTGGCGGCGATGAGTCGGGTGAGGGATTCGTCGATCCGCCACTCTCGATGAAGGCTGGATGTGCATGCGTCGAAGAGATTTTCGCCGTCGAACATGTAGAGGACGGGGTAGCGCTTTTGCGCGTTGGCGGGATCGTTGTATCCGGGCGGGAGCCAGATGCGGAGGGTCTGAGGATCTCCGAAGGTTGTGCTGGTCAAGGTTCTCGTCTGCAGGGCTCCGACTACGGTGGAGGTGCATGGAGCGGCGGGCTTGGATGCGGTGTTCTGGGACGCCGTGGATTGGGATGCAGCAGGAGAAACTCCACCAATCGCAAGCGAGGCGGCGAGTACAAACTGGCACGATCTCGTTTTCATAGGTGCACGCATTATCGCTGCTCTCTGCTACCCTCGGAAACATGCTGATACGCCGATTTACCGTTTCAACCGCCATGTTTCTGGCCACAGCGTCCTGCTGTGTCCCTGCCTGGGCCCAAAAACCTTCAGTTGAGTCGCGGGTCGCCGCGCAGAATGCACTGTTTGAAGAGTCGTGGCAGACATCGCTGAAGTTGTCTCCGACGCGTGCTACTGCGGTCGGAGATTACCGTTACAACGATCAGCTGGGCGATGACTCGCTGGCTGCGGTCGCTCACCGACACGATATCGATGTGGCCGAACTGGCGAAGATCAAAGCGATCGATGCGACGGGCTTTCCGGAGCAGGACCTGATCTCGCATGATTTGTTTTTGCGGCAAGTGCAGCAGAGGGTGGAGGACTATGACCTCAAGGAGTACGAGATGCCGATTAGCGGGATGGGCGGCATCCATACTTCGCTGGCAGATCTACCGTTGTCGATGCCTTTCGATTCGGTGAAGCACTATGAGGACTATGTCTCGAGGCTTCACCAGATTCCGAAGGCGTTTCAGCAGACGGAGGATGTGCTGCGGGCAGGTGTGAAGGATCACCTGGTGATTGTGCGGTTCATTGCGGAGAAGGTGCCGGGGCAGTGCGATGGAGTCGTCAAGGCAAACCCGTTTGTAATTCCTCTGAAGAAGTTTCCTCCTTCGTTCTCTGATGCGGACAAGAAACGGCTGACGGACGAGATCAATGGTGCGTTGCAGAGCGAGGTCTTTCCGGCGTACCAGCAGTTCGCTGAATTTATCGAGAAGGATTACATTCCGAATACGCGTACGACGCTTTCGATTGAGAGCCTGCCTGGAGGCAAGCGCCGTTATCAGGCCGCATTGCGGCGATTCACCACGACCGATCTTTCGGCCGCGCAGATTCACGCGATTGGATTGAAAGAAGTCGACCGGGTTACAGGGGAGATGACCACGCTAGCAAAGGCAAATGGATATAAGGATCTCGAGAGCTTCCGGGTGAAGATCGAATCGGACCCGAAGTATGTGCCGGCGTCGGCGCAGGCGATTGTGGATGATTTTGCCAGCTATATTCACCAGATGGAGCCTCGGTTGCCGGAGCTGTTTGGCCTTCTGCCGAAGACTGCAGTGACAGTGGAACCGATTCCGCCCTTCCAGGCGGGGGCGGCGACGCACTATCAGGGAGGAACGCCGGATGGAAAGCGGCCGGGGCGCGTGTCGGTGGCTGTGTCAGACCCGACGAAGCGGTCGCTGATCAACGATGAGGCAGTTGCGTATCACGAGGGCGTGCCGGGGCATCATCTGCAGATCACAATTCAGCAGAGCCTGACGAGTTTACCGGAGTTTCGCAAGCATGGGGGCAACTCGGCTTATACGGAAGGCTGGGGGCTCTACGCGGAGGAACTGGGCAAGGAGATCGGATTCTACAAGGATCCGGGTTCAGACTATGGGCGTCTGCGGTCGGAGCTATTTCGCGCAGTGAGACTGGTTGTAGATACGGGGATTCACGATGAGAACTGGAGCCGTGAAAAAGTTGTGGAGTACATGCGAGCTTCGCATGCGATCGATGAGCCGACGATTCAGTCGGAGACAGATCGTTATATCTCCGGACCCGGGCAGGCGTGCAGTTACAAACTTGGGCAGTTGAAGATTCGTGAGCTTCGGGAGCGGACGAAGGAGCAGTTGGGGTCAAAGTTTGACCTGAGGAAATTTCACGATGAGATTCTGAGCGGTGGAGCGTTGCCGCTGGATGTTCTGGATGCCCGGGTGACGAGGTGGATCGCGACACAGAAGTAGCAGTAGGGAATAGATGGGCCGGGTGCTCGATTGAGCCCCGGCCTATTTTGTTTTGCGCGGTTTATTCGTGATATTCGGCGGAATTGTATACAAAATCGGATTTCATTCTACAATCGCGAGATGCTCGAGACTCGACGAATTCGGCGGACCAGATTTTTCCTCTTCACGATGTGTTACCCGGTTTTGCTGCTGGCACGAGCGCCACAACAGGCTGTTCGGTCGGCTGCTCCTGCGCCGAAGGTCGAATTCAGTGATGCGGATCGGCTTCGCGGGAGTTATGGGCCATATCGGGCGAATAATGATCTGCTGTATTACCACTTGGATGTGAGGGTCGACCCGGAGAAGCAGTTTTTGAAGGGGAAGAATTTGATCCGATTTAAGATGCTGGACGATGGAACGCGAATCCAGCTTGATCTGGTGCAGGCATTGAATATCGACAAGATTCTGCTGGTTCCGACGAAGGGTCCGTCGACGACTTTAAAGTATGAACGCGCCGCGGGTCGCACGGTGTATGTGAACTTTCCGCAGACGTTGCGAAAGGGACGGACATACACGATTGATTTTTACTACTCGGGGCATCCGGTGGAGATGGGTCGGTTCGGGGGGATTGTTTTTCGCAAAGACCCGGTGGGGCGGCCGCTGGTCAACACAGCCTGTGAGGAAGAGGGCGCGAGTGTGTGGTGGCCGAATAAAGACCAGTGGCGCGATGAGGTCGAGAACATGGACATCAGCGTCGAGGCGCCAAGCGATTTCACGGAGATTTCGGGTGGAAGATTTCAAGGAAGAGAAGATTTGAAGGATGGCTACACGCGGTGGAACTGGAAGGTGCAGTATCCGATCAACAACTATGATGTGTCGCTGAATGTAGGGAAGTATGTTCACTTCGATGACAAGTATGGTGATCTAACCCTAGACTATTGGGTATTTCCGGAGGATCTGGAGAAGGCGAAGAAGCAATTTGTACAGGTGAAGGAGATGCTCGATGCTTATACGCACTACTTCGGCGAGTATCCGTTTCCGAAGGATGGATACAAGCTGGTGGAGGCGATGTATTCAGGCGTCGAGAACCAGACGGCAATTACTTATGGGAATCATTTTGAGAACGGCTATCTAGGACGGCCGAAGACGGGGATTGGGACGCGGTTCGACTTCATCATCGTGCATGAGAGCGCGCATGAGTGGTTTGGGAACAGCATTACGGCGAGGGACCGCTCGGATATGTGGATTCATGAAGGGTGGGCGAACTATTGCGAAGGGTTGTTTGTCGAGTACAAGTGGGGCAAGGCGGATGGGATTACGTATGTAAATACGGGCAAACAAAATGTGAAGAATCAGGAGCCGGTGATCTCGGAGGAGGACGTGTTCAGCACGCCTCCAGGCGATCAGTATAAGAAGGGTGGACTGTTTTTAAATACGGTACGAACGGTGGTTGGGGATGATGCGAAGTGGTTCGCGCTGCTGCATGACTACTATCAGCACTTCAAGTATCAGACGATCATGACGACGGACATGGTGGCGTTCTTCAACCAGCAGACAGGGAAGAATTTGACGCCGCTGTTTAACCAGTATCTACGGCATGCTGCGATTCCTGTGCTGGAGCTGAAATTTGATGAGAGAGCGCATACGGTTTCGTACCGTTGGAAGGCTGAGGAGAAGGATTTTGCGATGCCGATCCGTGTTGGGCAGAAGGACCATTGGGAGATGATTTATCCCACGACTGCGGAGTGGAAGACTTTGTCTTCGCCCCTTGGAAAGGATGAGTTTGAGATTGATACGGATTACTACTATGTCGGAGTGAGCAAGGAGTAGTCAGAAAGCAAGGAAATAGGCCGGATGCTCGATTGCACCCGGCCTTCGTTATTGTGGGGCGAGTTATTTTCCGCTTTCGGTGGATTTGATGAAGCTGGCGACGTCGGATTTGAACTGCTTGAGGATGTCGTCCTTGACATAGATCATGTGGCCGGCTTCGTAGTAGTGATAGCTAATGTTGGATTGCAGGTTCTTCGGCATGGGGAGATGGTGCATCTCGTAGACACCCTCGAAGTATGGAGTGGCGAGATCGTAGTAGCCGCCAGCGAGCATGACCTTCATCTTCGGATTCATCTTCATGCGGTAAGCGAGGTCGGGCATGACGTTGGCTCCAGTCTCGACGCTGCCAGGTTGGCCGCCACCGCCGCCGAAGCCGCGGCCCGGAGGCGTGTGGGTCATGTTCCAGTTGAACTCGCCGCCCTGACGTGCGGACATGAGGTAGGTGGCCTGAGTTGCATACTTGAGGTCGTTGTGGAGATATTGGTTGATGGCTGTGTTCCAAGCCGAGGTGATGGCGTCGCTCTGGGGATCGTATCCGGAGGTTGAAGCGAGGGGATCGACTTCGGGGCCTTCGTAGCGTGAGTCGAGACGACCAGTGGTCAGGCCTTCGTTGAGTTTAAGTTCCTCGGAGAACTCGCCACCGGTGACGCGGAGGTCGGCACGGATGAGGTAGTCGACCGGCAGGCCGATGTAGCCGTGAAGTTTTTCGGCTACGGCCTGACGCTGCGCGTCGGGAAGTTCGCTGCCTTGAAGCAGGGCAGTCATGTATTCGCCGAGAGCGTACTTCTGAACTTCTTCCAAGAAGGGTTTGAGGGCCGGAGGCTGGTTGGGAAGCTTGTGGTGATACCAGGCGGTGGCTGCGAAGGTTGGAAGCGCAAGGGCGTAGGCCTGATCGACGCCTGGGTTTGCGGTGGGGCCGTCGACACTGTTGTCAAAGGCGAGGATCTGCGAGAGCAAGATAATGCCGTTGAGATCGACGCTGCGGAGGTCGGCGGCGAGGACAGCGGAACGCGGAGTGCCATAGCTTTCGCCGAAGATGTACTTGGGCGAGTTCCAGCGATCGTATTTGGAGAGGAAGCGACGGATGAAGCGTTCGAAAGCGTGGCCGTCGGCGTCGACTCCGTAGAAGGCTTCGCCTTTATTGTGGCCGAAGGTGCGGCTGAGGCCTGTGCCGGGAGCGTCGATGAAGACGATGTCGGCTACGTCGAGGATGGAGTACTCGTTGTTGACGATGTTGTAGGGGGCACCTTCCTGATGCTGAGTGTCAGGCGTGACAATGCGCTTGGGTCCGAAGGTTCCCATGTGAAGCCACATCGTGGGAGAGCCGGGGCCTCCGTTGTAAGCGAAGATGATGGGGCGCGTGGATGCGGAAGCGTCCTTCTTGAAGTAGGCGGCGTAGAACATGCGCGCGATCGGTGGTGCATCTTCGGCGCGCTCGGGGAGATGAATGTTGGCATCGGGAAGAGGCTTGCCGTCGAAGCCGAGGGTGGCGTCCTGTGGGTCGGTTCCTCCGACTGTGATGGTTCCGGCGACTGCGCGGTACGCGATCGTCTGGCCGCCGATGTTGACACTTCCTTCTGTGGTGGAGTCGGGCGTGATGGGAGCCGGGGCGGCTGCGGGGCGTGCGGCGGGTTGTGCGGCTGGAGTGGCGGGTTTCTCTTCGGGCTTGTCCTGCGCGAAGCCGAGGGTGGTGAAGGTTAAAACAGATGC
>Ga0210397_10003071_pt1 | contig 10337 bp, 6 predicted proteins | sample IncBWH2OmetaG_FD_160126 | JGI IMG/M metagenome (GOLD analysis project Ga0210397, IMG submission 160126) | Forest soil microbial communities from Barre Woods Harvard Forest LTER site, Petersham, Massachusetts, United States - Inc-BW-H-2-O ...
ATACACAAAACTACAAAAGGTATTTACATAAAAGTAGTGAATTAATTATATAGATTATATAGGCTTTATAGAGTTACATCAAATTCTTTTTGTTCAGAATCTCTTCAAGTTTCCTTAATAGTTTGATATTGTCAATTTTGCTTTATTATAAGAAGTTAATAGTAATTTTGATCACAATCAATCAGTAGAGATGTTAGTAAAATCAACACTGTTGATCTAACATAAAGACACAATTGTTTAGCTGTGTTTTCAACTATTTTTGAAGTAGAGCGCCGACTTCGTTTCCTCGGGTCGGCGTATATTTTTCACTAAATATTTTAATTATTAAGTTCAAAATCTCTTCAATTTTATTTGATAGCTTCAACTTCTTTTTTCTAAAGAAGAAAACACATTATACACAAATGCAATCAATCAGCTTGATTTAAAACAACAATGTTGTCTTGACAAAAAAGAACAGTATAGTTTAGCTGTGTTTTCATATTTTTAACTTAAAACGCCAGCTTCGTTGCTCGAAGCTGGCGAACAATTTATAAGCCGAATCAATGAATATTTGTCCCAAACTGATGTGCAATAGCCAACAATATTGCATCAACTGTTTAATCAACAATAATATTATAAGCCACAAGCAACCGTGAAAGGTCCTGAGATTGAAAGCGCGCCTTCTTTATATTATTGGCTTCCGGATGAATCAGAAAATTAGTATTCGTTCTGAAATCAACCCCACTTAAGTTTGTATTGAAAAATAACGCATCTACCAGATTGCAATGGCTTAGTTTACTTTTTGAAAGATCTGCTTGCGTGAAGTTCACGCCTTCCATATTGCAATTTTGAAACGTGCTTTTATATAACTTCTTTTTATCAAATGATGCAAATGAAAGATTGCAATGCTGAGTATGAATTTCAAATCCAAAATCACGTGTTTGAGAAAAAGACAAACCAAGCATTTTGCATTCAATAAAGCTGCAATTTTTAAGTGATACAGCATCCAATAATGCATTGCTCAAGTTACAATGTTCAAACACACAATCGATAAACTCTATACCATTTAATCGTGCGTTTGTAAAATCACAATTTACAAATAATGTATTTTCATACTCAGATTCTTCTAAACGCTGATTAGAATAGTCTTTGGAAACAGGTGTTAATTTAATTTTCATAAATAGGATTACGATGAATCTGCATTCAAATATAAATGTAATTTTTTTAATGTGATTTTTTCAGGTTCGAACCTTTCCCATGAATCGCCGTATAGATTGAAAAAGTAAATTGCTTGAGGACTTGGCCGTTATGTATTCAACTCAAATACTTGTAGTTATATACATAAATTAAGCTTACCTTCAAGAACGGGAATTGGCGCATTGTCTCTACTCTTTAACAATTTAAACTAAAAAAGTAGAGTATGGTGATCTTTGCCTTTCTTGTAATTCATTGGTATGTTTCCTTATTTTTTCAATCGGTTTTCCATCATCGCTATTCTGCTCATGGAATTTTCACAATGTCAAAAACATGGGAAAGAATATTCTATATAGGCTGTTTCTTTGCTCAAGGATCTTCATACATAAGTGCAAATGCTTATGGCAAACTTCATCGTTTACATCACGCACATACAGATACACCTGAAGATCCTCACTCCCCTCAAAATTCTTCAAATGCATTAATGATGATGTGGCAGACACGTAACAATTATATTGATGTGTATACAGGCAAAACATTTGTTGACGAACGTTTCACTAAAAATTTACCTGACTGGCCACTATTTGAAAAATATGCTCATACATTTTACACGCGCTTTATCTGGATATTTTTATACACACTGTTTTATGTAGAATTTGCAACAGCATGGTGGATGTTCTTATTCCTGCCAATCACAATATTAATGGGTTCTATTCAAGGTGTTGCTGTAAATTGGTGGGCACATAAATTTGGCTATGTAAATTGTAAGATGAATAATACATCTAAAAATATACTACCTATAGACATCGTTTTCTGGGGTGAATCGTTCCATAACAATCACCATGCAAACCCACAAAATCCCAACAATTCTATTAAATGGTTTGAACTAGATTCAGGTTATCAAATGATGCGTTTCTTAAATAAGATTCGCGTTATTAAGCTTAAACCCTATACTTCTATGCTTTAAGAACCATAGAAGAAAATCAAAATAACAAAATCCATATTCCAAACGGCTTAAATAGAACCTGATTGTTCTGTTTAAGCCGTTTTTTATTAAATTAAAATAATAAAAGTCCATACTAATTAACAATACAATTATTTTAAACCATCTGAAATATGGATTTTGTTATTTGGATTTTTTAATCGGAACTTGTAGCCTCAAAATAATAAATATGGAAACACAAACATTCACTACAGAAAAAGATATCGTAAGTTATAGCCTTGGCGTAAACATTGCTACCAGTCTTAAAAATCAAGGGTTCGATGAGTTAAATCTGGACGCACTTGTGGCTGCTTTAAATGATGTATTTAACAACCATCCCTTACAAATAGATGAAGCAAAGGGCGGGCAAATTCTGAATGCTTACTTTCAAGGTATGCAAGAACGCAAGCACGCAAAAAACATTGAAGAAGGTGCTGCATTTTTAAAAGCAAACAGTGCTAAAGCAGATGTAATAACACTACCAAGCGGTTTGCAATACAAAATACTGGTTGAAGGAAATGGCCCGAAACCTAAGGCTACTGATAAAGTAACTACACACTATCACGGTACATTGATCAATGGTACTGTATTTGACAGCTCTGTAGAGCGTGGACAACCGGCTACCTTCCCTGTAAATGGTGTTATTGCCGGCTGGATCGAAGCCTTGCAATTAATGCCTACAGGTTCAAAATGGCAATTATATGTTCCATCAAATCTGGCATACGGTACGCGCGGTGCATCAGAATTGATTGGACCGAATACAACATTAATATTTGATGTGGAATTGATTTCGATCAACTAATCGAATCAAAAATTGATTCAAAGGATTGTATAGTTCAATATACAATCCTTTTTTTATTTATTAAAAACGGAAACAGATCATAAATACCTGTTAATCAGCAATTTTAAATAGGTATATTTTTACGAAGATTCCGTTACTTTTCTTATGTGGGTTTGTATTATAAGTAAGGGAAATAATAAGTGACTCTTAAACATATATCCACATGAAGTATATATACTTTTTTTTACAACATGCTTTTGAAAATACAATATTCCCAACCAGCAATTTTATTGGGAAGAAATTAACATTCCCGCTTTTTAAAAAATCAATTGTTTGCGGCTTCTTGCTTTTAATAACAGCAAATAATTTGCTTGCTGAAGGAACGAAAGAGTTAAGGCCTACCTCGACTGATTTTGGTTACATTCAGATATATGATCGTGGAAGAGTATTTGCAACGTATAATGCACCCGCCTTAAATCGTTTATATATTCATATCTGCACGGCCGGTGAAAAAATATTTTTTGGATTTAATCAGCCAGACAACGACGTATACTTTCGATTAAAAGATCCTGCGGGAAATATTGTTGTTGCTGCTCAAGCCATTCCTTCAAGCGGCACCGGATTTATTTCAACCTACAATCAGGCCGTAGCCGGCCCTTCTCAGCTTGTTGGTGCAAGCGGATACGATGCAATGAGCTATACGTCACTTGTTGCCGGTGATTATTACATCGAATTCAATACCGGATCTGCCACAACAATCCCTACAAACACAGCAAGTGGCAGTTCTCAACGGCTCTTTGATTTGTTTGATATTACTGTCGCATCCGGTACAACAGCTAAACCCGGTAGATTGTGGTCGTACTCATGGGATCTGAATAGCGGAGCTACTAATAATCCGATCACAGCTAAAATGTATATTCTGTCTAAAGATAGTATCGTTACGTCTATTGATTTTAATGGTATGCAACCTTATGGGGCTGTTATTACAGCCAATTCAACGGGATTATCCAATACAGGAAATCTTGCTGTAGACCGGGCAAGTAAAGTGGGCGATTTTACATTACCGGAATATCAGATTTTTTTAAACGATCCGGATAATAACTGTTACCCGACAGGCAGCTTTGGAACAATCTCCGCTCCTACAGTCGTTACCGGGTGCGATCCGGCAAACAGGTGCATCAATATTACAGTAAACAAATCAGGGAAAACACAAATTGTACTAGACTTAAACGGTACTCCCGGGTATCAACCGAATACTACAGACTTATTAATTATTGCAGACGTAGTTGCAGGTAAAAACTGTATTCCATGGAACAGCAAAGATGGTAAGGGAAATTTAATTACAACCATAACCGGAATTCCGCTTCAAGTGGATTACTTAAATGGAGTTACAAATTTGCCTCTTTATGATGTCGAATCTAATGTTGATGGATACATTGTTGAATTGGTGCGACCGGCAGGTGCACAACCAAGCCTTTATTGGGATGATACTGCTATTAATGCAGGTACTGTCTTAGATACAAAAGTAAACCTTACCGGCTGTGCAAGTACAACGGGTTGTCACAAATGGAAAAACAGAGGTGATAATAATTGTAAAGTAGAATGTCCTGAAACGATTAACACCTGGTGGTATCCCAATATTGTAACGGATAAACTTACATTCGATATGCCAAGTGCTGTGGTTGATGCAGATAACCGAAACCCTTCCGGTGCATTGAACGATAGTTTAGTTTGTGAGCACATCAATACGTTTCAATTAAGTGGCGCCGTTGATGCAACAGCCGGAGGTACCTGGTCCGGAGGCGCAGGAACATTCTCTCCTTCAAGAACGATTTTAAATCCAACATACACACCAACTAATACAGAACGCAATAGCGGTTCAGTAAAACTGTATTTGCAGTCGGATGCCATAGGTGCTTGTCCGACAGCGATCGATTCCGTTACTATCTTATTCGAGAAAGCACCGATTGTTCAGATCGCCTCAGATCAGGTTATCTGCTCTACTACTAAAACAATTCCTGTATCTGCTGTACTTACCAATGCTACAACTGGTATCTGGACGGGTGGTAATGGAACATTTGCAGCAGCTACAAACAAATCAACAAATTATACGATATCACCGACAGATATCACTGCCGGAAATATCAATCTCATATTCACTTCTACCGGCACCAGATTATGTCAGCAGGGAGCTGACACCATTAACTTTGCATTTGAAAAACCACCGGTGGTTCAGTTAGGCGCTGATCAGAAAATATGTGCAACTACTGCAACATTACCTGTAGTTGCGACACTTATAAATGCCACAACAGGGATCTGGAAAGGTGGTAACGGAACATTTGCTGCAGCTACAAACACCGCAACAAATTATACGATCTCTTCTGCAGATACCACAGCTGGCAACATCAATCTTATATTTACGTCTACCGGAATTCGTGTATGCCCGCAAGAAGATGATACCATTAATATTTCGTTTGATAGAGCTCCTGTCGTACATGTAGGTACAGATCAAACAATCTGTTCTAGCAATAAAACATTTCATCTTACAGCAACACTTATAAATGCCTCAACAGGAATCTGGAAAGGCGGTAACGGAACATTTGCAGCAGCTACAAGCCCTGTAACCAATTACACCTTATCTTCTGCCGATATTACTGCCGGAAATATTAACCTCATCTATACATCTACCGGAACCACTGTTTGCCAGCAGGAAGATGATACAATCAATCTGACATTCAATACTCCTGTTGGTATAGAAGTTGGTGCACCGATCACTATTTGTGAAGGAGTTCAAACAGTGAATATCACTGCCACCGGAGACAATACAGCCACACTTATGTGGACAGGCGGCAATGGAAGCTTTATGCCATCCAATGCATTAACGACTACTTACACATTAAATGCAAATGAAATCAATGCGTCACAAATTGATCTTACACTAACCGCAAAAAAAGGTCTATGTCCGGATTCTTCCGATGTACTTACTATAAAGATTGCTCCACGTCCTTCTGTTAATGCCGGAAATGACACGTTGATCTGTAAAGCTACGGATTTTACATTGGTTGGCTCAGGTACTGCTGCTGCTGCATACAAGTGGTATGCAATCCCTTCGCAAAATATTCTCTCTTTACAAAATATTGCTATACTGAACAACGTATCAGCTAATGGTAATTATGTTCTGGAAGCAAGTACAGCAAACAACTGCTCAAATACGGATACAGTTTTCATACAGACATACGATCTTCCAACGCTCAATCCGGGTGGGCCATTCTGCTACGATGCCGGATTAACAGTGAATGCAAATGCATCCAACATTCCTGCTGTTAATGCAAACTATATATGGAAATTGAATAATATAATTGTTGCATCGGGCGCTGCAAACAATTCGTTGCCCATTAACACAGCAGGAATATATACATTAACCTATCAGACGACAGGCTGCAGCAAAGATGTTTTATTTACAGTAAATCCTCAGCCTGTTCTTTCAGGTCCGGATTCATCATTTGCATGCTTAGGTACCGCTATAACATTAAACACAAATCCTGTTGCCGGACTTAATTATACCTGGTATGATAGCGGTGGATCAGCTATTCAGAACGGAGCATCCGCACAAGTAGCTGCATCTTCTTCTCCGGTTAAATATTATGTGGAAGGGATCGATGGCAATGGCTGTAAAAATAAAGATAGCATAATTGCTTTAGGCACACCAGTCCCTATTCTGACTCTTCAGGATGCTGTAATTTGTGCGGATTCAATTGCCTTATTAGATGCCACACCCAACAATATCAGTGCAAATATGGCCTCTGCCCTGCAATTTGAATGGAAATACAATAACGCTGTTCTCTCTACAAACAAAATAATACAAACATCAAATGCCGGTACATATTTTATTAAAGTATCTCTTGGAAATTGTGTTGCTAATGACGATATTCAAGTAACCGTACACCAGCTTCCGACTTCATCATTACCTGTAAGCAGTGTTTTTTGCTCAGATAATGGTAATACAATAACACTTGATGCCGGCCCTAATAATTTTTATCAGTGGTTGCCAAACAAGGAACAGACACAAACACTTGTAGTTTATACTCCAGGTAAATACGAAGTTGTAATTAAGAATAATTTCCAATGCAAAATCAAAGCAAGTACAACTGTCTTTGAATTATGCAAACCAACATTGTACGTATCAAATGCATTTTCACCGAATGGCGATCATATAAATGATTTGTATGAAGTATTTGAAAAACATGTAAGCACGTATTCCATGACAGTGTTTAGTCGCTGGGGAGAAGTTATTTTTCTTTCAACAGACAAAACAGTATTCTGGGATGGAACATATAAAGGTGAAGTAATGCCAATCGGTGTATATCCTTATATTATAAAATATGAAGGAGACTCCGATGAGTACAAAGGGCCATATACGATTGAAGGAAGTGTAACAATTACAAAATAAAATGAAACAGTCTTTATTTCTTATTATTCTGTTCGCATTATTTTCTTGTAATAAAGAAACGTATCGAACCAATAAAGCTCATAGGCTAAGTGAAAAAGCTGAAAAATCACATCATTTTTTAGCCAAGCAGGCACATATTTTAACGAGCGAGAATATTGAAAACAGAGAATCTAATGTTAAAAAAGCTACAAGAAAAAATGCAAAACAACAGAAGGAATTAAATGCAGCGAATGCTAAAACAAGCAAAGCCACAAAGAAGAAGAAATTTTCGGGAGCTTTTAATTTCTATTAATGAAATCAGGAAATAAATATTTATTTATAACAAGTATAATAATCCTGAGCCTTGCATTCAAAAGCAACGCTCAGGATTATCAATTTTCACAATTTTACGCAAACATCTTATATTTGAATCCTGCCTTCGCCGGAAGTGCTCATAAGAACAGGGTGATTTTGCATCAGCGTTTACAATGGCCCTCATTGGATGCCAGGTATACGACTTCAGTGGTTTCGTTTGATCATTACTTTGAAAAAACAAATAGCGGAATTGGTCTCATATATACGCACGATGTTCAGGGAGGAAAGAATATCAGTTCCAACGATATCAGTCTTCAATATTCTTATGAATTAAGTATCAATGAAAAATATTCTTTCCGGGCAGGTTTGCAGGCTGGCTATGTATCCCGTTATATAAATTACTCGGTCCTCACCTTCCCCGATCAATATAGTGTGAATGGACTGGTTAATTCAACGTCCGCAGAACCCTTCGGAAACCAAAAGAAAAACTATCTGGATCTTTCTTCCGGTGGGGTATTTTATTCGGAAAAATTTTGGGTGAGCTTAGCTTATTCACACATGAATACACCGAACCAATCTTTTTACGGAGACAACAGTCCGCTCCCATCCAAATACAGCTTAACAGGAGGTTACCGTTTTTTATTAAAAAGCCATTCATTTGCAAACTCTTTAACGGAAAACCATAAATCTTATTTAATTCCCACGGCACAATACAAATCCCAGGGTAAGTCTGATCAATTAGACCTGGGTATGTATGCACTTTTAAACAACACCATGCTTGGTATATGGTATAGAGGTATACCGATTAAAAACTATTCAAAAAAAATAATTAACAATGAATCTATAGTTCTGTTACTTGGATATAAATACAAACAAATAAGCATGGGCTATAGCTATGATTTTACAGTATCAAAGTTAACAACTGCCAAAACCGGAGGAGCGCATGAATTCAACATTACATTTTTATTCGGTAATCCTAAATCCCGTAAAAAACCATTAAAACGAATCCCTTGTCCGGATTTTGATTAGTATATTTTTCTACTATTCGTATTCATAACCTACATGAATACCACATCCGCAAACAATTTACAAAACCATTTTTGTAAATTGCGGCTTAATGATTCAAAAGAAAACCATAATTACATTCATGAAATACAGTCTTATCAGTATTTCATGCATACTACTCATTAGTATTTCTGCTCTATATTTTTTCAGAAATGATCTGGCGCATTATGCTGTAACTAAAGCAAATGAAAAACTCTTAAAAAAATATAATACACAGCTTTCAGTAGCATCTATAAGAGTCAATGGTATTTCAGAAATTGAAATAGAACAACTTGTCGTTAAACCGTTAAAAGCAGACACACTTTTTCAATCAAAGAATTTAAAAATCAGCATTCGTCTGCTTCCACTTTTGGCAGGAAAAATACGACCGGATAGATTTTTTATACATCACGCTGTCGTTAATATTATTCAGAAAGGCGGTACAGATAATTTCTCCATGTTCTTTAAAAGCCAACGAACAAAAAACAACACTAAAACAGATAAAAATTACGCACTGGTTGCAGATAAAATACTGGATGGTATCTTTGGTAAGATACCCAGAGATATAGATCTGCAGGACCTGCTCATTTATTGTCAGCTGGATTCAGATTCTGTGTATACGTCTATTCCCTCCATGCAGGTAAATGACCACAAGATTCAGGCATCAATCATATTAAAAGAAAATAAACGGATCAGTAATTTCAGTGTACAAGGCAATATTGATGCAGGACACAGAAAATTTGACCTATCTATTTCTAAAAAAGATTCCGGACGTATACAACTTCCTTTTTTAGAAAGTAAATGGGCCGCCAAAGTCGGCTTCAATGAAATCGTTTGTTCTTTTAATCAAACTGATCAATCGAATTCTGAATTACGGGCAAATATTACTGTAGCATTAAAGGGAACTTATGTCAACCAGGAAAAGATTGCCCCGGAAGAAATACTACTTTCTGATGTAATGTTGGATTATAAACTGCGTATCGAAAAAGAAGCCATTGAAATTGATAGTCTTTCATCCGTGACTATAAACTCTTTTAAATCCGGTATTCATGCCCGATATGAAAGAAGCAATTCGCAAAAAATTGAACTGGGTATACGGGCACCATGGTTCAACGCGCAGGATTTTTTTAATGCCCTGCCTAAAGGGTTATTTACAACTCTTAAAGGAATAAAAACACAAGGAAAACTAGATTATACATTTAAACTTGCTGTAGATATTGATCATCCGGATAGCATTGAATTCATTTCTGATCTGAAACAAAATAATTTCAAGGTTGTATCCTTTGGAGAGACAAACCTTACAAAAATCAATAGCGATTTCATCTTACCTGTATACGACAACGAAAGATTTGTGCGCAACTTAACAATTTCTCCGACAAACCCATATTATATAAGCTACAATCAGTTACCACAAAATCTTGTATATGCTTTATTAACTTCTGAAGACGGAGGTTTTATGCGCCACAGAGGGTTTAACATAGATGCATTTAAAAAATCAATCTCTGAAAATATTAAGACCAAACGTTTTAAAAGAGGCGGTAGCACTATATCCATGCAGCTGGTCAAAAATGTGTATCTGAACAAAAACAAAACAATCTCACGCAAAGTAGAAG
>Ga0210397_10003072_pt1 | contig 10334 bp, 3 predicted proteins | sample IncBWH2OmetaG_FD_160126 | JGI IMG/M metagenome (GOLD analysis project Ga0210397, IMG submission 160126) | Forest soil microbial communities from Barre Woods Harvard Forest LTER site, Petersham, Massachusetts, United States - Inc-BW-H-2-O ...
AGTCAGGAGGAAATGCACTTCAATGTCGGGAGGCACCTGGTTCATGCGCAGCGGCGGATATTCATGGAAATTGCTTTGCATGGCGCGGCCGCGCTCGATGGTGATTTCGTAGCCCATAAGGTGGCTGAGCCCTTCGATTACCGAGCCCCGAACTTCGTTCAGAGCACTGGTAGGATTGATGATCTGGCCGCCGACGTCGCCTGCGACCCAAACTTTGTTCACTTTGAGAAGCGTTTCCGATGTGACGCGAACCTCCGCGACTTCCGCGAAATATCCGCGATGGCTGAAGTGGAACGCGACGCCCATAGCTGTATCTTTCGGTAATGTACGCGATCCCCAACCGGATTTTTCCGCAACAAGTTCGAGGACCCCGCGCATCCGTGGAGCATTAAAGAGAAAAGCAGGCGGAGTCTGTTGACCGCCGGCAGGCGCTGGCGCGGCATCGAAGGCTGGAGTGTTGAGCAATGCAAGCCGGAACTTCACAGGATCCGCACCGGCCGCGTGTGCGAGTTCGTCGATAAAGGACTGCATCACAAAAGCGATACCGTTGCTTCCCGGGGCCCGCATCGCGCCGGTGGGCACGCCCAGCGCCATGACAGAAGCGTGCGTTGCGAAGTTCGAAACGAAGCGCGCAGGGAATTCGTCGGGAGAAATCTGAGCACTGGGCGCGAAGCGCTCGCCTTCGCCAAAACTGACGAAATGATTGCGCCACGCGATCAGCTTTCCAGTGGAATCGACGCCGCCCTTTAAGAAGTGAAAGCCTGCCGGGCGATAAAAATCGTGATGCATGTCGTCTTCGCGTGACCAGAGCAGCTTGACCGGCGTTCCGCCAAGTTGCTTCGCAATCCACGCGCCTTCGATCATGTAGTCATTTGTCAGCCGACGCCCGAAGCCACCACCCATCCGCGGCAGGTGAATCGTGACATCGCTTTCGGCAATCCCGAGAGTTTTGGCGACCTGCGTCAAGCCACGCTGCGGCGTCTGGCTAGGCACCCACATTTCCAGTTTGCCGTCTTGAAAGCGCGCGGTGCAATTCTGTGGTTCGAGCGGCGCGTGAGCGAGGAACGGGTAGAAATAGTCTCCTTCCACGACTTTCGCGGCGGATTGCAAAGTAGCGTCTGCATCACCGTCGCTGCGCAGCGAGCGCGCAGGCTTCTGTTTTGAAAGCTCGACGGCCTTGCTAGCGAAACCTTCGCTGCTCTGCTGCGCGGTCGGGCCTTCGTCCCACTTCACATCTAACTTTTGGCGCGCGGTGTGTGCCGTCCACCACGTATCAGCAACGATGGCCACGCCGCACAGCAGCCCCGTCAAATCAGATCCGCCTTCCACGATAAAAGCTTGCCGCACCCCGGGAATGGCTTTGATCACATCGAGATTCGCGCTGACAACTCTCCCAGCGAAGACCGGGCACTTTGCGAACACGCCCCACAGCATTCCCGGCAGTCTGAAATCGATGCCATAGAGAGGCTTTCCTCGAACGATGGCCGCATTGTCCACGCTCGGGATGGACTTACCGATGATTTTGAAATCTTTGGGATCCTTTAATTTCAGGGCTGCGAGATCCGGCGGAGTTAACTGCGCAGCTTTCGCAGCTAGCTCTCCATAACCGAGCGAGCGGCTCGTCGCTGCGTGTTGCACTCGCCCGGACGCGGTCGTGCATTCGGATTCCGCAACAGACCAAGTCCGCGCAGCCGCGGCAATAAGCATCTGGCGGCCTGCGGCTCCAACCTGCCGCATAGGAATCCAATTGTTCGGCGTTGCGGTGCTGCCACCCGCAACCTGCAAACCATATTTTGCGAAGTTGACGTCACCCTGCTCGATCCGGACGTCTTTCCAATCCACGTCGAGCTCTTCCGCGATGAGCATCGGCAGCATGGTCCGTATGCCCTGACCAATTTCAGGATTTTTCGCCGTGATGGTCACGATGCCTTCAGACGAAATGCGTATGAACGCGTTGGGAGTGAGCACCGCAGGCGGCGGCCCCTGCGGCGCTTGCGCAAGAGCCTTCTCTGCAGGATCGATGTAGGCCGAAAGTAGCAAGCCTCCACCCGCGATGGCAGTCACGCGAAGAAACGAGCGACGCCCGATAGTTCTGATGGTCCTGGGCTCAAGAGCTTCCAAGGTGTTCATAGGCCTCCTTCCCTTAGACCGACGGTCCCCTGCGGGCGTTACCACATCTGCATTCCGCAGGCCGCCGATTGCCGGAACAGCGGAATTATACCCCCGTCGAAGCAAACTGGCAGCACAGGTAGCGGCGTCCATCGAGGAAGTCGAACGCTTAGACAAACAGCGTGAAAGAAAATGCTGCAAGCCGTTGAGAGAAATTCGTTCTAAGGACGTCACCGCGAGCAACCCGGTATACGGAATGCTAACTCTAATGAGGTAACAAACGAGAGTGAGAACGCTGTTCGTCAAGCTCAGCGCCTATCGCTCTTAAGACGGTCCTCCATTCCCCGGGTTGAGAAGAATAACTGCCGAGGCAATTTCACGAAGCTAGAGGTGTCGACAATGACCAGCTCAAAGATCAGCTCGAACGCATTCGTTCCTCTGCCGCACGAAAATCGCAGGACCTGGCGTTTCTTCGTCTGCATGATGGCCGTGCTTTTGCTCTGCGCGGCCGTGTCCTCCGCGCAGACGTCATCGCACGCGCCGGGATGGGTCGTCATCACCATCAGTGACTATCGAACCCTGCACGCAAAGGCCTACCCGCCCGACCGCGAACCGGAAGGGCCGCCGGTGGACGCCACGCTCACGCGCGTCGATTACGACTTGCGCATCGACGGCGATCTCGCCGCCGGTCGCGCCAGTCTTACCGTTGATGTATTGAAGGATGGCTGGGTGCGCGTGCCGATTCCTGCCGGACTGCTGGTGCGCGAAGCAAAACTCGACGGCAAACTGGTTTCGCTGGTGCCCGGCGCGGCAGGAAAGGGTTCAAACCAACTCGCTGCGCTGCTCTCGCGCCCGGGACGAGCTGTCCTGCTGCTCGATATTGCCCTGCCTGTGGTATCCACCGCCGGGGAAGAGAGCATCTCCCTGCCTTCGACCGCCTCCGGAGTCACGCGCGCATCCGTTCGTCTTCCAAGGCAGGGCGTGGACATCAAGTTGGCAGGCGGACTCTTGGCCGAAAAATCGGAGCCCGGCGCGGAAAGCAAATGGCTTGCGTACGCTCGTGGCAACGAGCCGCTGACGTTTACTTGGAAGAGAAAAACCGAGGATCATCGCAGCACGCAACCGTTGCGGCTGCGCGGTTCGCTGACGGAACTGACCGGCCTCGGCGAAGACACGACGACGGTGGTGGCCGAAGTCAACGTAGAAGTAACCCAGGGGGCAGCGCGGGAAGTGCGCATTTCGCTGCCAGAGAAAGTGACGGTCAATCAAGTCGCTGGTGCAATGGTGGCGGATTGGGAAATGAAGGACGGACAGCTCGCGGTGACCTTTCTGGAACCCGTCGAACAAAGCGCCAAATTCATCGTAAGCGGAGAAACGCGCAGCCCCCGCGATGGCCAGATCGAGATTCCGCTGCTACGCCTTCTGAACGCGGAACGCGATACAGGAGGAGTGGCCGTCGAGGTCCTCGGCGCCGGAGAGATCAAAGAGTTCAAAGCCGAAGGCCTCGAGAACGCTGATGCGACAGACTTGGGCGAAATCGTTTCGAGCCGCCAATCGACTTCGCTCTCCGCATTCCGCTATCGAGCAGGCGACGCCAAGACCACCAGATCGCTGACGATGAACGTGGCGCGTTACACGCCGCAAGCCGTGCTGATGGCCAATGTCGCGGAGGCTCGTTACAACGTCTTGATCACCAACGAAGGAAAGTTGCTGGTGCAGGCGCGCTACGCGGTGCGGAATAACCAGCGCAACTTCCTGAAGATCACTTTGCCGCAAGGCGCAACGCTTTGGAGCGCATCGTTGGCGGGAAAGCCCGTTCGTCCCGGGCAATCGCCCGACGGCAGCGTGCTGCTCCCGCTGGAGAAAGCTCACGCCGGCGAAGATTCCCCCGAATTCGCCGTAGAGGTCGTTTATATCAGCCGCGGCACCGCGTGGAATGACAAAGGGCAATTCAAGCTCGCGCTGCCCGCGTTGGACTTGCCCGTATCGCGAACAGGATTGCTCGTCTTCCATCCTCCGCTTTTTAAAGTGACGCCGGAGATCGGATCATTCCGCACAGAAGCGTACGTGGACCCCACTTCCGCGGCTCTGAATCCTCCAGCGCCGCCAGCGACCGTCGTGAGGTCAATCAGCGTTGGTGTTGCGGCGCCTGCACCGGCGCCTCCTCCTCCTCCAATACCCAGTGCGGGAGCTTCTATCGCGATGATGTCCGTAGTAGATACCAATCAGATTGCCGAGCAAAAGCTCGTCGACAATTTCCGCGCAACCTTGCAAGGAGGGAAGGCCGCCGGAATTCTTCCCATCAAAGTGTCCTTCGAAGGTTTGGGGCCCTCACTATTTCTCGTTTCCGAACTCACAGGCGAAAACCAATCTCCAAGCACTGATTTGAATTATCAGCGCGAGAAAAAGGCAGGTGGGCGATGAAAAATATATTACTGGCAGCCGCATTCTTGATCGGGATCCCCGCGTTCGCACAAGACAAGATTAACCCTCCCGTTCCGCAGGCAGGAAATGTGACGCTGCCGCTTGAGGAGTACAACCGTCTGCTCGAACTTGCAAACAAGTCGCCCAAACGAGTGGAGACCGCGCCGCTTCCTTACACGATCAAGCGCGGAGAGTTGAAGCTCCGCGTCGCGAACGAAACCGTGATGGGAACGGTTCAGTTACAGGGCGAAACTTTTAATAAGGGTGAAACGAAAGTCGCACTCACTTCGGGCATGACGATACTTGATGCGCGTCAGGAAGGCAGAATTCTTCCTCTTGAACAAGAGGGCGGAATGCAGACAGCGATCCTGACTGGTCCCGCTGAATTTTCCGTGGTCCTCGATGCAGGTTTGCCTTTAAACATCGAAACAGGCCGCGCTTCGTTCAGCTTGCCCGTGCCAACGGCAGGCAGCGTGCGCCTGATGCTCGAAGTTCCCGGCGATCACACAAACGTAAAGCTCAGCCCGGGATTGATCACGAGTCGGGAATCTACCAACGGAAACACAACGATCGAAGCAACGCTCGTCCCAGGACAGCCCGCAAACATCTGGTGGGCCACGCGAGAAGTGGTTGCACCGGCTGTCCCGCGCGAAGTCCGCTTTCTTTCCAATGTTAAGACGCTGGTTTCCGTTAGCGAAGCGGAAATTCGCCTCGCCGTGCTCGCCGACATCAACGTGATCCAAGGAGAGCCTGCGCAGTTTGAAGTCGAAGTTCCCGCCGGCTATGAAGTGACGGGAGCGTCCGGAGCTTCGGTGGATTCAAGCGATGTGCAATCGGGCGTTTTGACTTTGAAAGTGAATGCGCCTGCGCAGCGCAACCACCAGTTTCTGATTTCAATGGAAAAGCCGATCGGCGTGACGAAGGCGGAAGTTCCGTTTCTCAGCGTGAATAATTCGCAACGCGAAACGGGCGAAGTGCTCGTCGAAGGCGTTGGCACCATGGAGCTGACGGCAACGGAAGGCGGCAGCCTGAAGCGCATGGATATCAAAGAGACGAATCCTTACTTGCGTTCGCTCGCGCGCTCCCCCTTGCAGGCGGCGTTTCGTTATCGCCGGCAGCCGGCGGAAAATCCGGCCCTCGCACTGCAATGGACGCGGTTTCCGGATAGCAGCGTGCTCGCCGCTGTCGCAGAGCGAGCGGTGGTCACGACACTTGTGACCACAGAAGGAAGGTCGCTGACTGAAGTGAAGCTGACGGTAAAAAATCAAGTCCAGCCATTCTTGAAAGTGGAACTTCCACCAGGCGCGAGCATCGTGTCTGCAGATGTTGCTGGTGAGAAGGTCAAGCCCGTGGAAGGCGCGGATGGCCAGCGCGTACCACTGCTGCGGCCCGGTTTCCGGCCAGTCGACTCTTACGAAGTCTCTTTCGTGTTCATGCACTCAGGCGCGCCGTTTGCGAAAAAGGGCGGTTCGGAAATTTCGCTGCCGAAAATGGATGTTCCTATCACCGTGTTGCAATGGGAGGTGTTCCTCCCCGAGCAGTACAAGGTGAAGGATTTTGGCGGCGATGCTTTGGCCGCGAACTTGTTGCCGCCGTCGTTCCAGGGATTCGAGAGTGTGGGATACATTTCAGGCTCTTTCCAGGCAGGTGTCGGGGCCGGCGGTAGTGTGGGCGATCGGATTGCACCGCTTCAGCTTCTCCCAGGGCAGCTCGGGGGTTACATCGTAGACGCCAGCGGAGCGATGCTTGCGAACGCGCAAGTGAACGTAACGCAATTGGACACCGGAGCCGTTCGAACTGCGGCAACGGATTATTCAGGCCGTTGGATTGTTTCGAGCATGCCATCGGGAAGAGTGAAAATCACCGCCACCTCGCCGGGCTTCAACACAACCGTCAGCAACATCAATTACGACGCGAATTATCCAACGACGTACAACTTTGATTTGCGCGTTGCAAGCGCGATGGAAACGGTCGAAGTGCTGGCCAATGATCAGTCCAAAGAGTCGCGGCGCATCGAGCGGGATTTGAAGGATCGCGAAGCCGTAGCTTCCAACTCGGCTTCAAACAATGTCCTGAATCTGCAGCGGCGCGTGTCGGGCGTGCTTCCCGTCCGCGTCGACGTCCCGCGCGCGGGCAGTTCGTACAGCTTCGTGCGCCCGCTCGTGCTTGACGAAGAAACGAAACTCACGTTTACCTACAAGACCAAATAAACTCCACTGCTGCTGGTAGATTCCGCGGATACGAACCGGCCAGGGGAGGTGTTCCCCCTGGCCGTTGCCATTTACAGCGAATTGATAGTCCGCCGCGTAGGGCGTCTGTCTGGATTTCTCCCACCCGGCGGGAACTAAGTGCGGGAATCAACGGAATTTAAAGAGTCCGTCGTGCGTATACATGAGTAAGGAAACTCTAACGACGGCAACAGCCGTCTAAGCCCAGGTAGGTAAACGCGAAATAAAAGGCTTTTCGTGGCGGCGGGGCGTACATTTATTTTAGGCAAGAGAAGAGGCGGGGCGATATGAAGGCAATCCCGGATATTTTAATTGGCTTACTGATTTGTTTATTTCTCGCGGTGATGCGGGTGGCCGCGCAGTCTCCGCAGGAAGCGCCGCCCTCTCAGAATCCCGGCGCTACTCAGGGCGCGGCGCAAACCCCGGGGCGCGGAGGCGAAAGGCGTCCGGGAGTTTTCGGGAAGCTTACCGCAGTTCACGAACAGTCCGTCGAGATAACCAGGCAGGACGGGAGCGTAGTAACCGTCAAGCTCAGCGCGAGCACGCAATTCCGGAAAGACCGGGAATCCGCGAAGCTCAGGGATTTCAAAGTTGGAGACACGATCTTTGTGCGCGGCGAGGAAAACGCGGATCACACTTGGACCGCGGAAGTGATCGGAGAGCGCCCCAACGGCGGTTCTGGTGGTCCCGGTGGCGGTCAGGGCGGTGGTCCAGGCGGCGGACGGCCAGCGGGTGTGCTTGGGCAGGATTATGTCTTCGGGGAAGTGAAAGCGATTGATGCGCCCAAGCTCACGATTCTCCGGCCGGACAATGTCACGCAAACTGTCGAATTGAATGAGGAGACTTCACTTCGGAAGGGCCGCGACAGCATCACTATGGCGGACATTCAAGCCGGCGATCACATCATGGTGCGCGGCGGAATGGCGAATAATGTGTTTCAGCCGAAATCTGTGATGGTGATTTCGCCAGAACAATGGAAGCGATTCCAGGAATCAGGAATGGGCGGGGCCGGCGGACAAACTGCGAAGCCGCCGCAAGACAATAGCAAGCCGCAGAATCCTCCGGAGCCGCCACATTGAAATTGTTTGTTCGGATTTTTATTTTCCTGGGTCTGGTGACCTTAGCAATCGGAAATTCGTACGCGCAAGAGAATCCTGCACCCGCGCAAACTAATCCCGCAGCGCCGCAGACAAGTTCGACGCCCGTACCACCGGCGTCTTACCAAATCACTGGCAGCGTGCACAGTGGCAAGACGCCGTTGCCCGGCGTGACGCTGACCGCCTCAAACACTCTGACAGGGAAGAAGTACACCGCCGCGACAATTTCAGACGGCACCTTCGCAATGATCGGCCTGCCGCGCGGGCGATACGTTTTGCGCACTGAATTTATGGGCTTCGCGCCACAGACTCAGGAAGTGGTGCTCAATCCGGAAAATCCGTCCGGTAAGGCGGATTTGGAATTGATCCTCGCGTCACGGCAGCAGGAGCAGACGGAGCAGCGCAGCGCCGCTGCCGCGAATGCCGGGCGCGGCTTCCAAAGTCTGACGATGGACTCAAGCGACCCCGCGCTAGTAGGTGGCAATAGCGCTGCAGCCGCAGGCGGCCAAAGCCCGAGCGATCTCGCAGGCCTCCCACTCAACGGTGCTGGAGCGGATGCCCCGACCGAATCGGTGAGCATCAGCGGTGTGCAAGGACGCACGCAGGATTTCGGTCAAGGCAACGAAGGTGAACTGCAGGACCGCATCCAGGAATTTCGCGATCGCGCGCAGCAGAACGGAATCGGCGGTTTCGGAGGAGGAGGAGGCGGCGGCGGCGGATTTGGCGGTGGGCCGGGCGGCGGAGGTCCAATCGCGTTCGGGCGCATGGGGCGCGGCTTCAATGTGAATCAGCCGCACGGCAACATGTATTTTTACGATGACACTTCCGGGCTGGATGCGCGGCCGTTTTCGCTGAGTGGGGAACCGCTTCAAAAGGCAGACTACAATCAGCTGCACTTTGGAGCGTACGTTGGTGGCCCACTGAATATTCCGAAAATCTTCAATGGCGGCAACAAGACATTTTTCTTCGGAGGGTGGAGCGGAACACGCGGGAGTTCGCCGTCTGACTTCTTGTCAACGGTGCCCACAATGGCCGAGCGGGGAGGCAATTTCTCCGCGCTTGCCACTCCGATCTACAATCCAACGACTGGGCAGCAATTCGATTTTAACGGGCAACTGAACGCGATTGACCCAACTCTGATCACGCCGCAAGCGCAAGCTCTTTTGCAGTACATACCGTTGCCAAACTTGCCGGGAACGACGCAGAACTATCATGAAGTAACTTCCGCGGAAAGCAATTCGGACTCGGTGAATTTGCGGCTGATCCACAATTTCGGCCCGGTGCCGGCGCAAGGAAATCGCACGCCCGGCGGCGGAGGACGCGGCGGCGGCGGTGGGCGGCGCAGATCGCAGAACAACCTCAATTTGGGCATGAGCTGGACGAAGACGAACACCGATATCGTCGGAGCTTTTCCTTCACTCGCCGGAGGAACCAGTACGCAAGGATTGAACGCAAATGCCGGCTGGGTCTACGGCAAAGGGCGCGCCACGAACAACTTGCGCTTCACCTACAACCACAACCATGTTTCGACAACCAATTTGTATTCAAACGTCACGGACGTTGCTGGCCTGGCGCAAATTGGAGGTGTGTCTACAAATCCATTTGATTGGGGGATTCCGGGAATTAACTTCACGTCGTTCTCCGGTTTGAGCGATCCGATGCCGCGCCGTGAGCTCGACCAGACTTATACCATCTCCGACACCGTTATTTGGAATCGCGGCAAACACAACTGGCGATTTGGTGGCGACTATCGCCGGATTCTGCAGAGCTTCCATGCGGCAAGAAACGCGGAAGGCACGTTTACGTTTACAGGCTTTGCGACCGGGCTCTATGTCAACGGCCAGCAACAACAAGGGACGGGTATCGATTTTGCGGATTTTCTCCTGGGTTTGCCGCAGCAAAGCAGCGTTCAGTTCGGCACGAACACTTATGATTTTCGCGCGAACTCCTTTGATTTTTTCGCGCAGGACGATTGGCGGCTCAACGCGAACCTGACGCTATTGCTCGGCCTTCGTTACGAATACCAGGGGCCGTTCACGGAAGCGAACAATCAGATCGTCAATCTGGATGTTGCGCCAGGCTTTACTGCGGCAGTGCCGGTTCAACCCGGCCAGTTAGTTCCAGGCTTCGCCATCGCTTCCACTTCGCTGATCAATCCGGACCGGAATAACTATGCGCCGCGTCTTGGACTCGCCTGGAAACCAATGAAGAATATCGTAGTACGGGCTGGTTATGGACTCAACTACAACCTTGCTCAGTACACGGCTGTGATTCAGAATTTTGCGTTTCAGCCGCCGTTTGCGGAGACCGCCACGAACACGGCCACAACCTCGAGTTTCCTCAATCTGGCAAATGCTTTTCCAAGCTTGGCGCCCGGCACAGTGACGAATAACTTTGCCATCGATCCAAACTACCGGCTCGCCTACGTCCAGCTTTGGAATGTTGATATACAGCGCGATTTGGGCGGCGGGTTTCT
>Ga0210397_10003073_pt1 | contig 10333 bp, 7 predicted proteins | sample IncBWH2OmetaG_FD_160126 | JGI IMG/M metagenome (GOLD analysis project Ga0210397, IMG submission 160126) | Forest soil microbial communities from Barre Woods Harvard Forest LTER site, Petersham, Massachusetts, United States - Inc-BW-H-2-O ...
GTGGCTGGTGGCGTTCCGCGCGCTGCAGGGCCTCGGCGGGGCGATCATGTTCCCGGCCGCCATCGCCATCGTGGTCGTTACCTTCGACCTGCGCTCGCGTGGCCGGGCCCTGGCGCTATTCTTCGGCATCGCCGGAGCGCTGACGGCGATCGGCCCGATCGCCGGCGGGTACCTGATCGAGTGGACCTGGCGGGCGATTTTCTGGATCAACATACCGGTCGCCCTGATCGCGCTGGCGCTGATCGCCATCTCCAGGCCTCCGAACGAGGCCCGGCCGGCGCCGCTGGACTACCGGGGCCTGGGCCTGATCGTGGCCGGGGTGGGGCTGTCGGTGTTCGGGTTCCAGCAGTCGGCTCTATGGGGCTGGGGCAACCCGGCCATCTGGGTGAGCATCGCGGCCGGGGTAGTCCTGCTAGTCGTGTTCTACTTCGTCGAGCGGCGGACCGAATCACCGCTGATCAACGTGCGCATCTTCGAGAACCGGACGTTCCTGGTCGAGAACATCATCTTGGGGATCGCGATGATGGCGTTCATCCCGGTGTTCTTCTTCGCCGCGATTTACGGGCAGATCGCGCTGGCCGAGAAGGCCACCCAGTCCAGCCTGCTCATCTTGTACTTCTTCATCGGCTTCGTGATATGCGCGCAGATCGGCGGCCGGATGCTGGACCGGATCGGAGCCAAGCGGCCGGTGGTGCTCGGTTGCGCGCTGGCCGCCGTCGGCTTCGGGCTGTGGGCCGGGAAGGTGACCGACCTGCACGCCGGCGCGCAGATCATCTACATCGTCATAGCCGGGGCGGGCATGGGCCTGATGCTCGGCCAGGCCAACACCGACGCGATCAACCGGGCCTCCAGGTACTCCTACGGCGAGGCCACCGGCATCACCCAGACCGTCCGCAACTACGGCGCCAGCCTGGGGTTCGCCATCCTCGGCACGATCCTGATCACCGAATTCCGGTCCAGGATCACCTCCTCGCTCACCGCGCAGGGCCTCCCGGGCCCGGCCGCCTCGGCGCAAGCCGCCAAGATCGCCCAGTTGCAGGGCGGGAGCGGCAACATCGCCAGCATCCCGCAGTTCATCCGCGCCGACTTCGCCGCCGCCACCCGCGAGGTGCTCTACGGGATGTGCGTGATCATGGCCGTCGCCGGGCTCGTGGCCCTGCGCGGTCTCAAGCGGGGCGTCCAGGAGGACGCGGAGGGCGCAGGCCAGTTCGCCGGCGAGGACCCGGAAGCCGATCTGTACGCGGCCCCGAGCTAGGTCCGTGACCGGGCGCAGGGCCGGGTCACGCTACCGTTCGAGCTGGCCGGGAGCCATGTTGGCCCCGCTGATCACGACGGCCACCCGCTCCCCGGGCGCGGGCTTGTAGGCGCCGGTGAGCAGGGCCGCGATCCCGACCGAGGCGGCCGGTTCGGCGGCGATCCTGGCCGCCTGCCACAGCGCCCGCTGGGCCGCCAGGATCGCGGCGTCGCCGACCAGCACGACGTCCTCGACATGGGCCTGCGTGATCGGGAACACCAGCTCACCCACGCGCCGGGGGGCCAGGGCGTCGGCGGCGACGCCTTCGGCCGGCGCGTCGGCAGGCCTGCCCTCGGCCCGGGCGCGGGTCAGGGTCGGGGCACCGTCCGGCTCGACCCCGACCACCCGGGTCTTGGGGTCGGAGCCGGCGAACCAGGCCGCGACGCCGCCGATCAGCCCGCCGCCGCCGACCGGGACGAGGACGGTGTCCAGCTGATCCGCTTGCCCGGTCAGCTCCAGCCCGAGGGTGCCCTGGCCGAGCAGGGTTTCCCGCTGGTCGAAGGCGTGCACGCTCATCGCGCCTGAACTCTGCACCCAGGCCTGCGCGGCGGCCAGCGCGTCGGCGTACCTGTCGCCGGTCACCACGAGCTCCGCGCCGAGCTGCCGGATCCGCTCCATCTTGGCCGGGGCCGACACGGTGGGCACGAAGATCCTGGCCGGCACGCCGCGCCGATGCGCGGCATACGCAACGGCCACGCCGTGGTTGCCGCCGGAGGCCGCCACCACGCCCGCGGGCGGCACATTCCGCAGCAAGAGGTTCGCGAACGCGCCGCGGGCCTTGAACGACCCGGCGCACTGCAGCTGCTCCAGCTTGAGGGTAACGTCCGGCAGTTCGCCGGCCGCCGGGTCGAGGTCGGCCAGGTCGAGCTGGACCACCGGCGTACGCCGGATATACGGCCTGATGATGTCGTAGGTGCCGCGGATTTCGTCACGGGAGATCACGAGGGCAGACTAGCTGTATGACTGAGCACACGCACCACCACGACGACGACTCCGCCTGCGCGGTAGCCCACAACCCCGTCGCCCCCGCGAGTAGTTCGGTCCCGGCCGAACGGACGTTGGTCGCCGTCTTCGCCTCGCCGGTCGCCGGCTACCTGCTCAGGTACGGCGCCGACATGGGGTTCCGTAGCCTGCTGCTCGAGCCGGACGAGGCGCGTGCGGCCGGAGCCGCCGCCCTCGGGTTCCCGCTGATCACCGCGATCCCCGACGACCTCGACGACAGCACGGACGTGGTCCTCACCGACCACCACCGGTCCGAGCTCGGCGTCATCCTCCGCGACGCGCTGGCGACCAAGGCCCGCTGGATCGGCATCATGGGCAATCCGCACCACGCCGGGCCGCACGTGGCCGCGCTGACCGGACTCGGCGTCCCAGCGGAGGAAATCGCCCGCGTGCACCGGCCGATCGGGCTCAACATCGGCTCCCGGATTCCCCCGGAGATCGCCGTCTCCACCCTGGCTGGCCTGCTCGCCGACCGGAACGGCCGCCCCGGAGGGTTCGACTTCTGACCCGGTCGCCCCTCTCGGGCATACATGCCCGCTTTGCCCGGTTACACGCAATAGCGGGCATAGCATTCGCCGCCGCCTAGACCCTGCGGCAGCCGTACGCGCCGTCCCGGCACGTAAAGCTGAACGCAGCCAAAGCGGGGGCGCTGGCGTACGGGAGGCAGGCGTTTGGCCGGGGGTTTCGTCCGGCACCGGGGGCTTATCGCGTTTGCGGCCGGGGGCGCGATGGCCGAGGCGATGCTGCTCACCTTCCTTGCGCCCAGCGCACGCCCGCTCGCCCCTCAGGTCACCGCGCTCCCGCCGCTCGCGGCCTACCACGACCTGCGCTGGCTGTTCGCGTTCAACCAGCCGTGGCTCGGCTTCACCGGCGTGCTCCTGCTCCTCGTCGTCGTCCGCTCGGCGGTGGACGCCGTGCTGGTCATGCTGGCCTGGCCGAAGGGTGGCGCCGGAGGCGAGCACGGCCTGCCGCGGCCCCGGTTCATGGTCTCGCTGGTGTCCTGCGCGGTGCTGACCGTGCTGGTCGGGCTGGTGATGTCCCCGGTGGTCACGCTGATGTTCGGGGTGGCGCTGCTGCCGTTCTCCTGGCCCTTCCTGGCCGCGGTGCCCATCTTGCTCGGCACGGCCGTGGCGCTCAGCCAGGGCGGCGTCGGCCAGGCCTGGTGGCGGCGGCTTCCCCCGGCCGGGACCGCCGCGTGGGTCGTCGCCAGCTTCGGCGTGCTGTCGCTGTCCTCGGCCCTGATGGCGCGCCTCGATACGCCGGGCGTGGTGGCCGTGGCCGGGCTGGCCGGGATTGTGGACGCGCGGGCCTGGTACGGGCTGACCACGGCCGCCGTGCGAGCCGCCGCAGGACGGCCGCCTCATCCGTGGCACTGGCGCGCCTGGCTGTGGCGGATGCGGCTGGCGCTGCGGCAGCGGACCACGTGGGTCCCCGTGGCGCCGCTGGCGGCGGTGATGGTGCTCGCCCTGGTCGTGGGGATGGCGCGGCTCGCCTTCACCGGCACCGTGCGGTTCGCGCCGGGGCCGGGCGGCACGGCGGTCGGCGTGGCCGCCAGGGACGACCTGACTGCCCCTGGCCAGGGCGCCGGCATCGCCGGCGCCAAGGCCGCCAGCGGGCCGGCCCGGGTCAGCGGCGCCGTGCTCGTGGTCGAGGGCTTCGGATCGACCTGCTGCCACAGCGCGAACTCGCTGCGCGCCGCCGAACCGCACATGCTGGTTCGCCAGTTCTCCTACCAGGGCCTGGATGCCGCCGGGCTGCCAATCCCGTACCACCTGGCCGGGAACATGTCGATCCAGGTACTCGGCGACCGGATGGCCATGCAGGTCGAGAAGCTCTACCGGGTGGCCGACGCGCCCGTGGACATCGTGGCCGAGAGCGAGGGCACCCTTGGCCTGTACGCGATGCTGGCCCGGCACCCGCACCTGCCGGTCAGGTCGGTGGTGCTGCTCAGCCCCATCGTCCAGCCCGGTCAGCTCGGCCAGGCCGGAGGCACTGTGCCGGGCGCCGCGCTGACCACGCTGAACAACCTGGTCGGCGGCATGTCGCCCTACGGGCCGTCCGGGGCGCAGGAGCTGATCAACTCGGTGAGCGAGGTGGGCGGCCGCTACTTCAAGCGGGTCAGCCAAGACCGCGGCCTATCCTGGCTGGCGGTGGTGCCGCTCGCCGATGCGGTCACGCTGCCCGCCTGCCCGATGCCGCAGAACGTGATCTTCGTCGACGCTTTCCACGGCGGCCTGCTCGGCGACCCCTCGGTGCGGCGGATCGTGGCCGCGTTCCTCGCCGGTGACACACCCTCGGAGCAGGACCTGGACGCGATGGCGGGCGGATCCCAGCGGGACCTGCGCAGCGCGGCTTCTCTCATCGCGGCCGCGGCCGCCGCCTGGCGGATGCCGGACCTGCACGCGGCCTGCGTCGGCTCCTGAGCATCCTCCGGTGGCGGGACCGGGCGCTGTCCGCTACGCTATGCCCCGTGACGAGAACAGCCCGCCTGCAGTGGTGGCGCCGCCCCTAGGCGGCGTGCTGATTCAGGCTGTTTTTGTAACACAGCTCGACAGAAGCGACCGCCCCGGGGGCGGCCGCTTTTTTGTTGCCCGGCCGCCCCCGGGGCCTGAGACCCGAGGGGCCCACCGTGGACGCCCAGCGTTTGGACATGACGACCCGCGACGGGGTGCGGGTCATCCGCACCGCCGCGCCATTCGACCCCGCCGAGCTGGGCCGGATCGCAGCCCTCGCCGACGACCGCCGCGGCGGCGTAATGAGCTCCGGCATGGAGTACCCGGGACGGTACAGCCGGTGGCACATGGCGTACGCCGACCCGTGCCTGGAGATCGTCGCGACCGGCAGGCGGGTGACGGTCCGGGCGCTGAACGACCGCGGCCGGGTGCTCCTGCCGGTGATCCGCGCCGCCCTGCGCCGGGCCGGACCCTCGATCCAGCCCGCCGGCGAGGACAGCGTCGTCGTCGCCGAGGACGACAGGGAGTTCACCGAGGAGGAGCGCAGCCGCAGGCCGACCGTCTTCACCGCGCTGCGGGAGATCGTCGCGACGCTCGGCTGCGACGACCCGCACCTGGGCCTGTACGGGGCGTTCGGCTATGACCTGGCGTTCCAGTTCGAGCCGGTGCGGCGCAGGCTCGACCGCCCGGCCACCCAGCGTGACCTGGTGCTGCACCTGCCGGACGAGATCTGGATCCTGGACCGCAAACGCGAGGAGGCGGTCAGGTACTCCTACGACTTCGAGGTGGACGGGGTGTCCACGGCCGGGCTCAGCCGGGAAACCGCAGGCACCGGCGGAGGACGGGATACCCGGCCCGTTCGGGATCAAGATCTGCCTGCCCAGCCGAGGCCGGGACGCTATGCGCAGGTGGTGGAGGACGCCAGGGAGCGGTTCGCCCGCGGGGACCTGTTCGAGGTGGTGCCCAGCCACGTGTTCTACGGCCGGTGCGCGTCGCCGGCCGCGTTCTACGAGCTGCTGCGCCAGCGCAACCCGGCCCCGTACGAGTTCCTGTTCAACCTGGGCGAGGGGGAGTACCTGGTCGGCGCCTCGCCCGAGATGTACGTGCGGGTCACCGGGGACCGGGTGGAGACCTGCCCGATCGCCGGCACGATCGCCCGCGGCGAGGACACCCTGGAGGACGCGGCCAACATCGCCACCCTGCTCGGCTCGGCCAAGGAGGAATCCGAGCTGACCATGTGCACCGACGTGGACCGCAACGACAAGGCGCGGGTCTGCGTGCCGGGCTCGGTCCGGGTGATCGGCCGGCGGCAGATCGAGATGTACAGCCGCCTCATCCACACCGTCGACCACATCGAAGGCCGGCTCAGGCCCGGGTTCGACGCGTTCGACGCGTTCCTCACCCATATGTGGGCGGTCACCGTGACCGGCGCCCCCAAGACCTGGGCCATGCAGTTCATCGAGGACCACGAGGACACGCCGCGCCGCTGGTACGGCGGGGCCGTCGGCAAGATCGGCTTCGACGGGTCGATGAACACGGGGCTCACCCTGCGCACCGCGCACATCACCGGCGGGATCGCCGCGATCCGGGCCGGGGCGACGCTGCTGTACGACTCGGTGCCGGAGGCCGAGGAGAAGGAGACGCACATCAAGGCGCGCGCCTTGCTGGAGACGCTGGCCGAGGCCAGCCGGGGGACGCGGGCCGCGGCCGAGGCCGCCCGCGGGCCGGGCCCGGGTTCGGCGTCGGGTGACTACGCGCCCCGGATCCTGCTGGTTGACCACCAGGACTCGTTCGTGCACACGCTGGGCGACTACTTCCGTCAGCAGGGCGCCGAGGTGACCACGCTGCGCTTCGGTTTCTCCCCGGACCTGCTTGACTCCTACGCCCCGGACCTGGTGGTGATGTCGCCCGGCCCGGGACGGCCGGCCGACTTCGGCTGCGCCGCGCTGCTCGACGAGGTGTACGCGCGGCACCTGCCGGTCTTCGGCGTCTGCCTGGGCCTGCAGGCCATGGTGGAGCACGCGGGGGGCGCGCTGTCCCTGCTGCCCGAGCCCGCGCACGGCAAGCCCGGCCTGGTCCAGGTGGCCGGGGGTTCGCTGCTGGCCGGGCTGCCCGCCGAGTTCACCGCGGGCCGGTACCACAGCCTGTACGCGCCGGCCGGCGAGGTCCGCGGCGGGTTCGAGGTGACCGCGACACTCTGCTCGCCAGAATTGGCGGACGGCGTGGTGATGGCGATCGAGGACCGCGAGGCCGGGCGGTGGGGGGTGCAGTTCCATCCCGAGTCGATCCTGACCGCGTCCGGGCGGGCGGGGCACCAGATCATCGGCAACGTGCTCGACCTGTGTCGTGCCCGGGAGAATGCCGGGGTCGCCATGTAGTGTGCTGTGCCATGAGGAGCGTGGAGCCTGAGGTTTTCCTGGTCGCCCGGCCGAAGGTCGACTACGAGGCGATGGCCGCCTACCTGCGCGAGGTGGGCGGCGAGCGCTGGCTGGAGCGCATCGACCGCGGCCAGCTCGAGGCCCAGGATCTCGCCGAGTTCGCCGGCAAGATGTGCTACCGCTCCTGGGAACCGGGCCTCAACCCGAACGTCCGCAAGGTGCGCGACGACCAGGACGCGTACCTGCAGAACATCCTGAAGCAGCAGCACGGCTCGGTGCTCGAGCACGTGAGCTTCACGTTCGTGCTGCACAACGTGTCGCGTGTGTTCACTCACGAGCTTGTTCGTCATCGCCCGGGCACGGCGGTGTCGCAGGAGTCGCTGCGCTACGTCCGGCTCGACGAGCTGCCGTTCTGGTTCCCCGACTGGGCGCAGGAGGACGCCGAGCTGATGAAGCGGGCCACCGCCCTGCTGACCGAGCTCGAGCAGTTCCAGGCGTGGCTGGCCGGGCACTTCGGGCTGGACGAGGACGAGACCAAGATGCACGAGAAGAAGGCCAAGACCTCGTTCATGCGCCGGTTCGCGCCCGAGGGCCTGGCCACCGGGCTGGTCTGGACGGCGAACGTCCGCACCCTGCGGCACACCCTCGAGGCGCGCACGGATCAGGGCGCCGAGGAAGAGATCCGCCTGGTGTTCGGCAAGATCGGCGAGCTGATGCGGGCGGAGGCGCCGGCCCTGTTCGGGGACTACACGGTGACCGAGGACGGCACCTGGATCCCCGGCTGGCGCAAGGTATAGGGGCCGGCGGTGCCTGATGTGACGATCGGTGCCACGGCCGCCTATCTGGCGGTTCCCGCTGCCTCGCCGGGCCCGTGGCCAGGCGTGGTGGCGATCCACGAGGCGTTCGGGCTGAACGACGACATCCGGGCGCACGCCGACCGGCTGGCCGCGCTCGGCTACCTCGCCCTAGCCCCCGACCTGCTCGAGGGCAGGTTCTGGATGCGCTGCATCCGCAGCATGTTCCGGCAGATCGCCGCCGGTTCCGGGCCCGCCTTCGAGGTTCTCGACGCGTGCCGGGGCTGGCTGGCCGAGCGCCCGGACTGCACCGGCAAGACCGGGGTGATCGGGTTCTGCATGGGCGGCGGCTTCGCGCTCATGTGCGCCCCGCGGGAGGGGTACTCCGCCGCGGCAGTCAACTACGGCGTGGTCCCGTCCGACGCCGAGAGCGCGCTGGCCGGGTCGTGCCCGGTGGTCGGGAGCTACGGGGCCAGGGACACGATGGGCGTCTCGCATCCGGAGCGCCTCGAGGCCGCGCTGACCGCGCTGGGGGTTCCGCACGACGTGAAGGTGTACCCGGAGGCGGGTCACGGCTTCATGGATTCCCGGCCGGCCGCGCTCGCCCCGCTGCTCGCACTGGCCCGACTGAAGTACGACAAGGGCGCGGCCGAGGACGCCTGGCAGCGGATCTTCGCGTTCTTCGGCACCTACCTGCGGGACTAGAGACCCTGGCTGGCCTTCGGGTCGAGGTCGTAGTAGATGAGGCGGTCGGGAACATGGCCCGGATTTTGGTGTCCATGGCAAACAGCTGGGCGTAGAAGTATGTCATTGCCGCATCAGCGACCAGCTCAAGCAGCCAGAATGAGACCTGTGCAGGATTTCGGACGGCATCGGCCGAGCTGTTAGGTGCCGGAAGGCCTTCAGCTGGGCGGGCCGATTCGTTGCCCGCGGGTATCACCACACTCACAGTGTCGTACTGACAGCAGAGCGCTATCATCGATTTCCGGCAAGTCGGGTTTAACCGGCGCTGAAGATTTTCCCGGTGGACAGGTCCGACGAAGGCGTGATGGGCCATTATGGGCTTGGGACCTTACGTGCAGGAGGACAACGGATGGGCCGGCCGATCATCGGCATCACTGGGGAGCTTGAGGCGGCCCGGTGGGGTAACTGGATTCGCGAGGCCGTGGTCTCGCCGGTGAGCTACACCCGAGCCGTCGATCGCGCGGGAGGGACGCCGGTCATCTTGCCGCCGGTGCCCGCGACTTCCGTGCCCGTGCTGATCGCCGGACTCAGCGGCCTGCTGCTGACCGGCGGCCGTGACGTCGACCCCTCCTTGTATGACGAGGCGCCGCACCAGCAGACCGACCTACCGGATCACCGGCGGGACCGGTTCGAGCTGATCCTCACCCGGGCGGCGATCGAGGCCGATCTTCCCTTCCTGGCCATCGGCCGCGGCATGCACATCCTCAACGTGGCCCGCGGCGGCACCCTGACCCAGCACCTTCCCGACCGCCTGGGCAACGAGAGCCACAAGCCCGACCCGGTCAAGATGACCACCCACGACCTCAAGATCGTCGCGGCGAGCAAGCTGAGCGGCGTGCTGGGCGAGAACGCCCAGGTGCCGGCGTCCCACCACCAGGCGGTCAACCAGCTCGGCACCGGCCTCCTCAGCGTGGCCTGGACATCGGACAAGGTCGTGGAGGCGCTCGAGGTGCAGGGCCACCGGTGGGGCCTGGGCGTGCAGTGGAGCCCCGAGGAGGGCGACGACGCCCGGCTGTTCGAGGCGCTGGTGGCGGCGGCCAGCACCGCGGCGCAGCCCGCATCGCCACCGCAGCCTGAGGTTAGCTCCCGCTCCAAGCGCAAGCGGCACGGCGCCCGCGCCTCCTAGGCGTTATTAACCCGGACTGGCCGGCTTACCGGCTTCCTGTTTCTTTTCCGCTCCCTGTTTCCGCGGCGGGACCGCGGTGCACGCCGGCCCGCACCGGCGCAGTGTGCCCGTCCAGCCCTGGCGGCGCAGGACCTCGGCGATCTCCGCGGCGGTCCGGCAGCGGTACTCGGTGACGTCGGGCCAGCCGTACCTCAGCGTCCGCACTCCCTGGGCCAGGTTGGCGTTGTCCCGGCGGGTGTCGCGCCAGCGCCCCTCGGCCGGGTGAGCGGCGGTGCCGTCTAGCTCCACGCACAGCCTGAACGGGTCGTACAAGTTGTCCAGGTAGCGGTGGCCGCTGCCATGCCTGCGCCTGGCCTGCCGCCGCGCCGGCGGCAGCCCGTGGGCGCGCTCGACACCGTGCACGTACCGCCACTCAAGCGGCGAGTGGACGCCGTCGGCGGCATCGCGCAGGGCCGCGGTGACCCAGCCGCGCCAGCGCATCCGCGAGCGGGCCGCGAGCGCCTTGCCGAGAAGTTCGGGGGTGCTGAGGCGGCGGCCGACAG
>Ga0210397_10003077_pt1 | contig 10326 bp, 10 predicted proteins | sample IncBWH2OmetaG_FD_160126 | JGI IMG/M metagenome (GOLD analysis project Ga0210397, IMG submission 160126) | Forest soil microbial communities from Barre Woods Harvard Forest LTER site, Petersham, Massachusetts, United States - Inc-BW-H-2-O ...
TTCCATGCCGGTGACTGGGTGACACCCGAATTGCTGGACAACATGACGGCGAAATCCGCGCGGCTGGTGGCGTGCTGGGGAAACAACGACGGACCAGTGCTGCGATCACGGCTGCCGGAGCGCGCGGACGTGCTGCTGGAAGGGCTGCACTTTACGGTGGTGCACGAAACGGGTGGCGCGGCCGGCCGCGAGGCACGGGTGTCGCGGCGCTACCCCGACAGCGACGTGCTGATCTTCGGTCACAGTCATATCCCGTGGGACACCACGACAAGCACCGGGCTGCGGCTGCTCAATCCCGGGTCGCCGACGGATCGCCGCCGCCAACCGGTCGGCACGTACATGACCGCGAACGTGGACGCCGGTCAGCTGACCCAGGTCGTCCTGCACCGCCTCGGCCGATAGCCCGCATACGTATGCATAACCACCCCACAGTTCACCCACATATTTAGCTCTTAAACAGAGGTATTGTTGGGTAGGTGCAGGTGAGCACCGATTTAGCAGCCGAAGTCGTCCGGGTCGTCGGGAGGTTTCGCCGCCAACTTCGAAGGTCCGCGGGTCGAGGTCTCGATTCCGCGCGACTCACCGAGTCGCAGTCGGAGCTGCTCTGGTTGGTGGGCCGCCGGCCGGGGATATCGGTCAGCGCCGCCGCTGCCGAACTCGGATTGGTGGCCAACACCGCCTCGACGCTGGTCTCCAAGCTGGTATCCGGCGGCTTCCTCACCCGCAGCGTCGGTGCCACCGACCGCCGGGTCGGCGAGTTGACACTCGCCGTGCCCACCCAGCAGATCGTCGACGCATCCAGAGCCGCGCGTCGAGCGCTGCTGACCGATGTACTAGCCGAACTAGGCGACGACCAAATCGAATCTCTGGCAAAGGGATTGGAGGTTCTCGACACGATGACACAACTACTCCAGGAGCGCCGATCATGAGCGAATTACTACCCCCGGCCATCGACTGCCAGCACCTGACCTATCGCTATGGCAAGTTCACCGCCGTCGATGACGTGACGCTGCAGGTGCGGCCCGGTGAGACCATGGGCCTGCTCGGGCCCAACGGGGCGGGTAAAACCACGTTGGTGCGCATGCTCACCACGCTGACGCCGGTCCAGCACGGTCAGCTGCGCATCTTCGGGCTGGACTCCCGTCACCAGACAGCCGACATCCGAAGCAATGTCGGCTATGTGCCACAACAGCTGTCAATCGAGCCCGCACTGACGGGCAAACAGAACGTCGAGTGGTTCGCGCGACTATATGGCGTGCCCAGCGCCCGGCGCGCTGAACGCGTCGAGCAGGCGCTGGCCTCCATGGAGCTACTCGACGTGGCGAACCGGCTGGCGGGGACCTACTCAGGCGGCATGGTGCGCCGGCTCGAGGTCGCGCAAGCGCTCGTCAACCGCCCATCACTGCTGGTGCTCGACGAGCCCACGGTCGGGCTGGATCCCATTGCCCGAGACGGCGTCTGGAGGCAGGTCCAGAGCATGCAATCCCAGTTCGGTATGACCGTTCTGCTGACCACCCACTACATGGAAGAGGCCGACACGCTCTGCGATCGGGTGGCGTTGATGCATCGTGGTGAGTTGCGGGCCGTCGGAACGCCCACGAAGTTGAAATCGACGGTGTTCCCTGGGGCGACGCTCGAGGACGTGTTCCGGCACTGCGCGGCATCCGATCTGCCGCAGCAGACAGAAAATTCTGGGTCTCTTCGTGAAATCCGTTCCAGCAGAAAGGTTGCTCGTCGTGCGAGTTGAGCAACACCCTATCGAGGTAACTCTGGTCCGCGCCCCCCATGGCTGGCAACGCTGCCGCGCAACGGTGGGTCGCGTCGGGGCGTTCGCGATCGTTGAACTGCAGAAGCTGCAACACGACCGCACCGAGCTGGTCAGCAGGATGGTGCAGCCGGCGCTGTGGCTGTTGATCTTCGGTACCACGTTCAGCCGTTTGCATGTGATCAACACCGGATCGGTGTCGTATCTGGCCTTCCTGTCGCCGGGCATCATCGCGCAGTCGGCGCTGTTCATCTCGATCTTCTACGGCATCCAGATCATCTGGGACCGCGACGCGGGCATCCTGGCCAAACTCGTGGTGACGCCTGCGCCGGCATCCGCACTGATCACGGGTAAGTCCTTTGCGGCGGGCGTGCGATCGGTCGCGCAGGTCGTCGGCGTGTTGGCGCTCGCCTATCTGATGGGCATTGGGCTGACCATCAATCCGCTGCGGATCCTGGGGGCGATGGGCGTCGTCATGCTGGGTGCGGCCTTCTTCGCGTGCCTGTCGATGACCTTGGCCGGGCTGGTCCGCAGTCGTGATCGGCTGATGGGCATCGGTCAAGCCATCACGATGCCGTTGTTCTTCGCGTCCAACGCGCTATACCCGGTGGACGTGATGCCCGCATGGCTGCATGTGCTGAGCAAGGTCAACCCGCTCAGTTACGAAGTCGACGCGTTACGTGCGCTGCTGATCGGCACTGCGTTCCACCCCGCGGACATCGCCGTCTTGGTGGTGGCTGCGGCACTCGGAATCATCACTGCGTCAACGCTATTGCGGCGCTTGGTCACCTAGCCCAGGAATCTTCCGACCCCTCAGCGGCTACATCCCTGCCGAATTCCATTGCGGCCGGGCTACTGACGAGGTCCCGGGGCCGACGATTCACAATCGTTATATTCGAGTCCGCACCGAGGCTTAATCGTTAGCCAACCGCGACGTCACACCCCGCGGCGACAACCGGGAGTAAGCCGCGCGCTGTGTTTGACTGCGTCCGACAGCTATTCGACCGCCTAATGCGGCAAATGAAAGTTGGGATGGGTAGGAGCTATGAAGTTCGGTGAGAAGTTGCGCGGCGCGGCGGGGCGGTTGCCGCGTCGACTCGCAATCGCGACTGTTGGGGCGGCCTTGCTGGCCGGCCTGGTCGGTGCTATCGGCGGCACGGCGACCGTGGGGGCGTTCTCCAAGAAGGGCCTGCCGGTCGAGTATCTGCAAGTACCGTCCGCGGCGATGGGCCGCGACATCAAGGTGCAGTTCCAGGGCGGCGGGCCGCACGCGGTCTACATGCTCGACGGGTTGCGCGCTCAGGACGACTTTAACGGCTGGGACATCAACACCCCCGCGTTCGAGGAGTACTACCAGTCCGGCCTGTCGGTGATCATGCCGGTCGGCGGACAGTCCAGCTTCTACAGCGACTGGTACCAGCCAGCCTGCGGCAAAACGGGCTGCCAGACCTACAAGTGGGAAACGTTTGTGACCAGGGAACTTCCGACGTACCTGCAGGCCAACCGGGGTATCTCGCCGAATGGTAATGCTGCGGTGGGTCTTTCGATGTCGGGTGGCTCCGCACTGATTCTGGCCGCGTACTACCCGCAGCAGTTCTCCTACGCGGGATCGCTGTCGGGCTTCCTGAACCCGTCCGAGGGCTGGTGGCCGACGCTGATCGGTCTGGCGATGGGCGACGCGGGCGGTTACAACGCCACCAACATGTGGGGTCCGACGAGCGACCCGGCGTGGAAGCGCAACGACCCGATGGTCCAGATCCCTCGGCTGGTGCAAAACAACACCCGCATTTGGGTCTACTGCGGCAACGGCACTCCGAACGACCTTGGCGGCGACAGCATGCCGGCCAAGTTCCTCGAGCAATTCACGCTGCGCACCAACGAGCAGTTCCGTGACAACTACGCGGCCGCGGGCGGCAACAACGCCACGTTCAACTTCCCGCCCAATGGGACGCATGACTGGGGTTACTGGAACCAGCAACTGGTCGCCATGAAGCCCGACATCCAGCGGACGCTGAGCGCTGCTCAAGCCGCCACCTGACATACCCTCCGACACATCGGCAGCAGCGCACCCCCGGCGCTGCTGCCGATGTTTTTCGCTGGGCGCTAATCCAGCAGCGCGCGACGGTCCTGGTGGAAATAGGTGTATCCGGTTGTCAACGCGCACACCACCGAAGCGGAAATCAGCATGCCGGTCCCATTGACCACCAAGCTGATGCAGCCTCCTAAAGCGGCGCCCAACACGAAGCTGGCGAAGAGTAAAAAGTAGCCGAGCCAATCCGACACGCTTCCGCCCGCGATGTGGCGTTCGATGCCCTGTCCCATCTTGACCAGCGTGCCGGTCACATAACTCAACGGCACCGACACCTCGCCATCCTTGACGAACGACGTGTTCAAAGCGCCAACGCCGAAGACCACCAACATGATCGGCGCGAAGTCGACCAGATTTTCTTCCCACCCCTCATCGATGACGTCCACCAACGTGGCGGCCGCCAGGCTCACGGTCGTGAGCACGGTCGGTCCATGCGGATGCGCCACCCAAAAATGCCGTCTGCACACCGACGCAACCACCACGCCGGCGACGAAGCACAGCATCAGAAGGCCGGCCGCCGCCGACAGCCACGCGTCGCCCCGGAAGTAACCCAGCACGGCACGTTGCGCGTTCCCGGTCATGAATGTGACGAAGTATCCCTCGGAGTGGGTGAATGCCGTCGCACCCAGGATGCCGGCGAGCGCCGCAAGCACCCACGACAACCGCGCCTCACTGTCGAATGTCTCACGCAGCATGAGCACATGCTTTCAGACCGCCGCGGCCCGCGCCTCCTGCCGAGTGCGATGCATATGCCGCTCAAATCAATTAGCCGTCAACTTGGCGATCGACCGCAGCGGAATCGGCAACCAGCCGGGACGGTGCCGAGACTCGTAGCCGGCCTCATAGACGGCCTTGTCCAGTTCGTATGCCGCCAAGATCAGCGCCGAATCACGCGGGTCGATCCCGGATGCGGCCGCATAGCCGTCACAGAACGCAGTACGGTTGCGCTGCACCCACTCTCGGGCGCGCGCGGCGAGCTGTTTGTCGGCGGACTGGTCGACCAACGGTCCGTAGGCCGCGTAGTCAAAGGAACGCATCACGCCCGCCACATCCCGCAACGGCGAATCCGGCGCACGGCGCTCGTCCAGGGGCTGGCCGGGCTCACCTTCGAAGTCGATCAACAGCCAGGACTCCGGCGTGCGCAGCACCTGCCCGAGGTGCAGATCACCGTGCACCCGTTGCACGGTGATCGTCTGCTCCGCCAGCTTCTGGAAACGCTGCTCGATCGGCACTACATACTGCTCGAGCTCGGACACCGCCGCAACCGTCGACGACAACCGCGCGAGCATGGTGTCGACCGGGAAGGGGGCTTGCGACGTGCCGAGGGCTTCGGCGAGCGTGGCGTGCACGGATGCGACGGCTTCACCGAGCCGGTACGACTCGCCGGCGAAGTCCCCGCCGACCTCGTGGGCGTACAGGTCACCTTCTGCGAACAGATCGCGGACACTTGCAGTGGCCATCGCCCAACCCTCAGCCGCATTCGCCGCATACTGGGTCACCATGCCGAGCGGACAGCAGGTATCGGCATTGTTATCAGGCCCCTGCGTGGTCAGCTCGTAGCTGCCGAGCAGTCGTGCCACATGGGGGTTGCCGGCCCGGCCGAGTACCCGATTCAGCTCGATATCGGGGTTGACGCCGGCGCTGACGCGACGGAACACCTTCAGGATGGCGTCTCGCTCGAAGATCACGCTGGTGTTGCTCTGCTCGGCGTCCGACACCCGTGGCGATGCGTCCAGCGGCAGGGTGGCCTCCGGCTCCTTGGTGAATGCCACATCGGAGCGATCCGCGGAGTCCTCGATCAGGGATAGCAGGAATCTCGCCGACGACGGGTCATACAGTGCGTCATAGCCGGTGTGATCGTTGTCGGCGCCGATGGTGGCGACGGTGGTGTACTCGGGAACCGGCGGAGTGTCCCAGCTGACAATCACCTGATAGCGCTCCGCCGAATCGTCGGTGTAAGAGACGTCGACGAGTACCAGGTCAAGACCGTCGCGCAACGTGACCACGTGGCCCGGGTGCGCTTCGGCGATTTCCCGGCCTCGCCCCGCATACCAGCGCTGCTGCGGAAGCCATTCAGACCACGGCAAGTTCATTGCGTCTCCTCTGACTCGGCCAGCTCGAACCAGTAGAACCCGTGGCCTGGCAGCGTCAGTAGGTACGGCAGTTGGCCGATGGGCGGGAACTTGACTTGTCCGGTCAGTTCGACCGGCGTGTAGCCGCTCCAGTGCTGGAGGTTCAATTCGATGGGCTGCGGGAAACGCGACAAATTGTTGACACAAAGCACGACGTCGTCGTCGGCTTCGCGCACGTAGGCCAGTACCGACGGGTTGGATCCACCCATTTCCTCGAACGTACCGACCGCGAATGCCTCATGCCTGCGCCGCACCGCCAACATGGTGCGCGTCCAGTTGAGCAGCGAGGTCGAGGTGTCGCGTTGGGCCTCTACATTCACGGTTTGGTAACCGTAAACCGGATCCTGGCTGGGTGGCACGTACAACCGACCGGGATTGGCGGTGGAAAAGCCGGCGTTGCGGTCGGGGGTCCATTGCATCGGAGTGCGCACCCCGTCGCGATCGCCGAGCCAGATGACATCGCCCATACCGATCTCGTCGCCGTAGTAGATGACCGGGGAGCCGGGCAGCGACAGCAGCAACGCGGTGAACAGCTCGATCTGGTCGGGGTCTTTCTCGAGCAGCGGAGCCAGCCGGCGGCGGATACCCACATTGGCCTTCATCCGTGGGTCCTTGGCGTATTCGGAGTACATGTAGTCGCGCTCGTCGTCGGTGACCATTTCCAGCGTCAGCTCGTCGTGATTACGCAAGAAGATGCCCCACTGCGCCATCTTCGGGATCGGCGGTGTCTGCCCCATGATTTCCGAGATCGGAAAACGCGATTCGCGTCGGACCGCCATGAAGATGCGCGGCATCAGCGGAAAGTGAAATGCCATGTGGCATTCATCGCCACCGGTTTCGGGGTCGCCGAAATATTCGACGACATCACTTGGCCACTGATTTGCCTCGGCAAGCAACACCCGCCCCGGGAATTCGTCGTCGACGACCTTGCGGACGCGCTTGAGGAATGCGTGCGTTTCGGGCAGGTTCTCACAGTTGGTGCCCTCACGTTCGAACAGGTAGGGCACTGCGTCCAGCCGGAACCCGTCGATACCCAGGTCCAGCCAGAACCGCATGACGTCGAGCATCGCCTCCTGAACCGCGGGGTTGTCGTAATTCAGATCCGGCTGGTGGTCGAAGAACCGGTGCCAGTAGAACTGCCGGCGCACGGGGTCAAACGTCCAGTTTGAGTCTTCGGTGTCGACGAAGATGATCCGCGCGTCGGGGTATTTGTCGCTGCTGTCGCTCCACACGTAGTAATCGCCGTATGGCCCGTCGGGGTCGCGGCGCGACTCCTGGAACCACGGGTGTGAATCCGACGTGTGGTTCATCACCAGGTCAGTGATGACCCGGATGCCCCGCCGGTGCGCAGCGTCGAGGAGCTCGACGAAGTCATCGACGGTGCCGAACTCCGGCAGCACCTTGTAGAAGTCCCGGATGTCGTAGCCGCCATCGCGCAACGGTGAGTCGTAGAACGGCGGCAGCCAAATGCAGTCGACGCCCAGCCATTGCAGGTAGTCGATGCGTTCGGTCAGGCCACGCAGGTCGCCGAATCCGTCAGCGTTGGAGTCGTAGAACGCCCTGACCAACACTTCGTAGAAAACCGCGTGTTTGAACCAGGTCGAGTCGGCGGGCAGTTCGCGGGCGTCGGCGAAGTCGTCGGCACTGGGATGTTCGACGACGCCGGCTTCAACGCGACTTCCCCCTGCGGGATCGTGCTCGACGTTATCGTCTCTGTCGCTCGTCAAGTCCACGATGTTACACGTACCCGAGGTGTGCCATCGCAAACCATTTGCACGCCAAACGAATTGAACGCAATCCGGTGAGCTACGCTGCGCAGGTCAGCCCGGCGGACCATCCCCCAGAGTCACGCTGGCGCTGCGACCCCCCAACCCCACCATGACGCTTTCGCCCGGGTGGTGCTGATCAAGAATGTTCGTCAGCGCGGTAGCCGAGTTGACGGGCTGACCGTTGATCGAGGTGATCACATCGCCCGGGGCGAACCCCGCACCGGCGGCGGGACCGGTCGGAATCACCTGCCTGACCACGGCACCCGCGCCACCGGCGGCGTCGTTGACACCGACACCGAGGAATGCCGTCGGACCGATGTGCACCGTCGGGGACCCCCCACCGCCCTGAATCTGCCTGGCGATGGCCATCGCCTCATTGATCGGAATCGCGAAACCTTGCCCGCGGCCCAGGTGGAAGTTCTCGGTCGCGGCGGTGTTCAGGCCGATCACCTGGTTAGCGGAGTTGACGGTGGGCCCACCGGAGTCGCCCGGGCGTATTGCCGCGTCGACCTGCATCAACCCGTTCAGCGTCTCCGTGCTGCCGGTCAACGCGTCGGATGCCGATACGGTCTGGTTCAACCCGACGACGCGGCCTTCCACCGCGCTGGGTGTTCCGCCGGCACCACCGGCGTTGCCCATCGAGACGATCGGTTCGCCGACGGTAACCGTGTCGGAGTTGCCGATGTTGGCAGGCTGCAGTCCGCCTCCGGCAAGTTGCATCACCGCGATGTCATGGTTGCGGTCGAAGCCGATCACCGTGGCCGGGAACGTCTGACCGTTGACGATGGACCTCACGGTGAGATTGGTCGCGCCGGCGACCACGTGGTTGTTGGTCAGCACCGTGCTAGGACCGATCACAATGCCGGTTCCGGCGCCCACCGCGCTCTGGTATGACAGCTGGGCGTCGACATCGACGATCGTCGGGCCCACCTGCGAGACCGCCGCCAACGCGTCCTGCGGCAGCGGCGGTATCGATGGTGACCCATGCGCGGGCGCTGTGCCCAGGACCAGCCCTGCGACTGTTATCAGGCTGAGCAACCACGATGACCACCGCGGTCTGCGGCGGTGCGATTCGCTCATTCCGTTACCTCCTGCATAGGTTCGAGCCTGATTCAAGTTCGGATTGTCGCAGCGTCGGGGCACCCCCCGCGCGATTTTATTCACTACACCGTAACCGGGGTTTGGGCGTCGGGCATCCCGGCCCATCAGTTGCTGCGCGGTTTGCTGGATGATCGGCGGCCGCCACACGGGCGCTGATCAGGCGGTTCCACCGATCGACGCGATCGGTCGGCTCAGGTGATGGCTGACGTCGGCGACCATGTCCATCAGGGAGTAGTCGCGGAAGGAATACCGCCACCGCCCGTCGACACGCTGGAACCGGTCGTGGTAGCGGCCCGCGACGATGGGCTGCAACGGGAATTCGTCGGTGTGCTGCATCACCGTGTAGTAGCTGCGACACGTAGCGGTGCCTGCGGCCTCGTCGACCTCGATGATCGGGTTGGTGACGACGTGCTTGGTGCGCGGTGTGCCGTCCGGGTACAGCATCACCGTGGACGTCCAGATCCCCAGCATGGTGGCCGCACCAATAGTGCCGTCACCGCCTCCGCCGACCCGCAGGCGAGCGTGCTCGAAGAGTGCCGCCGCCCCCGCGAAGTCGCCGTTGTCCATGCATTCGGCGTAGCGGTACAGCAGGTTGGCGATCTGCGTCTCGGCCGACATACTCATCAACGGTAGTGGCCGACGGTATAGCTTCATAGTTTCTGTTAGACGGCAACTCGACAGCAAAGGTGTCTTTTGCATGGGCGTGCTCAATTCATTCCGACTCGACGACAAAGTCGTGGTCGTGACCGGTGCGTCGTCGGGGCTGGGGGTGGCGTTCGCTCAGGCCTTCGCCGAGGCCGGCGCCGACGTCGTGTTGGGTGCGCGCCGCGTCGACAGGTTGGCCGAGACTGCCGCGCTCGTCGAAGCCGCCGGCCGCAAACCGCTCCCGGTGGCCACCGACGTCAGCGTGCCCGAGCAATGCCAGGCGCTGGTCGACTCCGCGATCCAGACATTCGGCCGAGTCGACATCCTGATCAACAACGCGGGTATGGGATCCGCCCACCCGGCCACCCGAGAGACGCCCGAGCAGTTCCGCTCGGTGATCGACGTCAACCTCAACGGCGCTTACTGGGTGGCACAGGCCTGCGGGCGGGTCATGCAACCGGGAAGTTCGATCATCAACATCGCCAGCGTCTTGGGGATCACCACCGCCGATCTGCCGCAGGCCGCCTACAGCGCGAGCAAGGCCGCGATCATCGGGCTCACCCGAGATCTCGCCCAGCAGTGGGGCTCCCGCAAGGGAATTCGGGTCAACGCGCTGGCGCCGGGATTCTTTCGGACCGAGATGACCGACGAGTACAAGCCCGGCTATCTGGAGAGCCAGGCGCATCGCCTGGTGCTGGGCCGCTTGGGCGACCCGCGCGAACTGGCCGCCACCGCCGTTTGGCTGGCATCAGCGGCCGGGGGCTACGTCACCGGGCAGACCATCGTCGTCGACGGCGGCCTGACGATCACCTAAATTTTTTTGCA
>Ga0210397_10003080_pt1 | contig 10320 bp, 7 predicted proteins | sample IncBWH2OmetaG_FD_160126 | JGI IMG/M metagenome (GOLD analysis project Ga0210397, IMG submission 160126) | Forest soil microbial communities from Barre Woods Harvard Forest LTER site, Petersham, Massachusetts, United States - Inc-BW-H-2-O ...
CTCGGCCTGCACGGCGACCATGTAACTATGTCCGGACCGGGTAGTGGCCAGGAAGGCCAGGGTCATGACCCCCGGCTCGGATCCGCCCTTGAACCAGGTTGTCTGCCACTGGGCCGGGTCGAGCTGCAGGCCGTCGTCGTTGAGCGAGAGCACCCGGCCGATCGGGGCTAGCCCCGGCTGGCGGGCCAGGGCGGCCAGGGACGTGTAGGCCCGGCAGAGGTCGCTGGCCGACGCGAAGTACTCCAGGCGGTCGATATCGCGCGGCGCGATCCACGTTCCCGCGTCCTCGAGCGCGGGCAGGGGGGCCCGGTCGACGGTGCTGGCGAGCAGGGCCCGCCGACTGGGTTCGCCCGCGGTGACGTAGCGGCGCGCGAGCGCCGGCCACTGGTCGAGCTTGAGGACGAAGATCTCGCGGGTGGTCAGGAACGGCCGGTCCAGGGCCGGGCTGGTCATCCCGGTCGCGGCGAGCGCCGCCTCGACCGCGGAACGGCCCACGACGCTGGTCAGCATGTCGGCGGCCGTGTTGTCGCTGAGGGAGATCATCATGGCGGCCGAGTCGAGCACCGAGATCCGGGTGCCGTCAGGCTCGGTCTGGAGCTCGCCCGGGGGAAGGCTCTTGAACTGCGCGGTGACGGTCAGCGGCTGATCCCAGCGGACCTGGCCGGCGGCCACGGCCCTGCCCACCGCGTCGAGCACGTAGAGCTTGACCGCCGAGCCGAGCGGCGCCGGGGTCGCTGGGTCGATGCTGTGGAGCGGCTGGCACGAGCCGTCGCTGACGTCGGCCACGAGCAGATGCACCTGGGGGGCGACCGAGCGCAGGGTCGTGTCGACGCCGGCCCAGCTGGCCGGGGTCGGCTCGGTGCTGGCCGGGCTGATCCTCAGCAAGCTGATCAGCCCCCGGCGGTCGACCGCGAGCAGGACCTGAGCCCGTGAGCTTCCGTGGTAGGTGGAGACGTCGGCGACGAGCGTGTTCAGCTCGCTGACCCTGACCGCGAGCAGCCTGATGCTGATCACTTGCTGCAGCAGTGCCTCATTGATCAGGGTCGGGCTGACCTGGGCGAGGAAGGCCGGGTCGAAGTGGGCGCGTACCTGCGCGTCGGACAGGGGCAGATGGCCCGCCGCCGCGATGAGCCAGCGGAGCTGGGCGCCGGCCGGCGTACCGGGCGGGACGGCGGACCTGGCCGGCTGCGGCGACCTCGCCGCGGTGGGAAGCCCTCCGGGCGCCTGCGGCTTCGGCGAGGTACACGCGGTGGCCAGGAGCGCGACCGCGATCGTCAGCGCCGCCAGAAACGGCCGCGCCGGACGACCCCGCCAGATACTCCTACGGGCGCGCAGCTCAGACATCCTTTCGTCCTATATCTGCAAGTATCCACTTCGGCCGCTATCACGCCAGCGCGGGCGCGAAGTGGTCAGGCGCGGCCGCCGCGCCGCCCGTGCCGCCCGTCTCGCGCTGGGGCCGAACTTCCCCGTGCCATCAGCTCGATCGGCAGTTCCTGCCGCCACGGCCTGACCCGCTCGCCGCGCAGCAGCGCACACAGCCGCCGCGCGCTCTCGGTCCCGGAGCGGGTCAGCGGCTGGCGCACCGTGGTGAGGTCGAGGAAGGCCGCGGACTCGATGTCGTCGAAGCCGACGACCGACAGTTCGCCGGGTACCGCGACGCCGAGCCGGTCCGCGGCGGACAGCACGCCGATGGCCTGGATGTCGGAGGCGGCGAAGATCGCCGACGGTGGGTCGGGGGACTTCAGCAGCTGCGCCGCGTGCTCGGCCGCGACCGCGGCGTCGTGCGGGCCGAGCCGGATCAGGCCGTCCTCCGCGTCGATGCCGGCCGCAGCCAGGGCCCGCCGGTACCCGCGCTGCCGGTTCGCGGAGGAGGTGAAGCCCAGTCCGGCCGGGGGCTTGCGATGAGGCATATCGCCGACGAAGCCGATCCGCCGGTGCCCCAGCGCGATGAGGTGCCCGGCCGCGAGGCGGCCGCCGGCCACGTCGTCGATGATCGTCTGCGGCACGCCGGGGTTGGCCGCGTCCACGCTGACCACCGCGACGCCGGCCCGGGCGAACTGGCCGAGCTGGCCGCGGGACAGCGGCAGGCAGACGGCCAGCACCCCGTCGGCCCGGTGCGTGGGCAGCAGCGCCTCTAGGTGCCGGTCCCGCTCCGCCGGGCTGTCCACGTTGTACACGATGGCGTCGTAGCCCTGTTCCTCGAAGACGGCCAGCGCGCTGGCCACCCGGACGACCGTGGACGGCCTGGTCAGGTGGGCGACGATGAGCGCCACGGTCCGCTGCGAGCCGCGGACCAGGGCCGCCGCGGAGTGGCTCGGCCGGTAGCCGAGCCGGTCGATCGAGTCGAGCACCGTCCGCATCGTGGACTCGCGCACCTGGTCGCTCCCGTTGAGCACCCGGGAGACCGTGCCGACCCCGACCCCGGCGTCGGCCGCCACGTCCGCGATGGTGACCCGCCGGCCGGCGTCCCCCGCTGGGAACGCTTGGAACCGTTTCCACATCGGCGCGGCGTCGTCTTCGCTCCGCGCGGCGGGCCTGTCGGGTTCCCGCCCGGACCCGGCGGTGCTCTCGCCCAGCCGCAGCGTGGCCGGTACCACCTCGCCGGGCTCCTGGCCGGGCTCAGGGCCGGGATACTGGCTGGTCTCAAGGCCGGGCTCCTGGTCGAGCTGCCGCAGCGCCCGCGCGACCACCTGCCGGGCGATGTCGTCGACCGGGACGGCCACGGTGGTCAGCCGCGGATGCATCAGGGCCGCCGCGGAGCTGCCGTCGAAGCCGGTGACCGCGAGGTCCTGGCCGATCCGCAGCCGGAACTCCGCCGCCACGCTGTAGACCACCCCGGCGAGCCGGTCGCTGCTGGTCACGATGGCGTCCGGCCGTAGCTCGGAGCGGGCAGGCGAGAGCAGCGACCGGATCTTCTCGCGCGCGTTGGCCTCGTCCACCAGCAGCATGTCGGCCTGTCCGGCGGAGACTCCGCCTGCCGCCAGCCCGTCCCTGAACCCGGCGGCCCGCTCGGAGTCCCAGTAGTTCGGGGTCCGGTAGCCGACGAAGGCGATCCGCCCGAAGCCCCGGGCCAGCACGTGCTCCACGGCCGCGGCGACGGCCGCCCGGTTGTCGATGTCGACCCAGTTCTGCGGCAGCGCCGGGCCGGTCCGGCCGAAGCACGCGAACGGCATCCGGGCTTCGGCCAGCAGCTTCGCCCGCGGGTCGTCCTGTTGCAGCTCGGAGAGCAGGAACGCGTCCACGCTCCGGCTGGCGATCAGGCGGCGCATCTCGTCCCTCGGGTCCCCGTCCGGGACCACGATCACCAGGCTGTAGCTCTGCCGCGCGCACGCCGCCGCCAGCGACTGCAGGAACTGCTGCATGATGTAGTTGCCGGGCAGCAGTTGCAGCTGCGGCATGACGTAGGCGAACTGCCTGGTCCGCCGCGAGCGCAGGCTGCGCGCGCCTTGGTGCGGTTGGTAGCCGAGCTCCTCCACCGCCGCCAGCACCCGGGCCCGGGCGGCGGCCCCCACTCGTCCGCTGCCGTTGAGCACGTTCGATACCGTCTGCCGGGATACCGCCGCGGCCCGCGCCACGTCCCGGATCGTTATCTGACGTGCGGTCGCAGGCTCAGCGGGTCTGGCCTGGCCTGATCGAGACCTAGTCACGTGGTCACCGTACTGCCAGTTTGATTTGCCTCTTGACAGGATATAGCCGTAGCGCTTCGATATGGTAGATCGTTCTATCAACGTACGACAGGGGCCGCCCCGGCCGCCAGGCCTGGCCGTGGTGGGTGCCCCGTCTATAACCGGATCGCGGCCCGGGTCTGCGGCGGGCCCGGGCCGCGATCCTGCTGGCTGCGATGCTGCTGGCCGTGATGCTGCTCGCCGCGGCGGTCGATGCCGCGTTCATGCTGCTGACAACGCACGACAAGCTCGGCTGGAGTTGATCGCCACGGGCGGCGCGCACCCGGCCCGTGACCCCTGGTTCTTCTGGGTTCCCCGTAAGGTTCTGCGACCAGTGATCCCGCGCTCGCCACCCCCATCTAGCGGACGGATACGACATGAATGCCGCGTTCATGTCGCTGAGACAGCATGAAAGCGTCATCCACGCCTTATGCTTTGATACGGAAGGTTCCAGAGTGACGAAAGTTCACTCTGATACAGCGTATCGCTGTGGCTGGAGCATGCCCGGCCGAGGTAGCAGCTCACGTACCCGCGGACTGGCGGCCGGTCATTTCATCCGCGCTGCGCGTGTTGATCACGCGGTCCGCGGTGAGGCCGGCCCGCTCGGCTCGCACGGTGCCGTTGACCAGCCAGTCCAGCTGGCCCGGGGCGTGCGCGTCGGTGTCGATGGCGAACACGCAGCCGACCTCGGCGGCCAGCTTGAGCAGCCGGTCCGGCGGGTCAGATCGTTCCGGCCGGCAGTTGATCTCGACGGCCACGCCCTCCTCCCGGCATGCCTCGAACACCGCGGCCGCGTCGAACTCCGACTCCGGCCGCCGGCCCCGGCCCTGCCGGTTGGGACCGATCAGCCGCCCGGTGCAGTGCCCGAGCACGGTCACGTGCGGGCTGCGGATCGCGGCTACCATCCGCCTGGTCATCGGCCCGGCCGGCATCCGCAGCTTCGAGTGGACGCTGGCGACCACCACGTCGAGGCGGCGGAGCAGGTCCTCCCGCTGGTCCAGCGAGCCGTCCTCCAGGATGTCCACCTCGATGCCAGTCAGGATGCGGAACGGCACGAGCTCGGAGTTCAGCTTCTCGATCAGCTCGAGCTGGGCGAGAAGCCGCTCGGCGGTCAGCCCGTTGGCCACGGTCAGCCGGGGCGAGTGGTCGGTCAGCGCGATCCACTCGTGCCCGAGGTCGCGGGCCGTCTCGGCCATCTCCCGGGGCGGGCTGCCGCCGTCCGACCAATCCGAGTGCGTATGGCAGTCGCCGCGCAACGCCGCCCGCAGGCCATCGGGAACCGACGGCGGCTGGTCAGCCACCAGCCGGGCGAGGTAGCCAGGCACCTCACCGCGCGCCGCCTCCTCCACCACCTGGGCGGTCGTGTCGCCGATGCCCTTCAGCGCCTGCAGGGTGCCGGCCGCGATCCGGCGCTCGAGCTCACCGGCGGGCAGGCCGCCGAGCACCCCGGCGGCCCGGCGGAAGGCCTGCACGCGGTACGTCGGCGCCCCGCCCCGCTCGAGCTCGAACGCGATCTGCCGCAGCGCCTGCACTGGATCCACGTCCGGACTCCTACCCAGGCCAGGCAGAATTGAGCGCGTGCACGTGGCGATGCTAGGCCCGCTCGAGGTCCGGGCCGGATCCGGGGGTCTTCGAAACGTCATCGCCTCAGGCTGCGATCCCGCCATGACACCTCGCCGAGATCCCGCTGACACCCGCCTACAGTTCGCTGACAACGCCGTCGGCAGGCGGTCGCCGAGCCTGACTTCCGGGCGGGCAAAGAGTACATTCTGATGGCGGGGGTGGCGCGATGTCCGATGGCGTCTCAGGTGGTCGGTTCGAGATCATGGTCGAGCCGCGCAACGACCAGTACGATCCTGACGACGACGGCTGGCAGGATCAGGTCCGCACCCTCTACGCCGACCTGGACGCCTCCGTCGGCACGATCGGTCGTTCCCGCCCGGTGGAGGGCGCCAAGGGCGGCGCCGACCAGCTGATCCTCGCCCTGGGCAGTGCCGGGGTGTTCACCGCCCTGGTCGAGTGCCTGCGGGCCTGGCTGGGGCGGGACCGGGACCGGCGGATCGACGTCCGCTGGGTCGATAACGGCGCGGAGCGCTCGGTGACGCTGACCGGCGAGGCCGTGGACGACGAGACCATGCGGGAGATCGCCAGAGCAGCAGTAGCGCAGGTGGGAGGGACGCCGTGGCCATCCGGTACCGAGCACTCTTAATAGGCAACTCGACCTACCTGGCCGACGAGCACAACCTGCAGACGCTGAAGGGCCCGGTCAAGGACATCGCCGTACTCAACCGCGCGCTGGTCGACCCGGCCACCGGGCTGTTCGACGACGCCGACGTGACCCTGCTGCCCGAGGCGACGTCCAGCCGGGCCATCCGGGCCCTGGGCCGGTTCTTCGGCGCCGCGGCCCGCGACGACGTGCTGCTGGTCTACTTCAGCGGGCACGGCAAGCTCGACCAGAGCGGCCGGCTCCACCTGTGCATGCAGGACACCGAATCGACCGACCTGCTGTCGACCGCGGTGAGCAGCACCCGGATCAACGAGTTCGCCGACGCCTCACACGCCCGCAACGTGATCATCGTCCTCGACTGCTGCCACGCCGGGGCCTTCCGCGGCGGCGAGCTAGGCGACGCGGTGGCCGGCCCGGGCCGGTACGTGATGACCAGCTGCCGGGGAACCCAGCTGGCCAACGACGCGACTGCGGACAACGGCACCAGCTACTTCACCCAGCACCTGGTCGATGGCCTGCTCGGCGCGGCAGGCGACCAGAACCAGGACGGCTACGTCTCGTTCTCCGACCTGTACGCCTACGTGGACCGTCGGCTGCGTGAGGTCGGCAAGCAGATCCCGCAACGGCGGGTGAGCGGCGACGGCGACGTGCCCCTGGCCAGGCGCTCGCAGCGGGCGCCAGCCGATTTCGTCGACCCGGTGGCACCGGTGCCACACGGGCCTGGGCTGCCATCTGTCGCCACGTCCGGCGGCAAGGGCGCGGCCCCGCCCGGCGGCGCAGCCGCCCCGGCTGGGGCGCGCGGGGCCGGGAGGCGCCGGGGAGTGTTGCTCGCGGCGGCGGCCGCGGCGGTCGTCGTCGCCGGCGGAGTGATCGCCGCCTTCGTGTTGGACGGTGGATCGGGCGGAACGCCGGGCAGCGCGAACACCTACACGGCCAACGGCCCCTGGCGGCTGATGGTCAATGACAGCTCCCAAGGCGGCGACCCCGGCTGTTCGGTTGCGCTGACAGACGCGCAGTCCGGCCAGACCATCAACTCGGTCCAGGGCGTATATGGCACCCACACCTATCAGATTCACCAGGCCGGGTCCTTCCAGTGGCGGGTGAACGATCCGAGGTGCCTGGTTACGACGTCGGCCGGTCCGGGCCACGCCACGCTGCCGTTCGCCTGGCTCGGCGCCGGCGACAGCGATGCCTTCGCCGCGCCCGCGAAGGTCGGCGTGCACGTGGACGACTACGCAGGCAGTCCCGACTGCACGATAACTCTCAGTGACCCGGCCAGCGGGCAGCTAGTCGACAGTAAGACGGCGACGCCGGGACAGGACAACGACACCGTGACGCTCGACCCGGGCGGGCTCAAGACCGTCTACGTGAGCGACCTGGACTGCAAGATCCGGGTGACGACCGCTTCGTGAGCCTGGAGACCACGGCCGCCGTCAGTCTTGCTCGGTGCGCAGGTATTCGTGCACGAGCCGGCGGCGTGCAGCCGCTGTGGGGATCAGATGGAGAATCCGGGCGCCTCAGGCCGGTCCGAGGATCCTGCGCATCACCGGACGGTCCGGCTTGCGCCGTGCCACTATCTGGAAGCCGTGCCGGGCGAAGGCCGCCGCGATCCCGGGAAACAAGTTGCCGGTATGAGACGGCACGGCCGTGTCGACCGGATAGGCCTCGAGCGCCGGGGCGCCCGCCGAGGCGGACGCCGGCACGGCCGCTTCGATCAGGGCGTCCATGACGCCCCGGCCGCGGTATGAAGACCGGACGTAGAAGCACGGCACCGACCAGACCGGCAGGTCGTCCACCGGCTCAAGGTACCGGGCGCGCGCCAGCCACCCCAGTTCGGCCCGCGGGGCCAGCTCGCACCATCCGACCGCTTGGTCGCCGTCGAAGGCGAGCAGGCCCGGCGGCTGCCCGGACGCCGCGAGCCGCCTGAGGTCGTCCTTGTTGTCCGCACGCGGCCTGTCACGGTAGCGCGGGCCGATGCGCCAGTACATGCACCAGCACCCGTTGGATGCCCCGGACCTGCCGAACAGGTCCACGAGCGCAGGCCACTGCGCGGAGGTAACAGGCTTGACCGTGACGTCCATCGTGAACACGATGCCACTTGCCTTGGGCCCGATGGTGGCGGACGGCGCGTTAGCTTAGGCCCGATGGCGGCGGACGGCGTGCACCTCCCGGACCGGGCCCCCATGAGGCAGCTGTGCTGCTAGTACGCGCTTGTGACTCGTGATATGTGCCCGCCACCCTGGAGCGATGTGGATGCGACATAGGTAGCACGTCTTGAACAGATCCGCGAACGTGGCCATTCTGCCTCCACGGCCTGTTCCGGCGACTGCAGCAGCGGGTGCAGGCTCATTGTCAGCCCCACACGATGGGACGCTCGAAATAGGGGGTCACCTGGTTCGCCGTGGACGGCCCGCTGTCCCACTGGACCTTCTGGATCGAGCCGCCGCCGGGGATCAGGTAGGCCAGGCAGCTCTGGTAGGTCTTACCGGTCACGAACTGCTTCGGCGGAAACGGGTCGTCGCAGCGCGAGAACGTCCCCAGGAAGGTAATGCTCTGCTGCTCCTGGCCGCGATCGTCGATCGCGGTGAAGGTGATGGCGGGGTCGCTGTCCTTGGGTGGCAGGGTGCTGCTCAGCGAGGTGACCCGCAGCTGCACGTAGTACGGGGTGGCGTTCCGCTGGCTCCCGTTCAGCTCGACGTTACGGAAGTCGGCCATCGTGCCCTTCTGGATCGACATCACGGTGACCTGCAGCTTGATCCCCTGGTGGGCACCGTTCCCGGTCGCCTGCGACGGCAGGACCCAGCCGACGGTAGCGTTCCCGCCGAAGGCGAGGTGCGTTCCCGGCGGGGTCAGGCGGCCGGCCGCCTGACCCGCAGCCGCTGGCTGGGACTGGCCCGGAGCGCTCGCGCCCGTCGCACTGTTCGCGCCCGCCGGACTGCTTGCAGCGGACGGACTGCTCCCGGCCGTTGAGCTGGTCCCGCCGGAACTGCTCGCTGAGCAGGCGGCGAGGCCGGGAACGGCTATGGCGGTGATGGCCCAGGCGGCGATCCGGCCCGGCTTCATGGCGTCTCCTCACATATCGCGGCTGCCCAGAGGATGCCCGATCGGGCTGCAACCGCCCTGAAACGGCGCTGGAATGCATTGGCACCTGAGTCAGCAGTCACAACCTGAGACATGGTTCCGTAGGGTCTGTCAGCACCCATCGGAACGGCTTATGGTCTAGACATGACCACGAATGACACGCTGCGGGTAACCGACTCACGGACCGGCCGCAGCTACGAGCTCCCTATCGTCGACGGCGCTATCCGCGCGATTGACCTACGGCAGATCAAGACCTCCGATGACGACTTCGGACTGCTCTCCTACGATCCGGCGTTCCAGAACACCGCCAGCTGTCGCAGCGCCATCACGTTCATCGACGGCGAGAAAGGGATCTTGCGCTACCGCGGTTACCCGATCGAGGAGCTAGCGGGTCACGCCTCCTTCCTCGACGTGGCCTGGCTGCTGCTGCGCGGCGAGATGCCGGACAAGGATGAGTCGGCGGGGTGGGCCCACAAGATCTCCCACCACACCTACGTGCACGAGAACGTCAAGAAGTTCATCGACGGCTTCCATCACGACGCCCACCCGATGGGCATCCTGGTCAGCACACTGGCCGCGCTGTCCACGTTCTACCCCGAGGCGAGCGCGGTCCACGACCGGGCCAACCAGGACGAGCAGGTCGTTCGGCTCATCGCCAAGATGCCGACGCTGGCGGCCTTCGCCTACCGGCACGCCCGCGGGCTGCCCTACGCGTACCCGGACGACGACCTGTCCTACGCGGGGAACTTCCTGAACATGATGGCGAGGATGACCGAGCCCAAGTACGACCCGAACCCGATCCTGGAGCACGCCCTCGACGTGCTATTCATCCTGCACGCCGACCACGAGCAGAACTGCTCCACCAACGCGATGCGCAGCGTGTCCAGCTCCCAGGTCGACCCGTACTCGGCGGCCGCGGCGGCCGCGGCCGCGCTCTACGGCCCGCTGCACGGCGGCGCGAACGAGCAGGTGCTGAAGATGCTGCGGGAGATCGGCTCGGTTGAGAACGTGCCCGCCTACATCAACCGGGTCAAGAGCGGTGAGCTGCGCCTGATGGGTTTCGGTCACCGCGTCTACAAGAACTACGACCCGCGGGCCACCATCATCAAGGGCGTCGCCGACCAGGTGTTCGAGGTGACCGGGCGCAACCCGCTGCTCGACATCGCGCTCGAGCTTGAGCGGATCGCGCTGGAAGACGAGTACTTCATCAGCCACAAGCTCTACCCGAACGTGGACTTCTACTCGGGCATCATCTACCAGGCGATGGGCTTCCCGGTGGCCATGTTCCCGGTACTGTTCGCGATCGGCCGGATGCCCGGCTGGCTGGCCCACTGGCAGGAGGCGTCC
>Ga0210397_10003085_pt1 | contig 10312 bp, 15 predicted proteins | sample IncBWH2OmetaG_FD_160126 | JGI IMG/M metagenome (GOLD analysis project Ga0210397, IMG submission 160126) | Forest soil microbial communities from Barre Woods Harvard Forest LTER site, Petersham, Massachusetts, United States - Inc-BW-H-2-O ...
AGACCGGGAAGGCCATCGAGGTGCCGGTCCTGCCGGTCCTGCAGGAGGCTATCGACGCCTGCCAGGAGAAGGGCGACCTGACCTTCCTCCTCGATCCCAAGACGGGCGCCCCGTTCAACATCGAGCGGTTCGGCCGATGGTTCCGCGCCGCCTGCGACAAGGTGGACGTGCCGAACTGCACGCCGCACGGCCTCAGGCACCTGGGCGCCACCCGCTTGGCGGCCAACGGCTGCAAGCACCAGACGCTGCAGGCGATCTATGGCTGGAATTTGCAGACGGCGATCCGCTACACCCAGACCGCCGAACACGCCGCCACCGCGAAGGCCGAGATCCACCTCTTGGCCAAGCGCGCCGCGTGAGGGGCGTCCTCACCATCATCCCGGTCAGCGGGGCCGTCAGTTCGAAAGAGCTGGCGGCCCCGCCTGCTTTACAGGACCTCCAGGGCGGGCTGGGCGGCGGCTACATCGAGCTGGTGCCCTACTTCACCAAGTACGAGGGCAAGCCCTGCGTGGCCTTCTGCGACGAGGACGGCAAGCGCAAAGGCCTGCCGATCAACCAGCGCGCCACCGCGCTCTGGTACGAGCTGGAGCCGCGCTTCATGGGCGTGGACATCCTCGTCGGCCCCATCGTGATCGTGACCGGCGACAAGCAACTGATGAGGGATCTGTGAAACCGGAGCGCGCCGAGCGTTGCGACCGATGCCGATACTGGGTCAGAGACGACGGCCAAGAAAAGGCCCATCCTGACGACGTGACGGGCCGTTGCCACCGACGCGCGCCATGGCCGTTCGCAAGCGAGTGGTGGCACGAAGTCATCATGCGCTTATCGTGGATCGCAAATCAAAAAGTTGACGACGGCGTGGATAACACCTGGGAAGAAGCGGAGTATCACGGTTCGACATCCTGGCCGCCGATTGATGGCGGCGATTGGTGCGGCGAGTACGAAGTCCGTTCGATGGAGGAGCTGTGAAGAGCCGAATGAGCGACGACGATCTGCGCGCCCGCGTGGCGAAACTGGAGGCGGCGCACAAAAAGATCGCAAACCGTTCGCCATGGACGAATTTCGATGGTCAGCCCCGAAAAGACTACCCGAAAGGAGATGATGGCCTGGCGGACTATTGGTGTGACGTTGCTAACGGCTGTAGAGAGATTTCACTCGCCGCCCTCAAGGACAATGGAGATGGGAAGTGAGCGAGAGACAGTGCGGGCCAGCGGAAACGATTTACATGCTGCGGCGAGAACTCGCCGCCAAGGATCGCGAGATGGAGGAGCTGTGAACCTCACCGATCTACCGCGCGCCCGACAGATGCGGATCGGCAGGCTGGCTGGGCGTCTTTTGGAAGAGCTGCACGGCAAGCAACTGGTCTCGGTGAAATTCATCGAGGAGCTTCGTCGGCTGGCGCCGCTGTCCCGCAGACTGTACGAAAACGGCGTTGACACGGAGTGGAGCCGGGACCGGCAACGCTATTGCCTGAAGCGCGTGCGAGAGGGGGCGACCTTTCGGCAGGTCGGCGCCGAGCTGAAAGTCTCGTATGCCCGCGCCAGTCAGATCGCTGCGCGTGGCTTCCGCCTGGAACGGGAGGCGGCGGGCGATTGGCGCGGCTGGGATCACCTCCGAGAGCAGGGCGGCCTCTGGTTCATCAAGGCGATCCGCGAGAGCGCCTGAAATCCCGCACCAAAATACGTGCGGGATTATCCCTGCCTAAGGCATTGATATCGCTTGATGCAATTCCCGCTGCGGATTTAAACGCTAAAGACGACAATCGAGGGAAAACAAGGGCTTAAGCCGAAATCTCCCGCACATCGCCCTAAGCAAACGCCTGCGGCCCCAGCCACGAAATCCCGCACCTTTTAAGTCGCCCTGTGGCTTTCGCCACTCGCCAAGGCCGGGACCAGCCTTCGCACGATGCTGTCGTGCGTCACCCGTATCTGGCGCATTTGTCCAGCCGTGATGACAGGTTCCCTCCGCACCTTTTGGCCCGCAGGTGCAAACCTATGGCCCGCACTGACATGGCGCTACGCGGGCGAAGTGTTATATGTTGGCCCAGAAGCATCCTTAGGTGAGACAACATGGCATTGCAATTAGGCGCGCTGCGCGAGGCGCTGATCGATGGCGGCGCTTCGCCGGAAAAGGCGGCGGCGGCGGCTGAAGAGGTCGCCTCCTACGAAAATAGGCTCGCCAAGATCGAAGGCGACCTCAACGTGCTGAAGTGGATGGTGGCTTTCAATTTAGCGATGACGCTGGCCATCCTCTGGCGCGTGTTCGCGCACGGAGGCGTGTGATGAACTGGCCCACCCACGCGGTCCCTGGCGCGAAGCAGGCGCTCACCGAAGCCGAGGCGGCGCTGCTCGCCCAGCTCCAGCGCCGCCCCCATGCCCTCAACAAACGCGAGCGCGATCTCCTGATCAAGCTCCAACGAAAGGTAAAATGAATGTTCCCTGTCTACGCCATCCTCGCCCTGCTTGGGTTCTATGCCGTCGTCATCCTCTTGGCGCTGGCGCTCAAGGTGATCCTGCGGCCCTTCCGCTTCCTGAACCGCCCCTCAATAAGCGCGAGCGCGATCAGCTCGCCAAACTCGAACGAAAGGTTAAGTAAATGAATTGGAGCTTCCTCGTTACCATCGCCCTGGGGTTTGCCCGCCTCCTGGGCTTCGTCGTGTTCTGCGCCATCAACTATGCCGGATACACGGCGCACATCTCGTTTGGGATGTTTCTCGGCCTTTTCGCCGTCTGGTTCTTTGTGTTCAGCCCCCTTTATAACGGCCCTAAGGCCCCGGCCATATGAGTTGATCGAGCGGCCCAGGCACTTGCTGCCGGGCCGCCGATCCCGCGCCGAGGGTCAGGCTCTTGATCGCCTGCTGCACGTAGGGCGAGGAGCCCAGGTCCTCGACTTGCTTTCCGGCCCAATTGCCGAGCTTACTCATTCCACCATACAAGCCCAAGACCTCTGCCGCGTGGCCCATGTGATGAGCTATGTCTTGGCCCATCTGGAAGGCGTGAAGGCCGACGAAGCCCGCTGGTAGTCCCTTGACCATCTCGCGCGTGGCGTCTCCGAAAAATCGCGGGGCCTGACCGGCAAGGACGCCGCCGCCGTAGCCAAACCCGGCGCCCAGAGCCGTGTCCTCGCCCACGTTCTTTAAATAGGTCCCCCAACTTTCGTCGGGCGTCCAATTCGTCACCGCGCTTTTGATCCCCTCATGCAGCGCCCCTGCGGCTGCTGGCCCCACCACGGGCACTCGGTTGAGCAGTTGCGTCGGGCTTAGGACGCCGCCAACGAAATCCGCGCTCGCCGCCATCGAAGGGCTTAGGCGTTGCCTCGCCGCCTCGGCCTGCGCCCGAAGGCCGGGCAAGGTTCCCATCGAGCTTTCGTTGGCCGCAACGGAGTTCCAATCCTGCCAACTCCCGCCGGTCGCAGGCTGGCCGCCGCCGCTGTCGCCGCCTTGTCCCCCGCCATCGGCGCCGCCGCCAAATGACTTTTTGAAGCCGGGCGTCTGGTAATTCTCGCCGCCCGTCTGCACCGGGGCCGCCGGGGCATCGCTAGTCACTGTCGGGGCGCCGCTGGTCGCTGCCGGGGCCGTGTCGGTCTGCGGCTGTTGGAGGGTCTGGAAGCCCTTTGTTACATATGTCTCGGCCATCGGCTCATCTCAGGGAGGACGTGTCAAAACCTTCGTCGCGGAGCTTCTTGAGCGCAACCTCAGGCCCGCGATGCTCCAACGCCACCCAGAAGTCTTGCATGTGCGCGGCATCCGGCTGCGGGAGCGGCTTGCCATTGGGTCCGAGGTCGGGCGAGGTCGCCTTCGGCGAGCCGCCGATGTCGAGATCGCCTCCAGTCTTGTACATCGGATCGAGGTAGTGCTGGAGGTAGCCGGGCATGCCGTTGGCCTGCCCGGCCGCGCCGTTGGCGTTTGCCTGCGCAGTGAGAGCCTGCCGCATGCGCGGCGCAATGACCGTGTCGCGGTAGTTGGTGAGGGAGGAGTTGGTGAAATCCTCAGGGGACGAGCCGAGCGTCTTGAGGTTTTGGTTAACGCCCTTCGGGCCGCCGCGCGAGGCCATGTCTTTGGCCTCGTTCTGCAACCCTGTCATCTTGGTCTTTAGATCGTTGACTTCCCCTGGCAGCAGCCCGGCGAACGCCCCGGTCAATATGCCGCCGGTCGACCCAGTGATCTTGTCTAGACTGGGACTGTTGGCGACCTCGCTCATATCGCCGACGAACTTGCCGAGGCTGTCATTGACGCCGCCGAACTGGGTTCGAGCGTCGTTCAGGTCCTGGCTATAGATCTTCCACTTCGTCAGGTCGGTCATATAGCCGGGAGGCGGCTTGCCCTGGTTGGCGGGGTCCGCCAGCCAATGCGAGCGGGCGATGTTCATCGACGCTATTTCGCCACCAGCAGCGCCGCCGCCGCCAGCCCCCAAGAGGATGCTCTGCGCCCCCGCGTCGATCTCTTCCGGCGACGCGCCGGGATGGTTCTTCGCGTAGGTGTCGCGCGCCCACTGGTAGTTTTTCGCCTCGGTCGTCGGCTCCATCGACTTGACGAGATCAGGGCCGCGACCGGCGAGGATCTCCGAGCGCACGACGCTCTCCGGCAGGTTGAGCTTGGCGGCGATGTCAGGCGCCTGCGCGAGCATGCTCTGCGTCGCCTGCTGCTGCTGCATCGTTGTGTGCAGGCTCATCAGGTTGCCGACGGTTTGGCCCGCGTCCTCCTGGCCAGCGTTGGCGCTCTCCATGATCGCTTGGCGCATCGATGGCGGCGAGTGGTTGGCGGCGATCAGCGCGAGACCGCTGTTGAAGCCCGCCATCGCCTGATCGCGCTGCTGCATCTGAAGGTAGAGGCTCATGATGTTCGGCGGATTGGCGAGCGTCTGGTAGGCCGCCGACATGTCGGGTGGCGACTGGAGCGACTGCGGTTGCGGCTGCGAGCCCGGCGGCGGGGCCGCGCCTGGGGCCGGGACCGGACCTGAACCAGGAGCCGCGCTGGCGTCGGTTGGCGCGGCCCCTCCAGGACTGGGAGGAGGCCCTGGAGGGGCCGCGCCGGGGCCGCCCGCTCCCTGGGGCTGTTGCCCAGCGAGCAGCGCCGCGAGCTGCCGACCTGGATCGGGTTGGCCAGATAACGCCCACAACAGATTTGCTATACCGGCCATCGCGTCACCCTTGCGGTCTGCCCTGGATCGAGCGCAGGGCGTTCAGGAAGCCTTGGTTCATGGCTCCCCCGCCTCGCTGCGCCTGAGTGAGGAACGACTGATTGACGCCTCCGCTAGGCTGCGAGCCGCTCACCATCGGCACGTTCGCGCCCATCGTCTGCGGGTTGCCGGGGTTCGCCAAGGCGTTGATCGCCGCCTGCCAGTTGTTCGGCTGCTGCCAAGCTCCAGCCCCCGCCGCGCCCTGCTGGGATTGCGCTTGCTGCGGCGCCATCTGCTGTTGCGGTTGCCAACTTGGACCGACGACGCCGCGCCCCAGCGAAGTCTGGCCCGGCGGCATCCCCTCAGGCGTGGTCGCCAGCCGAATGGGCGCTTGCTGCGGGACCTGGGGCGCGGCGGGCTGCGCGGGCGTCGAGTTGATGCTCATGCCGCCGGGGTTGGCCGCCTGCCACTGCTGGAACGACTGGATCGGCTGGCCGGTCGCGGCGTTGACCGGGCCGCCCGCCGGGCCCGTGTTGTAGGTCGGCGGCCAGGGCAGCGCGGCGTTGTTGTAGTTCGAATAGGCGTTCGACTTCTGCGTCGGGTCGAACATGTAGGGATTGAGCATCCACGTGTTCGTGAGCGCGGCGAGATCCTGGGCCATGGGTCACGTACTCCCGAAGCCGCCGCCATATCCGGCGTTGGCATACATGTCATAGGGCGACATTTGTCCCGACATCAGCGCCATCTGCAATTGCGACGGCGAGTTGAGCGTCGTCCCCGGCATGCCCGGTATGCCGGTCACTTGGCCGGGCATCGTGGGGGCGATGGTGGAGGCGACCGCCGGGCGCGTGGCGCCGAGCGTGCCGTAGTAGGAAGCGAGCTGCGGCTGCATCGAGAAGCCCTGTTGGGCGAGGTTCTGAGCGGCGGCGGTGCGGCCCTCTTGGAAGTTCTGCCCGCCCGCTCCCATCATCATCGGGCCGCCGATGGCCTGGGCCTGCGGCGGCTGCGGCAAGCGCATCGGCGGCGGCTCGTCGGTTTGCCCGCCGCCGCCCGCGCCCTTGCCCGTCAGTGGCTTCAAGGAGCTTGCTAGTTGAGCCAGAGGGCCGCCTGAGGCCGCCGGAGCGGCTCCAGGCTGTCCTGGGGCGGATGCAGGCTGTCCTGGGGCGGAAGCAACCGGAGAGCCGCCAGCGGGCGTCCCTGGGGCTCCTGAGCCCGCCAGGGCGGCCGACTGGATCGCGCCGAGCGTCTGTGAGGTGTCGATGCCTGGATATTTGGCCAGGACCGCCTGCACGGTCGACGACGCCCATCGGTTGAGCGGGATAACGCTCGCCACCTTGATCTGCACATCGCGCGGCGCGCTGTCGGGCGTGGGGTATTGCTTCAGGTCAAAGCCCGCCTTGGGGGCGAAGTCGGTCCACGTGCCGGTCGTGATCTGGGCGTTGCCCTGCGCCTGTCCGCTCGACGTGGTCTGGTGGGTGTTGTTTACGTTGCGGTCGTTGCTCTCGGCGTTCAGCACGATATCGAGCGGGCTCGAGTTGAGCGTGGTCCCCGGCCCCGTCGTGCCGACGCGCGACGGTGCGCCCGACGGTCCCGTGTAGGCGACGGCGCTGGTCGCGGGCGCTGGCTGGCTCGCGGGCCGCCAGTTGGCGAGATGATACTGTGCGATGTCGCTGGCGAGGTCGCCTCCCAGTTGAATGTGGCCCTTGTCGCTGGGGCCGATCCCGGTCAGCCCGTACTGCGGCGCCATCGTCGCCATGCGCGCGTAGTCGGCGTCGTTGGTGAGATTGAAGTCGGCGGCAAGCCCGTAATTGTGGAACGAGCGCCACGGCGCCGCAACGACGCTGGGCGCTTCCACGCCAGGATAAGGCAGCGGTCGCCCTGCAGCCTTCGCCTGATGATTGGCGTACATCTGCCCCTGGTATTCAGGCGAGCGGTAGCCAGAAACGAGGCTGTTCCCGATGCCCGCCTGGGTCAGCGCGGCGCGGAGCTGGGCGAGCCTCGATGCGAATACCGGATTGAGGTCGCTGAAGTCAGCCACGCAGCGCCCCCGCTACCTTCGGCATGCGCCCCTGAGGCCGCATCTTCGGCGGCCTCATGCTCGCGCCCATGGCGCCGATAGGGCCGGTGGGCGTCGGCGAGGCGAGCGCGCCCGGCACTAGCGACAAGCCCGCGCCCATGCGCTGCGGCCGGATCGCAGGCCCGCCAGGAGGCAGGCCTGGGGGCCCGGCGGCGTTGAGCGCGGCCATGTTCACCTGATGCAAGGCCTGCCCGGTCGGCCCGTGCACGCCGACCGTCTGGACCGCGTGCGGCGCGACCTGCATCGCGTCCTCGGCCATCGGGCCCGTGACCTTGGGGAAGCTCTTCGGGTCGCCCTTGTAGCGGTACGAATAGAGGGGCAGGCCGGTGGCTGGGTGCGTGCCGACCTTGGTGATGTCGGTCTTTAGGTGCCGGTCTGAGCCGGACATCAAACCTGCGACCGCGCCGCCCGATCCGAACAGGCCGCCCGGCCCGGTCAGACTGCCGAGCGCCTGCAGGCCGCCGGTCACATCGGACATCAGCGACGGCGTCGTCGTCGTCTGCGTCTGCCCGGTCGACGAGCCCATCGTGGTCGAGCCGTAGGGCGTCATGCCGAGCGCCGATTGCAGGACGCCGAGCTGCTGGCCGGGATAGGCTTGCGCCTGATTGAACTGGTTCACATTCGCGGCGATCTCGTTTTGCGCCTGCTGTTGCTCCTGCGCGCCAGCGGTCGACTGCTCCAGGAACTGCTGGCGCTGGTTCGTCTGCGCCGCCGTGCCCAGGGCGCCGAGGCCGCCCGCCGCCGAGATCAGCGAATTGATGTTCGCTTGGTTGGCCTGTTGGTTGCCCTGCTGGGCCTGGAGGTTCGCCGCCTGCGCCTGGGTGAAGTTGGCCTGATTGAGCTGCGCCGCCATCTGGCCGATGTTCATCGCGCCCTGCGCCTGGGCGACGCCCTGCTGCACGCCTTGCCGACTGCCGCCGAAGGCGTTGGCCGAGTTCGCCGCATTCGCCTGCTGGTTCTGCGACAGCGCGTTCGCCTGCTGCATGATCGGAATGGTGCTGTTGATCACCGAGCTGGTGAACGGGTTCATCCACGGCTGGAGGCCCGCAGAGCCGGGCGCTGTGATCTGTGTCGCGGGCGTTCCGGCCGCAGTGAGGTAGCCTGCCTGCGAGGCGTTGTACTGATCTGAGCCTGCGCCGCCGCTAGTCGCGGCTAAATTCCAGGCCTGTTGCGTCTGCGGGCCGACCCCTGCGACCTGCTGGCCTGCATATTGGGTGAGCGGCCTCTCGGCGATGTTCTGCGCCAGCCCATAGTTCTGCTGCGCCGCCTGATTGATCCAGGGCGGCAATTGCGTCTGGCTGATGCTCTGCTGATTGGATTGCTGGTTGGTCCAGCCAGAATTGCCCATCGTCAGAGTTCCTTCAGGTAGAGTTGGCTCTTGGCCTTCAGCCGCCAGCCGAGGCGCTCGAAACTCCCCTCGCGCAGCCAGCCGAGCCGCCCGTAGGTTGAAAGCAGCCCGGCGTTGACCTCGTCGGCGTAGGCGACAATTTTCTCGTGCAGCGGGTCGAGATCGGCGAGATCGCCGACCATCGCGACGAGCTGCAATTGCCGGGCGCGGGGGAAGTCCTGCACCTCGGTGATCGCCCAGGAATTGTTGACGACGAAGCTCTGCATCTTGCCTTGGTCGATGGCGCTCAGGATGTCGCCGACCAGATAGGTCGAGCCCATGCGGTCGAGAACGCGCGCGAGCTTCTGCTCGTAGGTCATGGCTTGCCCCCGCCGAGCGGGACCGCAACCGCGCTCACCACGCCCGCCGAGTTCACCTGCAGCATGAACACAGCGGGCGTCGTCCCGGCGGGCGCGTCATTGGCCTGCAACAGAAGCCCCGGCTGCGCGGTCGAGACGCTGATTTTGTCGGCGAAACCATGTCGGCACCAAAGAGAGAACGTGCGCAGGTAGGCGGTGAGCGCGTCGCTCACATCCGGCATTGAAGGCAGGTCTGGCGGCGCCTGGACGGTGCGCGGGGGAGGCGTCGTCGCCATCAGCGATCTCCTCGGGGCACGCTGTCGATCAAATGCTGCCCGACCGTGACCGGCAGCACGGCCGGGCCCGCCAGCGCGATCCGAAGCCGGATGTCGCGGCCGGTGGTGCGGAAGTCGATATAACCGTCGGGCCGCACCGGCTTCGGCGCGGTCTGCAGCTCGATCACCGGAGCGCCGTTACTGACGCTGCGGCTCGTGCGGTAGAACAGGCTGTAAAGCAGGTTCGTCACGTCCCCGTCGACATCGGGGAGCATCTGCTTGACCGTGGTCAGTTTAGAGCCCGAATTGAGGTTGAGGTCGAACGTCTCGGCCCAAGGCAGCGGCACGCCGTTGGGGTAGGCCCCGCCCGCCTCATGCTGATAGGCGACGAGGCCGTCGGCCATGATGGTGTGCGCCGTGTAGGACGAGGTGATGCCCGCCGAGCGCGACATCTGCCCCTGCGACCACCATCCCTCTTTGTAGTTGTAGATGATCACCCGCGTGTTGGTCGGCTGAGTGTCCTGTGGAAAGAACCACCAGACCTCATTGAAATCGCCGACATGCACCATGCAGGCCTGCTCGCGCACGTTGAGAAGATCGATGTCGTCGTCGACCCACGGGCGGACTGGGCAGGCCACAGGCACGATTGAAGTGCCATCGAACGAGAACGCGCCTTGATGCGACATCCATAGGGTCATCGCCGAAGTGACGACCATGCTCTCGGGCGACCAGGGCGTGCAGTTGTTGGCCAACGCGACGTAGTTGTAGACGTAAGGGATGCCGAGGAACTGGCTGACGTAAGCCGTCTTTCCGGTCCAGAACAGCACGCCGTTGCGGGTCGAGATCGCCGTGATGATCGGCGAAGCCGGTTCGATGTCGAGAAAGCCCGCTTGGCTGGTGACGTCGCTGAAGTCCCAGCTCGTCGGGTTCTCCTGATCGCACCATCCGAAGCGCCGGGCCGAACCGCCGCCGACGGTGCCGTCCTGGGTCATGCCGAAAATCATGATGAAGCGTTCCGGCGTCACCACGAACAGGCGCCCGTGCGGGGCGCCGGGCGTGATCACCGCCGGGCCGCCGACCGCCGGGTCCCACTGCAGCAAACGCCCATCCGGCGACGTCATGGCGTAGAGGATCGCGCCGAAATTATCGAGGCTCCA
>Ga0210397_10003088_pt1 | contig 10306 bp, 6 predicted proteins | sample IncBWH2OmetaG_FD_160126 | JGI IMG/M metagenome (GOLD analysis project Ga0210397, IMG submission 160126) | Forest soil microbial communities from Barre Woods Harvard Forest LTER site, Petersham, Massachusetts, United States - Inc-BW-H-2-O ...
ACGTCCCGCACTAGGGGCCGATAGGCATCCCGGAAGAACTCCTCAAAACCCGGCACGGTGATCTCGCCCAGGTCACGCCCGGACTAGTGCCCGGGGTACGGTAGTCCTCGCCCTCATGGCATCCTCCCTCAAAAACATGCCTGCCACGGAACTCGCCTTTGATACTTAGGTCCGGCAGGTAGCTCGGGTGTGAGGCATCCTGGCCAAGATCTTCGCATCAGGCCACAGTGTCGGCCAGCGCACGAGCAAGGCGAGCCCGCCCAAGATGACTGCAGAGACCGCGGCTCGGTCGGCGGCGTGAGCCCCGCGGCCACTGCCACCCGATTCGGCCCAGATGGTAGAAGCGGCCTTTGCGAGCAGAACGGCCGACGCGACGCAGACCTAGCCGCCTCGACGATGTGGACCGCGAGAGGCGCGACGACGCTGGCTTGTGCCGCCCGGACCTGGCCCGTTTAGCCACCGACACCGGGGCCGGCACATGGCGCAGGGCTTTGGTCTGAGGGCAGTGTGACTAGGCCTATCAGCTAGCCGTCAGCAGCTGTCGACACTGAGCACTTCCACTGTGCAGTTGGCGGATTCGGGCTCGGAGGGCTGCACACGGCAATCGCAGGCACATGATCGCCAGGTCAGCACGAGTCAGCAGGAAGGCCTGGCGGGTCCCCCGTCGACGGCGAACTGCGGGGCCGCAACTGGCAGCCGCACTGTGCACCTGGCGGATGCGGAGCCGGCTCCCGCCAGATGACAATCGCAGGTGCCGGGCGATATGAGCGACCAGGAGGCGTGTGATGTGGCCGGTTGTGCACGATCTCAGCGTCAGCGGCCTTCAAGCCGACGCCCTCTTTGCGTCGACGCTGCAGCGCTGCGATGAACCGGGCGCCGGCCAGGTCCGGCAGGCTGCCGTCACAGCCATCCACGAGTTCGGCTACTCGGGCTGTGCCGCGCGGGTGGCGCAGGAATTTGGCGATCATCCCGAGATGGCGGCGATCCGCATGCGCTGGGCCCGCGCCGTGACAGGCGCAGCGTTCGCGCAGTCAGCGCTTCAGCCCTGGCCATTCGCGATTGCCGGGGACGGACGGCACGCCGCCCGTCCCCGGCTTCCGGCTGATCAGGTAGCAGGCGACTCACCGGGTACCGGGCAGCGTGATCTTGCGGTGTTCCTGGCAGGCCGGCCAGTGCCATGACAGCGATGATCAATGATTCCTCGCCAGGGGCGCGCGGACAGGTGACGTCGCAGTTGCATTCTGCAGGCGATGATGTGATGAGCGGGCGTGACGCGGAACGGCGCGTCGTCCGGGACCTGTTGCGCCGCGCTCAGCAAGGGCTCGGCGGTGTGGTGCTGGTCGAGGGAGAGCCGGGCATAGGTAAGTCCCTGCTGCTCCGCGAGGCCACCGACGAGGCGGCAACGAAGGGCTTTTCGCTGGCGACGGGAGCAGCGGACCAACTCGGCCGGGCGATTCCGTTCTTCGCGCTGCGCGCCGCCCTGGGCGTGCCGTTCGCCTTGCTCACCGATGACGGCAGTCACCGTGATCCGCCGGATACGCCCGCGTGGTGGATCAGCCAGGCGCGAGCGCACCTGGAACAGCGGGCCGAGGTCAATCCGGTTCTGATGTGCCTGGATGACCTGCAGTGGGCGAGCCCAGCAACGCTGACGGCGCTGTGGACATTGCCCCAGGAATTGAAGCGGTACCCGGTCGCGTGGCTCCTAGCCCGTTCGACCACACCGCCACACGATGTCGAATACTTGTTCACTCTTCTGGAAAAAGGTGGTGCGACTCGCATCACCTTGGGCTCGCTCGGCGATGACACGACGGCGGCCTTGCTGGCGGACACGTTCGGCGCGCCGCCAGACCAGGCCTTGATGACCCTCGCCCGCGGTGCCGCCGGGAATCCCTCGCTGCTCACCGAGTTGATCCGCGGCCTGCGCGACGACAACGCCGTGCACATCGCCGGCGGCCGTGCCGTGCTCGTATCCGCGGAGCTTCCCCGGCGGATGCATCGTGTCGGGCAGCAAAGGCTCGACGGCCTCAGCAAACAGACCCGGCACATGCTGGTGACGGCAACTGTTCTGGGTCCCTCCTTCCGGCTGGAAGACGCGGCCGAGATGCTCGGCGAAACGCCGGCCGCCCTGCTGCCCACGGTCGAAGAGGCGATGGGCGCCGGGATCATGACCGCCGCCGAGAACGCGTTCTCGTTCCGGCACCCGCTGCTGCGCCGCGTTGTCAGCGACATGATCCCGGGGCCGGCCCGCAACGCGCTGCACCGTCAGTACGGCCAGATCCTGCTGGGCCGCGGCGAATCGGCTGCCGTTGCCGCCGGTCACCTGCTCCAGGCCGTCCATCTGGGCGACCCAGCGTCGCTGGCCGATCTTGACACCGCGGCGGCGCAGACATTGCGTTCGGCTCCGCAAACCGCCGCCGACCTGGCGCTGCGCGCGCTGGAGCTAACGCCTCCCGCCGCTCCGGGCGCGCTAGAGCGCTCAGTGGCAGCCGCCGAAGCCCTGGCCGCAGCCGGCCGACTCGACCAGGCCGCCCGGATCGCCCATGACACATTGGCCAAGCCGCTGCCGCCCGCAGCCGAGGCCCGGCTGCGCTGCGTCCTGTCATCGGTCCTGTGCGCCCGCGGGCAGGCCAGCGACGCCCATGCCGAGGCCAGGATGGTCCTGGCTCAGCCGCATCTTCCTCAGGAACTGCGAGACCGGGCGCTGACCGCGCAGCTGCAGGCCCTGGCCGGGCTGCGCGACGAGCTCGGCGGCCCTGTAGCAGACGCCATTATCGCCGCCTCCGGCCACCATGACAGCCATACCCTCGCGGCGGCCATGGTCACCCGTGCGGTCATGGCCTGGGACAAGGGCCAGATCAGCGAGGGACTCAAGCTACTCCGCGACGCCGCACGCCGTGGCGGCGGGATCTCTCCCGATGCCCGCGATGTCCAGCCGCTGCTGGCGCTCGCTGCCGCCCTAATCGACCTCCGCCAGCTTGACGAAGCGGAGAACACGCTCCAGGCTGCGGACACCCAGGCGCTGCACGGCATCCCGGCCCAGGCGGCGCTGTCGATCTTGCGCGCGCGCATCCACCTGGCCAACGGCAGGCTCGCCGACGCCGCCGCCACAAGCCAGGCGGCGCTGGCGACCGCCGAGGCCCTCGGGGCGCACGGATACGCCTCAACCGCGCACTCCGTTCTGGCCGTGATCGCGCTGCGCCGCGGCGACATCGCGGCCGCGGCAGGCCACATCGCCAGCCGCCCCGCCCAAATGCCGCACTTCCCTGGCCTCTATGCGCGCATCGAGAACACCGCGGCCGAAGCCCAAATCAGCGAGACCCGCGACGGCCCGGTCGCCGCGATCGCCCACATCCGCCGGGTTTTTGCCGATCTGGCTACACACCGAGGGTTGCTGCTCGGCGATTCGGCCATTGCCGCCTGGGTGGTGCGCACCGCACTGGCCGCAGGCGACGGTGAGCTGGCACTCTCCGTCGCCCGGACCGCCGAGGCCCTTGTCTCTGACAATCCTGGAATCCCGGCCGTCGCCACCGCCGCGGCTCACAGCCTGGGCCTCGCCAGAGAGGACCTCGACAGCCTCGCCCAGGCCGCCGCGGACCACACCGACCCGTGGGCTCAGGCCTCCGCGGCCGAAGACACCGGCGTCCTGTACACACGGCAGTCGGAAGGGGCCCAGGCGATCCACCATCTCACCCTGGCCATACACGGTTACCAGCAGGTCGGCGCGACCACGGACACGGCCCGCATCCGCCGTCGGCTCCGCAAGCTAGGCGTTCGGCGGCGCCACTGGTCACTATCGGCTGACAGGCCCGTCTCTGGCTGGCAAAGCCTCACCGACACCGAACGCGTCGCGTCGGAACTCGTCGCGCAGGGACTGAACAACCAGCAAGTCGCCGACCAGATGTATATCAGCGTGCACACCGTGGCGTTCCACATGCGCCAGATATTCCGCAAGCTCAACATCGGTTCCCGCGTCGAACTCGCCCGCATCGTCATACGGCAGACCCAGTAAACCGCGCCGGCATCAACTTAACGCAAAGATCTTCGTGCGACCGCCACCTACCGCCCGACAGTGAGGGATGAACCACCGAACCGACCGGGACCTCGTGGCCCAGCCCCGGCACCGCCGCCGGCATCGTCGTCACCTAGCTCGGCATCCGCGCTAAGTCTGGCCCGGCGGTATCTGGGTCGCCGGGCAGGACCCGGTGGAGCTGGCCGCGCGAGCTGATGTCGAGCTTGGTGAAGACCTTGCTTAGGTGATACTGAACGGTGCGTACGCTGATGAACAACCGCGCCGCGATCTCCGGGTTGGACAACCCGTCCCTGGCCAGCTGCGCCACCTGGGCTTCCTGGGCGGTCAGCGGTTCGCTGGCCTGGCCGGGGGGCGTGCGCGCGGGCCGGGCGGCGCGCTTGACGACGGTCTCGCCAGCGGCCAGGAGCTCGCGACGGGCCCGCTCCGCGAACCCGTCCATCCCCATCTCGTCCAGCATCCTGTAGGCGGCGCGCAACTGCTCTCGCGCTTCACCGCGGCGGCGCTCTCGGCGTAGCCACTCGCCGTATAGCAGGCAGGCGCGGGCGAACTCCGGACGCCGCGCGCGGCCGAGCCGGCTGATTGCCTCGCGATAGTGTCCCTCGGCGACTTCTCCCTCACTCAGCAGGGCGCGGCAGCGCGCCTCGATCCCCAGCCCCAAGTCGGTTCCGCCAGCCCGTGTCGTTTCGGTCAGCAGGTCCAGGGCATCGTTCGCCATGTGCGGGTTTCCTGTGCGTGCGGCGGCTTCGATCAGCTCAGGCAACGCCCACACGGATAGGTATACGTGCTTGTGCTCGCGGGCCTGCCAGGCCATCGCCAATGCCTCCTCGTAATGGCCGAGACCGTTGTGGAGAACTGCGGCCACCCAGTGCGCGACTGTCACCGAGATCCCCTGACCACCGGCTGTGGCCTGCTCGATGGTGGACTGGATCAGCGGGGTGGCTTCGGCTTCCCTGCCCCGGAACGATGCCAGCATCATGGCGGTAACGGGCGCGAGGGGAGCCCCGGTCGCCTCGCAGACAGCATCGGCCTCCACGATCAGCGAAGTGGCAGCCGCGAAGTCACCACTCCATACCGCCTTCACTCCCATGCGGTTCAGCAGGATCGGGAGTTTGTCCAACGCGCCGACGTCACGGGCGAGCTGAACCTGCCTGACGGTCACGCTCCAGCCCTGATCGTCCCACAGAGCTTCGTCCGCCACCGTGGTGATCCAGCTCCACCGGAGTATCTCTTCTGCGGAGATTTCTGCGCTGGCGAAGGCGCTGGTTGTCTGCCGCAGCACCGGCGCGGCGGCCGCTGGCCCGTCGGTGACCAACAGCGTAAAACCGTCCAGCGCCAGGTCGACCAGACGCGGCGGGTGCGCTGGCGGGGGAAGTGCCCTTGCGGCACGTGAGATCTCCAGCAGGTCGCCCGCACTCGCGAGATGCCCGGCGATGAATGCTGCCTGCCACGCGTCGGCGTAGGTCTCGCGTGCGAGGTCAAGGTTGAGCGGTTCGAGCCGCTTGGCCGCCTTCAGCAGCAGCGGGGGAGCGTCGCTGCCCAGGCCAGAGGCGAATGCGATCTGCCCGCGCAACAGATCCGCCTCGGCGTCCTGGAAGTCATCCAGAGGCTTGGCCTCCGCAACGGCCAGCAGGTCACGAGCCTTGCCGAACGCGCCGGCCCGCAGGTAAGCCTGCGCGGCGGCCAGTGCCAGCCCGGCGCGGCGCGCCGGATCGGCAGTCAGCGTCGCCGCACGCTCCAAGAACGCCCCGGCGGCGGCCAGCCCGCCGCGCGCCTGCGCCCGGCCCGCGGAGCGCTCCAGTTCCGCCGCGACCTCTTCATCCGGACCGGCCGCGGCCTGCGCCCGATGCCAGGCCCGGCGGTCGGGATCCGCCTCCGGGTCGGTGGCCTCAGCTAGCGCCGCGTGCACCTCTTGGCGCTCCGGCCATGACGCCGACCGGTACGCTGCCGAGCGCACCAGCGGATGCCGGAACCGCACCCGCGTCCCGAACTCCGCGAGCCCCGCATCCACCGCCGGCGCTAGGGCCTGCGCCAGGATTCCCAGACGCCCAGCAGCCCGCCATACCAGCAATACATCGCCGGTCGGGTCGGCTGCCGCCACCAGCAGCAACCGCTGGGTCTGGGCCGGCAGGACCTCCAACTGCCGCCGGAAGCTCTCCTCGATCCGTCCGGTCAGCGGCACCGCGCCTGGCAGCCCGAATCCGCCCGCTAGTTGCGCCGGCGTCGCACCGCGCGGCAACTCCAGCAGCGCCAGGGGATTGCCCCGGGTCTCGGCGACGATCTGATCCCGCACTCGCGCATCCAGGGATCCCGTGAACACCGAATCGAGTAGCGCCCGCGCGTCCTCCTCCGGCAGCCCATCCACCACCAGCTCGGGCAGCCCGGCCAGCTCCGCACCCGGAACCCGGGCCCCGAACACCAGAGCTACTGGCTCGGCTGCCAGTCGCCGCGCTACGAACCCGAGGACCTGTGCCGACGCCCGGTCCAGCCACTGCTCGTCATCGACGAGGCAGATCAGCGGCCGCTCCGCCGCCACCTCGGACAACAGGCCGAGCACCGCGAGACCCACCAGGAACCGGTCCGGCGCCGGACCGGCACTGAGGCCGAAAGCGGTCCGCAGCGCCTCACGCTGCGGCAGCGGCAGATGCTCGGCACGATCCAGTATCGGCGCGCACAACTGATGCAACCCGGCGAAGACCAGCTCCATCTCGGACTGAACACCCACCGCCCGAACGACGCAGCACCCGGACGTCTGCCTGCTCATGTAATCAAGCAGCACAGTCTTGCCAACACCCGGCTCACCGCGGACTACCAGCACCTTGCTCTGGCCCGCCCGCACAGCGTCGATGAGCTGATCCAGTAGGGCACGTTCGGTGCGCCGGTCTCTCAGTTCTGTCCAGCGCCTGCGCAGCCCGGAACTTGCGGCCATCTGTACAGCGCGGTGTTACGCCGCGTCCGTACTGCCGCACGCGGCGCTGACACCCGTGGCGGCGCGGTGCAAGAACGCCGCTCCTCGACGAGCCCATGAGGGGTGAACGTTCATACAGCCTCCCAGCCGAAAGGGCGAGAATTGCACGACAGCCTGCTCGGCAGCCTAACCCGGGGGGCATGACCGGCAAACCCGCCCCCGGCCTGGTATCCCAGGTCCATGCCATCCCGCCGGGCACTTTCAATGGCCGCATGACCAACTTGGCCGGCGCGACCAAGGACACGCCGCCGCAGCGACTTAGTAGATTTGAGGATGCCAATGCCGTGTGGAGCGGCGAGCCTGCTGCGTGCGGGCTCGAGAAAGCCTGCGCGAGAGGGCGGTCATGATGCACATCCTCGTCACCAGCGCCGGTGGCGCCAACGGCAACGGTTACGGCGCGATCCTCGCCTTCGGCCCCGAGGGCGAATGCACGGGACCGTTCAGTGGCGACCCGCGGATCGCCGACCCGCGCGGCATGTCCCTCGACCCGTCGGGCGCACTTGTCTACCTGAACAGCGGCGACGACCGCGTACTGGCGCTTGATCTCCATGGGAACGTCGTGCGCGACTCAGGGCGGCGGCCCGGACTCGACCCGGGCGGTGGCGAGTTCGGGCCCGATGGCCGCTACTACGTCACGATGCGGCGCCAGCGGACGATATTTGCCATGCCTGCTGCCCTCGATCGGGAGGGAGAATTCCTCCTGCCGGAGGCCATCGTCCCGTTCCCGCGCGGGTTCGGCTTCGGGTGCGACGGTCGGCTCTACCTCGCCTCAGGTGTCGCGCCGTCTGGACAAGGCGACAACACCATCGTCGTGTTCGATCGCTCCGGAACGCTGCGCACGCCTCGCCTGGTGACCGACCCCAAACTGAGCCCTCTAGACCTGAAGCTCGCTCCGAACGGCAACATCGTGGTCGCCAGCGAGTGGCCGTTCGGCGCCCCGGACGCGGTGCCAAGCGTACGCGAATACGACCCGGCTACCGGCCAGCTCGTGCGCGTATTCGTGCCCGAGCACTCCGTCGGATTCCGCAGGCCCCGGGGATTGAGATTCGGGCCCGGCGATCGCCTGTACTGCGTGGGAGAAGACCACGTGGTGGCCTTCGACTTCCGCACAGGAAGCTTTGTCGGTCCCGTCGTGCACCTTTCCCGGCTCAACGGGCAGGCGCTGGTCCTGGTGCCGTAGCCGCCGGACGTTCTGGTCGGCAAGCGCTCAGGAAGTCCAGAGGTGGCGGCCAGCCGCCGACGAGACTCTGGTCCAGGGTCCGATGTACGTCTAGGGCTGCTGGTAGGCGAGGTCGGCTCCGGTCAGGCCTTCCAGCGCCGAGCCGAGCTGATATGCCTCGGCCATCCGGCGGCTGAGACGCTGGCGCACGGTGACGGCCAGGTACCGGCTCAGCAGCTGCGGCTTGGCGGCCAGGCTGTCGGCGAGTTCCTGCGCCCGCGGCAGCACCTGGTCCAGGGGAAGCACCTCGGCGACCGCGCCCCATTGCTCGGCCTGCTGGGCGGTGAAGGAGCCTTGGGTCAAGGTGAGATAGCGGGCCCGGTTGAGGCCGATGGTCTCCTCCCAGGCGAGGTAGATGCCGTCACCGGGCACGATCCCGAAGGTCAGGTGCGGGAAGTCGGTGAAGAAGGTGGTGTCCGCAGCGATGACGATGTCGGCGACCAGGACGTACTCGCTGTGCACCGAGGCCGGGCCGTTCACCGCGGCCACGATCGGCATCTCGAGGTCGACCAGCCGCTGCATCACCCGGCGACCTTCGGCGGTGGTTTTGTCCCAGAGCGCCGGCTTGGTGGGGTCGTCCAGGCTAGGTCCGTCGATGTCAGTCATGAACCGGTCGCCGGTGCCGGTCAGCACCAGCACCCGGTTGTCCCGGTCCTGCCCGATCTCATACAGCGCCCGGGGAAGGTCGGTGTGCATCTGGCCGGTGAACGTCGCGGGCCCGCCGTCGGTGTGGAACCTGAACGTCAGCACGCCCGACGGCGTCCGGGTGAACTCAAAGTTCTTGAACGCGGTGAAGTACGCAGGCTCGGTCACAGGCATGTGGGAACTCCCTACAGGGACGGAGGACGTGACGCCCTGCAGGACGCACGATCCAGCGGAGCCGATCTGGCACCTGCGCCGAGTGTCGCCGCGCCCTCAGGAACCGCGCACCGTCAAGACTGCTAGGTCCGCATCGCCTCACCTGCCCAGGCTGGCACCTCGCCTGTGTCGGGGCACCGACAGGCCCGGTAGTGCCATCTGGCGTTGGCCTGGCACGCGGAACCATCACTTCTGACGGTGTGGGCCGCCGGAGGCGCGGCGAAGGTGAACCCGTGCCTCGGGACGACCCGCGGGCGGAAAGGAGCTGACCGGCGATGAGCCCTGTCTCACGTGGCTTCCGTCACCTGCACCGCGCCCCGGCCGGGCAGGAGGACCGAGTGCCGCCGGGCCAGTACGTGACCGACGGTTTCCCCGTGCTGTCGGCCGGGCCGACACCGCACACTCCGCTGGAGCGATGGACGTTCTCCATCACCCAAGGCGGCCAGACCAGGAAATCCTGGACCTGGCAGGAGTTCCGGGCGCTGCCGACCGAGACCGTCACCGTCGATATCCACTGCGTCACCCGCTGGTCCAAGCTCGACACCGTGTGGCAGGGGGTATCGGTGGATACCCTGCTGGACCAGGTCGAGCACGACGTGCCCTACGTGATGGCGTTCTGCGACGGCGGCTATACCACCAACCTGCCTATCCAGGACGTCACCAGCGGCCAGGCGTTGGTGACCTTCGGTTACGACGACGGTCCGCTGGAATCCGAACACGGCGGCCCGGCCCGGCTGCTGGTGCCCCACCTCTACTTCTGGAAGAGCGCCAAATGGGTTCGCGGCCTGGACCTCCGGGATCACAACGAGCCGGGCTTCTGGGAGACCTACGGCTACCACATGTACGGAGACCCATGGAAAGAACAGCGGTACGCGGGCGATTGACCTGGCAGACGGCCGCCGTCACCTCGGTCACCCGGGAGACGGCCTCGGTGGTCACGATCCAGCTGGATCTGCCGGACTGGCCCGGCCACCGAGCCGGGCAGCACTTGGAGGTGCGGCTGACCGCCGACGACGGCTACCAGGCCGAACGCGAGTACTCGATCGCATCGGCACCGGGTGAGCCGCTGGCCATCACGGTGGAGCGGCTGGAGGGCGGCGAGGTCTCGCCGTACCTCACCGAGGAGCTCCGCGCCGGAGACGAGCTGGAGCTGCGCGGCCCGATCGGCGGGTACTTCGTGTGGGAGCCGGGCGACGGCGGACCGCTGCTGCTGGCCGGCGGGTCGGGCGTCGTT
>Ga0210397_10003089_pt1 | contig 10302 bp, 7 predicted proteins | sample IncBWH2OmetaG_FD_160126 | JGI IMG/M metagenome (GOLD analysis project Ga0210397, IMG submission 160126) | Forest soil microbial communities from Barre Woods Harvard Forest LTER site, Petersham, Massachusetts, United States - Inc-BW-H-2-O ...
GCTCGCCGTGGGCGACGCCGAGCGTCAGTGGACGCCGATCTTCGACTGGCTCGCGACCCGGGACGACCTCGACGGCGCGCGCTGCGCGGCGGTCGGCGGCTCGTTCGGCGGCTACTGGGCGATGAAGCTCGCCTACACGCACCGCGATCGCCTCCGCTGCGCGGTCAATTGGGGCGGCGGCGTGCACATCACGTTCACCCCCGAATGGCAGCAGCGCTCGCGCAACGCTTCCTCCTACCTGATGGACCTGATGGCGGCTCGCGCGCGGATCTTCGGTGGCGAAACGTTCGAGGACTACGTCGCCCGCTGCCCCGAGCTGTCGCTGCTCGACCAGGGGCTGCTCGACCAGCCCTCGGCTCCGCTATTGCTCGTGAACGGCCGCGACGACGTCCAGAACTCGATCGACGACATCTACCTGTCGCTCGACCACGGCGACCCCAAGGCCGCGCGCGTGTTCGACGGCGGACATATGGGCGAGGGCCCGGTGGCGCCGACGATCGTCGACTGGGTCACGCACATGCTCGACCGCGGGGGTCCGGCGCTGTGCGCGCCGGTCTAGCTCGCGCGGTCGGCTGAGCCCACCGTCTCGGCGTTCTCGGCGAAGCTCTGTGCCGGTACCGTCGTGCCCAGGCGCGCCGCCCACCATTCGACGGGGACGATGCGCAGGGCCAGCTCGAGGGTCGTCCGGTCGAGCCCTTCGGCGAGTTGCGTGATCGCGACGATCCTGTCGGTCAGGGTGTCGTCGTCGACATCTCCCGTGAATTGGATCGCCGGGCTGGCCGCGCCCCTACGTCGCTTGATGAAGTCGTCGGTCGGATGCCTGCTGTCGAGCAGGCTCTCGAGCCACGCGACGTCGCTCGCGAGCTCGACGTGTCTGTCGATGATCTCGGCGTACGCGTTCGCGTTGAGCATGACCCCCGCCCATCGCCCGAGCACCTCGTCGCCATGCACGACGAACGCGGAGACCCCCTCGTGCAGCCGGCGCTGTTTGGCGTCGTCCGCGACCGCCTCCCGGATCGCGGCCTTCAACGTGTCGGTGTCGCGGACGGCTTGGGCGGCGGCATCGATCGAGGCGGAGTCGGTCGCGTCCGGCGCCATCAAGCCGGCAACCTCCATCACGCTGGTCCACACGAGCCGCGCCTGACGGACGAGCTCGAGCATCACGTATTGGGCGAGGACCGCCCATCGCCGGCGGTTGCGACGCTCGACCGCCTCATTGAAGACTGCGGCTGACAGCACCACGATGATCAGGCTCGAGAGGAGGTCCGCTAAGAGGGCGTTGCGGGCCCAGAAGTGCTCCGTCGTGAAGTCGAGGACCACGCCGCCGACGAGCACGAGCAGCGCCACAAGCGCTCCCACTCGGGTCTCGACCAGGTAGGAATTGACCGAGCTCGAGCGGTACGGACCTTGATCGTGCCGAGCCACGCCGCGAGCTTACGCTTGCCGATAGGTTCCCGCCCCATGAAGCGGAGCACGACGCGGATCCTGACGACGCACGCGGGCAGCCTGCCGTACGCCGATGACGTCGCACCGACAAGCGACGGCGAGCTGCGTCGGGCGGTCGCAGACATCGTCGCCGGACAGCGCGGGCTCGGCCTCGACCTGATCAACGAGGGCGAATACACGAAGGGCGGCGACTGGCTGTCGTTCGCCGACGATCGGTTCGCCGGGTTCGAAGTGAGAGACGCCACCGATGAGAAGCCGCTGATCGCGCAGGGTCGCGACCGAGCGGAGTTCGACGCCTTCTATCGCTACGCGACCGACCGCGGCACGCTGTTCTACACCGCTGGCGGACAGGTGAGCGCGCGCCGGCTGCGGTGGGTGTGCACAGGGCCGATCTCCTACGCAGGTCACGAGCAACTGCGGCGCGAGATCGAGATCCTGCGCGCCTGCGACCCGGGCGAGGACGCGTTCCTGACGTCGACCGCGCCCGCCAGCCTCGAGGTCTACCGCGCGAACGCGTTCTACGGGACCGACACCGAATACCTGTACGCGCTCGCCGACGCGCTGCGGGTCGAGTACGAGCTGATCGTCGAGGCCGGGTTCGTGCTTCAGGTCGACGATGCGTGGCTGCCGGCGCTGTGGGATCGGATCGGGATCGAGATGGGGCTCGAGGCGTTTCGGGAGCGCTGCCGCACCCGCGTTCAGGCGCTCAACCACGCGCTAGCGAACATTCCCGAAGAGCGCGTCCGCTACCACATGTGCTGGGGCAGCTGGCACGGCCCGCACGCCCACGACCTCGAGCTCGTCCACCTCGCCGACGTGCTGCTCGAGGTCAAGGCGCAGGCGTACCTGATCGAGGGCGCCAACGCCCGCCACGAGCACGAGTGGGCAGTCTGGCGCGACGTGCGACTCCCGGAGGGAAAGATCCTCATCCCCGGCGTCGTCACCCACTCCACCGACGTCGTGGAGCACCCCGATCTCGTCGCGCAGCGGATCGAGCGGTTCGCGTCGGTGGTCGGCGCCGAGAACGTGATCGCCGGAACCGACTGCGGGTTCGGCGGACGCACCCATCCGCAGATCGCGTGGGCAAAGCTGCGGTCGCTCACCGAGGGCGCGGCGCGCGCGTCGCGAGCGCTCGGGTTTGGCCCGGGATAGAGCTGACAGCGCCTTGACATCCATGTAGTATCTACGTGATATCACGCATCACATCAGCGATCACGTAGAGGAGGACGCTGTGAGAGCTTCAGATATCCGCCTGCGGGTGGGCGTGGCGATGGCGGCAGCCCTGGCGCTCGCGGCCTGCGGCGGTTCGAGCAACAAGCCAACCGGAGCGGTCGCCGCCTGCGGCTCCGCCGCCAAGGCAGCGGCGGCCCCGGCGACGACAACCTCAGCGGCTTGGCCGTATCCGAACGGCGACCTCGCGAACACCCGCGACGCCACCGGCTCGACGATCTCGTCAGCGAACGTGTCCAGGCTCGCACAGGCGTGGACGTTCAAGCTCACCGGAAAGGCTGCGACAGGCGTTGCCCCGTACGGATCGCTGGCCGCTAATCCGGTCGTGCAGAACGGCATCGTCTATCTCCAAGACCTCGACTCGAACGTGTACGCGCTGGCGCTCGCGACCGGGAAGCTCGAGTGGGAGTGTCGCCTCGATCTACCCGAACAGAGCGGGCCGGGACCGAACGGCGTCGCGGTCGCCGACGGCGTCGTCTACGGGGCGTCGCCGACCGCGGTGTTCGCGCTGAACGGCACGACCGGCCGGGCCATCTGGGAGGACAGCAAGCTGCTGAGCAAGGGTCAGGGGACGTTCGGCATCCAGCCGGAGGTCGCCAACGGCCGGGTATACCTCGCCAGCCAGTACGGGTCAGGCCCCGGCGGGGGCGTGCTGATCGCGCTGAAAGCCTCGAACGGAGCCGTGGTCTGGAAGTTCAATACGACGGTCGGCCCCGAGCCAGGGGTGCAGGCACTCGGCCTCGGCTCCGGCGGCGCGTGGGAGACGCCGCTGGTGAGTACCGACGGGTCGGTGACCTACGGAATCGGCAATCCGTACCAAACGCCCGCGGAGGCGATCGCGCATCCCGCCCGGCAGCTGTACACCGACAGCGATGTGAACCTCGACGCCGCGACCGGAAAGCTGCGCTGGTACTACCAGGGCGTGCCGAATGACTTCAAGGATTACGACATGCAGACCTCGCCGATCTCGGCGAGTGTCAACGGCATTCCCGTCGTCATCGGCTCCGGCAAGATGGGCTATGTGTATGAGATGAACGCGGACACCGGCAAGCTGATCTGGAAGACGCCGGTCGGCCAGCACAACGGCCACGACAACGACTCGCTCGAGGCGCTCGACCACACGAGCACGCTGAAGGCGCCGTTCACGATCTGGCCCGGCTCGCTTGGCGGCGTATTGACCAACCTGGCCTTCGCGGGTAACAGCGTCTACCTGGTCACCCTCGACGTCCCACTCACCTACGCGAACCTGACCGAGCCCACCCCTACCGAGGCCCCCGGTACCGCCACCGGCGAGGTGGAGGCGCTGAACCTCGCCACGGGGAAGGTCCAGTGGGATACGAAGGTGCCCACGATTCCGGTCGGCGCGGCCACGGTTTCCAACGACCTCGTGTTCACCACGTTCTACGGCGGCGTGCTGGTCGCACTGAACCGCGCCACCGGTCACGTCGTCTACCGCCACCGGCTGCCCTCAGCGACGAACGCCCCGATCGCCATCGCCGGGGACTGGGTGATCGTCCCGGCCGGCGCGCGCTCGAAAACGGGAGGCGGAGGTCCGCAGGTAGTCGCCTATACGGTGCGGTGAGCGCACCATGTGCCGTCGCGGTGCCGTCGCACCGCCACGGCACATGGCGGTCACTCGCTCGCGATCGCGGCGAGCACGTCGAGGTTGGCCGCCCGCCGCGCCGGCCAGGTGGCCGCGATCAGACCGAGCACCGCCGAGAGGATCAGGAACGCGATCAGGCTCGGGATCGGGAGCGCGATGTTGGTGACGCCGCTGCGACGAAGCGACGAGGCCAGGGCGATGCCGAGCCCCGCGCCGACGACGATGCCGACGACGGCGCCGAACAGCGCGACGATCACGGCCTCGGAGCGGATCATCGCGCGGACCTGCCGGCGCTTCATCCCGACCGCGCGGAGCAGGCCGATCTCACGCGTGCGCTCGAACACCGACAGCATCAGCGTGTTGACGATCCCGATCAGCGCGACGAGCACCGCGAGCGCGAGCAGCACGTACACGAGCCCGAGCTCCTGGTTGATCGTGTTCTGCTGTGACTGCTCGAACTGGGCTCGCGTCTTGTAGCCGACGTTCGCGTACGGCGTCAGCACGCGGTTGAGCGCCGGGCCGAGATCGGGGGCACCGGGCGACGTGCTGAGCAGAACAGCGGTCGGAAGTGGATTGTCGAAATGCGAGACAAAGAACCCGGCTCCGACCACGAAGCTGCCGACAAGCGGGTTCGGCTCGTAGATCCCGCCAATCGTCATCATCGCGGCGCCGGTCTGCGCGAACTTGACCGGCACAACCGAGCCGACGTGGAGGTTGTCGGCGTTCGCGGTGTTGGTGTCGACGAGCAACTGCCCGGCCGCCATCGCCGGCGCGCCGACGCCGGAGGTGACGTGGAGCGTGACCGTCCGGTTCAGCTCGTTCGGGGTCGCCGCCACGAGCGTCGAGAGCGAGCCCCTGAACTCGAATTGCCCCTGATAGATCGTCGTGGTCGTCGTGACCCCGGGGAGGTGCGCGACGCTGGAAGCGACCGACTTGCTGAAACCGCCCGAGCCCGTGATGACGTAGTCGGCGCTGATCGCGCTGTCGACGCTGTTCTTCGCCGACGTGCTCAGCGACGCGCCGAGGACGGCTATCGTCGACACGAGCGCGAGCCCGATCATCAGGGCCGACGCGGTCTGCGCCGTCCGCCGGGGGTTACGCATCGAGTTCTCGCGCCCGAGCTTTCCCGGCGTGCCGAGGAGCCTGGCGAGCGGTCGTCCGAGCGCGCTGGAGAGCGGCCGGGCGACGACCGGGACGAGCATGCCGACCGCGACGAACACGAGCAGCGCGCCGACGCCGACGAGCGCGACCGTCGGCTTGGCCAGCCCTGCGGCCACCGCAACGACGCCGAGCACAGCCGCGCCGATCCCGGCGGCGACGCGACCCCGCCGCACGGTGTCGGCCTCCGAACCGCCGTCCTCCACCAGCGCGGCAACCGGGGCGATCCTGACCGCGCGCCGAGCCGGGAGGATCGCCGCGATCATCGTGACGCCGACGCCGACGGCGATCGCGACGACGACCGTGCGGGCCTCGAACACCAGCGGCGCCGAGGGCAACTCGATGCCGAACGCCTTGAGCAGCGCCTTCAGGCCGAGCGCGGCGAGGACGCCGAGCCCGAGGCCGATCAGCGACGCGACGAGCCCGGTCAGCGCGGCTTCGCCGACCACCGAGCGGAACACCTGCCGCCGGCTCGCGCCGACGACGCGCAGCAGCGCGAGCTCGCGGGTTCGCTGGCCGACGGTGATCGAGAACGTGTTGAAGATCGTGAAGCCGCCGACGAACAGCGAGATCGCCGCGAAAATCAAGAGCACGGTGGAGATGAACCCGAGCGAGTTGTCGACCGCGCTCGAAAGCTCGTTGGCGACCGCCTGGCCGCTGACGACCTCGACGCCGGGTGGCAACTGCTTCGCGATCGCCCGAGCGAGGTTCACGTTGTTCGCCCTGGGCGCGGCCAGCACGTTGATCGTGTCGTAGTACCCCCGCGAATTGAAGATCGTCTGCGCGGTCTGCAGATCGAAACCGGCGAGCGTGACACCCGCAAGGTTGTCGTCGCTGCCATAGGTGACGATGCCGGTGATCGTGAACGTCTGCGGCCGGTTCGGGAGGTTGATCAGCACGCGGTCGCCAACCGCAAAGTGATGTTTGGTCGCCGTCGCCTTGTCCATCACGACGTCATCGGCGGTGGTCGGGGCCTGGCCCGCGACCAGCCGGTAGGGAGACAGTCGCGTGTTGGGGTCGAATGAGAATCCGAGCGTCGAGCCGCCGCCGCCCCCGATCGCGTTGTCGTCGCGGTCGAGGAACTGGGCGTAGCCCTGGACCGAACCGTGCACGAACGCGACCCCGGGCACCCGGCTGACCGCGGCGGCGATCGACTCCGGCACCGGCTTGCGGTCGGCCGTGCCCTGCACGGCGGCTGTCCCGCTTTCGTTCAGCACCGCCTTGCCGCGGATCTCGAAGCTGACGTGCTGGTACGCGGTGCCGATCAGGTTGTTGAACGTGCTGTTGAGCGTGTCACCGAGGATCAGCGTGCCGGTGACGAATGTCACTCCGAGCACGATCGCCAGCGCGGTGAGCGCGAGCCGCAGCTTGCGAGCGAGCAGCCCGCTGATGGTCACCTTGCGCATGTCAGCTCCCGAGCTTCTTCAGCTGTTCGAGGATCGCCTCGACGGTCGGCGAGGACAGCTCACCTACGACCTGGCCGTCGGCGAGGAACACGACCCGGTCGGCGTAGGCGGCCGCGCGGGCGTCGTGGGTCACCATCACAATCGACTGACCGTCGTCGGTGACCGACCGGCGCAGGAACTCGAGCACCTCCGCGGAGGCGTTCGAGTCGAGGTTGCCGGTCGGCTCGTCGGCGAAGATCAGCTCGGGGCGCCCGATCAGGGCCCGCGCGCACGCGACCCGCTGCTGCTGCCCGCCGGACAGCTCGCTCGGACGATGCGATAGCCGCGCTGCGATTCCGAGCCGGTCGACGAGATAGTCGAACCACTCCCGGTCGATCGGCCTGCCGGCGAGGTCACCCGGGAGCGTGATGTTGTCGCCTGCCGTGAGCGTCGGCACCAAGTTGAACGATTGGAACACGAACCCGACGCGATCTCGCCGCAACTGTGTCAGCGCCGCGTCGTCGAGTCGCCCGATCTCGTCGTCCCCGACGAAGGCATGGCCCGACGTCGGCGTGTCGAGCCCGGCCATGCAGTGCATGAGCGTCGACTTGCCGGACCCCGACGGGCCCATCACCGCCGCGAAGCGGCCACGCTCGAACGTGACGTTGACCCCGTCGACGGCACGGACGGCGACATCGCCCGTGCCGTACGTCTTGGTCAGGTCCACGGCACGGGCTGCGGCGGCGGTGGTGGTTGTGTCCAGCATGGTCCAGAGGCTGACGATCGAGCCGGGTTCTGAACAGCCGGACAGCCGGAGTCCTGCGCGGTAGGGCTAGCGGTACCCAGGGTGCCAGGCCGGGATCGCCGGCGATCGCGATCGGCCATAACATCCCGGGCGTGCTCGATCTCGCCGGTCGCCCAAGCAGAGGGACGCCATGATCACGGTCGCGGGCGAGGCGTTGATCGATCTCGTGATCGACGGCTCCGGATCGGTCACCGCGGTGCCGGGGGGCGCACCGTTCAACGTCGCGCGCATGATCGCGCGGCTCGGCGCCGACTGCCAGTTCCTCGGCAGGCTGTCCGACGACGGATTCGGCGAGCAGCTGCGCGCCTCGCTCGTCCAGGACGGCGTCCGAATTGCGGTCCCGGAGCCCACGCCGGCACCGACGACGCTCGCGATCGCCCGGCTCGACGAGCTCGGTGCCGCTGAATACAAGTTCTACCTCGCGCGAACCTCGGCGGCGGAGCTCACGAGCGACGACGTTCCGTCCGAGGTCCTCGACGGCTCGAACGCGATCGCATTGGGCGGCCTGGGACTGCTGGTCGAGCCGACGGCCTCGACCCTGACCGCGCTGATTCAGCAGCGGCCACCCGGGGCGACGATCCTGCTCGACCCTAACTGTCGCCCGGCGGCCGTGACTGATCTGCCCGCCTACCGCGAGTTGATCGACACGTACGTGCGACAGGTCGACCTCGTCAAGGTGAGCACCGACGACCTGAGGCTGCTCCGTCCCGGGGATCCGCCGCTCAGGGCCGCGCGCGGCCTGCTCGAGCTCGGGCCCCCTGCCGTGCTCGTCACCGACGGATCGTCGCCCGCGACCGTCCTGACCGAGGTCGGCGAACGGTCGGTGCCGGTCCCGGTCGTCGAGGTGGTCGACACGATCGGGGCCGGGGATGCGTTCGTCGCGGGCTTCCTGACCTGGTGGACGACGCACGCGCTGAACCAGCACGACGCGGGCCATCTCGACGCGCTGGTGAAGGCCGCGACCGCCGCGGTCGAGGTGGCGGCGGCGGACTGCACCGTGCGCGGGGCCAACCTGCCGGCGGAGTTTCGCTGGTCGACCAAGCCCGGGGGCTCAGCGGTCGGGGCGCTTTGATCCCCTCGCCACGCCGGCGAGCACCGCGCAGGCCGCGGAGGTCAGCCCGAGCGCGACGACGCCGGCGAGGATCAGCGAGCCGTGGCCCGCGGCGGCGTGGCCGAGGATCAGCAGCGCTCCGCCGATGACCACGACGGTGCCGAGCAACCAGGGAACGAGCCACAGCACGACGACGGTGACGCCTAGCGGGTTTGTCGCGTCGACGGTAAGCAGTCGCCCCAGCAGGTTCTCGTCGACTCGCCCACCTCTGCGCGCGGCAAGTGCGGCGCACAGGACGGCCGTGCCGGCAATCGGGGCGAGCACGGTGGGGATGGTCAGCAGGGCGCCGGCGCCGGCGGCACCGGCGGCCACGACCGCGACGATCGTGACCGCGCTCACCCCGAACAGGACGAGCCCGGGGAGCAGACAATGGGCGACGAGCACGCGGGCAAACGGCCACGACAGCAGCAGCGCGCTCGTGTCAGGAGCGTCGACGTCGATCCGCAGCGGCTCGCACAGCAGGCCCGCGGCGCCGTACAGGAGCAGTGCGGCGATCGCGGCCGGCGCCGCCTGTCCCGGATGCGTGAGCGCCTCGGCGGTGGCAGCGGCCGCGAGCAGCGCCGCCCAGCCGACCCGGGCCGGCTCTCTGACCAGCGCAAGCGCGTCGCGCCACAGGACCGCCCGCTGCGGCTGCCGCGGCCGGGGGACCCGTGCGCGACGAGCGACGCGGGCGGGCAGCGCGGAGCGGTAGGTCAGGGCCGCCCCGCGATAGTCCATCGAGAAGGCCGATGCGGTCAGCCCGGACCGCGTCTCGGCCCGGACGAGGAACACCTCGGCACCCACGGCACCGGCCCGGCGGCGTGCGAGCAGCGTCGCGGTCGTTGCGGTGAGGAGAATCAACGCGAGGGCCGCCGGCCAGCCCGCGGTGCCTGCCAGCGGCGCGATCGCCCAACCCCAGGGGCCGGACCAGACGCCGATCGAGCGACCGAGCGGAGTGCCGCTGACCGCAAGCAGCGCGGCGCCGGCCACGAGCGCGACCGGGCTCGCGCGGCGCACGAGACCCGAGGTTCGTCTCGCGGACTCGACAAGCCAACTCGCGGCGACCGCCAGCACCGCGAACGCGGTCACGGCCGCGACCGCCCCGAGCGCACGCACCAGCCCGAAGCTCCCGCCCCCGCCGGCCGTCAGCAGGATCGCGACGCCGGCGATTGCGGCGCCGGCCGCGGCGCCGATCCACAGGCCGTGATCGAGCTTCGGCCGCACGAGAGCGGCGATCGCGATCGGCGCGGTGAGCAGGAAGCTGACGTCGGCCGTCGAGAAGCCGACCGGTCCCTGCCAGGTGCCGAACCGCAGCGCGCTCAGCAGAACGAGGATCAGCACGGCCGGACCGAACACGAGCAGCTTGTGCTCGGTCAGGCTGCCACCGATCGCCTGGGACACGGCATTGGCACCGAGGACGCCGGCGATCGCGCCGAGGAGGAGCGTCGCGTAGACCTGATACGCGGTCGGCCGGAACCGGGTGCGACGGGAGCGCAGGAACGCACGGGCCGCCCGAGCCCGGTCGCGCGGATCGGCTCGCGTGCCGGCGCTCATGGCGGGTCGAGGCCGGCGCCCGCCTCGCCGG
>Ga0210397_10003090_pt1 | contig 10300 bp, 9 predicted proteins | sample IncBWH2OmetaG_FD_160126 | JGI IMG/M metagenome (GOLD analysis project Ga0210397, IMG submission 160126) | Forest soil microbial communities from Barre Woods Harvard Forest LTER site, Petersham, Massachusetts, United States - Inc-BW-H-2-O ...
ATGCGGACCTTCGCCCGGAAGGACGGCTCCGACTGGGTACTGTCGGGCACCAAGATGTGGATCACCAACGGCAGCATCGCCGACATCGCCGTGGTCTGGGCCAGGACTGAGGAAGGCATCCGCGGGTTCCTGGTCCCGCGCGGCACGGCCGGCTTCAGCGCCAGGGACATCCACAAGAAGCTTTCGCTACGCGCCTCCATCACCTCCGAACTCCACCTGGATGAAGTCCGGCTCCCTGCTGGCGCCGCGCTTCCCGGCGTCACCGGGCTCAAGGGACCGCTGTCATGCCTGACCGAGGCCAGGTTCGGCATCGCCTGGGGGGTCACCGGCGCGGCACGCACCTGCCTTGAGAGCGCCATCGAATACGCCAAGACCCGGGAGCAGTTCGGCAAGCCCATCGCGTCCTTCCAGCTGATTCAGGCCAAACTCAGCTGGATGGCGGCGGACCTGTACCGTTCCCAGTTGCTCGCGCTGCACCTCGGCCGGCTCAAGGAGGCGGGTTCGGTGAACCCGGTGCAGGTCAGTATCGCCAAGATGACCAACGTGCGTTCGGCCCTCGACATCGCGAGGCAGGCCCGGACGGTGCTCGGAGCCAGCGGCGTGACGCTGGAATACCCGCCGATCCGGCACGCGAACAACCTGGAGGCCGTGCTTACCTACGAGGGTACCGAGGAGATCCACACGCTGGCCATCGGCCAGGCGCTCACCGGCATCTCCGCCTACCGTTAGCGCTCGAGAAGCGGCCGGCCCGCGAAGTCGGTACGCTTCGTGTCTAGACGCCGGCTCGCCCGGCGCGGCGGGGCGTTAGCTCAATGGCAGAGCAGTGGGCTTTTAACCCATTGGTTCAGGGTTCGACCCCCTGGCGCCCCACCTGGGATAACATATCGTGCAGATGGTTAGGCGTGGCACGGGTTGTGGCACGAATATGCCTAGCCGGCTTATCGTGCTGTCATGGCTAAGGCCACAGGCGGTTACATTCAGCAGCTCCCCAGCGGTTCGTTCCGCGTAAGTGTCTACGCTGGGACTGATCCGCTGACGGGCCGGCAGATCCGCCTGCGGAAGACCTATAAGACCGAACGGGTCGCGCAGATCGAGCTCGGCAAGCTGCTCGACCAGGCCGCGGCTGGCCGCCAGCCTGAGACGGACGCCACCGTGGCGCAGCTGATGGACCGGTATGTCGAAGTCGCCGACTGGGACCTGTCAACCAGGAAGGCGAACGAGGTATACATCCGGCGGGTGATTAAGCCCGCTCTCGGGCACCTGCAGGTCCGAAAGCTCCGCGGGCCCCTGCTCGACCTCCTCTACGCGCAGCTGAGGCGGTGCAGCGATCCCAGGTGTGCCGGGAAGCGGTTCATCGAGCACCGGAACGTGCCGCTCCTCGCTGTTGACCCGGGCAGTCGTCAACCCGCCTGGCAGCAGGTGGCGGAGGCGATCGAGGCCGCGATCCGGTCTGGAATGCTCGCGGCGGGCGAGCCGCTGCCTTCGGTCCGGGAAATGAGTGCCCTGCAGGCCGTGCCGGTGGCGACCCTGCAGCACGCCCTGGCGGTCCTGGCCAACGAGGGACTTATCGTCGTGCGCCAGGGCCGGACCGCGGTCGTAGCCGGTGACACAGTGGCAGACAGGCGATCCGGCCGGGCTCCGCGCGACCGCGACCATGACTGCAGGCGCGCTGGATGCCAGCCGCATGTGTGCGAGCCGATGGCGGCGAAGACGATCCGGAACGTCCACAGCATTTTGTCCGGTGCCTTCGCGACGGCGAAGCGCTGGGAGTGGATCGCCTGGAACCCCGCGGAGTCAGCCAAGCCCCCGGCCGCTTCGCGGCGGCCGCTACCCGCTACGGCACCCGAAGACGTCGCCAAAGTGATCGCCGAGGGCCGCGATGCACACCCGGAAATGGCACTGTATTTGTGGCTGGTCGCGATCACGGGCGCACGGCGAGGCGAGCTGTGCGCGCTGCAGGTTCGCGACATCGACCTGGAAAAAGGCGTCCTCCACATCGCTTTTAACTACGTCGTGGTCGGCGGTCGCCGGATCCGGAAAGACACCAAGACGCATCAGGACCGATACCTCGCCATCGACCCGGTGACTTGCGCGATGATCCGCGAGCACCTCGACACGACCCGCGCCAGGCTCGTGGACTTCGGCCTGGAGCTGCCCCAGGACGCCTACGTGTTCTCGAACGAACCGATGGGCGCCAAACCTTGGAACCCCGACTGGGCCACTCACAAAGCCAGTGACCTAGCGGCCGCTGCCGGTGTCAAGCTCAGCATCAAGGGGCTGCGGCATTACGCCGACCCGGTGTCTGAAGTCGACCGGCGAGCTGCCGCCTACCTCGCACAGCTCACCGCCGGATCCGCAACCAAGCGTGACTAACGGCGGTGGGCATGGGGCGCAGTTGCATCAGGGCCGGGGTCGCTCCGGGTGCGGTTACTGAGCGTCACGTGATAGTGCGAGGCTATGATTCTGGCATGGTCCGGGCGAGGGCGGCCATACTGACGGCGTTGGCCCTGCTCGGCGCGGGCTGCTCAGCGCAGCCGACAGCGGCTAGGCCGGCCGTCACCCCGGTCGGTCTTGTTACTCATGTTCTGCCAGGGTGCACGACCGCCACGCAGGAGGGACCAGTTGTGTCCGCGGCCGCGACGTCGATGGCGGCCGTGCCGATGGGACCGTTTGGCGTGGTCACGACCGGCGACGGCCGCTGGGCGTTTGTCTCGCTCACGGGGCCGGGCACGATAGGCGTGCTCAAGGTCGCGGCGTCGCCCGTGCCCTCACTGATCCGCCAGGTTCCCGTCGCAGCCGCCGGGTTGCTGGGCGAGGCCCTGACACCCGGTGACCGCTATCTGCTGGTAGCTAACGACGGCAGCGGGGCGGATGTCCTCAGCGTGCCAGAGCTTGAGCAGGGCGGCAAACATCCGCTGGTCGGCACGCTGGCGGCACCTGCCGGCGCCCAGCTTCCCGGGTCCATCGAGGCAGCGGTATCTCCCGATGGTGACTTCGTGTTCGTCAGCCTCGAAGAGGGCTCCTCGATAGCGGTGTTCAACCTGCGCCGTGCCCTGTCAGCAGGCTTCAGCGCGGCAGATTACGTGGGGTCGATTCCGGCGGAGCCAGGACCCGTAGGTCTGGCGTTCTCCCCAGATGGCCGCTGGCTCTACTCGACAAGCGAGGCATCAGCCGCTGGCGGCCAGATCGGCACGCTGACGGTCATCAGCGTGCCCACGGCCGAATCCGATCCGGCAGCGTCGGTCGTGTCGAGGGTCGCAGCGGGCTGCAATCCCGTCCGGGTGATCTCCTCAACCGACGGCAGGGTGGTGTGGGTCACCGCCCGTGCCAGCAACTCGCTGCTGGCATTCTCGGCGGCCAGGCTGCGCACCGATCCGGCTCACGCACTGCTGGCCGACGTCAGGGTCGGTGAGCTTCCGGTCGGACTCGCGCTGGTCCGCAACGGGACCAGGATCGTAGTGGCCGACTCAAACAGGTTCACCTACGCGGGAGCGTCCGCCAGCCTCGCCGTGGTGGACGTATCTGATGCCCTCAAGGGGCGGCCCGCACTGCTCGGCTACTTGCCAGCCGGTGGATTCCCGCGGCAGATGGCGGTGGAGCAAGGCGGGCAGACCCTGCTCGTGACCAACTTCGACTCCAGCCAGCTTGAGTCCGTTAACGTGGCCGATCTTCCCTAGGCGTACCGGACCGCCGCAGCGGCATGACCCGCCGGATCTGGCAGGCCAGTCCTCGGCCCCGTGCGCGTTACGGGCACATTCTTCTGTTTGATATGGAGGTGATCGTGAGGCGCCAGGATTAAGAGCACTGTGCCTCGATCACCTACATGATCAGGCAAGGGCCGCTCTGATGCTCACTGGAATGACGCTACGGTTGAGGACGCGGCCTGTCCCCCCAGCCCGCCGTGGGCTGGACCGACACAGGCAGAGGGAGCGCCCAGCCGATGATCCTTCCGAAGGTCCGGGACCCTCGCTTCGTGACGATCCGCCGCGGCGGGACCCTCACCGATCCGGATCATCATCTGCTGGCTCTGTGGGCGGCGTCGTGCGCGGAGCACGTCCTTCACCTGTTCGAGTCGGCTGAGCCTGATGACCGGCGGCCGCGCGACGCTATCGGGCACGCCCGCGCCTGGGTGCGCGGTGAGGTCACGATGATGCAGGCCCGCGCGGCGGGCGGCCATGCGATGGGCGCGGCCAGGAACCTGCGGGGGGCGGCCCGGCATGCCGCGTACGCGGCCGGCCAGGCCGGGGCCGTCGCGCACGTGGCCGCACACGAACTCGGCGCGGCCGCCTATGCGATCAAGGCCGCGCGTGCTGCCGTACCCGCAGGCGAGAGCGAGGCGGCCGGGCGACTGGAGTGCCGGTGGCAGCGTGACCAGCTCCCGCAGGCCATTCGCGAGCTCGTGCTGGACGACCAGCGCTTGCGGAACGACATCTGCTGGTCAGCGTTTGACTGCTGAGCCTCACCGGATGAGCGTTTCCTTCGGGCGGACTACGCAGAACTCGTTTCCCTCCGGGTCGGCGAGGACAATCCAGGACTCGGCGCCGCTCTGGCCGATGTCGACCCGGCGCGCCCCGAGCGCAAGAAGGCGGCCAATCTCCTGATCGCGGTCCGCGGCGCTGCTGGTGAGGTCAAGATGCACCCGGTTCTTGACCGTCTTGGGGTCGGTGACCGGCATGAAGCACATGCCGACGGGTGCGTTCTCGTCAGTCCCGATGACGATCTCGTTCTCCCGCTCGGAGAGAACCTTCCAGCCGAGCGCCTGTGTCCAGAACCGGGCCAGGCCGGGCAGGTCGTGAGCGTCAACGACGATGTGGTGGAGTCGGACGGGCATGCCGACAGTATGCGCGGCACGCTGGACCGTATCCCGGGCAGCCCGCGAACCCAGCCGGTCTCGGGCCACTGGGATCAGACAGGGGTGTCCCGTAGCCGGATCGCTAGCTGAACCGTGAGGACCGGCCGTCCTTGTCAAAACTTCGGCATGACCCAAGCGCCACTCTTGGGTCAGAGTGGCGGTCAGGAGGTGTGGCGCAACAGTGCCTCCACGACGTCCGGCCACGTCACACGCGGCACGCCCTGGCCGATGCCGGGCAGTGTGAGCAAAGTGGCGCCCGGGATCTCCGCGGCCAGCGCCACCCCGTTGCCGTGCGGGAAGAACGGATCCTCGTCTCCGTGCACCACCAGGGTCGGTACGGTGATCTCGCCGAGCCGTTCGCGCCATCGCGGCTGGCAGTCGATGGCCGCGAACATACTGCCGAGATGGCTCGCACGCTGCGCCTTCGCCGTCCGGCCCGCTCGATCGAAGACCGATCCGGCGGCCGCCCGTACGTCCTGCTCGTCGAATCCCCGCGACCCGGACATCACCCGCGCGGAACCGGTCATGTAGTCGACCACGCTGTCGCGATCGGTCCAGTCCGGCGCCGGCCGCCCGAACAGCTGCTTCATCAGCTCCGCCGCGTGGTCCGGCAGATCGGGATCGACCGGACCGGGCGCGACCGGACGGGTGGAGACCAGCGTCAGCGACGCGACCTGGTCGGGATGGTCGAGCGCGAGCAACTGCGCGATGAAACCGCCGACACCCACCCCGATCACGTGCGTACGCCCCAGGTCCAGCGCCACCAACAGCTCGGACGCGTCGGTGACCAGGTCGCGCAGGTTGTAGGCGGGCGCGTCCGGGTCGACGAACGTGGACTGGCCGGCGTCGCGCAGGTCGTAGCGCACCACATACCGCCCGGCCAGCGCCGCGCACAGCTCATCCGGCCAGCTCAGCACGGTGAGGCCGACCAGCAGCACCGGTGGATCCGCCGGGTCCCCGAAGGTCTCCATGCACAACTCGACGCCGTTGACGTTGATCCGCTCCACGAGGTCCTTCCGGGGCTGGCGATGGCTGGTTCGCAGAGACGGACGATGTGGCGGGGCAAAACTCATCGGACCCTATCCGCAACCGAACGTATCTGGGCCGATCAGGCTGAGGCTCGGTCCGTGTCTGGTCCGCGTCGGCCTGTCAGGGCACCGCAACTACCGCCGCGGGTTGTGTTTCGCGGGATTCATCCAGTCCTGGCCGCCCATGAAGGACAGTTTGCCGCGTGCTCTGGCGTCAAGCCTTCGCTGGAAGGCTTCCTCGGTTGACAACCAGGCGTGCCTTCCCGCACGCCGTCGGCGGTGGTTATGTACCGCGGCCAGGGCGAGGGCTATGACAAGGATTCCGCCGATTACCGCTATGACGATTCCCGCGCGCCTCCAAGCTCAACTGCTGTGATCGATAAAGCGCTCCCCTGGCCGCGATGGTTCAAACGTGAGGTTCGCCGCGTGCGCTCGCCGCCTTCGCTACCTCCGCGGCCGGGATGGCGGACGTTGATTTCATCTCCTACTGGGCGCCGTTCCGGCCCGGCTCCGAGGGCTATGACACGTGCGCGGGGTTTGTCCGGCGGCGGCCGCCGCGCACAGCCCGGACCGGGTCATCGTGGTGCAGTGGCGGGAAACGGCCGCGGCGGCCGCCATGCGGCGGAGGCGTTGCTCGCGGCCCTTATGCCGTTGGCTAGCTGGTCGGTGGCCGCGGAGCACGGGCGTGAGAGCGGACTCCCGTCACTCCGGCACCGCCGGTACCAGGGCGAAAGGCGTGGATGCCACGTTCATGCTGTTGGGACGCTATGGGTGTGGCATCCATGTCGTATCAGTCAGGCGACGGCGCGGCGGCGGGCACGTATCACCAGTCACGGCAGCGCCCAAAGAGCGCAGGAACACCAGCAGCCGGGGCCGGGCCGTACGCTACCCCGCCCAAGATCAACTTCAGCTGAACGGTACCGGTGCGACTGCGTCCTGACGCCATCCGCACCCGACCACAGCGCAGCAGGCGACATGGCAAGCCATTGGCCTATCACCCCACGCTGTGAGAACTCCCAGGATCGGCCGCAGCGAACCACAGGCTGGGCGGGAGTCGCGGCGACCTGGCGGTACGATCCCGGGCGCGGTGCCGAGACTGCCACTCAGCGGTCTCCGTCCTCATCAGCCAGGATCAGGCAGCGAGAATGCCCAGGTAGCACCCAGAAAGTACAGAAGTCTGGGCTCGGAGCGGGGCCTGGCCACCCCGAGCCCAGACGGGAAAGGCGAGATCGCTCTCGGCCCTTCAATGAAGATCATGCCGGTTGATCCTTACAACACGCTAGGACGCAGCTGTGAACCCGCTTATCAAGTCGATTGCCGGCGCGAGGCTGCGCGGCTACGTCACGCGCTAGCCGCGGGCTGGTCCGCGCCCAGACGGCCACGAGACGAGCTGCTCGGTCACCTAGCCGGGAAGCTCACCCGAGGTCCAGCCTGCGAGGTCCCGGGCCTGATCCGGTGACTGACGGCCGCGGCCGAGAGGTACCGGCGCACCGGAAGCGCCAAACTCACGTATTCACCGGCGCGCTGAGCACGTGCGGCCAGTTCTGGATCACGCATTATGCGACCCTCCCCCTGAGAGCGGACCGGCCCCGGCAACGTGCCTTCCGGGATGTGCCTGGCGGGTGATTTCCCTGCCGGGCAGCATCCTCGGTGCGGCACTCCGCCACCGGGGCCGACCCCCCATTTCCATTGATCGAGTGCTGCCGCGTTCACCCTGGGCGGTTCCTGACGGGCGCCCGCTCGGCGAAGACGGCAGAAGATCACTCGGAGCGCTGCTGCGGAATACCCGCGAGCAGTGCACGAACCTCAGTCTCCCGGTAGCGCCGGTGTCCCCCCAGCGTGCGGATCGAGGTCAGTTTGCCGGCCTTCGCCCACCGTGTGACGGTCTTGGGGTCGACACGAAACATCGTGGCGACCTCCGCGGGCGTCAACAGCGGCTCGGTCTCTGGTGTACGTGCGGACATATGCGTGGCCTCTCCTCCTGGACCAGTGTTGCGATCCTGCGTTTTTGTGTTGCCTGATGCTCCATGGGGAGCGAGTCGGGGATGTCCAGATATGGCCCGACTTAGGGACCATACTGCCATCACCAGCGGTGACGCGTCGACCACCAGGTGCAAAGTTTCTGTACCGGGATGTCCGGTTACTCCACCGATCACTGTCACTCAGGGTGAGTCTAGTAATACTTTTTGTCGCATCGCGCCGGATTCGCGGAATAACTGCCCGGCCGGCATGGGCCAGCCTCCCCCCGGAGGCCCACGGGCACGCGGCTGGCTCTTTCCCTGCTGCGGGACCCAACCCTGCGCACGCAATACGCTTGGTTCCGATCCCGGTTCAACGAGGAACCGGAACGGGATGAGAAGAGTCGCCACCGTGACCAACGTGTTCGCGATACCCCCATACGAGAACGGCGCCGCCCTGGAAACACAGCTAGCCGGGCGAGCCGAACACGAGCAGGTCGTCTTCTGCCAGGACCACCACACCGGGCTCAAGGCGATCATCGGCATCTACTCCACCGCGCTAGGCCCCGCGCTGGGCGGGACCCGCTTCTATCCTTACGGCAGCGAGGACGAGGCCCTCGCCGACGTGCTCCGGCTGTCCGCCGCCATGGCGTACAAGAACGCTCTGGCCGGCCTGGACCACGGCGGCGGCAAGGCGGTCATCATCGGCGACCCGGCCCAGGTCAAGACCGAACCGCTGCTGCGCGCCTACGGCCGCTTCGTCGCCTCCCTCGGCGGGCGCTACGTCACCGCGTGCGACGTCGGCACACGCAGCGAGGACATGGACATCATCGCCAGGGAATGCCGCTGGACGACGGGCCGGACGACCGCTAGCGGCGGGGCAGGCGACTCGTCCGTGCTGACCGCCATCGGCGTCATGCACGGCATGCGAGCGGCGGCCGAGCACGCCTGGGGCAGCACCAGCCTGCAGGGCCGGACCGTCGGCGTCGAGGGCGTGGGCAAGGTCGGGCACCGCCTCGTCGACCACCTGATCGAGGCCGGGGCCGAGGTGATCATCTGTGATGTCAGCGCGGCCGCGGTCGACGCCGTCCGCGCTCGCCATCGGCAAGTCCGCGCGGTCGCGGACGCGGACGCGCTGGTCGCGGAGAAACTAGACATCCTGGCCCCGTGCGCGCTAGGCGGGACGCTGAACGAGCGCGTGGTGAACGCGCTCACCGCGCGCATCGTCTGCGGCGGCGCCAACAACCAGCTGGCCCATCACGGCATCGAGAAGCTGCTCGCCGACCGGGGCGTCCTCTACGCGCCCGACTACGTGGTCAACTCGGGCGGCGTCATCCAGGTGGCGGATGAGCTGGCGGGCTTCAACTTCGAGCGCGCCCGGGCCGCTACCGAACAGATTTTCGTCACCACCGGCAAGGTTCTCGCCATCGCGGACTCCGACGGCGTGCCGCCGTCGGTGGCCGCGGACCGCCTGGCGGAGCGGCGGATGTCCGAGGTCGGCCGACTGCGCGGAATCTGGCTGGGCACGATGGGATGAGCGTAGGCATCAGGGGCGCAAAGCGGGTACGGTTGTACCTGTACGGATGCTGGTGAACGTCGCGCTCCCCGCAGCGGGGTGGCGGCGGTGTCTTACACGCACGAAACCAGCGAGGCGGAGATCATGGGGCCGAACCGGCCCCAAACGTTCGAGGGGGTCGAGCCAATGGGGCGCGGCCGAGCCAAGGCCAAGCAGGTAAAGGTTGCTCGCCAGCTCAAGTACAAGAGCGACGACACAGACCTTGACCGGCTGCGTGCGGAGCTGGGCGTCGGTGCTGACTCCGGCGACGGCGAATACGATTCCGCCGCCGGCGACGACGACGAAGACGAAGAAGAAGAAGACGACGACGAAGACGAAGAAGACGACGACGAACCTTCCCCGAACGGCGCGGACGCCTGGAAGGACGCCGAGGACGCCTGGCCGCGCTGACCGCGATCAGGATCCGACGCCCAGGCCGTCCAGCACGTGTTTACCCCGGTCGTCTTCCCCGACCGGGACGGGGTACTGTCCGTCGAAGCAGGCACGGCATAGCCGGCCCTCCGGCAACGTCGTCGCCTCGATGAGCCCTGCCAGCGACACGTAGCCCAGCGAGTCCGCGCCGATCGAGGCGCAGATCTGCTCCGGCGACAACTGCCCGGCGATCAGTTCGGCGCGGGTGGCGAAGTCGATGCCGTAGAAGCACGGCCAGCGCACCGGCGGGGCGGCGACCCGCACGTGGACCTCGCTGGCGCCGGCCTCGCGGAGCATGGCGACGAGCGCGCGCTGGGTGGTGCCGCGGACGATGGTGTCGTCGACCACCACGAGCCGGCGGCCGACGATGGCGTCCCTGAGCGGGTTCAGCTTCAGCTTGATGCCCCGCTCCCTGATGGTCTGGCTGGGCTGGATGAAGGTCCGGCCCACGTAGGAGTTCTTGACCAGCCCCTGG
>Ga0210397_10003092_pt1 | contig 10299 bp, 7 predicted proteins | sample IncBWH2OmetaG_FD_160126 | JGI IMG/M metagenome (GOLD analysis project Ga0210397, IMG submission 160126) | Forest soil microbial communities from Barre Woods Harvard Forest LTER site, Petersham, Massachusetts, United States - Inc-BW-H-2-O ...
GGCGGCCATCTGGGGTGAGACGAGGTGCGACCGGGCGCCACGGCCCTGACGCCCCTCGAAGTTCCGGTTCGACGTCGAGGCCACCCGCTCGCCGGGGGCGGCGATGTCGGGGTTCATGCCCAGGCACATCGAGCAGCCCGCCCCGCGCCAGTCAAAGCCGGCCTGGCGGAAGATCTCGTCCAGGCCCTCCCGCTCGGCCTGGGCCTTGACCTGCTGAGAGCCCGGGACGACCATCGCGTAGACGCCGGTGGCGACCTTGCGCCCGTTGACCACCTCGGCGGCGGCGCGCAGGTCGCCGATCCGCGAATTGGTGCACGAGCCGATGAAGACGCGGTCGAGGGTGAGCTCCTGGATCGGCGTGCCCGCCTCCAGGCCCATGTAGTGCAGCGCCCGCTCGTCCCCGTCGTCCTGGGGGTCGGGCACGGTGTCGGTGACGCCGACGACCATCTCGGGGTTGGTGCCCCAGGTGACCATCGGGCTGATCGCCCCCGCGTCCACCGCCACCTCCTTGTCGAAGGCGGCACCCTCGTCGGTGCGCAGCTCGCGCCAGTCGCCGGGCACGTTGGGCGGTGCGGCGGGCCGGCCGATCACCCACTCGAAGGTGGTGTCGTCGGGGGCGATCATGCCGGCGCGACCGCCGCCCTCGATGGTCATGTTGCACACCGTCATGCGCCCCTCCATGGTCAGCGATGCGATCGCCGGCCCGGAGTACTCCACGACGTGGCCCACGGCGCCGTCGACCCCCATCTGCCCGATGGTGGCCAGGATGAGGTCTTTCGCGGTGACGCCGAAGCCCAGCTCGCCCTCGTAGCGGATGATCATCGACTTGGGCTTTGACTGCACCAGGCACTGGGTGGCCAGGACGTGCTCCACCTCGGAGGTGCCGATCCCGAAGGCCAGCGCGCCGAAGGCGCCGTGAGTGGCGGTGTGCGAGTCGCCGCAGACGATCGTCATCCCCGGCTGGGTGACCCCCAGCTCGGGGCCGATGACGTGGACGATGCCCTGGCGGTCTGACCCCAGCGAGTAGAGGGGGATCCCGAACTCGGCGCAGTTGCGCTCCAAGGTCTCCACCTGCACCCGGGAGAGCTCGTCCTTGATCCGCGACGCCACCGGGGTGCCGTCGGTCGGGACGTTGTGATCGGCGGTGGCCAGCGTCCGATCGGTGCGGCGGACCGGGCGGCCGGCCAGGCGCAGGCCGTCAAACGCCTGCGGACTCGTGACCTCGTGGACCAGATGCAGGTCGATGTAGAGCAGGCCGGAGGCAACCTCGTGGGCCTCCCAGATCTTGTCGAACAGGCTTGTGGGCATGGGTGGTTCGTTCAGCTCCTCCTGAGGCCGGCGCTCACCACTGCCAGGAGCACGGCCTCGTCGCTTCCGGGGTTCTCGAAGTGATGGGAGAGATCCGCGTCGAAGGTGACGCAATCACCGGCGGCCAGCTCGTGACGGGCCCCATCGCAATGCAGGATCACGGTGCCGGCCTGGATCAGCGCAGTCTCGCGACTGCCGGGCTCGTGCATCGGCGGGTCGCCCGGCCCCCCGGTGACCGCGCCGGGCGCCAGCGTATGGCGCGAGAGCTCGGCGCGCTGGCCGGGCAGGGGCGGCGTGAGGATCTCGTAGGCGTGACCGGACGCCGCCGTGGGACCGGTGCGGCGCTCGCCGCAGCGCACCACGGTCACCGCGCTGCCTTCGTCCAGACGCAGCAGCTGCGACAGGCGCAGCTCCAGGCCGTGGGCGATCCGGGTCGCCACCTGGAGCGTCGGGCTCGTCTCGCCGCGCTCGACCTGGGAGAGCATCGGCGCGCTCACCCCACAGCGCAGGGCCAGGTCGCGCAGTGACAGGTCCATCGCCTCGCGCAGTGCACGGATCCGCGCGCCCAGGCTTTCCGGCGAGGTCAGGTGTGGTTCGGCAACGGCCATGCGCGTACGTTATCACGTACAGATGTCTGTTGCTCATCGCATACAGCGCCACTCGGTGTCGCAGGGTGGCGCACGGGTAGCCTGGGTCCCCTAGTGCGGACGCGACCCGATGTCCTGGTGCTCGGTGGCGGCGGCGTGCTCGGCGAAGCCTGGATGATGGGCGTCCTGGCCGGGATCGAGGACGGCGCCAATCTCGACCTGCGCGAATGCGAGTCGTTCGTGGGCACGTCGGCGGGCGCCATCGTGGCCGCCCACCTCGTGGCGGGCAACGCCCCGCGACGCCCGTCGTCGGTGGGCACCGAGCTCCAGCTGGCCGACGGCGCCGCCAGCCGCGGTCTGGCGGTGGCCGCGGTCGCCGCGGCACGGCGCGCCGGCGGCGCCGCCCTGTCGGCCAGCGCCACGTTCGCGCCGCTGGCGCTGGGCATGGCCGCGCCAGGGGGCGCGCTGGTCCGGGCGCTGCTGCTGCGCGGGCTCCCCCGCCCGCCCGACACCCTGGCGGGCCTGCGCGCCCAGATCGAGCGCTCCGCGGCGCGCTTCGACGGACGGCTGCGGGTGACCGCCGTGGACCGGAGCAGCGGCCGGCGCGTCGTCTTCGGCAGCCCGGGCGCGCCGAAGGCCACCGTCGGCGAGGCGGTCGAGGCCTCGTGCACCGTGCCGTGGCTGTTCGCGCCGGTACGCATCGGCGCGCGCGAGTACGTCGACGGCGGCGTCTGGAGCCCCACGAACCTCGACGCCGCGCCCGCCGGACGTGACACGCACGTCCTCTGCCTCAACCCCACCGCCAGCCTCGCCACCCGCCACACCATGCTCACCGTCATGCGCAACGTGGCGCGCTCGGCGGTCTCGATCGAGTCCCTGGCCCTGCGCCGCCGCGGCGCCAAGGTGCGCACGATCGCCCCCAACGCCGAGTGCGCCGCCGCCATGGGCTCGAACTTCATGGACCAGGAGCCGCGGACGCGGGTGCTCTCGGCCGGCTACCGCCAGGGCCTGCTGGTGGCCGCCGACGGCGGCCGTTGGTAGCCGCCGGCCCGACGGGCGCTACGGGGTTCGGACGACCTCGGGCACGTCGGCACCAGCGGCGGCCTCCTGCTCGGCAAGCAGGCCGTGGCGGCGCACCGCATTGGACAGCGCGCGCACATAGGCGCGGGCGCCGGCCTCGAGGATGTCGGTGGAGACGCCCTGGCCGGCGCCGGTGACGCCGCCGAACTCCAGGACCACCGACGTCTCTCCGAGAGCGTCCTGGCCGCCGGTGACGGCGTCGACGCGGAACTCGCGCAGCCGAGCGTCGACCTTCGTGGCCGCGTTGATGGCGTGGAAGATGGCGTCGACGGGGCCGTCGCCGGTGAAGGAGCCAACCAGCTCCTCGCCGTCGGGTCCGCGCACGCCGACCGTGGCGTGCGGGGGCCGGCGGGTCGAGGCCTCGACGTCGAACCACTCGAGCGTGTAGCCGGCGATCTCCTGGCGCAGCTCGTCGGTGACCAGCGCCTCGAGGTCCAGCGCGGTGACCTGCTTCTTCTTGTCCGCGATCTCCTTGAAGCGCTTGAAGGCGGTGTTGAGCGCCTGCCCCTGCAGCTCGAAGCCCAGCTCGGCCAGCGCCTGGGCCAGCGCGTGACGGCCCGAGTGCTTGCCCAGCACGATCGAGTTGGCGTCCAGGCCGACCGTGGTGGCGTCCATGATCTCGTAGGTGGTGCGCTCCTTGAGCACTCCGTCCTGGTGGATGCCGGACTCGTGAGCGAAGGCGTTGCGCCCGACGATCGCCTTGTTGGGCTGAACCACGTAGCCGGTCAGGCGCGAGACCATGCGCGAGGTCCGCGCGATCTCCCGCGTGTTGGCCCCCGTGAACAGCCCCACGTCGGCCTGTCGCGTGTGCAGGAGCATGATGATCTCCTCCAGCGACGCGTTGCCGGCACGCTCGCCGATGCCGTTGACGGCGCACTCCACCTGGCGCGCGCCCGCCTGCAGCCCAGCGAAGGAGTTGGCCACGGCCAGGCCCAGGTCGTCGTGGCAGTGCACGGAGAGCACGATGTCGCGCAGGTCCGGTACCGCCGCATAGAGCCGCGTGAGGAACTCCGTGTACTCGTGCGGCATCGTGTAGCCGACGGTGTCCGGGATGTTGATCGTCGTGGCGCCCTCGTCGATGGCGATCTGGCAGACCTCGGCCGTGTACTCGAGGTCGGCGCGCGTGGCATCCATCGGCGAGAACTCGACGTCGTCCAGGTACTGCTTGGCGTGGGCCACCGCGGCCCGCGCTTGGCCCTTGACATCCTCGCGTGTGGACTGCAGCTGGTACTTGATGTGGATGTCCGACGTGGAGATGAAGGTGTGGATCCGCGGGCGCTCGGCGTCCTTGACCGCGTTGTAGGCGGCGTCGATGTCGCCCACGTGGGTGCGGGCCAGCCCGGCGATGATCGGCCCTTGAACGGTGCGGGCGATCGCCTGGACGGCCTCGAAGTCGCCGGGCGAGGTGATGGGGAACCCGGCCTCGATAACGTCGACGCCCAGGCGTCCGAGCTGCTGGGCGATCTCCAGCTTCTCCTGCGTGTTGAGCGAGATGCCGGGCGACTGCTCCCCGTCACGCAGCGTCGTGTCGAAGATCAGTACTCGGTTGGGGTCGTCAGGCGGTGTCATGTCGCTTCCTCTTCTGGCTCGAACTCGGACTCTTCTCGGTGCTGTTGTTCGCGGCTACGTGCGGCCGCCCACGCGCTATTCCCCCTTGCGGGGGAGGAGAAGAAGTCGAAGGGCGAGACTCAGCGACATTCGACGCACAGCGTATCAGTGCCTTCCAGACCGGGCGCGCAGCGCCTGCAAGCGCACCGCTGCCGCCCACTTGGCGTGAGCGGCGGCGCCCGCTGGGCCGCGGCGGGTCGCCACCACGCTGACCAGGGCGCGGCGGTCGGGCCACAGCCGGTTCATGGTCGCGTTCTCCGGGTCGGTGCACGAGTCGGCCCGCGCCACACCGCTGTCGTGGAAGGCCTGCGTGGAGGCGATCTGCAGCTGCATCCCGGGCGAGTAGTGGCCCAGGTCCTCGGCGAAGGCGATCTTGAAGCCGTAGACGGTGTCGCGGGCGATCAGGTCGCAGAGCATCGCGATCGGCCGATCGGCGCACACCAGCGAGAGCATGCGCAGGCGCCCCGCGCCGGCGAACGCCTGTCCCATCTCGGTAAAGAACGCGGCGTGGGCAGGGTCGCAGGCCATCGCCGTGCCCGCCCGGCCCTTCCAGCCGGTGCGCTCGAGCTCCAGGAACCGGCCCGGCGCCTCGGGGTCGTCGCTGTCGTCGCGAAGCATCACGGGCCCGATCTCCCGTTCCAGGCTCTTGAGCCTCCGACGGTATCCGCTGCGGTGCCGCCCGCTGAGGCCACGCTGCAGGTAGTCGTCGGTCTCGCTGCGGTGCAGCGCCGCGCGCTCGAAGCGCTCCACGACGACGACGCGCGCCTCCGCCGCGAGGGCCGCCGTCAGCGGCGCGGCCAGCGGCCCGTCAGCGTCGACCCAGTCGAGGGAGAACGCCGGGCTCGTCGCCGCCGCGCCGCGCACCAGCGTCGCCAGCGCCTCCGCGTGCCCGACCGCGCGGACCAACGGCGTGCACAGGAAGCAGTAGTCGTGACGCCAGGCCGCGATGACGTCGCCGGGCACCCCGCGCCACGATCTCGCACGGCGCACTGGGAGCGCCGCCAGCCAGTCCGAGCCCTCGCGCACGACGAGCAGGCGCAGATCGTCCACGCCCCAGGCACGGGTGGCCGGAAGGACGAACTCGGGCTCGGCGAACGGGTTGGGCGAGACGGCGCCAGCGGCCAGCTCGCGCCAGGCCGAGAGATCGCCCGGCGTCAGCTCCGAGACGCGGAGCATGTCAGGGCGCATGCCAGGGGCGCGCTACAGCGCGACGGTGTGACCCGCGACGAACCCGTCGCTGGACACGATCCGCTTGACCACGTCCGCCGGCACCGGAGCGCTGGTCGTGATCGCCATGGCCGCGAGGCCGCCCCCGTCATCGGGGCGCTCGTCGGGCAGCCGGCCCACGGCGGCGGAGACGATATTGACGCCGTGCTCGCCGAACTGGGTTCCCACCCGGCCGAGCATGCCCGGCAGGTCCTGGTAGCGGAACAGCGTGATGTGCTCCTCGAGCTGGATGTTGAAGCGGTGGCCCCACGCCTCGAGCAGGTGCGGTCGGTTGCGCTGCCCGAACAGCGTCCCGGCCACGCGCACCGTGCGGCCGCTGGCCGTGACCCGGACCCGCACCAGGTCGGTGTACTCGCGCGCTGTCGAGTGCTTGGTCTCCACCAGCCGGATCCCGCGCTCCTCGGCGAGGACGTGCGCGTTGACCGCGTTGAGCTCCTCTTCGGTGTGACCGGCGAGGGCGCCGAGCAGCGCGTGGATGGAGAGCAGGCGCGTGTCGTGGTCGGCCAGGCGCCCGAAGAACTGGGTCTCGATGGCGTCCACCGAGCCGCCCTCGGCGACCGCCAGCGCCACCGCGATCCGCCCCAGCGACTCGCACAGCGCGACGAAGGGGCCGAGCACCTCGAGATCCTCGGCGCCGATGGCGGGCACGTTGACCGCGCTGGTCACCACGCCGCCGGCGAGCGCGGCCACCACCTGCTCGGCCGCCTGGTAGCCGGCCCGGTCGGTGGCCTCCGCGGTGGAGGCGCCGAGGTGCGGCGTCACGATCACGTTGGGATAGCCGAACAGCGGGTGATCGGTGATCGGCTCCGTGCGGAAGACGTCGAGCGCGGCGCCGGCCACCTTGCCCGAGTCGATCGCCGCCTTGAGATCCTCGTCGACCACCAACGGGCCGCGGGCGACGTTGAGGATCCGCACGCCGTCCTTGCACTTGGACAGCACCTCGGCGTTGAGCCAGCCCTCGGTGTCAGGCGTCTTGGGCAGGTGCAGGGTGATGAAGTCGGCGGCGGCGTACACGTCGTCGGGCGAGGTGGCCTGCTCCACGCCCAGCTCGCGGTAGCGCTCGGCCGACACGTACGGGTCGAAGGCGAGCACGTGCATGTTGAATCCGCGCGCCCGCTGGGCCACGAGCTGCCCGATGCGCCCGAAGCCAAGGACCCCCAGGGTCTTCTCGTACAGCTCCACGCCGGAGAACTTGGAGCGCTCCCACGCCCCGCCGGTGAGCGACGCGTGGGCCTGAGGGACGTTGCGGGCCAGGGCCAGCAGCAGCGCCATGGTGTGCTCGGCGGCGGTGATGACGTTGGACTCCGGCGCGTTGGCGACGACGATGCCGCGCTTGGTCGCTACCGGGACGTCGACGTTGTCGACCCCCACGCCCGCCCGCCCCACCGCGCGCAGCCGCGTCGCCCGAGCCAGCAGGTCGCCGTCGAGCTTGGTCGCCGAGCGGATGAGGATGCCCTCGTAGTCGCCGATGCGCTGCTCGAGCTCATCGCGGTCCCAGCCGACACCGACGTCGACCTCGAAGTGCTCGCGCAGCAGGTCCACCCCGGACTCGCCGATCTTCTCGGCTACCAGCACTCGCGTCACGAGCGCTCCAGGACCCAGTCGATGCAGGCCGTGAGCGCCTGCACGTCCGCGGGATCGGTGGCCGGGAACATGGCGATGCGCAGCTGGTTGCGGCCGAGTTTGCGGTAGGGCTCGACGTCGACGATCCCGTTGGCGCGCAGCGTCGCCGCCAGGGCCGCGGCATCGATGTCGGCGTCGAAGTCGATCGTCCCCACGACGAGGGAGCGCTTGGCCGGATCCGACACGAACGGCGTGGCGCTGGGGTGCGCCATCGCCCACTCATACAGATGCGTGCTGGAGGCGGTGGTGCGCTCCACCATCGCGTCCAGGCCGCCCTGCTCGAGCATCCAGCCCACCTGGCTCTCGAGCAGCAGCAGGGTCGCGATCGCGGGGGTGTTGTAGGTCTGGTCCTTACGCGAGTTCTCCAGCGCCGTCGGCAGCGACAGGAAGTCCGGGACCCAGCGGCCGTCATCCCCGGAGGCCAGCTCCTCGATGCGCCCGATCGCCGCGGGGCTCATCGCCGCCAGCCACAGGCCGCCGTCGGAGGCAAAGCCCTTCTGCGGGGCGAAGTAGTAGACGTCGGCGTCGGCCGCGGTCAGCGGCAGGCCGCCCACGCCCGACGTGGCGTCGATGACGATCAGGGCGCCGTCGGAGCCCTCGGGGCGGGTCACCGGCACCATCACCCCGGTCGAGGTCTCGTTGTGGGCCCACGCGATCGCGTCCACGGGCTCCGAGCCCAGCCCCTCCCCCGGCGTGGGGGCGTCGCCCGCCTCGGACTCGACCACGACCGGCTTACGCAGGAACGGGGCCGCCTTGGCGCAGGCGGCGAACTTCGAGCCGAACTCGCCATAGGCCAGGTGCAGCGATCGTTCGCGGATGAGGCAGCAGGTGGCCGCGTCCCAGAACGCGGTGGTCCCCCCGTTGCCCAGCACCACCTCGTACCCGTCGGGGAGCGAGAGCAGCTCCGCGATCCCGGCGCGGATGCGGCCGACGACCTGCCGGACCGGCGCCTGGCGGTGCGAGGTGCCGATGATCGCGGCGCCCGGGCCTACGACGTAGTCCAGTTGCGCGCGGCGCACGCGGGAGGGCCCGGACCCAAAGCGCCCGTCCAAGGGCTTCAGGTCGTCAGGAATCGTCAGATCGGTCGTTGTCTGGGTCATGTGGCCTGGCGAAAAGGGCTTTGAGAGCGGACTGCCCGGGGCGGGCTGGCGCTACTCCTGGAAATCGGTGTCGATCCAGTCCATCTGGGCGCGTAGCTCCTTGCCCACGACCTCCACCTGATGGCCGGCCTGTTCGGAGCGCATCCGCTTGAAGTTCTCCTGGCCCGCACGGTTCTCGGCGATCCACTCGCGGGCGAAGTCCCCGTTCTGGATCTCGGAGAGCACCTGCTTCATCGCCGCCCGGGTCTCCTCGCCGATGATGCGCTGACCGCGAGTCATGTCGCCGTACTCGGCGGTGTTGGAGATCGAGTAGCGCATGCCGCTGATCCCCTTCTCGTACATGAGGTCGACGATCAGCTTGAGCTCGTGCAGGACCTCGAAGTAGGCCAGGCGCTCGTCATAGCCGGCCTCCGTCAGCGTCTCGTAGCCGGCGCGCACCAACTCGGTGACGCCGCCGCACAGCACCGCCTGCTCGCCGAACAGGTCGGTCTCGGTCTCATCCTTGAAGGTCGTCTCGATGACCCCGCCCCGGGTGCCGCCGATGCCCTTGGCGTAGGCCAGCGCCAGCGCCAGCGCATCGCCGGAGGCGTCCTGTTGGACGGCCACCAGGCACGGCACGCCCGAGCCCTCGGTGTACTGGCGCCGGACGAGGTGGCCGGGCCCCTTGGGGGCCACCAGCGCCACGTCGACATCCGGCGGAGGGACGATCTGCTGGTAATGGATCGAGAAGCCGTGGCCGAACAGCAGCATGTTGCCGGCGGCGATGCCGTCCTTGAGCCCGTCGTCCCAGATCTGGCCGTGCAGCTCGTCGGGGGCGAGCAACATGATGATGTCGCCCTGGCTGGCGGCGTCGGCGGGCTCTGCCACCTTCAGGCCGTGGGCCTCCGCCTTGGCCACGCTGCTGGAGTTCGATCTCAGGCCGACGACGACGTCGACGCCGGAGTCCTTGAGGTTGAGGGCATGGGCGTGACCCTGGGAGCCGTACCCGATGATGGCGACGGTCTTGCCGTCGAGCTTGGAGAGGTCTGCGTCGTCGTCGTAGTACATAGGGTTCGCAGGCTACATGGCGCAGCCTGCGAACCACCTGGACGACCGGCGTGCGGGCTATCCGCCGAACCGCTGGCGCAGCGCCAGCACGTTGTTGACGTAGGCCTGGGTGTCTGGGTACAGGCCATGGGCACGGACCGACTGAAGGCCCTGGTAGTAGCCGGCCACGGCCTGCGCCGCGTCGCCGCCAGTGTCTGACAACAGCGAATGCAGCAACAGCGAGCCGGCGCGGATGTTGTCGGTCGCGGAGGTCGGCGACAGGGGCGGCGGCCCGGCCAGGTTCTGGCCGATCCAACTCCAGGTCGAGGGCATGATCTGCATGACGCCCACGGCGCCCGTCGACGAGACCTCGCCGTTGTTGAAGCCGCTCTCCTGGTAGCCGATCGCCTCGGCCAGCGACGGCGACACGCCCTCGCTCGACGCGATCGAACCAACCTCCGTCGGGCTCACCACCTGGCCGGTCGGCTGGGCGCCGCTGTCGCTCGAGGGGGTGGTCGACACCATCTCGGCCGTGCCGGTACTGCCGGCGGTGGCGGGCCCGCTCGTCCCGGCGCCATGCAGCGTCGTGCCGGCGATGAGCAGGCCGGACGGGTTCAGGCCGTTGGCGGCGGCGAGCGCGTTCACGCCCATCCCCAGCCGCGCCGCGATCGCGCTCAACGTGTCACCACGCTGCACCACGAAGGCCCCGCCGGCGACCGGCTCCGCGGCGCCGGCGGCCG
>Ga0210397_10003093_pt1 | contig 10298 bp, 12 predicted proteins | sample IncBWH2OmetaG_FD_160126 | JGI IMG/M metagenome (GOLD analysis project Ga0210397, IMG submission 160126) | Forest soil microbial communities from Barre Woods Harvard Forest LTER site, Petersham, Massachusetts, United States - Inc-BW-H-2-O ...
GAGATTTTGCCCGTCGAAGTTCTTACACGGGCTGCCAAATAATAAGCCATGCGTATTGGATATCTGGAATGCTTCGCCGGCATTAGCGGGGATATGCTGCTGGGGGCGTTGGTAGATGCCGGCGTCTCGATGGAACTCCTGCGGCAAACGGCAGAATCGCTTCATGTCGAGGCGCAAGTGGCCGTCTGTTCGGTCGATCGCAGCGGGATCCGATCAACAAAGATCAAAGTGCAGGTCGGTGGCGAACTGGCCGAATCCGCAGAACATCACCGGCCCGAACGTTTTCCCCAAGTTCACGAGCATCATTACGAACACGATCACGGCGATGGGCATTCGCATGAACATCATCACGAGCACGCGCATACGCACGGCCGAAATTGGGGGGAGATTCGGGAGTTGATTGGGGGGGCCCCCCTGCGTGAGGACGCCAAGGCCCTCGCTCTCCGGGCTTTCGGGCTGTTGGCGGAGGCGGAGAGACGGATTCATGGGGTGCCGGTGGAACAGGTGCACTTCCATGAGGTCGGCGGGGTCGATGCCATCGTGGACATCGTGTGCGGGGCGACCGGGTTATGCTCTCTCAACGTGAATCGGTGGTATGCGTCGCCGGTGAACGTGGGGAGCGGCCATGTCCACTGTGCGCACGGGCGGTTTCCCGTGCCGGCGCCGGCGACCGCGGAGCTGCTCAAGGGGATTCCGACGTATGCCGCGGGGCCGAAGCGGGAGCTGACGACTCCGACCGGGGCGGCGCTGCTGCGGGCGCTGGGCTGTACGTTCGGAGAGGCTCCGCTGATGGCTGCGGAGGCGATCGGCTATGGGGCGGGGACGGCGAACCCGGAGGGATTCCCCAATGTCCTGCGGTTGACGATAGGTGAGAGCGCGGAGACGCCGAAGCGGGATCGGGTCGTGGTGCTGGAGTGCGCGGTGGACGATGCCAGTCCACAGGTGGTGGCGCATGCCATGGAGCTGGCACTGGAGAATGGGGCGCTGGATGCCATGGCTGCGGCGGTGACCATGAAGAAGGGGCGGCTTGGGACTCTGCTCACGGTGCTCGCGAAGCCTGAGGATGCCTCGGTGATCGAGGGGTTGCTCTTCCGGGAGACGACGACGCTGGGTATTCGGCGCAGGACGGACGAGCGCGTGATCCTGGACAGGAGCTTTGTCACCGTGGAGACGGCATATGGGCTGATTCGAGTCAAGGTGGGCAGCCTGGGCGGCGAGCGGCGTAATGCCATGCCGGAGTATGAGGATTGTCGGAGGGCGGCGCGCGAGCATGGGATCCCGCTTAAGGTGGTGATGGAGGCTTCGCTCGTGGCCTTTGCGGAGAGTCCAGTCAAGGCATGACGCGCGAAACCATACTGGAAATACTGGAGAGGATTCAGCGGGGGGAAACTTCGCCTGCTGAAGCGATGGCACGCCTGTCCAAGCTGCCCTTTGAGGATGCGGGCTTCGCCAAGATCGACCATCATCGCAGTTTGCGGCTGGGACTTCCTGAGGTGATTTATTCGGCGGGGAAGACTGCGGCACAGGTGGCGGAAATTTTTTCGCGGATGGCGGCGGCCGGGGGGGATGTGCTCGCTACCCGGGCCGGGGTGGAGGCTTTCCACGCCGTCCGGGAGCTGCTGCCGGAAGCCAACTACCACGCCGAGGCCCGCATTATCGGGCTGCGGCAGACGGGTGCTTCGCCCGGGCTGGGTCCGGTGGCGGTGGTGTGCGCCGGGACGAGCGATCTACCGGTGGCCGAGGAGGCGGCGGTCACGGCCGAGTATCTCGGGCTGGAGGTTGAGCGGATCGTCGACGTGGGCGTGGCCGGGCTGCATCGCATCCTTTCCCAGGGCGAGACGCTGGGGCGGGCGCGGGCGGTCATTGTCTGCGCCGGGATGGAAGGGGCGCTGCCGAGCGTGGTTGGCGGGCTGGTGGCGGCTCCGGTGATCGCCGTGCCTACGAGCGTGGGCTATGGTGCGGCTTTTGGAGGGATCGCGGCGCTGCTGGGCATGCTCAACTCGTGCTCACCGAACGTGTCGGTGGTGAACATCGACAACGGATTTGGCGCGGCCTACGTGGCGGCGATGATTGTCCGGTCGGGGCAGCGGAGTTAGCACCCCCTTCCCTCTGTTTTTTCTGTGGTTTTGAACTCATTCATTCCACAGCGTTTGCACGTTTTTGCTTTGCAACTCATTCATTCTGAATGAGAAGACCGAGACTGATTCATTCCAAAAGGTTTACGGCGAATTGTCGCGAGGCTGTCCGTAACCGTTTCATTTTAAATGATATAGACTAATGTTATTGATTCGAAAAGAGTTACCGTTATCGGTAAACGCAGAATCTGACACTGCTTTCCCATTTCTTATTTTATCAATTCAGGCCGAATTCCCGGCCCAGGTTCCTGACCGTCTTTGTCCAATGAGATGAAACAGTTACAGGCAGCCTAAGCCATAGCGAGACTTGACAGGCCCAAATCTCGAAAATCACTGTTGCCTCGGTTTTAATACCAATGTATTTTTGTACATATGGACGACGCTGAGAAGTTCATCGTGGAGCGGGTGCAGACAGGGGTGCGGATTGAGAAGCGTCTGCTGAAAGTGCTGAAGGCTCTGGCGGAGTATTGCGATATGACGCTGGGCGATCTCCTGGAGGGGATTGTGCTGCATGCGCTCGAAGGCAAGTGCGCGTTCGGGCCGGAGACTCTGGCGCAGGTGGTGGCGATGAAGAAGATTTACGGGCTGGATCTTGATGCGACCGCCAGCCATCGGCTGACGGAGAAGAATGGAGATACGGAATGAGACGGCTGGCGTGGGTCCTGGCATTTCTTGTGGCTCTGATGGCGATTGCATTCGTGCTTCATCACCGGTTTGGAGGGTTTGATATGGCGCGGGGTCCGCTGGCACATGCGCGGAGTGAGTTTACGTTTACGGTAAAGGCTCCGATGGCGGTGGCGTTTCCGTTGTTCGGGCCGGAGGGTGAGCGTCCGTGGGCGGCTCCACACTGGGATCCGCAGTTCATTTATCCGATACCCGGAAAAGATGTGGAGGGCGCGGTGTTTCGTATTCATCACGGGCATCATTCGGCGACCTGGGTGAATACGGCCTTCGATGCGCAGGCGGGACATGCGGCGTATGCCTACGTGATCGACGGGAAACTGGCGACGCGGATCGATGTGCAGCTCACTCCGGTGGACGCGGCGACCCGCGTTCGCGTGATGTATGAGCGGACGGCGTTGTCGCCGTCGGTCAATCCCGATATTGCGGAAATGGCGCAGACGGATCCGAAGATGGGTCCGGAGTGGGAGCAGGCGATTGGGAAGTATTTGAAGGGTAAGTGAACGGGACTTCGAGAGCGGCTAATGGGTCCCTGTTTGATCCCGCTCAAGAGTTAGCGTTTGGCTAGCCTTGCTGTCAGTGCTTCCACTTTTTGGGGTCCGCCGGGTTGACGGCTTGCCTCAATCGGCGTCATGTGGCCGAGTTCTGTAAACGGTCGCTCTAGCCAATCGGATGGATCGAGAAACGGGTACATGTGCTGTAAGAGGTAGCGAAGCTCTTCATCCGTTCCCTCGGGCCTTCCGCGCCGACTGCATTCCTGCCAAAGCGCCTGATGGAAAAAGGACTCGGCTAGATGTTGAGCATTCATGGCCTCAAGCCAGCTCACTGATTTGGACCGGCGTCGAATTCCGTGGGCCGCGGTTGCATCTCGCAATCCTTGCAAGGAATAGATCGCCGTCCCCAGTCTTCTCCGGCGGGTGCCCGGAAATCCGACTAATTCATCAAAATCAAGCCCGTGACTTGCGAGTCTCTGCCTGAATCTAACTTCCTTGCCTGGCTCCCCAACAAATTGCTTCTATCACTCTGAACGAACTTAGTACGACGTTTTCAAGGTTAATCCGATCACGTTCATGTTCGACTGGCATGTATCGCCGGCGAAGTATGTCACTGATTGAATCGCCGGTGAAGGCAAAATCTCTACAAGCTGCTTGGAAGAATGCGCAGGCGGGGTATAGCCACTTGGACTGTAAGAGAGTCGGCAGCTGGAAGAACAGAAAAGCGACCAAGATGTCGGCGACTGAGTGAAAACTCCACAGGCGATTTTCGAATGTCCTTTCCTGATAGAAGTCCCCTCTTTTGCGAGCTCGCGTTTTGACCCACTCTATCAACCCTCGCGCTACGATTGTGCGACTCTTAACGAATTTCGAGGGAAGGAATCCAATAGGAGATCGTCTATTCTGCCATGAAACAGTTGCGTGAATAGACCTTCAAAGCCGCTCAATATTTGTCTGGCAAGGTTCAGATTATTTTGCTCGGTCTCAATACAAAGCCTCCAATAGCCGAAATCATCGGGTCCCTCTTTTCCTTATCTTAGGCAAGCGGACACTGGTGATACGTGCATTCTTTAAGCCCGTTGTACAAACGACATAATGATCTTGCCCCCGCGAAACGTATCCCTTAGCTGACAATCAGCGAAGGGGATACAGATGACGAAGGCGACGCGAGCGCGGTATACGCTCGAGTTCAAGCAAGAGGCGGTTCGGCTTGTTGAGTCGGGCCAGAGTATAGCGGCGGCATCGCGAACGTTGGGTCTGGTAGAGCAGACGTTGTTCAATTGGGTCAAGGCTCATCGGGAAGGCACGCTGAAGGGTGCCGAGAGCCGGTCGAAGGTAACCGCCGAGCAGATGGAGATCAGCCGCCTGCGAGCCGAGCTGGCGCGGGTGACCATGGAGCGTGACATCCTGGGAAAAGCTATGGCGTACTTTGCCAAGGGGCAGAAGTGAAGTACGCCTTGATTCGACGTCATCGGCGTGTGTGGCCGATCCGCGTGCAGTGCCGGATGCTCGGGGTAAGCGTGGCTGGCTATCATGAGCACTTTGTTCGTCGCGTGCACATGGCTCGGCGTCGGCACCTGAGCGCGGAAGCACTGGTGGTGCAGATTCGCGCCGTGTATGTGGCCAATCGCGGAGCTTACGGCTGGCCGCGCGTCTGGCGCGCACTGCGTGCTCAAGGTATCCGCGTGGGCAAGCAGCGGGTGCAGAAGCGGATGCGGCAGCACGGTATTCGCGCTCGCGGCAAGCGGCGTTTCCGCGTCACCACCGATAGCCGCCATGGTCTGCCGATCGCGCCCAACCTGCTGAACCGCAACTTCACCGTGGCCGCGCCCAACCAGGGGTGGACCGGCGACATCACCTATATCCCAACCAACCAGGGCTGGCTTTTCCTGGCCGTGGTCATCGACCTGTTCAGCCGCCGCGTGGTGGGCTGGTCGATGCAACCGGAGATGCGCAGCCATCTGGTCATCGATGCGCTGGAGATGGCCTGGCTGCACCGCAGTCCAGATCGAAGTGCCAGACCGATCTTCCATAGCGATCGCGGCTGCCAGTACGCCAGCCATGAGTTTAGCCAGTTGCTTCGGCAGTGCGGCATCACCGCTTCGATGAGCCGCAAGGGCAACTGCTGGGATAACGCGCCCAGCGAGGCACTGTTTGCGTCTCTGAAAGTAGAACGGCTGCACGGAGCATGCTTTGAAACCATTCGTCAGGCCAAGGACGAAGTCCTCAATTGGCTGCTCTGGTATAACCAAACGCGCATGCACTCAACCCTGGGCTACGTCAGCCCGATGCGGTTCGAACAAGACTGGTATCGCAGCACCGCAGCCGTTGCAAACTGATGGGGCCAAGCCTATGAAAGCAGGCTATGGAAAAGCAGGAAAGCAAAAGACGCTTTCCAACTTTCCCACAGCCACGACGACTACGAACTATAACTACTTATGGGATACGGATTCTGTCGCGTTGGGAGAAGCTCGGAAGAGGGGGAACTGTTGATGAGATAGCGAAACCTCTTAATCCAACCTAGCGGGTGCAAATCCCGCCTGACCAAAGTCGAGCGGACAGGTTAGTAGCGAGTGTTGCCATTCACTGGGCGACCGGTGGGTGCGAAGCGTACACAGCAAGAAAGCAGGCCGTGAGGATCAGCACCGAAATCGTATCTCGTACCGATGCCGACGTCTTCAGAATGGCGGAAGGCAGTATTCGGCAGCAACCGCTAATGCGAGGTTGTGCTGAAATCGGCGGTGTCTCTAGCCCGCGGCATGTTTCCAAAGAGGTTGGCCGGGAACCCAAGAGAGCTCCCCATCTCCTCTCACACCAGGAGGAACGCCTCCGGATTGGGTCGAGAGAAACGTGCAACCAAGGGTCGACCGAAGGAAGCACGGATAGATGGTTGAGCAGTCTTACAACCCCATAGTACCGGTGAAGGTGGGGAACTGCAGGGCTCCGCAAGGAGCGGCCACGGAACCCACTGGAGGGAAGGGGGAAGCAGGCATACGAATCTGTCGAAAGGAGACATAATCGGGACTCAGAACCCGGGACATTATGTGCACGGATATCGACAGAATAGCTGAACTTGCAAAGGAGGATTCGCAGCGACAGTTCTACTCCATCGCTCACCTGATTACAGCGGAGAAGTTGTATGAGGCATTTCGGAGTCTGAGAAAGGACGCCAGTGCCGGGGTTGACGGCGTCAAGTACGCAGAGTATGAAACCAACGCCGAGGAGAATGTCCGCCAGTTGCATCGGCGGCTCGTAGAAGGCAAGTATCAGGCCCAACCGCTCCGGCGAGTGTATATCCCCAAGGAAAACGGGCAACAGAGACCAATTTCTATACCCGCCCTCGAGGATAAGGTCGTGCAGAAAGCGGTGGTGGATTTGTTGAACGCCATTTACGAGCAGGATTTTCTCGAGTGCTCATACGGGTTTAGGCCCGGACGAGGGCAACACCAGGCCCTGGAAGAAGTGGGAAGGGTGATCTGCACTCGGCCAACGGGATGGGTCCTTGAATTGGATATCCGGTCATACTTCGACAACATTGTTCGGGACACTCTCATCGAGATGGTGGAGAAGCGCGTTAGCGACGGCAGCGTGCTCCGGCTGATCCAAAAATGGATTAAGGTTGGAGTCATCGAAAACGGCAAAATGTTCGTCAGCAAAACAGGGACTGGACAGGGGCAACCGATTAGTCCGCTCTTGTCCAACATCTACCTGCACTATCTACTCGACGAATGGTGCGAGAAAGTGGTGAAGCCTCGCATGAAGGGGGAAGCGTACGAGATTCGTTTTGCCGACGATGCCATCTTGTGTTTTCAGAACAAGGAGGACGCGGAAAAGGTGCGGAGTGTCTTGCCGAAGCGGTTCGAGAAGTACGGTTTGACACTACACCCGGAGAAGACGCGGCTGATTGAGTTTGGGCGCTATGCAGCGAGGAATGCGAAGCAGCAGGAAAAGAAACCCGAAACCTTTGACTTCCTCGGATTCAAGCACATTTGCGCTCGCAGCCGAAAGGGCAAGTTCGCGGTGCACGGAAGGACGCTCGCCAAACGGCTCCGTAGAGGGCTGAAGGCAGTCACGGACTGGTGTAGACAACACCGGCACGAGCCCGTGGGCAACCAGCAGAAAGCCCTAAACGCCAAGCTCCGCGGCCACTACCAGTACTACGGAAGGCCGACGAACTACCGAAGTATTTGGCAGTTCTATCGGCGAGTCCGTCGCATCTGGCGCGAATGGCTGGGTCGCCGCACACGCGGGCGGCCGCTGACGTGGGAGAGATATCAAGCGATCCTGCGACAGCATCCGCTACTGCTGCCTCGGATCATGCATTCCTGGGCGAGCACAGGGAGGTAAGCCTGAAGAACCCGCTGCGGGAAATCTGCACGGCGGGGTCCGTGAGGGGGAAGACTCCCGGCGAGCTACGGTGGACTTAAACGGGCACAAAGCTGGAAACGGCGGATACGGCCAAAGAACACCTAAAGCACGCCGGGGCTTCCCTACTCGGAAGGGCAAGGTCAAGGCCCACACCGTCGTCCAGAAAAAATATCCGGACATTTTGACGCCAATAGAAAGCCTGGCCCCCCTCCCATCAACGGCCAATTGGGTCTCACCTTTGATCGAGAAGTTGTTACTTGAGAGGGCGCAACTGCATTTGTCGTTAAGTGACATCCTGAATACCCATAAGATCTTCTTAAGCCAGCAGATCTGGGTTCGTATGGATCCATACCGCATCTATCGTGCGCTGCAAAGATGCCGTCCGACATCTTGACGAAAAGATTGTTCCCTTCGACTGCTACAACCTCACCACTCTCGATCGTTACCTGCCTTGTCGTGGCGCCGGAAGTGGTACTTGTTTGGGTTTGCACTTGTGCGAAAGTCAGGACCGCGAATATGAAACATGCTGTCGCTGATCAACTTCGCGTTGCAGCTAGTCCTGAATGGCGCACTGAGAGACAAGGAAGCGCGGACACTGAAGTGGTCCCAAATCGATTTTCTGAACATTGTCCGGAGGACCGGTGATGAAAATCGTAATCCAGGTGAATTTGTCCTTACGCGCGGATAGCTGTTGTGTGATTCTCGCTGAGGAGCCCTCACCGGTTCTCCGAGGACGGCTTCGACATCTGCGGCGGTAACCAGGGTACAGCCATCCTTCACCTGTGCTGAGGCCTTGGGAGCAAAAGGCAGGATGGCCAGAGCTAGCATAGGAATAGCGGCGCAGATCTTCAGATTCATGGCAGCCAGTCTACGGCGGTCCTACCCACCTTGGATCATCTTTATCACCCATTTAGAGCATTGAAGGTGGTGACTGCCGGTGGCAATATCCCTGCATGCGAGTCAACCTGATCACTAAGTCATTGAGGCAGTCCCGTGCAGCATATGGGGCCGTCCTCCTCTCCCTGACGATCCGCCCGGCGTGCGGACTCCCAGGTGACTACGAGCTCTCCACCGACAGCGCCGAGTTACTTCGGATGCTGCACAGACAGACCGATTTGCCCGCTTCCGTTCTCAAGCGTTTTGAGGACAGTTTGTTCAACTCTCCGAGTGCAAAGCTTCTGGGTGTGGAATTGAGCGAGAACGTGCTGACGGAAATCGGGTATTTTGTCGATTAGCGGCGGGTGGCCCACCCTCTCCTTTAACCCCTACCGAAACCGGCACAACTGAGGGTGCCCGTCCTGAGCGCAACGAAGGGTGGGAAGCACAAACGCCTGCCATTACGAAAGTGACTGGCGGATTCTTGCGCGGGAAGGTCGAAAGCTCGGTCCGCCTGTAAAATCCTCTCGAATGCCGAAAGGCCTCGTCCGTTATCAGAACTGCGGAGCACTCCTTTTCATCACCTTCAGCTGTTATCGGCGGCGTCCTCTTTTGGCTGACACCTGCGGCTACAACACCTTCGAGCATGAATTGGAAGCTCTGCGCGCGAAATATGAATTCACTGTCTCCGGATACGTCCTAATTGTTTAGTCTCGGCATTTGATGGTGCATTCTTATCCAGGGAGTGGAAGGAGGCACTATGGGCCAGGTTCTACACCGAGGCGCCACCACGACAGAGGCGGTCCGTCGAGCGATACAGCATAGTCAAGAGAGCCTGAGAACATTGGCGCTTCGTCATGGGATCAACCCCAAGACGGTTGCGAAGTGGAGGAAGCGCTGCTCGGTGGCCGATCTTCCTACCGGGCCGAAGCATCCCCGCTCCACGGTTCTGACGGTGCAGGAAGAAGCTGTCGTGGTTGCCTTCCGCAGGCATACTCTGCTGCCTCTCGATGATTGTCTCTATGCCTTGCAGGCGACGATTCCTCATCTGACCCGTTCCTCCCTGCATCGTTGTCTGGAACGCCATGGCATCAACCGGCTGCCGGAAGTGGAGGGCAGCAAGCCGAGAAGGAAGAAGTTCGAGCGCTATCCGATCGGCTACTTCCACATCGATCTGGCGGAAGTGCGTACTGCGGAGGGCAAGCTCTATCTCTTTGTGGCCGTCGACCGCACCTCGAAGTTTGCTTTCCTGGAGGTGGTCGAACGTGCCGACATGCAGGCTGCAGCAAGTTTCCTCGAAGCTCTGGTCGCGGCTGTTCCTTATCGCATCCACACCGTGCTCACCGACAACGGCATCCAGTTCGCCGATCTGCCGAAGAATCGCAAGGGGCCAACGGCCCGCTTTCGCGGCCATCCTTTTGACAGGGCCTGTCTTCGGCACGGCATCGACCACCGGCTCACCAAACCGAACCATCCCTGGACTAACGGCCAGGTCGAGCGTATGAACCGCACCATCAAAGAAGCCACTGTTCAGCGCTACCACTACGACAGCCATCACCAGCTGCGCATTCACCTCAGCGACTTCGTCGCTGCCTACAACTTCGCCAAACGACTCAAGACTCTCGGCGGCCTTACCGCCTACGAATTCATCTGCAGATACTGGCAGAAAGAACCGGATCGGTTTACTCTCGATCCCATCCATCAAATGCCGGGACTAAACACCTAGGCTTCAGGTCTGGGCTCT
>Ga0210397_10003094_pt1 | contig 10297 bp, 12 predicted proteins | sample IncBWH2OmetaG_FD_160126 | JGI IMG/M metagenome (GOLD analysis project Ga0210397, IMG submission 160126) | Forest soil microbial communities from Barre Woods Harvard Forest LTER site, Petersham, Massachusetts, United States - Inc-BW-H-2-O ...
CAATGAAATCATCGAGGCATCCGGCAATAGCATCCATTGCCCACGATCCGCCTCTTCTACAAAGCGCCGCATCAATTCCTCCGAGAATCACGGAAGAATCATAACCGCGGCACTGCCGTTTTCACACAGCCAGGGTCATTAGCTGACGATGGATGCACCCTTACCTGCCGGACTCGAAGCTCAGACGGAATGGCCACAGCGTCCCACGACGACGAGCCCGTCGGCTTGATCGTTCGGCGGCATCGGTTATTGTGACCCGACGACATGTGACCAGATAAAGTCCACATGATTAAGTCGAAAAATAAATCTAAGTCATTGGTTTTGCGGGCGTAGTTCAATGGTAGAACGGCAGCTTCCCAAGCTGCATACGAGGGTTCGATTCCCTTCGCCCGCTCCAAATCCAACTCAGTGCCGCGTCAGCCGGGCTTCGCATTCAATCCGCTCTCGCCGGCGATGTCGTGCGACAGCCGCCGTGATTTGAATTTCCAGCCGTCTGCGGTTCTCACCACCGTGTCGTCATAGGTGCCGGCCACCGCGATGGTCGGGCCGGTTTCGCTGTCGCGCACCACCAGGAAGTTCGAGATCACCGTGGCGCTGTCGCCGGCAAGTTCGATGACGATATTGGCCGTGAAGTGCTTGCGGCGTCTGCCGGGCGCGGGTTCGGGCACGAGGCCGCGCAGCAGACGCTCGATGTTTTCGGGCCCCGTCGCCTGGCCGTTGCGCGAGATCCATTCGCCGTCCGCCGCGAACAAGGCGGCGAACTCGTTCAGGCGAAAGCCGTCGAGCAGGAAACAATAACGCGCGAGCAACTCGCGGATGGCGTCTTTGTCTTCGAGTGCGGTCATGGTGCGGCCTTGTAAGCGAGTTCGGTGCTGCCCGCATCCTGCTCCGGCGCGATCGGGTCGCGGGTGAAAATGAGACAGACGCTGGCGCCGATCAGGAGCAAAATACCCGCCACCAAGAAAGCGTAGTCGTAATTGCCGGTGCCGGAGACGACGTAGCCGGTGACGATCGGGGCGGCGACGCCGACCAGATTGCCGCCGGTAACCAGAATGCCGTTGGCGCGGCCGATATTGGCGGGGTTGCGCAGGAGGTCGTTGAGGAGCGCGATATTGAGGCCGACCGCGCTGCCGATGCACGTCAGCGAGATCGAGAACACGCCGAGGATCAGCGCGGTGTCGGTGATCCAGGGCGTCAGCAAAATGCCGGACGAGCACAGCATCATCGTGGCGACCAGCGTACGCCGCCGTCCGCTTTCGACCGGCGCGCCGCGCAACAGACGATCGCTCAGCCAGCCGATCAGGATGGTGCCGGGCACCGCGACCGCGTAAGGCACCGCCGTATAGAACCCGCTCTTGAGGATGGTGAGGCCGCGCGTCGCCTGCAAATAGGTCGGCAGCCAGGTCAGGAACAGATACACGGTGTAGACCGCGCAGCCCTGCGTGACGAAGGTGCCCCAGATCGAGCGGCATTTCAGCAGCGCGGAAACCGGCGCCGCTGTGCCGGGAATAGTGTCGCCGCCGCGCTCGGCCAGGATCTTGCGCCGCTCGTCCTCGCCGATAAAGGTCGCGGTCTCCGGCTGCCGGAAATAGACTAGCCAGGCGATCAGCCAGACGAAGCCGAGCGTTCCCGCCACGAAGAATCCTGCCCGCCAGCCATAGGTCGAGACGATGAAGCCCATCAGGATCGAGCCGAGTGCGGGACCGGCATAGCCGCCGCAATTGAACACGGTGGTGGCAAGACCGCGCTCGCCGGCCGGCATCCATTCGCGGATGGTGCGGGCGCCGGCCGGATAGGTCGAAGCTTCGCCGAAACCCATCAGCAGGCGGTTGAAGAAGGCGACGGAAAAACTCGTGCTCATGCCGGTGAGCAGCGTTGCGATCGACCAGATCGCCATGCCGCTGGCGGTCGAGACGCGCGTGCCGGCCCGGTCGACATAGACGCCCCAGGGCAGCACGAAGACCAGGTAGCTCCACAGGAAGGCCGAGAACAGATAGCCGAGCTCGATGGTCGAGATGCCAAAGTCCTTGACGATCTGCGGCGCCGATACCGACAGCACCACCCGGTCAATGTAATTGATGGTGCATGCCGTAAAGATCAGCACGTAAATGAGTATTCGCCCCCGGCCCATCGCGTTCCCCCGTTATTTTCTGGCTCTTGTTATTTGCCGACCTTAACCGGCCGCGAGACCTTGTTCCAGAGCTTGGGCGGCTTCGGGTGCGGCAACGCCAGATTAAGCAGCGCGAGGGTATCCACCCGCTAATCCCGTAACCGTGAAAGCCGCCGCGCGTAACAATGCACATCCTTCTGGCGAAGGGTCTCTAGTTGTCCAAAGGAGGATCGCCATGTTGTCGCGCCTTGTCCTGTCGCTCGGATTGCTTGCCGGTCTATCGCCGGTAGTAGCCAATGCCACTGAGCGGCCCGTCGTCGTCGAACTCTTCACCTCGCAGGGCTGCTCGTCCTGTCCGCCGGCCAATGCCTATTTGAACGAGCTGTCGCGGGGCCGCCACGATGTGCTGGCGCTCGCCTTCCACGTCACTTACTGGGACCGGCTCGGCTGGAAGGACCCGTTCTCGCTTGCCGCCGCGACCGATCGTCAGAGCGTGTACGGTCGGCGCTTTGGCGACGGGTCCTACACGCCGGAGATAGTCGTCGATGGCGCGGCCAGCATGGTCGGCTCCGACCGCGGCGCGGTGGGACCTGCGATCGAGAACGCCAAGCGCGCTGGGTCCACTGCGGCCGCGGTCAATGTAACGAAGAACGGCGAGCAGGTGTCGATCGAGGTTGGCGCGGGCTCGGGCCAGGGGAGGATCTTGCTGATCGGGTTTGATCGCGAGCACACCACCGCTATTCCCCGCGGTGAAAATGGCGGCCGTACGCTGACCGAAGCCAATGTGGTCCGTTCGATCCGCTCGGTCGGTCAATGGTCGGGTGCAGCGCTCCGCCTCAATGAGCGTTTTCCGGAAGGCGAGGGCGTCGCTGTCGTGCTTGAGGCGCCCGATGGCCGGATCATCGGCGCGAGCCGATTGGCGACCGATCGTTCGAGCTGACGAAGTGCGCCGACCGTAGGACTACGGCGCGACGGTCAGCACAGCCTTCATGTTGGGATGGAAGCGGCAGTAGTAATCGACGGTGCCCGCTTTCTTCAAAACCAGGGTGCCGCTCTTCTTTGGCTGCAGCATCACATCCCAATCGCCGTTTCGTGCCGTCGCGGTATGGGCGAAGACGTCCTTGTTGACCCATTCAACGGTGTCGCCGACCTTGGCCGTGACCTCGGCCGGCGATATTTCGAGGTTTTCCATTGATATCTGAATGGTTGCAGCCAGCGCCGAGATGGACGCTCCCGACACAAGTCCCGCGACGACGGGGATAATCCATCTCGGCTTCATAGCGGTTTCCTACTTCAACATCGCTGCGACGTGTTCGGCGTGCTGCTCGTGACCCTGGAATATCTTCAATCCAGTCTGCAGCAGGCTCTTCAGTTCGGCATTGCTGGCGGAGGGAATGAGCGTGGTCTCCAGCGCGCCGTCGACCGCCTTGTGATAGGCGACCTCGTTGGCGACGTAGGCCTTGTCGAAGGCCGCGCCAGAGAGCTTGCCGAGTTCGTCGAGCTTGGCGGCGGCATTCTTCGAGAGCGTCTTGCTGGTGTCGTTGTCTTCCGGCGTGACGTTGAGTTTCTTGACGAGATCGAGCGCCTGCTTGTTCACGGCCTCATGGTCGCGGATCATGTCTTCGGCGAAGGCCTTGACGTCCTTGTTGGTGGATTTCGCCACCGCCTGCTTGGCGGCTGCGACGTCGATCACTCCGGCGGTGTAAGCAATATGCGCGATCTGCGGATCGCTTGGCTTGGCGGCTTGCGCCAGTGCGGCGCCGCTTAACAGGCTCAACGCGGCAACCGCCGCGCTCAATCGAATGAACATGGTTTGACACTCCCGTTTCCTGGATCGAATTCGCCGCTTGTGGTGCAGGAACTTCAAATAGGCGGCACAGGAGTTGGATGGAGCGATCCCGAAAAGGTTCCCGGAAAATTATTTGGGAATGCCAAGCTGCTTCAAAACGGTGTCCGTCAGCCGCTCGCAGCGGCGGCCTGCAAAGGGAAATGCCTCCATCACGACGGGGCCGATTTTCTTTTCGACGTTGTTGCGCAGCATGGTGCGAGCGCGGTGCAGGCGGGTCTTCACCGTCTCCGGCTTCAACCCGAGAATTTCCGCGGTTTCCTCCACGTTCATGCCTTCGAGCACACGGGTGATGAAAACGAGTCGGAAGGGTTCGGGCAGGTCGTCGATCGCGTGCTCGACGACATGCTGGATTTCGCGTTGCGCCATGGTCTTTTCCGGATCGAGAGGAGCGGCGAGGGGAAACTGGATGATCTGGGCTTCCAGCGCGCCCGGAGGCAGCGAGGAAAGCTCGACGCCCGGCCGCTCGCGGCGCAACCGGCCCAGCGCCTCATTGATTGCGATCCGGGATAGCCAGGTGGAGAGGCTGGAATCGCCGTTAAAACTGTCGAGGTGGGTAAAGGCGAGGACATAGGTTTCCTGAACGACGTCCTCGGCCTCGCTATCGTTGCGCAGGATGCCGCGTGCGAGCCGGTAGAGCCTGCGATTATTCGCCTGCATGATGGCGCGGATCGCGGCCTCGTCGCGGGCGCGAGCCCGCGCAACGAGGTCGGCGGCCGTGGCTGTCGCAGTCTTTGGTACAGTGGCCTGCATGACAATCTCGTCCCAAATTCAAGCAATGATGGAACGTTAGATGAGACGGTGGCGCAAAGGTTCCCGAACTTTTGCAAAACGATAGGCGGGGTAGCCGCGGGAGCCAAGGGGCGGGCAAAGGAAAACGGCCGGCAAAGCCGGCCGCTTGGTTAAGATGGGTCGGCGATCTAAGGCTTACTTCGCCGCGATCACCATGATCTCGACGTTGAATTTCGGCGCCGCGAGTTGAACCTCGACAGTGGCGCGCGCCGGCGTATTGCCCGGCGAAACCCAGGCGTCCCACACCGCGTTCATCTCGGGAAACGTCTTCATGTCGGTGATGTAGATCGTGGTGGTCAGGAGCTTCGACTTGTCGGTCCCGGCTTTCTTCAGGTGGCCGTCGATGATCGAGAGGATTTCCTGGGTCTGCTTGGTCACGCTTTCGCCGGCGGTGGTGTTGGCCACGATGCCCGCGAGATAGACGGTGTCGCCGTGCACGACGACCTGGCTCATGCGCGGTCCGGCTTCGATACGTTGAATGGTCATTTTTCTCTCCCGTGGATGACGCTGCCACTTAGCCTGCTCAAGGGATAATCGCTACTGCCTGCCGCGCATAGCTCCGGTTTTCACAGAACAGCCTTGGCTGCCGCGCGGCCCGCATTGCGGCCCGAGAACAGGCAGCCGCCCAGAAAAGTCCCTTCCAGCGCGCGGTAGCCGTGCATGCCGCCGCCGCCGAACCCGGCGGCCTCGCCGGCGGCGTATAATCCCGGCATGATCTTGCCGTCCTGGCCGAACACGCGCGAATCGAGATCGGTCTCGAAACCGCCGAGTGTCTTGCGCGTCAGAATGTTGAGCTTGACCGCGATCAGCGGACCATGGGCGGAATCGAGAATCCGGTGCGGCTTCGCGGTGCGGATCAACCGATCGCCGATATAACGCCGCGCATTGTGGATGTTGATGATCTGGGTGTCCTTGGCATAGGCGTTTCCGATCTCGCGGTCGCGCGCCTCGATCTGGGCCTTGATGTCGTCGGCCTTCAGAAGATCGCTGCCGGCGAGTGCGTTCATGGCAGTGACGAGATCGGCGAAGTTGTTGCGCACGATAAAATCTGCGCCGTGGATCTTGAAGGCTTCAACGGGTGCAGGCGCGCCCTTGTTGGTGGCGCGGCGCGCGGTCATCAGCCAACTCTTGCCGGTGAGGTCGGGGTTCTGTTCCGAACCCGAGAGCGCGAATTCCTTCTTGATGATGCTCTGGGTCAGAACGAACCACGAATAATCGTGGCCGGTTGAAAGGATGTATTCCAGTTGTCCGAGTGTGTCGGAACCGGGAAACAGCGGCGAGGGTAGCCGTTTGCCAGTCGCGTCGAACCACATCGATGACGGTCCCGGCAGGATGCGGATGCCATGGCGCGGCCAGATCGGCGACCAGTTACGGATGCCCTCGACATAGTGCCACATGCGGTCGCGGTTGATCAGCCGCGCGCCGGCGGCTTCCGTAATGCCGATCATGCGGCCGTCGACATGTTCGGGGACGCCGGAGATCATGTTGGTGGGTGGCGGGCCTAAGCGCGCCGGCCAGTTCTGCCGCACCAGATCGTGGTTGCCGCCGATGCCGCCGGAGGCGACGATGACGGCCTGCGCGCGCAGCGTGAACTCGCCGATCACCTTGCGGGAACTGCTTTGGCCTCGTTCGACCGGATCAGTTTCGAGGATCGCGCCGGATATTCCATCGACGCTGCCGTTCTGCGTAGTGAACGCATCGACGCGGTGGCGGAATTTGAACGTCAGCAATCCTGATTTTTCGGCCTCGCGGGCCAGCCGTTCGAACGGTTCGACGATGCCGGGGCCGGTGCCCCAGGTCACATGGAACCTGGGTACCGAATTGCCGTGGCCCATGGCGTCGTAGCCGCCGCGTTCGGCCCAGCCGACCACCGGAAAAATACGGTGTCCGATCGCCCGCAGCCAGCTTCGTTTCTCCCCGGCTGCGAAGGCGAGATAGGCCTCTGCCCATCGCCGCGGCCAGAGGTCTTCCTCCCGGTCGAAGCCCGCCGTGCCCATCCAGTCCTGATGTGCCAGATCGTAACTGTCCTTGATGCCAAGCCGGCGTTGCTCGACCGAATCGATCAGAAACAGCCCGCCGAACGACCAGAATGCCTGGCCGCCAAGGCTTTGTTCACCTTCCTGATCGACCACGACGACGCGCTTGCCGGCCGCCGCGATCTCGGTCGCGGCGACAAGGCCGGCCAGCCCTGCTCCTACCACGATGACGTCAGCTTCGCCTGCCATCGCGCTTCCCCCAGCTTTTGTGGGATTCAGTGTGGCGACACTGACGTTCCTTTCAGGTTTGCCGCGACCTCTTCAAAGGAACGTCAGAGTCAAAGCCACACTGGAATCATATGGTTGCTAGTGTCCCCATGGTTCTGACATTCGTAAAAGAGGCCGCCGCGATAGGATACGAATGTTAGAACCGGGACACTAGTGAAGCCCGCGACTCCCTGGATGGTCAACAGTAAGACAAGTGGCCAAAATAGGCCGCTGGCCGATCGGCGCCATCAGAAGGCCTTGTTCCGGTTCGGGACTTAGATCTGGACTTGGCTTTGGCGCGTGACTTGGGACTGGCCGGTGCAGCGTACCGGCAACACTCGATGTGAATTTAATTTGAACTGTACAGGGTATCTGGACAAAATACCCAACTGGCAACACGCTCTCGTCACGCATCACACAACGCCGCCGACCCTTGGTCCGGCAGGTAGGACTGGGGCCGGACAATGAAGTTCATGATGGGGCTGCTCGCTGCGGTTGTCTTGCTGGCGAGCATGGGGGCAAGCCATGCGGTCGTGCGTATCGGCGAGGACCGTGGCGGCCGGATTGGCACTTACGTCGACAAGTACCAGGAAGTGCGTACCTCCGGCGAGATGGTGATCATCGATGGCCTCTGCGCCTCGGCCTGCACCATCGTGCTCGGCGCCATCCCCCACGACAAGATTTGCGTGACCTCGCACGCGGCGCTCGGCTTCCACGCGGCCTGGGATATGGACGACGACGGGCACGCCATCACCAATCCCGAAGCCACCCACATGCTGTACTCGATGTATCCCTCGGCGGTGAAAAAGTGGATCAACCAGCGCGGCGGATTGACCGCGCGGATGATCTATCTGCGTGGCAAGGAGCTGACGAGCATGTACCACTCGTGCTTCCTCGACGCCCGGGCATCGGCGACGGCGCCAGCCCCGACGCATTAACCACCCGTTCCGGATCAGCACGACGTGATGGCTGCCTCGGTCCCGGCGCTTGCCGGGGCCGGGGGCAGGCTTTATCTGAGCTTATGGGAGCCTGGACGGCCGCGTCCGGCCTTCTTCGGCCCTTTTGAGCAGATAGACAGATCACGAATGGCGCATCTCCTTTCCACGCCGCAGACTGTCGGCCCAGCGAGCCGCCTTGCCCGCGTCGTGGTGGTCGGCGGAGTGGTGCTCGGCGTCGCGCTTTTGCTCGCGGCTGCCGTCCTGTGGCTGCATTACGGAAGTACGGTCTTCTTCGAGATGATCGCTTCCGGCTTCGCTGCTTGTTTCTGAGGATTTTGGTGATGGAACGGACCACCCGCCCGCTGGTCGTCATTGGAGCGTTCTCGGCCAGCCTGATCGTCGGCCTGGTCCTGATGTTGTGGGTGATGGGTGGGCTGCGCCATGTGACGGCCCCCGCCGCGATTGGTGGCCCGTTCCAGCTGACCGACCAGACCGGTCAAACCGTGACCGATAAATCCATGCAGGGCCACCCCTCGCTGATCTTCTTCGGTTTCACCCATTGTCCTGACGTCTGTCCAACGACGCTGTTTGAGATCTCCGAAGTGCTGAAGGCGATGGGCAAGGACGCCGATCGCGTCAATGCCTATTACATCTCGGTCGACCCCGAACGGGACACCCAGGCTGCGATGAAGGAGTATTTGTCGAGTTTCGATCCGCGCCTGAAAGGTCTCACCGGCAACACGGAAGAGATCGCGAAGGTGCTTTCGGAATATCGGGTCTACGCCAAGAAAGTTCCGTTGAAAGACGGCGACTACACCATGGACCATACCGCGCTGATCTATTTGATGGACCGCGACGGCAAATTCGTTTCCCCATTCAACATCAACCGCAAGCCCGAGGACGCCGCTTCCGACCTCAAGCAATATCTCTGATCTTCCGGGCAGCCGAAACGCCGTTGGCCTCCGTCAACCTGCTTGGCCGGCCTTGGGGAGCGAATGCTGGAACAAGACCACCGGATGGGTCTATAAGGCCTCCGATTTCCATGAAATCGGCGAGCGATGCAGGTTAACCACACGAGTTTGAGCGGACCAGGGCCATTTGGCTTGCCGCGGGCGATCCCGAAGGTTGTTCGGCTGGCTTTCGCGGCTGCGCTGATGCTCGCGGGTGGCTTTGCCCAGGCCCAGAGCCCGAAACCGCCTGCGCCCGCGCCTGGCCAAACCGCACCGGCTCAAGCGGCGCCAACTCAGGCTGCGCCGGTTCAAACCGCGCCCAATCCGAATATCGCCCGCCCGGTTGTCGAAGCTGCGCCCCAGGCGGTGCCGGGCTTCTGGGACCCGCGGCGGCGGCCGGACCGGCCGGATCTGTCGCGTATCACCGTGATCCGGTTTCTGACCGAGACCGATTATCCGCCCTTCAACTTCACCGGCCCCGATGGCAACCCCGCGGGCTTCAATGTCGATCTGGCGCGGATGATCTGCGACGAAATCAAAGTGACCTGCACGGTCCAGATGCGGCGCTTCGAGACGCTGCTCGACGCGATTTCCAGCAACCGGGGCGATGCTATCATCGCCTCGCTTGCGGTGACGCCGCAGTTGCGCGCGCGGCTGGATTTCAGTGATCCGTATTATCGCGTGCCGGCACGCTTCGTGTCGCGGCGCGATTCGGTGATGCGGGAAGTCAGGCCTGAATCTCTCGAAGGCCGGAAAGTCGGCGTCATCGCCGGCACCTCGCATGAGGCCTATCTGAAGGTGATGTTCACGGACGTGGAATTGCACGCCTATCCGAACGACGAGGCGTTGCGGGCGGCTTTGCGGCGCGGCGAGGTCGATTTCATTTTCGGCGACGCGATCTCGCTTGCGTTCTGGATCAATGGCACGGACTCCGGCGACTGCTGCGCCTTCGCAGGCGGGCCGTTCGTTGAAAGCCGCTATTTCGGTGAAGGCATCGGCATTGCGGTTCGCAAGGGCAACGACCTGTTGCGGCAGGCGCTGAACTGGGCGCTGTTCCGGCTCTGGGAAAAAGGCCGCTACACTGACCTGTGGCTGCACTATTTCTCGGTCAGCCCGTTTTAGGGAGCATGCCGGTTTTTCTGTCATTGCGAGGAGCGCAAGCTCCGAAGCAATCCAGCATTTTCAGACATTCGTCTGGATTGCTTCGCTTCGCTCGCAATGACGGGTGTGTTAGTTTCGTCGCCTTCAAGGAAGTTTGGGAATGTCCGTGATTGAACTTTCAGCCAGCCCGAGCGACCTGCGCGCGCTCGCCGAACAATCCAACGCCTGGCCGTTCGAACAGGCGAAGGCGATTGTGGCGCGGCTGAAAAAGAAGCCGAAAGACGAGGTGCTGTTCGAGACCGGCTACGGTCCGTCCG
>Ga0210397_10003095_pt1 | contig 10297 bp, 6 predicted proteins | sample IncBWH2OmetaG_FD_160126 | JGI IMG/M metagenome (GOLD analysis project Ga0210397, IMG submission 160126) | Forest soil microbial communities from Barre Woods Harvard Forest LTER site, Petersham, Massachusetts, United States - Inc-BW-H-2-O ...
AATTAGGTTTCAGCAGATCTCGATCGCCGATTGCATAGCGGCCGAGCGGATTGTCGATGAAGTAACCGTCCTTGTTGTAAGCGGTAATAGACCAGAAGGCCTCCACTGGCGGAGTCTGACCGGTGCGGAAGTGCATTCGATACCGTGAAGATCCGTCTAGCGGGTGACTGTCTCCGTCAGTGAACGTACTCATGTAGATAGCGTCCTCGGGCGGATTCGCGCCGAGAGCCAGGCGCGCCGTAATCGCGCGGCTGATGTAGTCAGTGCCGTAACGTCCCACGTGGCGGATAAAGGTATTCCAGCCCGGCTTGACCTGATGAGACTTGTCAGCAAAGCTCTTCACGCGTACGGACGCCGCGATCACGCCCTCATTTACCGCCTGCAACTGCTCCGGCGTAAGCGTTGAAGGATCGAAGTCCTCGCCCGGAACGATGCCGATGAGAGCAAGGTCGCCGACCATGGGAGCGTCCGCGGAGTGAGGCCTGTTGGCCTTCATGGCTTGGGCGAATGCCATCAGGAACTCGATCGGCGTCATCGCTTTTACCCTTTCCGGAGGTGTGACATCCCCCGATCTCCCGAACGCCAGGGCGGAGGCGAGTTTCTGCTCTCCGTTGGGATAGGCGCCGAGCGGCATTATTCGCATTCCGCGCTGAAACGCATGAACGTTGTCATAGTCGGAGACGCCATTCGTCTGAGTGCGCCCGAGCAGCCAGACAATGTTCGTCGGTGCATCGTAGCGTGTGACATTTTCAGGAAGCTTGCCGGTCCAACCCGGCCCGGTAAATGCGAACCACCTCTCGCTCGTTCCGGTCGTTCGTTTGCCTGGATTGGCGAATGTCTCGCTCCATGCGTCCATGAACTGCAGAAGGTAGAATCGTCCGCTGGAGTCTGGTACATGGATAAGGATCGGTTCTTTCGATAGGTCGATCCAAGCCATGGTGTAGAGCGTGTCGGCGTTGGGTCTTACAACCTCGCGGGTATCGGGACGCGGAAACTGCGGTACGTGCGTGAAGATGTTGGTGGGCTGTCCAGCGCGTGTGGTTTCGATCAGCACGAGAGGGTAGGCGAAAACGTAAGCGCGCTCTGCGATTTCCCGCAGGTCTGGTGAGTTTTTCTGTGCGTCTGAGGTATCAGAATTCGGGGACATAGTATGGTTTAACCTTTCAAAGGTAATTTATGAAAGAGCTTTACCTATTGGGTGGTACGCTTCGGAAGTTACTGCCTCACCTGTGCAGTCTCGCTTTATTTCTATGTCTTCATAGGAGGGATCCACTGCTGGGCAACCATGAGGCCTTCAATCTCCCTGGCTAGCGTCTTCGCCATGCGAGTGGTATCTCCTTCAACGCTCGCTTTACTGTCCGTGGCTGTGCTGGTTCCGACTCTCGCCGCTGCCGAACCGATGCCCACCGTCGCGGCGGAGCCGGGCTTCTTACCGCTTACTGATTCGAGATCGAACTAAGCCCCAACACCGGACTGGTCGGAGCGGTAAGCGAGACAATTAAATGGGCTTTTACGTCGCCAGCTCCGCGCCCAAAACCGACGAAGCCGCACTCGAATCTGCTGATGCGACTGGGATTTTCGTCTTCTTCAACTCGCTGATCGGCCTCTTGGAGAATGCGGCGTGCACCTTTCGAGCAACCGCGGCGGGGCCGGATGCCTGACCGGCATCCCCTTTGATATGAGCGATCGGGTCGTGGTTCAGAATATGCCCCTCCATCTATCGAGCGATTGTCACTACGTCAATGGGAAGATCGAAGTCGAAGACCGTTATCTGGGTTGGCTTCGGCAGCTAATCCTTTCCGCTATAACTATGAACCATCGTCACCTTGGTGATGCCCACGAGTCCCTTTTCAACGGTATTTTGGGCGGAAGACGAAAGAGTGGCAGCAAATAGAGCAACTATCGAAGCAGCGCGTACAAGTGTATCTGTGTAATGGATCATGATGTTCCTTTGCATTGATGTCAAGACTTCGTTCATTGGTACTTACCCCGGGATGGCCAATTTGATAACGAGCGGCAATTAGCTCTGAGACGAATCGCCGCCCGCTATCGGGTTCCATTGGCAGCAGCTTATTACTGCAAAGTGACGTTGATCGGGATACTCCGAGAGATCGTACCCGATGTTGCCGTCACCAAAACAGTACTGGAAGTGGGTTGCGCAACTGGCGCGGAAGAACCACTCGAGCATCCTGTCAAGATGCCCAGCGACGCCACCGAAACGATCACGATCGCACAGAGTAGCTGAATTGATCTATATCTACGCCGCAACAACAGCAATGGCAATGGCAGCAGCATCGCAGCCAAGACACCAGTAGTTGAGCTTAGTTTTGCCGTTTGCTTCACGCTGGTAATCGTCAGCGAAGTTGTCGCCGAAGTTCCATCCGTAAGCGTGACCTGCGCCGGCGCGAAGTTGCAGGTAGCGCCAACAGGCAGACCGGAGCAGGCAAAAGTCACAAGGCCAGCCAGGCCCCACTTCGAAGTGACCTGCAGACTTAGAGACGACGAGGTCGATCCGCTCGTAACAGAAAGGCTTCCCGTCGAAGGCGAGAGTGAGAGGTCGACATCGTTGGCATATACAACCAATGGAGCGGTCACAGGGGTGGATGCTGTGTACTGGGTCGAAGCAACGAAAGATGCGCTGATCGTGTGCGCGCCCAGGGCCAGCGTGTTGATGGTGAGGGTTGCGGTGCCGGTTTTATCCAGGCTGGCCTGCCCAAGGTTGGCATTGCTTTCGTCGAACGAGATCACGCCCGACGTCACAGGGCTACCTGCAACAGCTGCCGTTGCCTTCAGGACAATATTGTCACCCAGTACGCCCGCCGCCGGAACGTTTAGAGCAACGTGAACTGCATTCGGACCGGTAGCTGCAACACCACTGGTAGTTTGAGAGGAGCCGTATGCTCCTGCCACATAATAGGAGCAGGTTTGGTCTGCCGAGAAATGATCGAAGCCGACCGAATTCGAGTCCCACCACACACTCGCCATCGGACCGTTCTGGTCCAGAAAAGCATCCATGGGAATGTTCAATTGACTTGCACTGAATAGCGTCGTGGCTGTCTGTGTATCAAGCAACTGAATCTGTTGCGTACTTTTGCCGGCATTGGCTGGGGTTGCGGATGAGGCAATCACGAACCAATCTATCGGAGTCGTGACCGGCACCTTCTCAAAATTTTGATTGTAAAACCCGAACTTAGGTTGAGTTTCGCCGGAGAAACTAAAGTAGCTCTTGCTCACCAGGTTGATCGTCGATGGTGCGGGTTCTTTAAAATACCAAGTATTGCAGTAGGCAGCAACGTCGTCCGTTCGCGCCCCCATGTCAGGATAGTTTGTCTTGCCGAACTGCCCGAACCAGTAGCTGTAATGCTGCACCGAGTAGTCAATCGGCAACAGTGCAGTGTAAAAGGTGCGTTGCGATGCTTGCCCGATTTGCAGTATGCCAATCAGCGAAGCAGCCTGTGTTGCAGGCTGGAAAGCAGGATTATTCGAGTCGGTAATCTTCGGGCCGATCGTAGACAGTTTGTACCAGTCGCCCAGGATAGTGTCGAGACCGGTGTCGAATCCTGCCGTAATGGATTGTTGCAACGAGTTATTGGAAAGATTTCCGATGGTGGTCAGAAACGTGTAGTTCTTACTGGGCAGTGGCGTAGAACCACTACTACCTGATCCCAAGCCGCCAGAACCAGTAGCAGCACTTGCCATTCCGAAGGCGCCCGATATCACACCTGCAAATGATCCATATTTTGAGATCGCGGCCTTAATAGCGTCGGTGCCTTCAATTCCGCCAACACCGAGACCTATGCTGGCTCCCACACTCACGAGATTACCTACAAAGTTCAGGATGTTCGAGACACTCGCTTTGACCGGCGTTGCTGGTGGAGGCTGCAGCGTACTTGCCTCAACCGACGCTGCAGCATTAATAAGTGCCAATGCCGCACTGCCTCCGCCGGAGGCCACAATGTCCTTCATGTTCGTAGAGCCATTAACCATGTACTGCAGGACATTCGTCAGATAGACAATTTCATTGTGCATCTGTGCGCGCACCGCGTTGAAGTCGTTCTGCGTGAAGCATGCCAGTGTCCCGCGTCCTGGAACCGGATCTGTCCACTGGTAGCAAGATGTTCCGGGATAGGCGAGGTTTGTAGGATCGTAAGTGTGATAGTCGAGGAAGGTGTTGCTCCCGCCCGTGAAGTAGTAGTGAATGTCATCGATGTAGCTACCCTGCGCACCGATGATGTAGTACTGATTGATCAGCTGATAGCTGATGTAGTAGTATGCGGCATTTTGTCCGGTGGTAGTATCTGCCGTATACGTTGTTCCAGCACTGGTGGTGACGGCTAGTTTTTGTGTATTGCTTAGCTCAGGCCACTCTACAGGCGGCGTAGAAGTCACCTCCTGAATCGTGAAATCGGTCGTTGGTTGTGCAGCACTGGCGGGCTGATCGAGCGATGCCTGAGTAGGCCAATAGATGCCGTTCAGGTTAGGCTCCAGCAGACCATGTATATACCCGCTCTGTCCCTGCTGCGATTGCAGGTTCGTTGAGATAACAACATTGCCGCCTAGCGAATTTCCACATCCACTGCAACCAACATAGGAATATGTGCTGCCTGGTGTGCTGAGACTTGTCAGAGTTTCGGGCGTTCCGCCCATCAAAGAAAATGCAGTGGCGAGTCCAACGGGTATTAACTTCACGCCATTCGTATCCGGGTAACCGGGTTGATTGCCGATGCTGACAAGGAAGACCAACTCGGTAGGGTCATTTGAAGCATTCGAAAGATCGGCCATTAGATTGTTGTAGGCATTCGTCGCATTTGTAGGATTGGAATCGCCCGTGTCGTAGAACACCCCACAACCATAAAAAACGGCAACAGTACCGTTCGCGCCGGTTTGTGTACAGGCATCCTGATTCATTACCGGAGGCGGCGTTCCAGCCACATTAAAAGGCACAGAATACAACGTGCTGCGCTGAAGTATCAACATCCACATGCCGTTGTGCCCTGTTCCTCCTGGCGGAGTGTAGAGCTTGGAGGTCAGATTCTTTGTGTAGTACGGATCTCCCGGAACGCTGCCGACAGTAATGGTTGAAACACCGGAGTTATTGGGATCATTAGGCACCACTGTGTATTCAATCGCCGTAGACGGCTGGAAGTTATAGTTTCCATTCGAGTCTTCGACGAGCATGCCGGTCGCATGCGGATTCACCAGAACCCAGTTATAGTTTTGACCGTAGTAGTTTTCAAAGGCCGAACCACTGGCGGCTCCTCCCACTCCAATTGCCATGTAACCAAGCGGAACGTTCACCGATGTGACGGTGGTAGATGGCAATGAGCTGCAATCGCTGGCGCTAAGGCAGTTGTAAGCACTGCCGCCAATTGCTGCTGTATTGAGTTGGCCATGGCCGCTGCCGGCATCGGAGTTGACGCCATAGTTGGAGCCTACGATAACGAGGTCGCTCGCATTGAGCGTGCCGAGATACGTATTGAGACTGGCGCCGTCACTGACACAATTCGGGGATGACTCAGGAGCCGATGTTTTCTCCTGAAGTGTCTGGCGGTCCAGAACGATCACCGTATAAAGACCTGTGCATGTGTACGACGTCGGATTCGCAGGGTACGTATTCTGCGATCCCACCTGGATCCACGGCGAGCCATTGTAGCCACCTGCTACAAGCGTAGTGAACGCAACAGCCGGAGGCAGAAAGCTGTTGAGCGTGGGCAGCGCGTCAATTGCATTAGTGTGCACGGCCCGTGGACCCGCAACGGCCGTGCGGGCATCCGCAGTCACAGCCGTCCCAACGAAACGGGTGCGTGCGCTGACAAGTGTGCCGTCATTGCGTTTCGCGATTACCGAGAGAATGTTCTTGCTGTCGTGAAGACCGTCTGGGGAGGCAAATGTAGCCTGTTGGCAAACTCCTTGCGGGCAGTTGACGGTCATGAACCTAGGGCTTAAATCATTGCCATTCAGTTTGATTGACAATGAGTCGAGCTGCACATCGGCGGGGATTGTGAGTTGCACTGTCACTGCGCCCGATGATGGTGTGGTGGCAATAACGATCTGCGACGGCCTCGACGCGATCTGAGTCTGAGCCTGCGCTTCAACGCCGGCTAAGGCTTTCACTAGGAGGCTCGTCAACCATATTGCGAACATAAATCTCAATATCAAATATTGCTTCATTTGCTTTCTCCTTTTCGATATCTCCGAGAAACCTTGGGATCTTGTCGGTGTCTACATCAATAATAGAGATGCATCTAGGCGATGTCTAGATTTATTTAAATTGTATTTATTTGATATAGTTCCCGCTGATCTGTGCGGATCTGATAGTTAGGGGACCAGGGGGCGAGAAATCGTACCGCGGATCAGAGTCAAATGTTACTAGGCTTTTCAATCATCATTTTTTAATCTTGACACTGACCAGATTCGCAAACTAAAATGACGTCATGGCAACGAGTCGAACATCAAAGAAACCAGCCACTTATCATCATGGAGACCTGCGTAAGGCGCTATTGCGGTCCGCTGAGTCCATTCTGAAGCGCGAAGGATTAGGTGCATTATCTTTGCGGGCAACGGCGAGGGCTGCAGGAGTTTCCCACGGTGCGCCTGCGCATCATTTTCCAGACCTGCATTCGTTGTTGAGCGCACTGGCAGCGGAAGGATTGGACCGCCTTTCCGACAATCTCATTGAGGCAGCGAATAAAGGTGGGGATACGCCGCTTGAGCTGGCTAAAACATATATTGGGTTTGCCAAGGCCAACCCGGCTCTATTTCAACTGATGTCAGATCCAAGTCGTCTCGATTCCAAAAATCAGGCACTCCAGGCGGCCAGAAAGCGGGGGATATTCATTTTGGCCGGAACTCGTGGCGCGAATATGGAAAATCTAACCTTGATCCAGGTCGGGGCGATGACTGCCAATTGGGCCTTGATTCACGGGTTGTCACTTCTTTTGTCGACTGGTCGGCTAGGTGCACTTGTTCGCATAGCTCCGGAAGGAACAACGGAGATGGATCTCATCGAGGCTGCGATTAACTCGATGAGACGACCAATCTGACTATCCTTTCCTACTGGGAGAGCGGGCGGATGACAGGCCATTTAGGCTCGCGAGAAGGCAGAATAAAACACCAATCAGACGGTAGGGAACCTAAGTTCAATCCAGCATCGCCGCCCGAAAAGCAGGCCATGGGAATGACAGCGGGTGGAAAGCATGGAAAGCCATGAAGCCGGTTCCCACACTCTTTGGAAATCCCTTCGGGATTACCATATCCCCACGGCCCCGAAGACCGGACATATGTCTTCTCATGACCTTCAACTCGAACCATCGCTAGCGCAAGGGGCTTGTAAGGATGTATCAGGTCCACAGCGTAGCGCATGTTCCGGTACACTCACTCCTGACCGTACTTAGCACTTGCGTTGCAAAACAGACCAGAGACATGGTTTAACCGCGAAGCACAAAGCAAAAATTTCCTCAGCTTTGGGCAAGTGATGAGGCCCGCTCTGACTAGCTGTTTGCTTCCAGAGTGGTCGAATTGCGCTATGGCCTTCTGCGGAAGGTTGTCAGACCTAGCCGATTTCACGGCGTTTACTGGCATCGCTGCGTGCAGTGATTTCTGCCAGGAACCAGATGCGTCTCTCGGTTTCATCGACCCAGTTTTCAAGGATGCTGGCTGTGGCGATATCGCCGAACTGCTCGCAAATCACATGCGCCGTCCGGAGATTGTCGGCCAACGCTTTGTTGTCTGCGAGAAGTTCTTCGAACATCACTTGCGGCGGAATTCGCTCCTGGTCGTTATCTTTGACTCTCTTGTGACGCGCAATATCTCCAATGGAGTGCAGCGCACTTCCACGCAGCTTGCGGGCGCGCTCTGCAATCGTGTCGGTCATTGCGAACACCTGAGTGGCCTGTTCGTCTAGCAGCAGATGGTAGTCACGGAAATCAGGACCGTTCATGTGCCAGTGAAAATTCTTAGTCTTGATATAGAGCGCGAAGACGTCCGCGAGGAGGCGCTTAAGCTCAGAACAAATCGCAGCAAATGTTTCGGTGCTGATTTCGAGACGTGGTTCCGTATCGTTGCGTTTGCGAGCGTCAGGCCGCGGATTGCTCATAATTTTTCTCTCCTGCCGCAGCGTGTGCGGTAAATGTATACCACTTGGTTAGCGAATCAGCGGGACTGGTATGGAATGGCGTCGTCTCAATCAACCTGATTTTCTTATGACTATTGCAATCCGCCGTCGTGTTGGCGCGTTGTCTGTTCCGATCCGGCCTGAAAATGGTGCCGTCCCGCAGCCAGGCCGCAGAACGGCACTCACTGTCTACGGTTTCAAAGCTTCTCGAATTCCGTCGCAGGCCTGCCGTAACGCGGTCTCAACTGGAGGGGTGTTGCGAATCGCATTGAGCAGAACGAAGTCGTGGATCATCCCGTCGTAGCGAGTTGCGGCGACGGGGACTCCAGCATCCATCAGTTTGCGCGCATAGGCCTCACCTTCATCACGAAGCGGATCGTTTTCGGCCGTGATGACAAGCGCGGGCGGCAGACCTTTGAGTTCTTCTCGAGTGGCGCGGAGTGGAGAAACATATGGATTATTACGCAGTTTCTCATCAGGGGCGTAGAGGTCCCAGCCATATTTCATGAATGACCGCGCCAGAAAACGTCCAGTGCCGAATTCGTGGTAGGAATCGGTATCGACACTGGCATCCGTTGCCGGAATCAAAAGCAACTGATAGGCGATCTTTGGCCCCCTTCTGTCCTTGGCCATGAGCGCCAGTGCAGCAGACATGTTTCCGCCGACGGAATTGCCGGCGATAGCGATGCGAGTGCCGTCGGCGCCAAACTCGTTCGCATGTGCCGCCACCCACTTCAACGCCGCGTAACTCTCGTCAAGCTGGGTTGGAAACTTCGCCGCGGGAAGGGGTGTGTATTCGACGAAGACGCCGATTTGTCCCGAGCCCACCACGAGGTCGCGCAACAGACGTTGATGGTTCTGGAAGTTACCGACGATCCAGACACCTCCATGGATGAAGAAAACCACCCCCGGGTTAGCGGCCGTATGCTCTGGTGTCATGATATAGATCTTTACCGTGCGACCATCCTCGGTAATCGTCTTTTCCACGGTAGTGACCCCAGACAAATCAACCGGGGTCTTGTTTTGAAGCCCAGTAAGGATATCTTGCGGTTTTGGTTGCGGCAGCTCCCAGAACGGGCTGCTGTCTTTGTTGAGCTCAGCCAGAAGCTCGCGCACTTGGGGATAAATGCGGGGGTCGCTAGCTGCATTCGGAGTTTGTGCTGTGGTGAGTTGAGTCATGACTGAGATTCCTCCTAGTGTGAAGATGACTATGCCTTTGGACCAATTCATTGGCGTTGTCCTTTCCGACGGGCAATCTGTGATGCCGAGTTACTTTTCATCTGTGTCCTCGCGCTGACAAAGAAAAGACACGAAATACTCGGAAATGGTTGAACTCCGGGCAGGCCTCGAGCGCAAACGAAGTGGACTCGCTCGAACCTGCGCGGAAGACGATTCGATTAGCTATAAAAGTAGCGAAGCAGCAAGATGCGAAAAAGACCTGTTTGGGTGGACTTTAAACCACCCGTTTGGATCCCGCGTCCGGCGCCGATCGCGTGGTAAGCTAGCCGCAACGTAATGCCAAGTTGGGGTTATCTATGCCGCGACAAGCTCTTCCCATGCGGCTGGAACTAGCGAGTGTGTTGAGCGTAGCGTGGACGTGTCTTCTCGCGTTTGCCATGCTTTGCCCGCATGCGCTTGCACTGAACCCCGAGTGGAACATCTACCAGTTCGGCCATCGTGCCTGGAAGATTGATGACGGGTATCTGGGTAGCCGTATCAACGCTCTCGCACAGGATAAGGATGGCTATCTATGGATCGGTACTGCCAACGGGCTATTCCGCTTTGATGGCGTCCGGTTCACGCAATGGAATCTGCCGGAAGATTCTCCATCACTTGGTCTTGTGCTTTCGCTGCTCGTCGATCGCGATGGAAGCCTATGGATCGGCAGCGACCATGGATTGAGTCACTGGGACCATTCGCGGCTGACCCGCTACAAAGATCGCCCAGGAATGTTTGTGTACTCGATCGTGCAAGAAGAGAGTGGCGCAGTCTGGTTTGCTCCGGGTTCGTTCGCAGACAATGAAATCGATACTTTCTGCAGGGTTGCCAATGAGGGGCTGACCTGTTTTGGAGAGAAAGATGGCTTACCTCCTTCGACCCCGAGCTTTAACTTTCTCCGCGATGCGTCCGGGGCTCTCTGGATGGCGAGGAGTGATTCGATTCTCACGTGGCGAGAAGGCGATG
>Ga0210397_10003096_pt1 | contig 10296 bp, 4 predicted proteins | sample IncBWH2OmetaG_FD_160126 | JGI IMG/M metagenome (GOLD analysis project Ga0210397, IMG submission 160126) | Forest soil microbial communities from Barre Woods Harvard Forest LTER site, Petersham, Massachusetts, United States - Inc-BW-H-2-O ...
GCTTTTCGAGCCTCAAGCTTGAGCCGGAATACACCATCGGGCGCTTTTTCCGTGTCTTCAGCGTGGACAATCACCACTGCCTCGCCTATACGGCTGTGCCGATCACTTTCAACACCAAGAACCAATGATGCCACTCTTTTGCCGCCCGGGACCTGGTTCCGATATACCGTGCCGGGAAGCCCTTCATGATAAATCCGCGGCATGATCTCGATAGTCGCATCCTCCGCTGAGGTTATCTCAATTTCCTGGCATAAGAGAGTGGGGATAGTTCTTACTGCAAACTGAGTTACTTTGACCGACAGACGCAAGCCGCTCCCTGCATCGAAGGTCATCTCTGTTATAAGCTCTGCGTGTTCTAGGTCGAGCGTCTGGCGATCGATCTTCAGCGCTGCCGGGTCAGCATTCAGCATTACGTTGCCCACGCGGATCTCGGCTCCGAGCGGATACGGCGCCGGGCCCAACATTTCGAAGCCACCAGTTGCGTGCGAGATCACGAAGCCGGCAGCAACGGTCTCCGATTGCGAAAGTGGATTGGGGTTGGGGCGAACTCCGAGCAGACCGTCTCCGAGATATGCCTTGGCGAAGTAATCATTCGAAAAGCTCGGAATATATCTAGGACCCTTCGGGAGATACGCTTGGCTTGGATTCGTGTCGCCGAAGCTTGTCGCCACTAGTGGCGCAGGAGCTGAGCTTGCGGCAAGTGCCCATGATGACAGAACAGTCATGCATGCAAGAACGCACTTCAGGCCTTTCGCTGTATTTGTCAATGCATCACCTCTATCGTTTGCTTTCCGTGGCCCTCCACCACTAGATGGAGAAAGCCGTCCTGAACGCGCCACGCGTCCGAAGCAGCCGTTGTTCCATTAAAAAGCAGCTTGTGCGGAGTCTGTTTTTCAGAAAGAACGAATTCAATTCTTAGATCGTCCGGTCCGTCATTGCTTAACTGAAGGCGGGTGTTGGTTTCGGACTCGTCCAACCGATAACCAATGATATTTTGGCCGATACGTAATTGTCTCAATTCGAACGTGCTCCATCCAGCGAGCAGGTGGGGCGCTATTGTCAGCGTGTGCTGGGCAGCGCTAGGATGAACGCCAGCAACCCAGGTAACAAGATAATCATTGATTGCACCGCTCCAGGAATAATCAGCCACACCGAACGGTAGACCGGTCTTTGAGTCGTATTGTTCATAAGCTCCTGGCCAGCCACTTGGCTTTGACATCATGTCTTCCATGTCCTCCATGAGTCGGTTGGAATCAACCGTCATACTCGCGCGTGCGAGACTTTCCATCACCAGCCAGTTACTGGGAATCCAAGATGGTCCGTTCCAACCCCAAGTGCGGGTGTCATAATCGGGATCGTCGGCACTGACGCTGGGAACAGGAGCAGGAGTTGCAAATTCTTTCGGATCGCGCAGATGTTCGGCAAGGCGTGCGACGCGTTCATCTGACACAATGCTCGCCATGAGAGGCGTAAAGCCTGCCGGAGATTTTTGTGGACGCCGTGTGTCATCCATACTCAGGTCGTAAAAGAAGCCGCTCTGCTGATCCCACATTTTTTCGTTGATACTGCGCGCTGTTAATTCGGCGCGATGCGAAAACTGCGCAACTGCATCGTTGCGCTTCAGTACTCGCGCAGAATTGGCAAGCATCTCGCGCAGCAAATAAACCATCGTACTGCCATCAACGGTTTTAACCGGCAACGGCAGAAGCCTCGCCGCATTGTCCCAACCGCTTTCTTCTGGGTTGTAATAGACAAGCAAACCGTCCCCTGTATTTCTTCTCCGCCAGAGCCAGTCATCGTACCGTGATAGATGCTCGTACATCTCGGCTAAGAAGTTCTTGTCTCCGGTGGCAAGATATGTCTGCCAGGCGGCGACACCGAGGATGGGAATCATAGTTTTTTCCTGAACTTTGATCGTGCCTCCCTGTTCCGCATCTCCCCACTGGTGTGGCAGTGGGGAGCGATATTCGAGTTCTCCCGTGTATGGGTCGCTCGACTCGGTGTATCGATAGAACGTCTTCGGATCAAGGTTGTAGGTCCCGTCTGCCGCCGTATTCACCTCAACCGCGTCTGCACCGGAGTTCACCGGAAGGAAACCGTTGGGATATTGAATCGAAAGAATTGCACGAAGGGTATTTTTGGCTACTTCGGGATCTTTAAGATGAAGCTGTCCAAGCGCATGAAAGGCAGAGTCCCAAATGTAACAACCCCAATAGCCATATTTAGTAGGAACGGTAAAATCTGCCTTTACTGCGACCCCGCTTCTGACCGAATTTGCGCGCAGCACATACCAGATATACGACCAAAGGCGATTGAGCTTTTCGTCAGGCGAATGAAACTGCGGAACTGCATTCTCAAAATACCCCCGCCACTCTGCGTCTTTGTCTTTAATCATCTGCGTGGCGTTTGCAACTGCCGAAGCGTTTTCTCTCTTGACCGCCACACTGTCTGTTCCCATCGATGTGGCTAACGTGAGGTCTTTCGTTTCGCCCGGTGCAAGCGCCAAATTGATTTGAAACGCATAATTGAAGCGGTCTCCCGAGTACTCATCAACATATCTGCGCAGATTCGCGTCATTGATAAACGCTCCCATTCCAAGGTCCCGGCCAATAAACTTCTCAACGTCCCCGCCGAAAGTTCCGATCGCCCAGCCAGCAATAGGCAGTGAACTTCCGATCCGCTGATCGATCTTGATTGCGCCCGGCAGGTAATGTCGCCCGTAATCTTTCTCCTCTTTGAGGTGTAGGGAGTTTCCAGCAGAGTCAAACGAAATGGACAAGCTGCGACTGGCAGGGTTTCCGGGCGAGTGAGGTTCCGGGTGGCCTAGAAAATAGAGCCTGAAGATATGACGCTGGTTCGAACTGTTGTGGAAACGCAATACGTCGGCTACGGAGTCACCGAGGACGGATTTGTCTTCTGTAATCGTCAGATCATTGAGCGTCGCGCTCTGATGAAGATGATCGGGTTTCCAAATGCGGGCGCCGCCTTGCAACCACACTGCCTGTCCCAATCGCTCGTCGAAAACGACAAGTCTCGCAACCTCCGGACGAACAGTTCCCCAACCTGCGTTGATGCGGTGCCACCACCACATCCACGGCAGTCCAAACTCCGATCCTGTGGTTGCAACATTACTGAACGCGTCCGTCAACTCCGTTTTGTCCGGCCTAACGAGCTCGTCTACGGCAGAAACCTGGCGGATTTGCTGCGCACCAGAACTCAAGATGTTACAAGCCGAGACTAGAATGGCTCCACCGAGCAACGCGAAACATCTTTTAATGTTCCGATTTCTACCAATGCAAAGAAGACGAACGGCCGATTTGACAAACAATGGGTCTCACCTCAAGCTTGCTCTGACGGCAGCAGTCCGACGCGTATAGTTTCAAGACGTTCCCATCGTCGACCTTGAACGATGTCGATCAATTGGGCTTCCTTAGAATAGGAAGGGACGTCGGCGAGTTTTGCAACATCCCTTTGAGAATTCTGCTTCACTTGCAACTGCACTAGAAGATCAATTTGCCTCCGAACTGCAATTGACGCATCGCACCCGCACTTGTAATCTTTCCGAAGTTAGGGTCGGACATCCTTGCGTCGGGCGAGCCCAAATTGACCCAATTAAAGGTGTTGAAAGAGTCGAAGTGGAATTCGAACCGCAACTTCTCGCCAAGTTGAAAACTCCTCAACAGAGACATGTCCACATTCTTTAGACCTGGCGCCTGCAGCGTGTCCACGCCGATATTTCCCATCTTGCCCAGACCTGGATTCACAAAGGCACTGGTATCAAACCACTCCGCCATCTCAGCCGGTCTGGACCGATCGGAGCTGAGTCTAGCATTCTTTATCTGCAATGGCCGCGATCCAAAGTAGCTGTTTAGCAAGTTGTCCGTACCGGTATGAATTGTGTACGGCGCACCACTTACGAATCTAAGGATTCCAGTAATCTCCCAGCCGCTCAATACAGCATTTTCTATACGGTTAGAATATTTGAAGTCCGGCTGGTAGATAATGCTAGAAATCAAGTTATGTGGGAAGTTGCTGTCGCTTCTTCCCCACCGGCCACGAGGCACAGCGAAATTTTCTACTGGAGTGTGATTCGCATCTTCGGCACGCGAGAAGGTGTACGAGGTCGTGAACTGAAGTCCTCGCGTCATCCTGCGATTAAATTGAACCTGTAGGGAGTGGTAGAGCGCGTTGTCGGGAGTTCCATTGACAAACACTCCACTCACTTTTCCTGTCAGGTATGGATAACGGTCCGCAAGACTCTGCGGCGATTCGGATGCGCCCGGTGCATACTGCGCACCGCCGAAATAGTCATAATTGAACCAGACCTTGCGGGTTAGAGCACCGACGTAATCCACCTCGAAAGACATACTTGAGGTCAGTTGCTGCTGCACGCCCAGACTGAAGTTATACGTATATGGCTTTTTGGTCCGTGGATCAATGCCGCCGCCAGCAAAAGGAAGCGGAGCAGAATAATTAGCCGGAGGGCCGTTCCAATTCTTTGCGGCAACGATCGGATCACATGTATTTACGTAGGGGTTGCTGATCGGAACCAGAGATTGATTGCCGGTAAAGCAACTGGGAGAGGGTGTGGCAAAGGGACTTCCATTTTGCCATCCAATTGTCTCAACCTCACCGCCAAAGATCCCAAACCCGCCACGCAGCGCAGTCCTACCGTTGCCAAAGACGTCGTAGGCAAATCCCAGACGCGGATCATATTCCTGCGGAGCATTATATCCAGAACGTGTCCATCCTGGATCTGTTTGGCCGGTGACTGTGTTTTTGAAGAGCCACCCTGGCAAATAGTCAGGGAAAACTTGCGACTGAAGACCGGGCTTGAAGGTCGTTCGGTAATCATTGGGGTTGACCACGCCGGTTAGATTTTCCCATCGAAAGCCCGCCGTTAGGGTGAGGTTGTGGGTGGCTTTCCATGTGTCTTCAACGTATGCGGAGGTCATGTAGTGAACGGTGACATCCGCATTCAGGTTGGGAACGCCATATTGAAATGAGCCAGTCGCGCCCGTTATGAAGTCGGCCAGTGCGTTCCCGGTATATTGGCCATAGAAATAGGCCCAGGGTCCGGGACTGGTGAACTGGTTATCGTGATAGTAGATCACCTGGCCGCCAAAGCTGATTGCATGCCTGCCGTGAATCCATTGGAACGTGTCTTCATACTCCTGATTATGGGTGAATACGTTTCCAACATTGGTAGCATCGAACTGGAAGTATCCAGTGACGGTTATGTCGGGGGGCTGCTGGTAAGCGCTGGTGAAGTTCGAGCCGAGCGATTGCAAGGTAAAGTCAGAATTGAGCCAGCCCCGAGTAGCGCCCACATTCACATAAACGAATCTCGCGGTATTCAGTTTTTCCGGCGAGAGTGTCCATGTGTGGGCGACGTTAATCTGATATTGTTGTCCGGAAGTGATATAGGTTGTGGCACTTGGAACGAGAAATATGGTGCTTCCCTGGTTACTCAGGATGTGATTGTTCAACCGATAAAAACTGCCGGTGATGCGTTGTTTCGAGGTGAGGTCGTAATCGCCGCGAGCCACATACTGGTCATAGTTAGAGTTGTTAGGCGAGTTGCCCTGCCATCCGCTCGCACCAAGGTTGGGCTCAGGAATGTACTTCAAGAAATTTTTAATAACCGGATCCACCGGAACCTGATCGCCGGGATACTCAGTCCCAGTTGCTGGATTGATGGGTTTAACAGTAGAAGATGAAAAGTCGCCAGACCTTTCTTTTGTGGTGGGCACGAGTGAACTGAATGAAAACGCTGATCCAGCTTGACGGAACCCTTCATAGCTTCCGAAGAAAAAAGCCTTGTCGCGGATCAGGCGCCCCCCGAACGTTGCCCCAAACTGGTTTTGAACAAGTTTTGGATTTACCGTCGACTGCTGATACGATCGCGCATTCAGGCCCGCGTTACGATTGAACTCCCAAGCCCTGCCATGGAACTGGTTGGTGCCGGATCGAATGACCGCGTTGACAGTTGCAGTGCCTTGGCGCCCATACTCCGAGGACCGCTGGCTGCCGCTGTAGTGAAATTCTTCAAGTGCATCAGGATTGGGCAGTTGCAGTCCGGAATTAACATAGGTCCAGCTGAATAGTCCACCGTCGAGGAGCCACTCAGTACCGCGATTTTGGAAGTAGGAACCATTACTGGTGATGAATGTGGTCGGGAAACCCCACCAATTCACGTTTGAATAGTTATTCGTACCAGGGGCAAGTGTGACCAACGCGCCTGGGTCACGGCCGTTGAGCGGTAGATCTGAGATCTGCTTCGAATTAATTGTTGCGCCCACTGTCGAGGAACTGGTATCGACCTGTGGAGTGGCAGAGGTGACGGTAATCTGCTCACCGGTCGATCCAATCTGTAGCTGAACATCCACGCGATTATTGGTTGTGGCGTCTACGCGAATTCCGGTACGCTCGAACGCCTTAAACCCAGCGTGGATGACGGAGACTTTGTAGTCGCCAACCGGAAGGTTGAGAAGCTTGTAATAGCCGCTGGCATCTGATGTGGCCGAGAAGCTGTAACCAGTCGAGACATTGATTGCAGACAGACTGACCGATGGAATTACAGCTCCGGAAGAGTCGGTAATATATCCCTGTACGGTTCCCGCCGCATTTTGCGCTTCAATTCGTCCTATTCCACCAAAAGAGATCAAGAAACAGACGACGAACACAATCGCTCGCCAGAAAGCACTTTGCGTCATTGTTATCCTCCAATACCCAAGCAGGAGTTGCGCCGCCCAAGAAAAAGCTCGGCTGGTCACGCGCAGCCACCATGAGTGGATCAATTTCTAAACCCGATTTTTATAGATTATAGATTTAAGAACTGTCAAGTGTTTTATAGAATATCTATCATCTTTAAATTTGACCGTCAGGTTCAGAACTATAAGAGAGGCTTTTAACCGAAATTAAGATGACGATTTAGTCGGGCGGGTTTTTGGAAATTGGAATGAAAGAATTCCTTGCCCTTCGCGAATAGACAGGATTTGATCCACGGATAGGCCTCTGAAAGTCTCTTTGGTTGATGATGGCCAACGCACCTCGAGTTCGTCTACCCGAAGTCGGCTGCCGAGTCCGAAGTAGATGCGGAGATCGCGAGACGAACAATAGCTACCACCTCCGCGCACTTGGTCATATGCGACGAAGTCTCCGGCCCTGATCCTGACCTGAGCACCGATCGCGTCCCGATTGGACTGCGTACCGATTAGTTTGATTCCCAACCAATGATTGGACGACCCGGAGTTTTGAAATAGCTGCGCGAGTTGCCCATTGTTACTCTGCAAAAAATCCTGTGAGCCATTGTTGTCAAAGTCGCCGACGGCCAGACCGCGGCCGACTCTTGGCGAAAGGAAAATTTCATCCTGCGTTAGCGAAGAATCGACGAACTTGCCTGCACCAATGTTCCGGTAGAGCCTTTTTGACTCGGCAAAGGTTGATGCAGGATGGTAAAGGCCAATGTTGTCAAGCATGGATCCATTGATGATGAGAAGGTCCCGGTTGCCATCATTATCCCAATCGATAAATGCCGCCGCGTACGCAGTGTTTTGAATATTGGTATATCCGAGGCCAGAGCTTAGCGTAACGTCGCTAAAAGTCCCATCGCCACGGTTTTCATACAACCGGTTTAATTGGTTGTCCATGTGGCAGACATAAAAATCCATCCGGCCGTGGCCCATCACATCTGCTGCATCGATACCCATGCCGGATTCCGTCTCGCCATTACCACCGAAGCCGGCACCCGACTCGTACGTCACGTCACGAAAGGTTCCGTTGCGATTGTTGAAGTAGAGAAAAGACCGCATGCCATCATTCGCGATGAGGATATCGTCCCATCCGTCTCCATCGAAATCCGCCACGACGACACCAAGGCTTTTACCTTCAGGGTTAACCAGACCAGCCTTTTCTGTAACGTCTGAGAATGTGCCATTGCGATTGTTCTTATATAAACGCATGGAAGAACCTTGGAAATGAAAGGGATCGCAATAGACTCGATATCCAGGCTGCTTGGTTCCGCAGTTTGGATCGTGTTTCCAGTCATATGAGATGTAGTTGGTGACCAGTAGGTCGAGAAATCCATCGTGATCGTAGTCAAACCAAGCCGCGGCTGTAGCCCATTTGCCAGGATTTGTAACGCCGGCAGATTCAGATACATCGGAGAAAGTGCCGTCTTTATTGTTATGAAAGAGTTTCGATTGTCCGTAACCGGTAATGTAGATGTCCGGAAAGCCGTCATTGTCATAATCGCCAATTGCCACCCCGATATAGAAGCCTTCTGACAAGCGAATGCCGCTTTGCACCGAAACGTCGGTGAAAGTTCCATCTCCGTTGTTTCGGTAGAGCGCCGGCTGCGGAAAATCCTTGGGCTGAAAATTTGGAGTTCGTCCGCTGTTGACGAAGAACGCGTCGAGAAATCCATCCTGGTTATAGTCGAGCCATGCACACCCTGGCCCCATAATTTCGACAACGAGTTTCTCTTCCGACGCTGCCCGCTCATGCGCGAAGTGTATGCCGGAATTCTTCGTCACATCGGTAAAGCGCACATGAAAAGGATTAGGAGCTGAACCCTGCGGAGGGTTAGGCGTCGCCAGCAGTGGAAGAGAGCTGGATGCGTTTGCTCCGGCAAGCGCCGCCATTGCTCTTAGGAAAGTACGACGGTCCGGATTCATTGTTTTGGCAAGTTTCCCGAGTCCATTTCGAGCGGAGATCCACTTGGAGGATTTAACGGCACGCTGGTCAGTCCCCGACCTGGTCCCGCGAGTGCGTTCAAATCCGCTCCCGACAACCGTTCAGGCACCGAGGCTGCCAGCTTTTTGAATTCTTGCAACTCTTTCGTTGCCGACTCTCGGTCCTTCTTTTCTGAATAGATCTTCCACATCAGAAAATGCGGAGCTGGATTCTGGGGATCGAGAGATGCCGCCCGCTGAAGATGCGGAAGCCCCTCATCGAAGCGGTTAGCATCGACCAGGGCTTGGCCGAGTTTGACCTGCAGAAATGCGACCTTCGGGTTGGCTGCGAGCCCGCGTTTCAGAAATGGAATGGCAGCGGTTGCTTCTCCGCGATCAAGATAGATGAGTCCAGTCATTGAGAGCGCTTGGGGGTCAGAAGGAGATATGCGAAGAATTTCCCGGTACTGCTTCTCCGCGCGATCCGGTTGCGCCTCTAAGTAATAGACCGTTCCAAGAGCCTGACGGAAGTCCAACGTCTGCGGATATCTCTCAACCAGAGATGCCAGCACACTCTCGCTGCGGACCAAATCCTGCTCGGATATTTCGATTAGACTCATCAAATAAAGAGCGCCGGGGTGGTCAGGCGCCATCGATAATGTTCGCTGCAGCGCGGATTTGGCCTTATCCGGTTGTGACGTGGCGTAATATGTCTTGCCCAGCCAGAACCAACCCAAAGGATTATTTGGGTCCTGCTGAACAGCTAGCTGAAGTGCATCTAAAGCAGTTTTGTACCGAGTCAGGCGAAAATTCTCGATTCCGATGAAGAACTGTGCCTCAGGGAAGAGGGGCATCTTGTGCTCCACGTAAGCCAGTTCGATGAGGGCGTCGTCACTTCGATCTTCAGCATCATAAACGAGAGCAAGATTAAAATGTGCCGGAAGAAAATCTGCTGAGTTATAAATAACCTCCTTATAATCCGTTTCCGCCGACTTCGGATCCTGATTTCTCTGCTCGGCAATTGCTTTGTGAAAAAGTGCGCGCGTCTGCGACGGAAGATCGGATTCATTCGTCTGACCGAATATCGTGGCCTGGGACATGATGACTGACAACGTCATCGATTGTGTCCCAGCGAGTAGAGCTTTTATCGTTCGATCTCGCCGCTTCCTGGGCATTAATACTCCGTTCTCACGATTTCCTACCTCCATAATGATCGCCCGAGTCATTTTATAGATTATATTTGATTCCCGGCAAAGCGCTATCATGACATTTGCCGCCCCAAATTGCCTGCCTCTGAAACTTGGCAAGCCTTATGAGTCCATGGCCGCGCTCGCGGCGCCAAACTGACCAAGACGTGGTTTGGACTCCACGTCCGCCGTTTTCCAGGTCCACGATCAATGCGTTCGAGGATAGCTCGCTTTCGCCTCGATCACCTAAACCGCGGATGAAGCTTGAAAAGCGGCGAGACTTTGAATCCGATCAGTCGCACCAACATCCACGTCGATCGTGCGCGGCCTCTCTACCTTCTCGTTGCCGCAGCGAAGGAGGTTCATGCGCGGAAGCATGACCGCCCCCACTCCGATGGCTGAGGGACCGCTGTATTGGCGCCTGCCGTAGTAGT
>Ga0210397_10003101_pt1 | contig 10286 bp, 10 predicted proteins | sample IncBWH2OmetaG_FD_160126 | JGI IMG/M metagenome (GOLD analysis project Ga0210397, IMG submission 160126) | Forest soil microbial communities from Barre Woods Harvard Forest LTER site, Petersham, Massachusetts, United States - Inc-BW-H-2-O ...
GTGACGTTGCAGGGCAGCTTTTCGCATAACTGGCCTATCTGGGAACGGGTCATCCGTTTGCTTTCCTCGGGTCAATTAGATTTCGGTCCGGAGTTCACTCGCATTTGGTCGTTGGCTGGGTGGCATGACGCCTTTGAAGCCATGCATTCCGGCGAAATCGTGAAAGCAGTTTTGCTGCCGGCTCAATGATTGTCGAACCGAAGTCACTGACCCGACGGTTCCAGGCAACTCATCTCCGAAGCGCCTCGGGTTAATCAAGGAAACTAAAATGGAAGTTCGTGTTGAGGACAAAGTCCTGCTCGTCACGGGGGGGGCGCAGGGCTTGGGGCGAGCAGTCGCGCTCGAAGCCGCACGCTCGGGCGCGGCAGCAATCATTCTTACCGATCGAAACAAACAGCGCGGCGCCGAAGTCGTCTCCGAAATATTGAAATTGGAAGCAAAGGCGGCCTTTATAGCCGCTGATCTCGGCCAGCAGGACGCGCCCGCAAGGATTATCTCAGCAGCCATCGATAAGTTTGGCAGGCTGGACGGGCTCGTTAATGCGGCGGGGCTCAGCGACCGCGGTTCTATTGCTGATGCAGATACCGCGTTGTTTGACCATCTGTTCGCCGTGAACACGCGCGCGCCGATGTTTCTGATGCAGGGTGTGATACGCCATCTCAAGGAACGCAAGGCCCCCGGCTCGATTGTCAATATCTTGTCGTTCCAAGCCCATGGAGCCTCGATCAATCTGGCGGTTTATGGCGCTACAAAAGCTGCGCTGTCCCTTCTGACAAAGAACGCCGCTTTTTCGCATCGACAGGATCGGATTCGCGTTAGCGGCATCAACCTTGGCTGGACGGATACCCCTGGAGAACGGGAGATGCAGGCCGTCAAGCTGGGAAAAGGCGAGTCATGGCTGGCCGAAGCCGAGTCGCGGATGCCATGGGGCCGCCTCATTCAGCCGGAAGATGTTGCCCGCCTAACGTTGTTTTTGCTCAGCGATGTTTCGATTCCGATGACCGGCGCGCTGATCGACCAAGAGCAATACAGCGTGCTTGGAGTCCGAGACTAGTTTGGCAAGGTGTCGATTAATCGCTCACGAAGTGAATTTCCCGCTTTGCAAATCGATAGGCTTTAGACTATTATGTGCGTGGCAATGGAGTTTGCCTTTCCGCGACAGCGGAACAACTGCCGTGGGGCTAATGACTCCTACCAAACCATTTATTTGGCAAGGTAGGAATGAAGCTCCTTCACTCGGTCCTCGATATTTCGCGTTTGCATCCGTCCTACAGGCTTGACCGTGGGGCTTGGTATGCGTTGCCATTCGACGTTGAAATTGTAACCGCCGCTTGGGTTGCTGCTCTCATTTCCATTCTTTTAACACCAATTGAGAGATTGTCGTGGAAACGATCGCCTGGCGATCTGATCCTGCCACGAGCCCCGCCATCGCGCCGGCGGGCAATTATTATCTCGGATTTTCAATGATTCGCTCCTCGAGCCAATCACCTGGACGACGAAAGTAAATTTGAATCCGCCCTTACCAATCCTGACGCTATGACCGCAAAAACACAAATACAACCTGTAATCATGAATGCACAACAGATCAACCAAACATTAACCCAAAAAAAACAGCAGAGCGCTTCTCGCGCCGAACGCCCAAATCACTCAGAGTTCATCAGCATACCCATCGGAAGTTTTGCGGGAAACCTGGAGCGAATCATACGAATCCGAGACGGTCAACCCGTGCCTGCGGATACCGGAGATCAAGGTGGCGGGCAAAACTGACACTTCCGCAGCCGCCCGTCGGCGAAGGCAGCGCGGTGGATCCAACGAGGCAAAGAAGTTACCGCCGCTACCGCTGGCTAAGCTAATCGCGCTGGCTGCGTGCGTTAACGCATTAGCAGCTCTATTCCTGGTTGCCATACCAGATTTTCAACCAGAAATCGTTTCGTTTCCGGCCCGATTCGAAACGTTCACCATGCGGTATACAATGCCGATTTGCTTTTTTCAACTTGGAGTCTTTTTCATCCTCTACCGGATCCGAAAGCGGTAACCCAATTTAAGCATAAATCGGTCCAGCCATGAGAAAGATGCCTTCTAGGTGAGCTGATCGCGGAAACCGTCGCCCCTTCATCATCATAACGGCCGGTGATGGTGCGCGCCGATGCAGCGAATGTGCACAAAGGACGCAGGAAATACGCCTTCCAAGTTGAGAACATTGCCTTTTTCGAGATGACAGTCGGCTCAATTCTGCGATTGAGGTCAAGTGGCTCGCACCCCACTTGGAACCTCCGTCGAAGATATTTTGAGCTTGCCGGAGGAAAGGATCGGCCTTAGGATCGGGCTGGCAATGGAGTTTGCCTTCCCTGATCATCAGGGAAAAACGTCTTCCTAGCGGGCTGATGACTCCTACCTAACAATTAGATTTGTGGAGGTTTCCTGACATGAGCTCAGCTGTAGAGTTTCCTACTTGTATTAAACGCCTTGAAGATGTGCCGCCGCCGTTTCGGGAAGCGTGGTCAAACTCGATCAATGAAAACGAGTCAGTTGTTATTCCATGACGTTCCACAGCATACTTTTCGCAGCGCCTCAAGACGGCATAGAAAAGGAAACGCCTCAGCCACCCCCATTTTTGATTGATTTAAACCTCGACCAGATCATCGACGCTATCACGGTTGGCAAAGAGGAATATAATTTAAAGCCCTTCTATTTTACTTCGCTGCACGATCTCAACACGATCCACTATCGCCACGGAGTACTACGAGATTTAGAAAATGATCTTCTCTTTGCGCAGATCACGTTATTTGCCAAGCAAATGCGGGTCACCCGGCAATATCTGGCCCAAGCAGCGAAGCTTTACCACCAACTCCAACAGCAAAGTTGGTTCCTCGACGCGGTAGCGCTCTATTGTGACACCATCAATAACCTGGTGCACGACTTATCATCCGTTGATCTACAATCGAACGGTTTTCTGTCCTTCCTCGACTACTTGACTCACTATGTAAGATCAGATCGGTTTACCTCCCTACTCGCGGAAACGAAAAAACTAAGGTCTGACTTATCGACAGTCAAATATTGTGTTCTCATCAGGAGAAACGGCTTTAAAGTGCGCCGGTATGAATCGGAGATTGATTACAGCGCGAATGTTGAAGAAACATTCGAGAAATTTAAACAGGGAGCGGTGAACAGTTACGCGGCTAAATTCTCTTCCTGGCCGGAGATGAACAGTGTTGAAGGGAAAGTGTTAGATTTCGTAGCATTGCTGTATCCGGACATCTTCGGTAACCTTGATCGTTATTGCACGAATCACCGCGATTATTTGGACGAAAAGATAAATCGTTTTGACCGCGAAATACAATTTTACATTTCCTATCTTGAATATATCGCCCGATTTCGGGGCGCCGGCCTGAAATTTTGTTATCCCCTCCTATCCGACACCTGTAAAGCCGTTCATGACTATGAAGCCTTTGATTTAGCATTGGCCTTAAAACTTATTGGTGAAGAATCGGCCGTGGTCTGTAACGACTTCTACCTCGAAGGTAAGGAACGCATCTTTGTGGTATCTGGTCCCAACCAGGGCGGCAAAACGACTTTCGCCCGCACCTTCGGGCAATTGCATTATTTGGCGGGCTTAGGCTGCCTGGTTCCTGGCCGGGAAGCTCAGCTCTTTCTCTGCGACAGCCTCTTTACCCATTTTGAAAAGGAAGAAGACATTCGGAATCTCCGGGGCAAACTGGAGAACGATCTGTTCAGAATTCATCAGATCTTGCAGCAGATTACCTCACAAAGCATCATCATCATGAACGAAAGCTTTACCTCTACGACCTTAAGAGACGCGATTTTCCTGAGCCAGAGGGTTTTGGAAACGATCATCCAGTTCGATGTGCTTTGTGTCTGCGTGACCTTCATCGATGAATTGGCATCCTTAAGCGAGAAAACCGTGAGCATGGTCAGCACGGTGGTTCCCGAAAATCCGGCCTCGAGAACCTATAAAGTCTTAAGAAAGCCTGCCGACGGACTTTCCTACGCCATCTCCATCGCCGAGAAGTATCGGCTGACCTACCATTCTCTAAAAGGGCGCCTTAAATCATGAAAGCCTTCCTTTTGTCCAGAGATCGCGATTTCGATTTGCAACAGGAATTCCCGCCGCAGCAGCCGGCCCTCATGCAGGACCTGGAAGTAAGCACGCTCTTGGACTCCATGGCGCACGGTGACAAAGTCTTGCTTGAAGTGGCTACGAAAGCTGTCCTCTGCAGTTTAAACGATCTCGACACGATCCTTTACCGTCAAGATGTTCTCCGGGATTGCCTGAACAATGCATCCATTGTCAGGGATCTCTACGATATCGCGGTTGCCTCGATTGACCGAAAGAAATCGGGCTTTTGGGGCTGGGGCGTCGTCAGCAACTATCCGGATGCGATCCTCCATCGATCGATAGAAGTGCTGCAGATGTTCGTGGACGTCCTCAAGGAATTACGGGGCATCGCCGATGAGTGCGCCGACGCCTTTCAATCGGAAGGCTTCAGGGCCTTTTTCGCGATGCTCAAGCGCGAACTTGCTGATGATTATTTTAAGACTGTCCAAGAGCATCTCCGGCAACTAAAATTCCGCGACGGAGTGTTGATCAGCGCGCAATTGGGTCAAGGTAATAAAGGAACCAACTACGTCCTTCGGAAGCCGCTGCGAAAGGAGAAATGGATTGAGCGGATCTTGGGAGAAAGCACTCCATCCTACAGCTTCCATTTGCACCCTCGCGATGAAAGTGGCGCACGAGCTCTTTCCGAACTGAACGACCGCGGGATCAATCTTGTTGCCAATGCGCTCGCCCAATCCACCGATCACATTCTCAGTTTCTTCACCACGCTCCGGACGGAATTAGCCTTCTACGTCGGTTGTTTGCATTTACATGAAGACCTTGAGCGAAAGGGAGTCCCCTTGTCTTTTCCGATACCGGCGCCCCCCGGTGAACGCCGGCATTTTTTTCGTGGACTATCCGACCCCTGTCTCGCTTTGCGCCAGGACCAAAGGGTGGTCAGCAATGATGCTAATGCCGATAGCAAAGACCTGGTCATTATCACGGGTGCCAACCAAGGCGGCAAATCGACGTTTTTGCGGAGCATCGGGGTGTCCCAATTAATGATGCAATGTGGGATGTTCGTACCCGCTGACTTCTTCTCCTCGAACATCTGCCAAGCACTTTTCACCCATTACAAACGGGAAGAAGACACTACCATGAAAAGCGGAAAATTTGACGAGGAACTGAACCGGATGAGCGAGATCGTAGACCAACTAACTCCTGACTCCATGCTGCTCTTTAGCGAATCATTTGCCGCCACCAACGATCGAGAAGGCTCGGAGATTGCCAGACAGATCGTGTGCGCTTTGTTGGAAAAGCGCATCAAAATCTTCTTTGTCACGCATTTATATGAATTTGCGGATGATCTCTACGTTCAGGACATGGCAAATGCTTTTTTCCTACGCGCGGAAAGGCGTTCCGACGGAGAACGAACATTCAAATTAATTAGCGGCAAACCATTGCAAACTAGCTATGGCGAAGATTTGTATGACAAGATCTTCAACAGAAGTGCCTAAGAACGTCCCGACCGACTTTCGCTTTACAGGCATTGACGAATGCCCCGCCTTAACTTCGCGCCATTCAACCCTGGGAAACATCCAATAAAGCGAGGCACTTCGTGCCTGGCTACTATCGTGCTGTCCCTCCGGGACAAAAGCCATTCGCCCATCGAGGCGCCTGACAATTATCTTAGCGCTTATGGGGTAAACCCTTAACCCTGGGCTGGGCTATGCTTTCTTGGCCCTTCGGGCCGCAGAGAAGGCGCTAGACACGTACTTTCAAAGTCAAATCATCTCCCCCTACAAAATCTCTGCTGAAGGGGCACCCGAAAGAGTTGGAAATCGCCGGCCTGATTACCGTCAGGCGTTCCGGGAAATTCATTAATTACGAGTTTCGGCGCGACGTCCTGGAATCCTTCCTCGTCAGTCTGCGCCGCGAATCCATCTAAATAATCACCGCTTTTTGGCAGGGTTTAAAAGGCGACCGGCCCTCCATTGACCTCAACACTGTCCGAAATCGCTTCAGCGTCGGCAAGTGAACGTGGGTTCTCAAGCCACCACAGATTAGGGCGAGAACGTGGATGAATTGAGATCGGATAAAAAGTACCGACGTGCGCCGTTAACCAATTGACGCACGCCGGGAGTCCTTCTGTTTTTTGCGTAAGGCAAGCACACACTTTCCTTACCAACGATTCGGTAAACGTTGTATATATTGTGTGTACCAAAATCAACACTTTTCCTGTAATTTTCAGCGATAAGGTGAAAGTCGCCGGGAAAGTGCCCTGGAGGTGCCGCTGGGGGCAGACGAAATACAAGGCGATCTCGCCGAGCTTTTTGGTCATGTCAATCGTGCTTTGCCGGACGCCGAGCTCAATGCTTTTGTCGACGCGCCCGCGGTGCGGATTGCCTCTTTCGACAAACAGGCCATCGCGGAAGCAAAGTGCCTCGACGAGCAGGTTGCCGCGCTGATCGATGGCTGCCCGGGAATTTCAGAATGTAATGCTTTCCCGGATGCGACGGACCCGTGGGGACGCGTTCCCAGCGGCAGGATCCGATTTGCCTTCCCTGCTTGGATATCTAGCGACGTGGGGTTCTTCCTGCCGTCTCCCAGTCTTTCGTACGAATGGACGTCAGAATGAACCACCAATTAAATAACTAACTGAACAAGAATCATTTAAGGAAGTGCCACATATCCCGATCTAGAGCATCACAATGAAGAAAATTCTCACATTTACCATTTTTATGATGGCGCTCGCCGCCACCTCTCAAGCCCGTCTCGGCTGGACGCTTAAACAGTGTCAATCTTTTTACGGTAAGGAAAATCAAGCGCCGATTACCGAAATCACCGGAGTAGAGCATTTCTGGACCAAAAGCGACATCACCGTGATGTGTCTTTTTAAGAACGGTGTCGATTCTGTTGCTACCGTCGTTTATTACCGTGACAACATTTTCAATCTGGCGGAAATCCGACAGCTTCTCGCGTCGAACGCCAAAGGAGCTACCTGGGATTTCACGCCGACGAAAGTGAATAACGACTACATGAAGGACGGCGATTATTATCAGGGTAAAGTTGGGGAAAACGTAACCGTCGCCGCCAGCATGTTCAAAGTTTCCGACAAGTCGTATTACGCCCTGGAAGTTGATACCATAGATTCACTTCAGGACACCTTGAAAAATCCGCCGCAAACGACGTTACAGGGTGTTTAAAGTGCGTGCTCGGTGCGCTCGTGATTTGCAATATCAGCGACCGGCATCCGCGTGGTAATCACGCAACGCCCCTTATTGAAGACAAACAGTTCGCGCACCGGGTTTGCCTTGGATCGGGCCAAGGCATTCCCTTTTTCGGCGCAGATACTCAGCAGTTCATGGCCTCGTCGGTTGCCGGGCGTGCTTCGCAAGCTCACGTTTCGGATACCACGAAGTGAAGCGAGCAGCGCCCCAGATAGCCAGAATCGTCACAATAATGGCCACGAAAGTCGGCAAGCTCGGTACATAGAGCATCGTCAGGTCCACTGCCACCATCAAGGCGAAGGCTGCGGCCCATACCGCGGTGAGGATGTAGTTGGTGCGGACAAATCCAGGCGTCTTCCACAATTCCCGGGGAACCTTTTCACGTGCATATTGCAGCGTAAACGGTTGGCGAACTGCGATCGATACGAGTACCACCAGCAACAGCCCAGCATCCACGCACAGCCGCACGGCGGGGATGGACCACACCGTATCGAAAATAAGGGTATACGCTGCTAAACAGCCGAAAAGGAGGACGGTTCCGACCTCCAGTACTTTAATCGTCTTGTTCCGCCTTACCGCGTCACGGAGCAGCAAACCGGCGGCAGTGATTGTAGCGCCCACCAAACCCGCCGGAACACCGACCAGCCGCTCAACAATGACGAATACTAAAAAAGGCGCAAATGCCAGCAGAATTCCCATCACCGATTCGTTCGTTCCGGAGTAAGTTTTCCGAACAGCTTATCCTGTCAGGCCCGGCAGGGGAAGCTTCATCGCCGCATCCGCGATAAGACGCGCCGCTTCATCGTACGCTATCAAACCGGTGTTGATCACAAAGTGATAGTTGATTGGATCGTCGATCTCGGCTCTGAAATAGTGTTTGAGGTAGCGTCGCCGCGTATCATCGGTCGCCGTTATCAATTCGACGGCTTCCTGCGTTCCCAAACGATGATGCTCTTCAATCTGTCTCACCCGTTTCGCAAAGGGCGCCATCAGGCGCACATGCAGAACCGACTTCTGATTCGCGGTGATAATATTGGCCCCTCTCCCGATAAAAATCGCGTTCCCAAGGCGCGCGAGCCTCAGAATAGTCACCGCGGTATGTTCTACCATGTGCCAACCCGTTGTCCGGACACCCAATAGCTCTTGGACAGCATCATGGATGGCTGGAGGCACTTCCTCCTCCAAAAAACGGCTCACTGGGCTGGGAAGATCGTGATTTCCCCAAACCAGTTCGGCCAGATTTCTGTCGAATACCGCCCAGGCATGGTTTGAGTTATCCGCGAGTTGATCCGCAAGCAATTCGGCGATCTCAATTCCTCCGGCTCCCATTTGCCGCGAGATGGTAATTGAAGGAAAGCCCTGGCGCGATCCGCCGCGGGCCTGCAATACATGGGGTTCCAGGTACCGCGCAAATCCTTCGAGAGGGTCCTTTTCCATTCTCAGAATCTCCGTTCGCACCTGCGGTTCCATCCTTTCACAAAACAGGATCGAACAAGCTCACGCATCAGGTTTTGCACATCGTTAATTCATGAACACCCCATGTGAGGTCGTCGCGGGTTCCGCCACGGCGGATTTTGTAAGGTGCGAGCAAAGCGGCCATCTGGATTCATCCGAAATCCACCGCCCCGGCTGGAACCGCGATGCGGACGAGTCATTTTGAATCCAACGACCCCAGTCATTTTCAAGTGAGCATACGCCAGCCTCTCTTGCGATTCATTGTATATCTGGAATTCATGGAATTATTCCACCTCCCGAGCGTCCCTTTCCCGCCATCTTTGTTTGCTTCGCCACCATCGCGAGGCTATTCATTCAACTATGGAAGTCCTCCAGACTTTGTCGGTTGCGCTGGGGCTCGCCGCTCTCTCCGGCTACAGTTTGTATCTGACCGTCTTTTCGACCGGGCTCGCCATTCATCTCGGATGGGTACATCTGGCACCGCAGTTTTCATCGCTCGCCGTCCTCGGTGATCCCGGGATTCTCATTGTTTCCGGGATTCTGTTCGCCCTGGAATTTTTCGCGGACAAAATTCCATGGGTCGATTCGATTTGGGATGCCGTCCACACGGTTATTCGACCGATCGGTGGTGCATTTCTGGCGACCAGAGCGCTCGGGCACGCCAGTCCGGTTTTCGAAGTAATCGTCGCTCTCCTGGGAGGCGCCATGAGCTTCGCCTCGCACAGCCTGAAAGCAAGCACTCGGCTGGTGGTCAACAGTTCGCCGGAACCCTTCTCAAACATCGCGGTCAGCACCGGCGAAAACGTGCTGGTCGTCGGAGCCGTGGCTCTTCTCTGGCACTATCCGATCGCCGTCTTCGTGTTCCTTTCCCTTCTCTTCGCACTCACCTTTTATTTCCTACCGAAAATCTGGCGTTCGATTTCGATGAATCTTTGGTTTATCTCCCGCAAACTGAACCAACTATCCGGCACCGAGAACATCGAGAAACTCCCGTCTAAACTGCCTTCGCGATATGACGCATCGTTCAGGCGCCTGACCAGCGACGCGGCCACGGTCGCCTGGGCGGTACCCTGTGTTTCAGGCAAAGGAAAATATTTGCAACCGAACCGGTTCGGTTACCTGGTCGCGAGCAATGAGGAGCCGGCCAAGGTCTGGTTCATTACCAAAACCATCATTGGCAGCGCGTCAAAGACCCTGGAGATTGAGCAATTCAAGGTTTCCCTGGAGCGCCGATTGCTCTTCGAAGAGTTGAGCCTTTACAGCCTCGGTAAGAACCGCCACTTCACCTTCAGGTTCGATAGAGGCAGCGCAGGCATCGCCACCAAAGTTGCCGCCGAACTCGAAACCAGACTCCAAGCCGCACGCCCGCTCACGTTGACAGAGCCGAAAGAGGCGTCAGCACCGTAAGTGTCAGTGCCAGTGTCAGTGCCAGTTGAAGAGGCGTAAAAAGCGATCGTCGTCGATATCCTTCGCATTGGCCCGTTCCGTTCGTTCGTCCTTTATAGGACTCATGGAAAAGCCGCTATATTTCTTTATGGAAGCAA
>Ga0210397_10003102_pt1 | contig 10283 bp, 13 predicted proteins | sample IncBWH2OmetaG_FD_160126 | JGI IMG/M metagenome (GOLD analysis project Ga0210397, IMG submission 160126) | Forest soil microbial communities from Barre Woods Harvard Forest LTER site, Petersham, Massachusetts, United States - Inc-BW-H-2-O ...
CACCGCAAGGCGATGGACCAGTTCGCCGTGCCGCGTCAGGGCAGCGCCCAGATCCAGCACGAGCTGGCGCAGGAGCGTAAAGCCGCCGACGCCAACACCGCCAAGCTGCGCGCCCTGCGCTTGGCGAAGGAAGAGGCCGATCGCGCCTATGCGCTGGCCAACCCGCCGGCGCCCAAGACCCGCAAGCCGCGCAAGACGATCGTCACCGAATAAGGCTGCGGGCGCGTTCGCGCCTCGTCTCAGCTCTCCGCCACGACACCCGGATCGGCCGCACCCAGCGGCGGCGTCACGTCGGCCACCTGGTAGCCCAGCGCGATCAGCCGCTCGACCTGGTGCGCCGCGTCCTTCGCGTTCTGCGTCGTCATGCGCGACAGGCTCCACGGCGTTTCCGGCCGGCGGTAGCGGATGGCGTGCGTGGTCATGGCGGGCGGGGTCTCTTTGGGCGCGAAGGCAGCGGATATGCCGCTCCTCCATCAGTGGGCCTGTCCGGACCCGAATACAAGTTGGCCCGCCGCAGCGGCTGTGAACGGCTTGCGCGGCGCCGCCGCCGGCGGTCTCGCCGGGCCGTGCCGCACGCAAAACGCGGCGGAAATGGCGGACTTTCGCCGCTGCGTTGTAATTGCTCCCCGGACATATTATATTGCCCGGACGTGGTTCTTACGTCTTCGTCAGACGAAGCGCTCCTGTTGATCCGACCCGCTTAAGCGCGCCGAACCCGCCGGAAGACTTCTTAAAGCCTGATGTCTCGTTTTCCACGCCGCTCGTGCGATGTCCGCACGCGCGGAACTTACGTTCACTACTCAAGGAAAATGCAATGACGATCGGTACCGTGAAGTTTTTCAACACCGCCAAGGGCTTTGGTTTCATCGCGCCGGAAGGCGGCGGCAAGGATGTGTTCGTGCACGCCACCGCTGTCGAGGCGGCCGGCATGCGCACCCTGAACGAGGGCCAGAAGGTCTCGTTCGACATCCAGCCGGATGCGCGCGGCTCCAAGGCGGCCAATCTCAAGGCCGTCTGATGCCCGCAATGGCATGACAAACGAAGGCCGGCGGCTCAGCAGCCGCCGGCCTTCGCGTTTTCACTGATCGTCCGTACAGGGAGATTTCGATGAGCAATCCGCTCAGCCCGCCGCCGCGCGATTCCAACGCGCGCAAGAAGGCGCAGAACCATTTCGAGGCCGCCGAGGCCCGCACCACGCTGGTCAAGCGCATGGTCGAGGCCGAGAGCGCCGCACTCGACGCGCGCACCGCCAAGCTCAAGGCCCTGCGTCTCGCCAAGGAAGAGGCCGACCGCGCCGAAGCGCTCGCCAACCCGCCGCAGCCCGCCGCCCCCAAGAAGCCCCGCAAGAAGGTCGTGCGGGCGTAAGCGTCGCCTGCTACCGTGCGTCCGCGCAGGGGAGAACATGCATGGCCTCGCACAGCTTTTCGATCGTTCTCGAACCGCAAGCCGAAGGCGGCTTCAGCGTCGTCGTGCCGGCGTTGCCCGAAGTCGTCACCGAAGGCGATACCGAGGCAGAAGCACTGAGCAATGCCGAAGAGGCCATCGGCTTGGCGCTATCTTGGCGTCGCGATCAAGGCGTCGCGATCCCCTTGGACGCGAAGCCGGAAATTCGTCGCGTGACGGTCGCCGCCTGAAATGCCACCTCTGCCCGTCGCCTCGGGGAGGCGCGTGATAGCGGCACTGACACGCTTCGGCTTCGTCGTTGCGCGCGTCAGCGGCAGCCATCATCTGCTCGCCTGGCCGGGCAATCCGCTGCGCACCGTCATCGTGCCGGTGCATGGCAACCACGATCTTAAGCCCGGCACGCTCCGCTCGATCATTCGCCAGTCGGGACTTTCCCGTCGAGGAATTCATCGCGCTGCTCTGACGTCGTCGCTTGATCGCGTCGCGAAGCGCAGCCATGGCGAGCCCGAAAAACGACCGGCCTTGCCGCAGCGCCTTATCGCGGCGCGGCGACTCCGAACCGTTTCGCCGAGCGGGCCTTCGCCTTCGCCGCCTCCTCGATCCGGTCGCGCGGCGCCGTTGTCACCACCAGGTCTTCCAGCAGGTGATGCGCGATGTGCGCGATGTCGTGCACCGCGCGCGCGAACACCTTCTCGTTCGCCTTGCTCGGCCGCGTCGTGCCCGACAGCTTGCGCACGAATTGCAGCGCCGCGTCGGTGATCTCCTGGTCGGTCGCCGGCGGCTTGAAGTTCGCCAGCACCTTGATGTTCCGGCACATGCGCTTATCTCTCTGGTGAGCAACGGCTTCAATATAGGGTGGCCGCCGGCGCCGTGCATCACCAAGCCTTACGCAAGGCGATAGCGCCGCTGGGTCAGGGGCTTGCGCCGCAAGCGCGCAGGTTGAATGCAATTTTTCCGAGAGGGGGGAGGGGGCCCCTCACGCACAAAAACCGAAAAACAATTATGTTGCCGAAGCGCCGCTAAGCGCCGGGCATTGCTGGATTTAAGGCTTCGGCGGGGCGTCGCCGCCGATCGTCGGATCGAAGCGGTAGTTCCCGTCGTCGTCGAGCAGGTAGCTTCGGCTGTAATGGCAGTTCACGCCGTTGATGTCGCACACGAAGCGCAGTGGCCGCACGGCGTCGTCGCCCGCGCGCACATGCCAGCCCAGCTTCCAGATATCGACATTGATGGAGTCCGAGCAGAAGCGTTCGCCGCCGCGGCAGGTCCCCGCCGTGGCCGGCGCGGCCATGATGCCGATCACTGCAATGGCGACGGCCGCTAACACCAGACGGTTGGTTTTCATGGCAGGCCTCCGGGCCGTGTGCCGCCCCGCGATGGTCTGCCCCTTCACCCACGGGCACAAGCCAATCGCCGCGGCTTATGGCGTAAAGCTCAGGCCCGCTTGCGCCGCGCCGGCTCGCGGATGCCAGGCGGCTCATAGCAGGTGCGGCAGCGAACCTGGTACTCGCCCGCGTCGCCGACCACCAGTTGCGCCTCGCCCGGGATGATGCGGTGGGAGATGTAGCCGGCGTCGGAGCCGCAGACCATGCAGACGCCGGTCAGCTTGTCGACCTGGTCCGCCATCGCGAGCAGGCCCGGGATCGGCCCGAACGGGTTCTCGGCGAAGTCCATGTCGAGCCCCGCGACCACGATGCGCAGGTTGCTGCTCCGCCGCTCGCGCATCAGGCCGCGGATCGCACGCCCGAACCAGCCGAGCGAATCGCGCACCGGCTCGTCGAGCGGGAAGAACTGCGCCTCGTCCACCGCCAGCACGTCGTAGTCGTCGCCGGCCGCGATGCGGTTGAAGTCGTCGATGTCGCGCACCATCTGGGCGCTCAGCTTGTCGGTGATCTCGGTCGTGCCGTCGGGGTTCACCGCGCGTGCCGCGATGAAGCCCTGGGTGCGCGTATCGCGCGCCGGCTTGACGATGCGCAGCCGCTTCTTGGCATAGAGTACGCGGTGCAGGCGCGCGATCAGAAGCTCGGTCTTGCCGCTGAACATCGGCCCGACGATCACTTCCAGACGCGGCGCCATGCGGACTTTTCCCCTCGCTAGGCTTTGTCCCTAGCGGTTCGGCGCCGCGATTCGCAAGCGTCACAGGCGAACCATCCCCCGAACTGTACCAAGGCTTGACGCGCCGCGCCCGACCGCCCACATCTTGGGGGTTCAAGGGAGGATCCCATGACCGACGTCCCGCCCCCGTCCTCGTCCGTTTCGCCGGCGCCGCTGCCCGCCATCACCACCGCGCCGGCCGAGGTCGAGGCCCGCACCTGGACCATCATCATCTACGGCCTCTACCTGGCCGCGCTGGTCTGCGGTGGCCTGTCGGGCATCGTCGGCGTCGTCATGGCCTACATCAAGCGCGAGGAGTTCCGCGGCACCATCTGGGAAAGCCACGCGGAGAACGCCATCCGCGCCTTCTGGGTGTGGTTCCTGCTCTTCGTGGCCAGCATCCCGCTGATGCTGCTGTTCGGCCTCGGCGTCATCGTCATGTTCGGGGCGTTCGCCTACTTCCTGTTCCGCACCATCAAGGGCCTTATCGCCGCGATCGACGGCAAGCCCTATGTCTGAGACGGCTGTCGCCGCGCCGTCCGACGCAGGGCTCAAGGCCTCGCTGACCATCGCCTACGGCCTGTTCCTGCTCGGCGTGTTCAACGGCATCACCGCCGTCGCGGGCGTCATCCTCGTCTATGTCCGGCGCGACGATGCGCGCGGCACGATCTGGGAGGGCCATTGCCGCAGCCTGATCCGCACCTTCTGGATCGGCGTCGCGGTCGTGACGGTCTTCCTGCTCGCGGTGATGCAGGGTGCGTTCGGCCTTCTGTTCTCGCTCGCCCAGACCGACGGCAACCCACCGCCGCAGGTGGTGAGCGCCTTCCTGTTCCTGGTGCCGGCGCTCTATCTCGGCGCCGTGCTGTTCGTCGTCTGGTATCTCTACCGCGTCGTGCGCGGCCTGCTGCGCGCGCTGGAGTCGCGGCCCGCTTAGTAATCCCGGTCGGTGAAACGGTAGTCCGGCACGCGGAACGACGAACTATGCGGCGTGCGGGGCGCCCGGGCGTGCGCATGGCCGGGCCCGCGGGACCGCGCGACGAACCAGCCGAAGATGCCCAGCACCAGTGACAGCGCGAACGAGAACGGCGCGAAGCCATAGATCAGCCACGGCACGTTGGTCGCGGTGTGCACGCTCGCGCCCATCTGCGCGCCCCACAGCATGCAATCGCCGACCCCGGACTCGCTGAGCGTGCAGCCGGGATACGCGGCCGAAAACACCGCCGCCATGGGCAGCATCAGCGCCGCCAGCGGCAGCAGCAGCAGCGCGGTCGCGCCCAGCAGCGGACGCCGCGCGATCATCCCGGCGAGCGCGGCGAGAACCGCGACGCCCAGCAGCAGCCAGGTGTTGGTGCCCAGCGTCCAGGCGAGTGACAGGGTCTCCCGCTCCGCGACGCCCAGCGCGATGCCGCGGCACAGCTCCGGCCCCGGCGCGCACTGCGCCGCCAGCGCGGCCCCGCGCACCGCCCAGACCAGCAGCGATGGCCCGAGCAGAAGGCCGGCGCAGCCGGCAAACACGTTGCGGGCCGCGCGGCGCCAGACGGTGGAATACGCAGGTTCCATCCCGCGAGCTTAAGCATCCCGCCCGCGGTGTCGCTTAGGGATAATCCCGATGTTGATTAACGCCGCCACGACTGCCGCGCGATCCGGTGTCGTCCGGCGCGCGCAGCGGTTGCAATTTGCGTGTCAGGCCTTGGTCGACGGGCGCTCTTTGACGCGCTCGAACCAGGCCGCGACGTTCTTGAACGCGGGATTGATCGGCTGGCCGACCTGGCCGCCGAAATCCAGGAAGCAGAACAGCATGATGTCGGCCAGCGTGAACTTGCTGCCGGTGACGAATTCCTTGCCCGCCATCTGGCCGTCGAGCCACTGGATGCGGTCCTGCGCGATCTTCTTGAGGCCCTCTGCCGCTTCCGGCACGGTGACCATGCGGTTCTGGAACAGCGGCAGGCCCTGGCTGAAGCGGAAGCCGTTGGCCATCGGCTCGGCGATGTTGAGGTCGATGCGCCGCGTCCACATGCGCGTCTCGCCCTTCTCTTCCGGCGTCGCGCCGATCAGCGCGGGCGTCGGGTTCTTGTCCTCGAGATAGTCGCAGATGACGGTGATCTCGGAGAGGAAGTGGCCGTTGTCGAGCTCCAGGCACGGCATCTGGCCGTGCGGGTTGCGCCGCAGGTGATCGGCCTGGCGGTTCTCGCCCGCCATGAGATTCACCTCTTCCGTCGCAATGGTGATGCCCTTCTCGGCCATGAACATGCGCACGACGCGCGGATTGGGACCGATCGAATTGTAGAACTTCATGTGCTTCTCCCTGAGCGCAATCGGGCGGACCACTTCGGTCCGGCCGTCAAATTGCGCGTTCTCAAGACCGAATTTTTCCGGACGTTATGCGGGCGGGCAGGGCGAAGCAAACCGGCCGCTGCGGAAAGAAAAAGGGCCGGGAAGTCTCCTTCCCGGCCCCATGCCTTGTGACGGACCCGCGACCTAGAGGTTCGCGGTCACGCCGAACTTGACCGTGCGGCCGTACGGATTGGCCGTGAACGCGTCGTACGAATAGTCGGTACGGGCGAACGGCGGCGACTTGTCGAGGATGTTGTCGATCGACAGGTTGAACTGCAGGTTATGCTCTTCCCAGATGTACTGCGCGTTCAGGTCCCAGGTGATCCACGGCGCGACGCTGGCACCGGCCGTGCTGAAGCGGCCGACGCAGGGCGGAACCGTCGGCGCCGCGGCGGGGTTGCAGAACCCGTCTTGCGGCAGGACGAACGTCGCGGCGCGCGACGGGTTGTTGAAGTCCCGCATGCCGCCGACGACGTTCATCGTGCCGCGGACATTGAAGGGACCGTCCGCCCAGTTCAGGTTGAACGCGCCCTTCACGTGCGGCAGCGAAGCCGGGCCGAGAAGACCGACATTCAGTCCGCCCGCGGCGTCGTAGGCGTTGAACACCTTGATGCCTTCGATCGTCTGCGCCGACACCCGGTAGTTGATGTTGTAGGTGCCGTCGAGCCGCGCCGTCAGCACGTCGCCGCCGTCGATCACGTCGTCGAAGACGTACTGGGCGCTCAGGTCGATGCCGTGGGTCTGCTGCGGGCCGTTGTTGATGAAGTTGACCCGCACGCGTGCCACGTTGTTGACGCCCAACGCGTTGACCGCCTGGCAGATGCCGTTGGCGAACGTCACGCGCTTGATCAGGTTGGTATAGGCGGCGTTGCCGCAGTTGTTCGCCAGCGCGTTCGACGAACCGTTCGGGAAGATCGACGTCAGGATGGCGCCCGCGCTCTCCGCACCCAGCGGGTTGGAGAAGTCGAAGTGCCAGTAGTCGAGCGTGGCAGTGAAATTGCCCAGCGTGGCGATACCGCCCACGTTGAACGACGTCGCTTTCTCCGGGTCGAGGCCGACGGTGCCGGCGGGCTTGCCGCCATTGCCGAAGGTGTCGAACGGCGTGTAGGCCGAGGTGACGGGCGCGACGGCCAGAACCGTCACGGCGTTGGGCGACAGGTTGCCCAGCGTCGGCGCGCGGAAGGTCGTGCCGACCGAACCGCGCAGTGCGAACCAGTCCAGCGCCTGCCAGCGGACGGAAACCTTCGGATTGAAGGTGTCGCTGCCGCCATAGATCTGCTCATAGCGAGCAGCGGCCTGGACCTGGATGTCTTCCGTGACGGGAATGTCCAGCTCGCCGAACACCGACTTCGTCTCACCGCTGAAATGGGTGTTGACGTAGTTGCCGTAGAACCCATACGGGCCGTTGTGGCCGGCGCAGGTCTGGTCGCCGTTCAGGACCGTGTCGATGCAGGGCGTCACGCTATTGTCGGTGTAGGCCGAGGAGCTCGACGAGTAGGTGTCCTTGCGGAATTGGCCGCCGAGCGCCCACGACACCGGATCGGTGCCCCACAGCTTCCACGGCAGCGTGCCGCTTATCAGCGCGTCGAACACCATCTCCTGGTTTCTGAACTCGGTGAACTGCGAAGCTTTTTCGCCGCCATAGATCCAGTCGACCAGCGCGGCGGTGTTCACGACGCGGGGATCCATCGCAAGCGCCGCGGCGAAGTTCGGGTTGGCGGCACCGGTGATCTTGTTGGTGGCGATACCCGTCGAGAACGGGTTCAGGTAGTAGCAGTGGGCCAACGCGAGACCGGCATTGCCGGCGATGTTGGGGTTACACGCCGTTTCGCCGGTCTTCGAGCCCAGGCCTTCCAGCGCAAGCTGCAAACGATCGACGAGCATGTCCGGCGTGTTGTTCATCGCATGGCTTTCCGAAATCGTCGCCGCGACGTTCCAGTGCGTGTCGCTGCCGAGCCAGGGCAGTCCGCCGTCGAGCGAGCCCGACACGCGATAGGTGTCCTGCTCGCGCTGGCCGAGCGCCGGGCAGCGGCTGTCGCGATCGCAGAACAGCGGGTTGCCGCCGATGCCGAGCGGACGCCAGATCAGCGAGCCGGCGAACACGCCGCCGAGCGCGGTCGAAGACGTCGTGATCGGTGCCGTCGGGAACAGCGCGCGGAGCGTCGTCAGGCCGGGGTTTTGAATCGGGATGTAGAAGTTCGCCGAAAGTTGGGACGTCGCAAGCTGCGCCGGCGTGAAGCCGGTGCCGGCCACGGTCTTGGAGGCGCCGCTGCCAGACGCGGGACCCGTGCCCGGCGTGAAGCCCGCGATGTTGCCGAACGGCCCCGGATTCTGTGCGGGGAGGTAGGACACCGAACCCGGCACGTTGTGCACGTTGGTCTTGCCGTACAAGCCTTCGAGATGGAACTTGATGCCGTCATGGAAGGTGTAGTTCACCTCGCCATAGCCTTGGAACTTGTCGGTGTCCTCGACCAGGTTGTCGAAGTCCGCGAAGCGCCAGTAGCAGCGGCCCGCCGCGGAGCCCGATGCGCCGGCCGGGCCGGTGGCGTTCGCGCCGCCAAGCGCCGGCGTGAGGGCGGTATCGGCCATGCCGGACCAATCCTGGTCGCACGCCGGATCGCGCACCACGCCGGGCGCGACGTAGTTGGCCATCGAACCGCCGGACCAGCCGCCGGCCGGGTTCATCTGCAGCGCGTTCAGCGCGCCCTGCTCGGTCGTGTACTTCGGCGTCGCGAAGTCGCGCGCCGTCGCCGGCAGCGTCGATTGATGATTGTAGCCGGCCGCGAGCATGATGTTCGCGTTGTCGTCGCCATAGCCCCACAGCGCGCCGAAGTTGTAGTCGCCGTCCGAGCCTTCGAGGTGTTTGTAGTCGCCGGTGAGCTGGAAGCCCTGGACGTTCGTCTTGGTGATGACGTTGACGACGCCGCCGATGGCTTCAGAACCATAGGTCGCCGCGGCGCCGTCCTTCAGCACCTCGAGGCGGCCGATCGCGATCGCCGGAAACATGTTGAGGTCGACGAGCGGCAGCAGCGGGCTGGCGGCCGACTGCGCGATGCGCCGTCCGTTGAACAGCACCAGGGTGCGCGAGGCCGAGAGGCCGCGCAGGTTCACGCTCGACACGCCTTCGGTGCGGCCCGCGGTGAACTGGTTGGCGTCGCCATACACGGCGCCGCTCGACGGCAGGGCCTTGATCAGTTCGACCATCGACGGCGTGCCGCGCTTCTGGATGTCGTCGGCGCCCAGGACGGTGACGGGAAGGGCGGCCTGCTCGGCGGCGCCGGAAATCAGCGATCCGGTGACCACCACGACTTCGGTATTGTCGGCGGCTGCCGTTGCGGCAGACGCCGCCGTGGATGTGAGTACGATTGCCGCGCCCGCCATAGCGGCGGCGCGTACTGAACGGAATGACATGAGCGCTCCCCAGTGCGTCGTTTGCCCCGATCGCTCAGGTGTCCCGAACGTGACGCTCCGTCCGGTACGAAATTACGGTACGGCAATGTCTGCGCTGCCTGCGAGTGCAGTTTTGCAACAACAGACGATATTCATCGTATGGTGAGTAATTTTATTACGTCATACTAGGTCACAGAAGATGCGCTATTTCAAATATTTACAGGACCATAACTGACATTTAATCAGTAAAAGTCCGAAAATGCGCAGGATCATTGCCCATCATCCGGTGAGCGAAATTATCTGACGATACACCGCTAACATTGCGCTTCCGACACGTCGAAGCCGTTCCTGTTGCAGGCGGCGCGCGCCTAAACCATGTATGAGGCGGCACAGATCGGTGGATGCGGATTGCGTAAGATAGTGATGCTCACGTTGGGGTGGCTGCTGACCGTCGTCGGCATCATCCTGACACCGGCACCGATCCCCATTCCGCTCGCGGGGCTCCTGCCGCTCGCCGCCGGGCTGGCGATCCTGATCAACCATTCGCGCACCATGCGCCGGATCATCCAGCGCATCCGCCACCGCGTGCGCTGGTTCTCCTACATGATCGAGCATGCCGCCCATCGGCTGCCCAAGAAGATGGGGCAGATTCTGCACCGCTCGCGCCCGCACGCGATCGCGCGCAAGGAGCGCATCATGACGCGCCCGCCCGGCGAATTCGAAAGCGAGCCCTGATGGCCATCCCGTTCATCCGCGCCTTCGAGCCGCACTATGGCGAAGAGGTGCGCGTCACGCCGCGGATCGGCCGCATCGTGGCCAACAATCCGGGCCCGTTCACCTTCACCGGCACCGGCGTGTACGTCGTCGGCGGCGACGAGGTCGCGGTGATCGATCCCGGCCCCGACATGCCGCAGCATGTGGAGGCGATGAAGCGCGCGCTGGGCGGCCGCAAGATCACGCACATCCTCGTCACCCACACCCACGCCGATCACTCGCCCGCCGCCAAGCCGCTGAAGGAATGGTCGGGCGCCAGGACCTACGCCTTCGGCCCGCACGGCTCCGGC
>Ga0210397_10003105_pt1 | contig 10281 bp, 9 predicted proteins | sample IncBWH2OmetaG_FD_160126 | JGI IMG/M metagenome (GOLD analysis project Ga0210397, IMG submission 160126) | Forest soil microbial communities from Barre Woods Harvard Forest LTER site, Petersham, Massachusetts, United States - Inc-BW-H-2-O ...
GTGATGGCGGAGTTCGCTTGAGCCGTCCGATTGCGATTCTGGGAGGCACTGGTCCCGCGGGAATGGGACTGGCATTGCGCTGGGCGCGGGCGGGCGAAAGCGTGGTGATTGGCTCGCGCAACGCAGGACGAGCCGACGCGGCTGCGAAACAGATCCGCGACAAGGCAGGGGCGAGTGCGCAGGTTCGCGGCACAACCAACGCGGAGGCGTGCGCCTCCTGCGATCTGTTGGCGCTCACGGTCCCGTTCGAGGGACAAGCGGGGCTGCTAAAAGAACTGAAGACGGCGTTCAAAGCGGGCAGCATCTTGATGGATGCGACGGTTCCGCTGGCGGCGAGCATCGGCGGGCGGGCCAGCCGCACCCTGGGCGTCTGGCAAGGTTCGGCAGCGCAACAGACCGCAGAGCTGGTACCCAAGGGAGTCACCGTGGTGGCGGCTTTTCAGAACTGCTCGGCTGATGCGATGAACGGAGACGATCCCGTGGAATGCGATGTGATTGTGTGCAGCGACAATCCGGAGGCGACGCAGACAGTATGCGGTCTGGTAACAAAGATTCCCGGGTTGCGCGCGATTGACGGGGGCAAGCTGGAGAATTCGCGCATCGTAGAGCAGGTCACGGCGCTGCTGATTGGTCTGAACATCCGGCATAAGGGTCATGGCGGAATTCGAATCACGGGGCTGCCGGCTGGGGCGTATCGATCCGCCGGGTGAGCGGGCCGGTCGCTGCTCGCTAGTCGTCAAATCGTGAATGGAGAGGGCGGGACGCTCTCTCGACAGCCGGCGAGACGCCGGCGCTACGACCGGTGTTCTCGGGCGCAATTCCTTTCCGATGAATTCTCCTCTACAAGATGGGCTCGCGATTGAGTTCCGAAACGTCGTGTATCGTCCGGCGAACGGGCAGGAGATTGTTTCGGGTCTGAATCTCGAGGTGCGGCGCGGGGAGACGCTGGTGCTTTTGGGGCGCAGCGGATCGGGGAAAACGACGACGCTGAAGCTGATTAACGATCTGGTATCGCCCAGTTCGGGGCAGGTACTGGTTGAAGGCCGGGCTACGACGGAGTGGGATCCGATCCGGCTGCGGCGAGGGATTGGGTACGTGATTCAGGATGCGGGATTGTTCCCGCACTTCACGGTGGAGCGGAACATCGGGCTCGTGCCAGCGATTGAGAAGTGGCCGGCGGAGCGGACGCGGCAGCGTGTGCTGGAGCTGCTGCAGTTGGTGGGACTCGACCCAGGATTGCGATCCCGATTTCCGCGTGAGCTTTCCGGAGGGCAGCGGCAGCGGGTGGGTGTGGCGCGGGCGCTGGCGGCGGATCCTCCGATTCTGCTGATGGACGAGCCGTTCGGGGCGCTCGATCCGCTGACGCGGGCCGACTTGCAGCGCGAGTTTCTGGCGCTGCAGAAGCGGATCCACAAGACGGTGGTGTTTGTGACCCACGATCTGCGCGAGGCGATGTTGCTGGGTACGCGGATCGCGCTGATGGAAGCGGGGAAACTGGTTACGGCGCTGGCGACGGAAGAATTCGTGCGGTCCCACGACCCACTGGTCAAGCGGTACCTGGAGGCTTTCGGAGCACCGACTGGGAACGGATGCGAGGTCCAGCATGAACGTGCTGCAGTTCGTGATTCAGAATCACAATGAGGTGCTCGAGTTGACGCTGGAGCACTTGTGGATGGTGGTCATCTCCACGCTGTTGGCGGTCGTGATCGGGATTCCGCTGGGGATTCTGATTACCCGGCGGCCGGGTTGGAACAAGCCCGTGCTGGGCACCGCGAACATTATTCAGGTTATTCCAAGTCTGGCGCTGTTTGGATTCCTGTTGCCCCTGCCATGGATTGGCGCGAGTTCCGAGCGGCTCGCGGTTCTGGCGCTCACGCTGTACGCGCTGCTACCACTGATTCGTAATACGTATGCGGGGATCAAGGGAGTCGATCCTGCAGTGGTGGAGGCGGGGCGCGGGATGGGAATGACGGATCGACAGTTGCTGCTGCAGGTGGAATTGCCGCTGGCATTGGGCGTGATCATTGCAGGTGTGAGAGTGGCGACGGTGATCTCGGTAGGGCTGGCGACAATTGCGGCGTTCATCGGGGCTGGCGGGTTGGGGGAGTACATCATGCGAGGAGTGGCAATGGTGAACAATCAGGTCATTTTGGCGGGAGCGATTCCGGCCGCTGGACTTGCGCTGTTGGCGGATGTGTCGTTGGGTTGGCTGGAGCGGCGGTTGAGCCCAGCTTAACTTTCGAAGAAGCCGGAAACGCCCTGGGATTCGTAACCATGCCCCGCACATTTTTTATTCTTCTACTCTTAGCCGCGCTCACAGCTTGCGGCCCTCCACGGGCCAACCGAATTGTTATCGGCTCGAAAAACTTCACCGAGCAGGCGGTGCTGGGAGAAATGTTTGCACAAGTCCTGGAAGCGAAAACGAATCTGCAGATCGAGCGGCGGTTTTATCTGGCGGGGACTTTTATTTGTCAGCAGGCGATGCTTTCAGGGCGGATTGATCTTTATCCCGAGTATACGGGGACGGCGCTGACGGCGATTCTGAAAGAGAGGCCGCAGGGAGGTGCGGCCGATGTGTATGGGCGTGTGAAGTCGGAGTATGAGCGGCGGTTTGGGTTCGAGGTCGGGCCTGCGCTCGGATTCAATGATACGTTTGCGATCGAGATCCGGGGTGAAGATGCGCGTCGCTTGCACCTGGAGACCATTTCACAAGCAGCGGCGTATACGCCGCAATGGCGTCCGGGATTCGGATACGAGTTCATGGAGCGCCCGGATGGGTATAAAGGACTGGCGGCGGCGTACGGTGTGCGCTTCGCGGAGCAACCGCGAATCATGGATCTCGGCCTGCTCGCTCGCGCATTGAAGGCAAAGCAGGTGGACTTGATCGCCGGGAACACAACGGACGGGCTGATTCCGGCGCTGGATTTGTTCGTGCTCCAGGATGACCGACACTACTTCCCTCCGTATGAAGCGGTGGCCGTGATGCGCCAGGCGACGCTGGCGCGACATCCGGAGGTGGGACAGGCATTGGACGCGTTGGCGGGCAAGATTTCCGACCAGGAGATGCAGCAATTGAATTATGCGGTAGACGGACAGCATCGCGACGTCAAGGAAGTTGTAGCGGAATTCCTGCGCAAGAAAGGATTGCGGTAGTGCCACAGGCTTCGCGAAAACGGACCGACTACAATGTTGTCCTCATGTCGAACCACGATCTTGATGCGACGTGGAAATATCACAATGGCAGCAAGCATTCCTATTTAAGCCTGCGGGCGAATCCGCATTTTCTTGACTGGGAGAACAAGCCCCTCCTGTTCAAGATTTATCCGACACTGGAAATCACGCGACTGCCGAAAGATTTTCGCCAGAGTGGTGTTACGGCCCTGTCCGCAATCTCCGGCAAAGGAATCAAGGGTCGAGGAAAGATTCTTCCCAGCTTCGACGATGTAGCACAGTTGTTATTTTTTTCGGCCGGGGTGACGCGCAGCAAGAAATTTCCTGGCGGCGAGACCTTCTTCCGGGCAGCGGCTTGTACGGGGGCGTTGTACGAAGTTGAGCTCTATCTGGTATGTGGCGAGCTTCCGGGTCTGGCGGCGGGCGTCTACCATTTTGGCGCGGCGGAATTTGGCCTGCGCCAACTGCGAGCCGGAGACTATCGCGGAACGCTCGTCGAAGCGACGGCCAGCGAGGCTGCGATCACACATGCTCCGTTGATTGTTGTGTGCACGACGACATATTGGAGGAACGCCTGGAAGTACCGGTCGCGGACTTACCGTCATTTTGGCTGGGACAACGGCACGGTGATCGCAAACGCGCTGGCTGTGAGCACGGCGTTGGGGTTTTCGGCGGAACTGGTGATGGGTTTCGTGGATCAGCAGGTGAATGAGTTGCTCGATGTTGACGTTCAGAAGGAAGTCGCATTCTCGATGATTGCGCTTGGGCACACCAAGAAGTTGAAGCCGACCTTGCAGGCAGCAACTCGTTTGGAATTGCCAGTGGTGCCCTACTCCAAGAGTGAAGTGGATTACCCGGCGATGAGGCAGATGCATGCGGCCTCGAGCCTGCTGAGCCGGGATGAGGTCGCGGCGTGGCATAAGAAGCGGGTGGCCCTTCCGGTACCCGAAGCGAAAGGAAAGCTTATCGATCTCAAACCGGTTGCGGAAGCGGCGCTGCCGACGGATACGGTGGAACAGGTGATTCAGCGGCGAGGGTCGGCGCGGCGATTCGCTCGGGATGCAATCTCGTTCGCCCAGCTTTCTACTCTTCTGGAGCGAACGACGCAGGGAATCCCCGCGGACTTTCTGAATCCGTTCGGAGCTGAACTCAACGACATCTATTTGATCGTTCACCGCGTTGAGGGACTGGCGCCGGGAGCGTACTTCTTTCATCGAGAGAAAAAGCAACTGGAACTGTTGAAAGAGGGCGAATTCCGGGATCGCGCGGGTTATCTCGGCCTCGAACAGGAACTGCCGGCCGACGCAAGTGTGGACATTTTCTTTCTCGCGAACCTGCCGAAGATTCTTGAAGCGTTCGGTAATCGCGGATATCGCGCAGTACAGACTGAAGCCGGCATTCTTGGCGGCAAGATCTATCTGGCGGCCTATGCGCAGCGGTTGGGAGCAACCGGGCTGACTTTTTATGATGACGATGTCGTGGCTTTTTTCTCGCCGCACGCGCGAGGCAAGAGCGCGATCTTTCTGGTCGCTTGCGGACTTTCAGCAAAACCTTAGGACCCGCACTGGGAAGGCGCGAAGCTGCAGATCGGGGCCCAGGCCTTCAACCTGTTCAACCATCCCAACTTCGATCAACCGGTGGGCGACATCACCAATCCGCAGTTTGGAAGCATCGTCCGCACGGTCGGTCCGCCAACCAGCGCGTTCGGTTCGTTTCTGGGCGGCGACGCTTCCCCGCGCGCGGTGCAGATCCGCGCTCAACTGACGTTCTGACCTCTGCTGTAGATGACTTCTTGGCCCCGCATGGGGCCGCTTTTTTTCTTCCACATACAGGGCGGAGGGGGTCGGCGGCCAGGAGTGCAGTCATTCCGGGCCTGTGTTCCGCCTCACGAGTATCCGTGATCCGCGTCACACCCCGGTGAGACAAGGACAAGCCATAATTTTTCGAGATTCGGGAGTGCCCAACACTCTCCGATTGGGGGGGGCCCGTGGCAAAAGGACGCGTTTCGATCATTGTGGAGCGCTGTAAGGCCTGCGGCTTTTGTGTGGAGTTCTGCCCGACGAAGGTGCTGGCGCTCTCTTCCGCTTTCAATTCCAAGGGCTACCATCCGCCGCACGTGGTCGCGCCGGAGAAGTGCAGCGGCTGCGATCTGTGCGGGATGTATTGTCCCGACTTTGCGATTTACGGACAGAAGCTCACGCCGCCGTCCGCGGAGCAACCGAAGGCGGCGTCGGGCGAGGTGAACCATGCAAGCTGATCCGCGCGGAGTGCTGACGGGCACGCATTTTATTGACGGCGATCATGCCTGCTGCGAGGGAGCGCTGGCGGCGGGAGCGCGATTTGCGGCCGGGTATCCGATCACGCCGTCGACAGAAGTGGTCGAGCGCTTTGCGGCGCGCGTACCCGTGGTAGGCGGAACGTTTATTCAGATGGAAGATGAGTTGGCAGCATCGATCACGCTGCAGGGCGCGGTCTGGGGCGGGGCAAAAGCATTTACGGTGACTTCAGGGCCGGGATTTTCTTTGATGATGGAACACATCGGCTATGCGGCGATGACGGAGACTCCCTGCGTGTTCGTGGACGTGCAGCGCGGCGGTCCTTCGACCGGATTGCCGACGCTACCGGCGCAGGCGGACATGATGCAGGCGCGCTGGGGATCGCACGGGGACTACGAGATCATCGCGCTGTGCCCGAACTCTCCGCAGGAATGTTTTGATCTGACGATCCGGGCGTTCAATTTCTCCGAGGAATTCCGCGTTCCGGTCATGCTGATGATGGATGAGGTGGTGGGGCACATGACGGAGAAGGTCGTGATCCCCGCAGCCGATCAGATTGAGGTTGTGCCACGGCGGCACACGCGGAAATCGATTGAAGATTACCTGCCTTATGCAACGAATGGCGACGGCGTTCCCGAGATGGCGCATGCCGGGGAAGGATACAACTTTCACGTGACCGGGCTGACGCACGATGAGCGCGGGTATCCAAACATGACACCGCAAACGCAGGACAAGCTGGTACGGCGACTGCAAAGCAAGATTCTCGATGCGGCCGATCGCATCACGCTGCTGGACGAAGAGGGACTCGAGGATGCCGAGGTGGTGGTGATCTCGTACGGGATCACGTCGCGCGTCGCGCAGCGCGCGGTTGAACTGGCGCGGGAACAGGGATTTCGGGTTGGGAAGTTGCGGCTGATTACCTGCTGGCCGTTCCCGGAGAAACGCATCCGCGAACTGGCAGCGAAGACGAAGGCATTCGTGGTTCCGGAACTCAACCTGGGGCAGATGGTGCGGGAGGTGGAGCGGGCGGCGGGTGGAAGAGCACGAACGTTCGCCATACCGCATGCGGGTGGAAGCGTGCACCGGCCGGAAGATATTTTGCGAGTGATTGTGGAGGCGACGCGATGAGCATCCTGGACGTGGTGAATCCGGTCGAGCCTTTCCTGCGCACGGACCGCATGCCGCACATCTGGTGCCCGGGATGCGGAATCGGGACGACGGTGAACTGTTTTGCGCGGGCGCTGATCGAGTCGAAAGTGGACTTGCAGTCGATCGCGCTGGTTTCCGGGATTGGGTGCACGGGGCGGGTGGCCGGGTACGTGAAGCTGGATTCCTTTCATACGACGCACGGACGAGCGATTCCCTTCGCCACTGGGCTGAAGTTGGCAAATCCCAAGCTGAACGTCGTGGTGTATTCGGGGGATGGCGACCTGTCGGCGATTGGAGGAAATCACCTGATTCATGCAGCGCGGCGAAATATCGATCTGAAAGTCATCTGCGTGAACAATCTGATTTATGCGATGACGGGCGGGCAGACTGCGCCGACAACGCCGGGGCACGCCATCACGTCGACCTCACCCTATGGGGCGTTTGAGCCGGCGTTCAACTTGCCGCACCTGGTGGAAGCGGCCGGTGCGGTGTACGTGGCGCGCTGGACCACTTTTCACGTGAGGCAACTGGCACGATCGATTCAGGAAGCTTTCCAGAAAAAGGGATTCAGCTTCATTGAGGTGATCAGCCCCTGCCCGACGCTGTATCAGCGGCGCAACCGGCTTGGCGACGGGCTCGACACGATGAAGTACTACAAGGAAAAAAGCAAAGTACGGCATGGGGCGCCAACCGGCGAAGTTGGATTAACGATGACGGGCGAAATTGTGGTGGGCAAGTTCGTGGATCGCGACCGTCCCGACTATCAGGAACTGCTGCGGGCGCAGATGGTCGAATCGCTGGGTGAGCGCTACGTGGAACCTTCGGAGAATGTATGCAGCTGCGGCTAACGGAACTTCGCATCGCGGGATTTGGCGGGCAGGGAGTGATTCTGTCGGCGATCGTGCTGGGCAAGGCAGCGTCGATTTACCAGGGCGCGTACGCGACGATGACCCAGAATTTCGGGCCGGAGGCGCGCGGCGGCGCGTGCAGCGCGCAACTGCTGCTCTCGGGGGAGCCGATTCTCTATCCGTATGTGACGCAACCGGACATCATGGTTGTGATGTCGCAGGAGGCTTACACACGGTTCGTTCCCGAGTTGAAAGAAGGCGGGACGCTGATCGTCGAGCAGGATCTGGTGCGGGTGACCAATTTGCCGCGCCAGACCAAGGTGTATAGCTGTCCTGCGACGCGACTTGCCGAGGAACTGGGCAAGCGCATGGTGCTGAACTCGGTGATGGTCGGGTTCTTTACTGCAGTGACCCGGTTGCTGGAACCGGAGGCAGTGCGCAAGTCAGTGGCGGATTCGGTGCCGTCGAGTTTCTGCGAGCTGAATTTGAAGGCATTTGCGAAGGGGTATGAATACGGGGTGAAGTCGCTCGAGGAGAGTCCCCACTCGCAGGTGCTCGAGCAGGTAAGTTTCGCGGAGGAGTAGGGTGCGAGGGCAGGATGCCCTCGCGACAGCCGGCGGGACGCCGGCGCTACAGTCTGGGCGCTGCGGTCGGGGGCACTGCCCAGGGAGGACGGGACCCTGGGTGTTTGGATTCTCAAATCACGGAGACGGCAGCTGCACGGTTTAATCAGGTGAGTGACGACGTGGTTGAAGAACGTTACGAAGTGGTTAAAGAACGGAATATCTCTGAGCCAAGGGAAAAAAGTACCGGCAAAAACGTCATCGGGCGAGCAGATTGTAGCGCCGGCGTCCCGCCGGCTGTGTCGGGGGCGTCCCGCCCCCGTTTTGGCGAAGTTATCATCCGCGACCGCGGGCGGCTTCCTCACTGGGAAAAGGAATCCGGCACGTACTTCCTCACCTTTCGACTGAGTGATTCCCTGCCTCGCGTGGTGCTCGATCGCATTGAATTCGAAAAAAGAAACATGGTGATGACCGCATCGCAGGTGGGCCGCGATCTCTCCCCTGACGAACGAAGACGGATGTCTGTCTTGTCCTCGGCTCGCATCGAGCGGTATCTCGACTCTGGCGTGGGCTCATGTCATCTCAGGAAGCTCGAAATTGCTACGCTGGTTCGCAACGCGCTCTTTCATTTTGAGGAGCAGCGGTATCGGCTATTCGCCTGGTGCATCATGCCGAACCATGTGCACGTGGTCGCGAGATTCTTCCCGGGCAATTCGTTGTCTGCTGTACTTCATTCGTGGAAATCGTATACGGCGAAACGTGCGAAAGATCTGCTGGAGATTGATGGAAGATTCTGGCAGCGGGAGTATTACGACCATCTGCTGGATACTGAGGCTGAGTTCGAACGAGCCGTCGCGTATGTGGTTGCGAATCCCCAGAAAGCTGGATTACAGAATTGGAGTTGGGTATGGGTGCGAGGGCAGGATGCCCTCGCGACAGCCGGCGAGACGCCGGCGCTACCCTGACTACCGCTACCCTGACTTACTGGACCACCCTTACGGTCATTTCTTCGGGGGGTTCGCCGCCGGCCATGGCTTGGGCGATGATCAACTGACGGGCTTCTCCACGGAAGACAGGAAGCTGTTTGCCGAACCAGATGGCAGCGGCGATGCTGGCCGCGCCTCCCGTGGCTACGGTGATTGGGGCGCCAAGGCGGTCGGCCAGCGCGCCGCCCAGCAGCGCTCCAAACGGGGCCATTCCCATGAACATCATTGAATAGAGCGCCATGACGCGGCCGCGGAGAGCGTCGGGAACCATGGCCTGGATCAGGGTGTTCGAGCAGGCCATCTGCAGCATGATGAAGAATCCGACGGGGATCAGAAGGACGGCGGACAGCCAGAAGAACTTCGAAAAAGAAAATGCGATCAGGCTGATGCCGAAGCCGGCGCAGCAGATGGAGACCAGACGGCCCAGGCCCTTCACGCCGCTGCGCATGGCTAAGGTGAGGGCGCCGAACAGCGCGCCGACGCCGGTGAAGCCCATCAGAATGCCAAGGCCTTTTGCGCCGCCGTGAAGAATGCGGTCGGCGAAGATGGGCATGAGTACGGTGTAAGGCATGCCAACCAGGCTGACCACGCCAAGCAGCAACAGGAGAGCGCGAATCGGCCCCGTGTGGCTGACCCAGCGGAAGCCTTCGATGATGTCTTCGAGAGGCGAGTCGGATTTCGAGCGGCGCGGGCAGACCACGCTCATCAGGAGTAGTCCGATGATCACGGCGATGTAGCTGACGCCGTTCACAAAAAAGCACCAGCCTTCGCCGATCTTCGCGACCAGAATTCCGGCGATCGCCGGACCGATGACACGCGCGCCATTAAACATCGAGGAGTTGAGGGCGATGGCGTTCATCAGGTCATCGCGGCCGACCATGTCGACGAGGAAAGACTGGCGGCCAGGGATGTCGAAGGCATTGACGACGCCGAGTAGCGCGGCGAGCACAAAGATGTGCCAAACCTTGACCGTGTGCGTAAGCGTGAGCGCGGCGAGGATGAGGGCGAGAATCATCGAGGCGGTCTGGGTGGCGATGACCACGCGGTGGCGGTTCATGCGGTCGGCGACGGTTCCGCCCAGGGGAGCTACGAGAAATACGGGAATCTGACTGGCAAAACCTACAGAACCGAGGAGCAGTGAAGAGCCCGTCATTTTATAGACGAGCCAGGACTGCGCCACGGTCTGCATCCAGGTGCCGGTGAGGGAGATGAGCTGTCCGGAAAAGAAAAGCTGGAAGTTGCGGTGGGTGAGGGCGCGCATTCCGATCGACCAGCGGGATTCGGGCAC
>Ga0210397_10003106_pt1 | contig 10280 bp, 8 predicted proteins | sample IncBWH2OmetaG_FD_160126 | JGI IMG/M metagenome (GOLD analysis project Ga0210397, IMG submission 160126) | Forest soil microbial communities from Barre Woods Harvard Forest LTER site, Petersham, Massachusetts, United States - Inc-BW-H-2-O ...
CGACGCCCGCTACGGCGGTCGCCGCGAACGCGTACAGGTCGGTGACGATGTGCTGGAACGCCCCGGCGACGTTGAGGCTCCGCGGGGCGCCGCGACCGCCACCCGCCCGGGAGATCATCAGCGTGGCCGCCAGGTTGACCGCGACCCCGGCCAGGGCGACGGCGAGCACCGTGCCGCCGGCCACCTCGGGCGGCGTCACCAGGTGCCGGATCGCGGTGTATCCCAGCCACGCCGCGAGCAGCACTAGCGTGATGCCGTTGGCCTGCGCGGACAGGATCTCGGCCCGCTTGAGGCCGTAGGTGTACCCGCCGGCCGGGGGCCGGGCGGCCAGCCGCGCGGTGATCAGCACGAGCCCGATCGACGCCGCGTCGGTGAGCATGTGCGCCGCGTCGGAGATCAGCGCGAGCGAGTGCGCGGCCAGCCCCGCGACGACCTCGCCGGCCATGAACGCGAGGATCAGCGCCAGGGCAGCCGACAGCCACCTGGCGTCGTTTCCTGGCGCCGGGCCATGCGTATGCCGGTCACTTCCCGCCACCATCTGACGATATCTTCACCGATCAGGGACTGGTACAGCACCGCTGGAGGCGACGTGGGAGCACTGAACGGCCAGGGTGCCCTGGTGACGGGCGGGTCACGGGGGATAGGCCGGGCGATCGTGAAACGGCTGGCGGCTGACGGAGCCGCGGTGGTGTTCAGCTATCTGCAGAACGAGGCCGCCGCGCGAGAGGTGGTCAGCGAGGTGACCGAGGACGGCGGCCGGGCCGTCGCGGTGCAGGCCGACCAGGGCAGCCTGGATGACCTGCGGCGGCTGACCGGGCAGGCCGGGGAGCACCTGGACGCGCTCGACATCGTGGTCATCAACGCGGCCGGCTGCCCGGTGGTGCTGATCGACGACATGACGGAGGACGCCTACGACCGGTACATGGCGGTGCACGCCAAGGGACCGTTCTTCCTCATCCAGCACGCGGGTCGCGCGCTGCGCGACGGCGGCCGGATCATCGCCATCTCCACCCTCAACACCAGGCTCCACCCGCCCGGAGGGGCGCTGTACACCGGGGCCAAGGGCGCGCTGGAGAACTTCACGAAGGTAGCGGCGATCGAGCTGGGCCGCCGCGGGATCACCGCGAACGTGGTGTCGCCGGGCGCGACTGACACCGAGATGCTGCGGGCCGCCAACCCCGGTGCGACGTTCGAGGACACGGTGGCCAGGACCGCGCTGCGGCGGCTCGGCCAGCCGGGGGACATCGCGGCCGTCGTGGCGTTCCTGGCCGGTCCCGACTCCGGCTGGGTCAGCGGCCAGAACCTGGCCGCCGACGGAGGCCTGCTGCCCTGACCACCCCTAAGCTGGGACCCATGAGCACCATGGACGATTGGACGGCCGCGGTCTGCGCGGATCTCGGGCTCGACGCCAGCGCCGCCGACCTTCGGGCCGTGCTCGACCTCACCCGCGACGTCGCGCACGGCGTGGCCCGGCCCGCCGCGCCCCTCACCGCCTACCTGGTCGGGGTGGCGGTCGGCCGCGGCCTGACCCTGCCAGACGCGGCCGGGCGGGTCTCGGCCCTCGCGGCCGGCTGGGAGGCCGACAAGCAGTAATGGGCCGAACGGGCCTGGCAGACGCCCTGGCGATCCCTTTCTGCCTGGGCTGGATCCGGCGCGTGCGCGGCGCGGTTACCGGACTCTTACAGATCCCGTCAGTCCCGGCGCCCGGCGGTCCGCCTCCCCTAAGACGGTGTCTCGGGGCGGACGCAGACGAGCGAAGGGCGGTCGATGACTCTGCAATCCGGGTGGGACGGCGAATACACGCGGGACGGCGAATCTCGCGGCGCCGGACGGGATCCGCGTCCGACCAGACGCGGCGTGCTGCTGGGGGTGGGCCTGGCTGGCCTGGGCGGGGTCCTGGCCGGCTGCAGTACCGCGGCGGTGCCCTACGACGCCAACGAAGCGGGCGTACCGCCGAACGGCCCGGCGCCGGGCGCCATGCCGGGCTCGGGCGCGATGACAAGCCCCGCCGCGCCAGGTTCGGGCGCCATGTCGTCCAGCCCTTCCCCGGGCGGCGGCCAGGCCAGCCGGTCGGCCAGGAAGAAGGCCAAGCCCAAGCCGAAGGGCACCGTGCTGGGTGCCGCCAGCGATATCCCGGTCGGCGGCGGTGTGATCTACACCACGGCCAAGGTCGTGGTAACCCAGCCGGCCAGCGGCCAGTACAAGGCGTTCAGCGCGGTGTGCACGCACGTGGGCTGCCTGGTGAACAAGGTGACCAGCGGGACCATCGACTGCCCGTGCCACGGCAGCGAATTCAGGATCACCAACGGGGCCGTGGTGGCAGGGCCGGCACCGTCACCGCTGCCGGCCCGGCAGATCAAGATCGTGGACGACCAGGTCATCCTGCTCTGATGCTCCTCGGCTCGCGCCTAGGATGTCGGGTGTGGGCTCCCTGATGCTGCTTGATACCGCGTCGTTGTACTACCGCGCCTTCTTCGGTGTGCCGGAGACCGTCCGGGCTCCGGACGGCACCCCGGTGAACGCGATACGCGGGCTGCTCGACATGATCAGCCGGCTGGTCCGGGCCAGGCACCCCGCCCAGCTGGTCGCGTGCCTGGACGCGGACTGGCGGCCGGCCTTCCGCGTCGCGGCGGTGCCCTCGTACAAGGCGCACCGGCTCGCCGCGAACGGCACGTCGGAGGAGACCCCGCCCGGCCTCTCCCCGCAGATCCCGGTCATCGAGGAGGTGCTCAGGGTGGCAGGGCTGGCCCTGGCCGGCGCGCCCGGGTACGAGGCGGACGACGTGATGGGCACGCTGGCGGCCCGCTCCGACCGTCCGGTGGACGTGGTCACCGGCGACCGGGACCTGTTCCAGCTGGTCGACGACGAGCGCGGGGTACGGATCATCTACACCGTGCGCGGCCTGCAGAACATGGACGTGATCGACGAGGCGGCGGTGTCCGCGAAATACGGCATCCCCGGCCGCGGCTACGCCGACTTTGCCGCGCTGCGCGGCGATCCGAGCGACGGGCTGCCCGGGGTGCCGGGCGTGGGGGAGAAGACCGCGGCCGCGCTGATCAACACGTTCGGCAGTATCGAGGGGATCACCGCGGCGCTGGACGCCGGCCACGGCGGGTTCCCCCGCGGCAGCCGGGACAAGCTGGAGAAGGCCCGGGAGTACCTGGACGTCGCCCTGTCCGTGGTGAAGGTGGCCGACGACGCTCCGCTGCCTGATCTCGACGGGACGCTGCCCGCGGTGCCGGCCGACGCGGACCGGCTGCGCGAGCTCGGCGACCGCTGGGGCCTCGGCTCTTCGCTGAGCCGGTTCGTCACCGCGGTATCCCCATCCTGAGGGTCGGGGCCTAGCATCTATGTCGTGACGACGGACGAACTGTATCCCGCGGGGCGCCTCGGTCAGGTGCGCGAGGCGGCCGGCGCGGCCGGGCTCGACGCCGTGCTGCTGACCCCGGGCCCGGACCTGAGGTACGTCATCGGCTACGACGCCAAGCAGCTCGAGCGGCTGACCTGCCTGGCCATCCCCGCTGACGGCGAGCCCGCGCTGTTCGTCCCGCGGCTGGAGCTGGCCGCGGCACAGGCCTCCCCGGCCGGCTCGCTCGGCCTGGAGATATTCCCCTGGGAGGAGACCGACGACCCGTTCGCGCTGGTCGCGGACTTGCTCGGCCCGGTCGCCACGGTCGGCCTCTCCGACCGGATGTGGGCGCTGTCCGTGCTGAAGTTCCGCGACGCGCTGCCCGGCGCGCACCTGGCGCTAGCCGGGCGCGCGCTGCGCACGCTGCGGATCTCCAAGACCCCGGCCGAGGTCGCGGCCCTGCGAGAGGCCGGCGCCGCCATCGACCGGGTGCACGCCCGTGTACCCGGCTGGCTGCGGCCCGGGCTGACCGAGCGGGCCGTGGGTTCGGTGATCGCCGAGGCCATCCTGGCCGAGGGGCACGCCACCGTGGACTTCGTGATCGTCGGTTCCGGCCCGAACGCCGCCAGCCCGCATCATGAGGTCTCCGACCGCGTGCTGGCCGCCGGGGACGTCGTGGTGGTCGACATAGGCGGCACGATGCCGTCGGGGTACTGCTCGGACAGCACCAGGACCTACGCTCTGGGCGAGCCGCCCGCCGAGTTCAGCGCGTACTACAAGGTTCTGTACGACGCCCAGGAGGCGGCCTGCGCCGCGGTCAGGCCCGGGGTGACCGCCGAGTCCGTCGACGCGGCCGCGCGGGAGCCGATCACCAGGGCCGGCTACGGGGCGGCGTTCTTCCACCGCACCGGGCACGGCATCGGCCTAGAGGCGCACGAGGACCCGTACATCGTGGCGGGCAACACCGATCTGCTCGAGCCGGGCATGGCGTTCTCGGTGGAACCGGGGATCTACCCCGGGCCGCACGGCGCGCGGATCGAGGACATCGTGGTGTGCACGGCCGACGGCGTCGAGCGGCTCAACCACACCCCGCGAGAGCTGGTCGTCGTCGCCTAATCCCGGTGATTAGTCCCGGCGATGGGGGCCCTAATGATCGGGCGGGTCGGTCCGGTCCTGGTTCTCGGCCAGGAAGCGCTCGAACTGGGCGGCTAGCTCGTCGGCTGTCGGCATGGTCTCGCCGTCGGCGAGCAGGCCGGCCGCCGCGTCCACGGCAGCCTGCTGGTTCTCGGCCGCGGTGTCGTACTGCTGCTCCAGGGCGCGGACCAGCTCGGCGACCTCGGCGGACTCCTCGACCTGCTGCTCGATCGCCTCGTTGGTACGATCCGCGGCCTCGCGGAGCTCGGCGTCGGGCAGGTCGAGCCCGGTCGAGGTGGTCACCGAGCCGAGCAGGGCCAGCGCCGCCGGCGGATACACGGCCTGGGCCAGGTAGTGCGGCACCTGCACGGCGAAGCCGAGCGCGTCGCGGCCCGCCTCGCCCAGGCGCAGCTCGAGCAGGGCCGGCGCGCTGCCCGGCACCTGGATCCGGCTCGACAGCCGCTGGTGGCCGGCCAGCAGGTCCTCGCGGGTGGCGTGCGCGATCACCCCGAGCGGCCGGGTGTGCGGCATCCCGGCCGGGATGCCGAGGAAGCTGATCGCGGGACCGGTGTCGAGCCGGGCGGCGATGGTCAGCACAGCCTGGCTGAACAGGTCCCACTCGTGGTCGGGCTCGGGCCCCGTCATCAGCAGGAACGGGCGCTCGCCCTGGTCGTGCAGCAGGTGCAAGGCCAGCTCGGGCGGCTCGTAGCTCTCCCACCGGCTGTTGTCGTAGGTCATCAGCGGGCGCCGCGACCTGTAGTCGATCAGCCGGTCGACGTCGAACCGCGCCACGGTCTCGTGCGGGAAGACGCGCAGCAAGTGCTCGGTGAGCAGGCGGCCCGCGGTGCCCGCGTCGATGAAGCCCTCCAGGTAGTGCAACATTGGTGCGCCTGCGATGCCGGGCGCGGCCGGATCGAGCTCGTAGAGTTCCTCCGGATTCCGCTGCATCCCTACAGTTTCCCACGATCCGCGCGATGCTATGGCCTGGGCGCCGAAAGGCGCCCAGGCCATAGCCGCCGTGACTGGCTGGCCCGTTTAGTCCGCTAGTGCTGCTGTGGCCAGGGGGTGGCCGATGGACAGGCCGCTGGGCGGGTCGAAGAATTGCAGGTAGCGGGTGTCGACGGACAGCTCGAGATGCGCTCCGTGCCGGACCCGGCTTTCCTTGGAGACCCGGGCGGTCCACAGCGACTTGCCGCCGATCAGCGCGGCGGTGGCCTCGTCTTCGTCCTGGGTCGCCTCGGAGGCCTCGGTGATGCTGGCGTGCTCCACGTGCGGGGCGTCGATGGTGAAGATCACGTTGATCTCGCTGCCGAGTTCCTCCGTGACGCCCGCGGTGACGGCCATGGTGCCCCGCTGCCGGCTGGCGACGGCGGCGTCCTCGAAGTCCGACGGGCGGATGCCCAAGATGACCTGCTTGCCGAAGTAGCCCGCGAGCCCGGGCTTGGCGTCCACGACCTCGGCCGGGACCGGGAGCTTGTAGCCGGCGAAGATGACGGCCGGGCCGTCGTCGCGGACCAGGTCCGCGGTGGCGAAGTTCATCGCGGGGGAGCCGATGAACCCGGCCACGAACAAGTTGACCGGGGCCTCGAACAGGGCCTGGGGGGTGTCGGCCTGCTGCAGCCGGCCGTCCCGCAGCACGGCCACCCGGTTCCCCAGGGTCATCGCCTCGACCTGGTCGTGGGTCACGTACACGGTGGTGACGCCGAGCCGCTCGTGCAGCTGGTTCAGCGAGGCCCGCATCGAGACCCGCAGCTTGGCGTCCAGGTTGCTCAATGGCTCGTCCATCAAGAACGCCTGCGGCTCGCGGACGATGGCCCGGCCCATCGCGACCCGCTGCCGCTGCCCGCCGGACAGCGCGGCCGGCTTGCGCCGCAGGTACGGCTCCAGGCCCAGCATCTTGGCGGCCCCGGTCACCCGCCGCCGGATCTCGTCCTTCGGCGTCTTGCGCAGCTGCAGCCCGAACGCCAGGTTCTGCTCGACCGTCATGTGCGGGTACAGGGCGTAGTTCTGGAACACCATCGCGATGTCGCGGTCCTTCGGCGGCAGGTCGTTCACGACCCGGTCCCCGATCGTGATCGTCCCCGCGGTGATCTCCTCCAGCCCCGCGATCGACCGCAGCGCGGTCGACTTCCCGCACCCCGACGGGCCGACCAGCACCATGAACTCGCCATCAGCGATATCCAGGCTCAGCTCATCGACCGCCTTCACCCCGCCCGGATACGCCTTCTCCACCTGATCCAAGATGATCTGCGCCATGGCGGCAGCGTAACCTCGCCGTGATCTGCCCATAAGGACGCGAACAGCGATGTTACAGTAGCGTAAAGGGCGTGACCATTTCGTTATATTGTGATGAAGTCGCAGCCTGCAACCGTTGGCGCTAACGTGACTTCGTGGAAGAGATTGACCGCAAGATCGTGTCGTTGCTGACCCGCAACGGCCGGATGAGCTTCACCGAGCTGGCCAGGCAGGCCGGCCTGTCGGTGTCGGCAGTCCACCAGCGGGTGCGCAGGCTGGAGCAGGACGGCGTGATCAAGGGGTACGTCGCGGTGTTCGACCCGGACGACGTGGGCCTGCCGCTGACAGCCTTCGTATCCATCAAGCCCTTCGACGCCGCCGCGCCCGACGACCTGCCACAGCGGCTCGAGCACCTGGCGGCGATCGAGGCCTGCCATAGCGTCGCGGGCGACGAGAACTACATCCTCAAGGTGCGGGTGACCTCGCCCGTCGCGCTGGAAGACCTGCTCCAGCAGATCCGCACCCTCGGCAGCGTCTCGACCCGCACCACCGTCGTCCTCAGCACCCCCTACGAGAATCGCCCCCCCGATATCTGACCCCCCGTATTCACGTCAGCCGACGCCGGGCGCTTGTCCTCTAGTTCGAGCTCATGCCCCTGGAACGCAACGCCGTCTAGCCGCGTGTTCCGGCAGGGCGTCGCGCGGAAGGACAAACCAGTCACATCAGCAGCACCAGCCCCGTGTTCCTGGTCAGCCCGAGTTGATCATGAAGCTCGGCCCGCTGCCGACCGCCTGCCGGACACCTGCCGAAGGCCTGCCGGACGTTGGCCAGACACCCGCCGGGCGCCTCCCGGGATGCCTGCCGAGGCCTGCCGGACGCAGTGAATCCGGGCTTCCACGGCGTTAGGCCGAGGCCTGCCGGACGCACTGAAACCGGGGCTTCCACGGCGTCAGAGCGCAATGGATCCGGAGTTTCATGGCGTTCCACCGGATCCCTCGCGCCCGCGCCAGGCCCACGCCCGCCCCGCCAGGCCCCACGCCCGCCCCGCCCGGGCTCTGCCCGCTCCGCCGGGCCTCTGCCGCCGTCACCGCGTCCTTGAGTACACGCCTCCAGGCACACCACTCACTTCAGCTTCAGTAGCAACATTCCGAAGTCAGTGAATGTGGCGTTCTACCGCATCTATCCGGTAGAACGCCACATTCACTGAATCGGCGGGGGCATCGGCGGCGGCGCGTGAGCCGAAGGCGGAGCGGGCTGCGCGGGTCAGGGGCAGGGCGCGGGTTAGGGGCGGGCTGCGCGGGTCAGGAGGGGTGGGGCGGGTCAGGGGGGGTGGCGCGGAGGCCGTCGAGCATGACGGACAGGAGCATGTCGGACCGCTCGGGTGCTTTCTCCGTGCTCACCGTCACCCCGTGCACCAAGCGCATCACGTCCGTGGCGTCCACGTCCGGCCGGATGACACCGGCCTCCTGCGCGTTCGCCAGCAGCCGCTCGGTGGTCTGGCGCATCGCCATCCAGCACGACGAGATCAGCTCGGACTCGATGCCGACCGCCTCGATCAGCGCGTGCGACAGGCCGCGCTTGGTCACCAGGTAGCCGGCCAGGCTCCGCATCCAGGCGCTGAAAGCCTGCCCGGGCGGCGCCTTCTCCAGCAGCGCGTCCGCTTCTCCGCAGACCGCGCCCACCTGGCTGCGGAACACGGCCGCCTGCAGGTCGAGCCGGGTGGGGAAGTGCCGGTAGAGGGTGCCGATGCCCACCCCGGCACGCCGGGCGATGTCCTCCAGCGGCGCGTCGGCGCCCCGCTCGGCGAACGCGGCCGTAGCCGCGCCGATCAGCCGGGCGTGGTTCTGCCGCGCGTCGGCGCGCAGCTGCTCGGCGGGCCGCGGCGGTACCTGATCAGATGTTCTGGTCATCGCTTCGAGGTTAACGGGATCGGGGACAAGCTCGCCGCGTGGCGCGGCGGGCCGGGACAGATCGAGCCGGAACTAATATGGTTGCGAAACGGAGGCTGCCTCCGTATAGTTAACCGGAGTGGACCTCCGCTTCATTCCCGATGGTACCGCCCGGCCAGCGGTCTGTCAGCTACCGGAGGCCTGCCGGAGCCGCATCGGTGCTCCATCACCGCCGGGATGGCCCGGCCTGGATGACACAGCCAGGTCGGCATCGACGGCATCGGTGGTCCGTCGTAGCGGCCGTCAGATCGCATGGCCAGACGGCCATGCCAGAAAACCGTGCCAGAAAACCATGGAGGCATCTTGTCTTCTTCGCATGCTCCGCATGGGGCTGACGATGCCAGAGAGGTCAACGGGATTAACGGGAACCGTACGCGAGGCGGGCGGCCGGGGGCCGCCCGCGACCAGCGGCCCGGGATCGCCCTGGCCATCATGCTCGGCGCTCAGCTCATGATCATCCTGGACATGACGGTGGTGAACATCGCGCTGCCGCACATTCAGAACAGCCTGCACTTCTCGGCGACCGGCCTGTCCTGGGTGCTGAACGGGTACACGCTGACGTCAGGCGGCCTGCTGCTACTCGGGGGCCGGGCCGGCGACATCCTCGGCCGGCGGAGAATGTTCATCGCCGGCATTGCCCTGTTCACCCTCGCCTCGCTGGCCGGAGGCCTCGCGACCACCCCGGGCGTGCTGCTGGCCGCCCGGGCGCTGCAGGGCGTGGGCGGCGCGTTCGCCTCACCCGCCGTGCTCGCGCTGGTCGTGACCAGCTTCCCCGAAGGCCGGGAGCGGACCCGCGCGCTCGGCATCTACATGGGCGTGATCACCGGTGGTTCCTCGCTGGGCCTGGTGCTCGGCGGGGTGATCACCGAGTGGCTGTCCTGGCGGTGGGTGCTGTTCATCAACGTGCCGATCGGCCTGGCCGTGCTCGCGGTCACCCCGCGGTTCGTGGCCGAGACGCCGCGGCAGCCGGGCCGCTTCGACCTGGCCGGCGCGCTGACCGCCACCGCGGGCGTGACCACGCTGGTGTACGGGTTCATCCGGGCCGCGGCCGACGGATGGGGGAATCGCCTGGCGCTGGCCGCGTTCGGCGCCGCCGCGGTCCTGCTCGCCCTGTTCGTGGTCACCGAGACCCGGGCCCGCCAGCCGATCACCCCGATGCGCCTGTTCACCGACGTCAGCCGGGCGGGCTCGTTCATCGCCCGGCTGCTGCTCATCGCGGGCATGTTCGGGATGTTCTTCTTCCTCACCCAGTTCCTGCAGAAGATCATGGGCTTCAGCCCGCTCCGGGCCGGGGTGGCGTTCCTGCCGATGACCTTCGCCCTGTTCGGGGTGTCCCGGCTGGCGCCGAGGCTCATGCCGCTGCTGGGCGCGAAGCCGCTGATGATCATCGGGATGGTGCCCGCGATCGCGTCGAGGGCCTGGCTGTCCCGGGTATCGCCGGAGACGAGCTACTGGCCGGGCGTGTTCGGCCCGATGCTGCTGATCGGCCTCGGGATGGGGCTGGTGTTCGTGCCGCTCACCACCGCGTCGCTGGCCGGCGTGCCCCCGGCCGACTCCGGCGCCGCGTCGGGGCTGGTGAACATGCTCCAGCTGGCCGGAGGGTCGCTCGGCCT
>Ga0210397_10003107_pt1 | contig 10274 bp, 7 predicted proteins | sample IncBWH2OmetaG_FD_160126 | JGI IMG/M metagenome (GOLD analysis project Ga0210397, IMG submission 160126) | Forest soil microbial communities from Barre Woods Harvard Forest LTER site, Petersham, Massachusetts, United States - Inc-BW-H-2-O ...
ACATGGCCGGCCTGGAAAAGGCCAAGGCGAACGGGCACGACCTGTCCAAGATCTTCTCGGTGGCCTCGTTCTTCGTCAGCCGGATGGACACCGAGGTCGACGCCAGGCTGGACAAGCTGGGCACCCCGGAGGCCACGGCGCTGCGCGGCAAGGCGGCCATCGCGAACGCCAGGCTGGCTTACGAGCTGTTCGAGAACAAGTGCGCCGAGGAGCGCTGGCAGGCGCTCGCGGCCAGCGGGGCGAACGTGCAGCGACCGCTGTGGGCGTCAACCTCGACCAAGGACCCGACGTTCCCCGACACGATGTACGTGGTCGACCTGGTCGTCTCGGACACGGTGAACACCATGCCCGAGGCCACGATCAAGGCGACCGCGGACCACGGTGAGCTCCGCGGCGACACGGTGCACGGGACCTACGACCAGTCACGCCAGGTCATCGCCGACCTCGAAAGGCTCGGCATCAGCTACGACGACGTGGTGCAGGTGCTCGAGGACGAGGGCGTGGCGAAGTTCGAGGCGTCATGGAACGAACTGCTCGACACGATCAGAATCAACATGGAGCAGTGAGTGACGGACGACGAGGGCCTGGCCCCGGCGAACCCGGGCGTCATCAAGGGATTGCATGAGATGTCCGAATCGCGTAATCCGCTCCGCGATCCGAGGGACCGGCGCATCCCTCGCGTGGCCGGGCCGTGCGTCCTCGTCATGTTCGGTGTCACGGGCGACCTGGCGCGCAAGAAGCTGATGCCGGCCATCTACGACCTGGCCAACCGCGGCCTGCTGCCGCCGGGTTTCTCGTTCGTCGGCTTCGCCCGCCGGGACTGGGAGGACGAGGACTTCGCCCAGCTCACCTACCGGGCGGTGAAGGAGTACGCGCGGACGCCGTTCCGGGACGCGGTCTGGCAGCAGCTCAGCGAAGGCGTCAGGTTCGTCTCCGGTTCCTTTGATGACGACGAGGCGTTCGACCAGCTGGCATCGTGCGTCATGCGGCTGGACGAGGAGCGGGGCACCGGCGGGAACTACGCGTTCTACCTGTCGATCCCGCCCGGCCAGTTCCCGACCGTGGTGCAGCAGCTCAAGCGCAGCGGCCTGTCCGACCCCTCGGCTGGCGGCTGGCGGCGGGTGGTCATCGAGAAGCCGTTCGGCCACGACCTGGCCAGCGCGCGCGAGCTGAACGACATCCTGGAAGAGGTCTTCCCGCCGGACGCCGTGTTCCGCATCGACCACTACCTCGGCAAGGAGACGGTGCAGAACATCCTCGCGCTGCGCTTCGCCAACGAGATGTACGAGCCGATCTGGAACCGCGGCTACGTGGACCACGTCCAGATCACGATGGCCGAGGACATCGGCATCGGCGGCCGGGCCGGTTACTACGACGGCATCGGCGCCGCGCGCGACGTGATCCAGAACCACCTGCTGCAGTTGCTCGCGCTCGTCGCCATGGAGGAGCCGGTCGCGTTCGACGCCGACTCGCTGCGGATGGAGAAGGAGAAGGTGCTGTCCGCGGTCCGGCTGCCCGCCGACATCGCCGAGGGCACCGCGCGCGGGCAGTACTCAGCCGGCTGGCAGGGCGGCCGCCAGGTGCACGGTTTCCTCGAGGAGGACGGCATTCCCCCGGACTCCCGCACCGAGACCTACGCGGCGCTGCGGCTCGGCGTCGACACCAGGCGCTGGGCCGGGGTGCCGTTCTACCTGCGGGCAGGCAAGCGGCTGCCGCGGCGGATGACGGAGATCGCGCTGATCTTCCAGCGCGCGCCGCACCTGCCGTTCTCCGCCACCGACACCGAGGAACTGGGCCAGAACGCGCTGGTGATCAGGATCCAGCCGGACGAGGGCATCACGGTCAGGTTCGGCTCGAAGGTGCCGGGTACGGCCATGGAGGTCCGCGACGTGAACATGGACTTCGCCTACGGCGAGTCGTTCACCGAGTCCAGCCCCGAGGCCTACGAGCGGCTGCTGCTCGACGTGCTCATCGGCGACCCGCCGCTGTTCCCCCGGCAGGCCGAGGTCGAACTGGGCTGGCGGATCCTCGACCCGGTGGAAGACTTCTGGGCTTCCCGCACTAAGCCGGACCAGTACCCGGCGGGTACGGCCGGACCCCCGTCGGCCGACGCGCTGATGGCACGGGATAACCGAGCATGGCGCCGGCTCTAGAGAGGCTCCGATGACCATCGACCTGACCGACACCAGCACCGGCGCGATCCACGAGGCGCTGACCCAGGCCCGTCGGCGGATGGGCGGTCCCGCCTCCGGCACGGTGCTGACGCTGATCATCGTCACCGACGAGTCCGAGCAGTACGACGCGGTCCGGGCCGCCAGCCAGGCCGGCCGCGAGCATCCGAGCCGGATCCTGGCCGTCATCACCCGCAGGCCCAAGGGCGAATCGCGGCTCGACGCCGAGATCCGGGTGGGTGAGACCGGCCCCGGGGAGACCATCCTCTTGCGCATGTACGGGCCGCTCGGCCAGCACGCCGACTCGGTGGTCGCGCCGCTGCTCGCACCCGACGTGCCGGTGGTCACCTGGTGGCCAGACGAGGCACCGTCCGCGCCGGGCGGGAACCCGCTCGGCGCGGTGGCCCAGCGGCGGGTGACCGACGCGGCCGCGAGCGAGACGCCCAAGGACATGCTGCTGACCCTGGCCAAGGCGTACAAACCGGGTGACACCGACCTGAGCTGGACCCGGGCGACATCCTGGCGCTCGCTGCTCGCGGCCACCCTGGACCAGCCCTACCCCGAACTGCTCCGCGGCGAGGTCCTGGCCGAGCCGGGTAATCCGAGCGCGGACCTGATCGCGGCCTGGCTGGGGCAGCGGCTCGACCTCGACGTGCGGCGAGGCGAGTCTGGCGGGCCCGGGATCACCGAGGTGAACTTCGAGACCCCGGACGGGAAAGTCGCGCTATCCCGGCCGGACGGCCGCAACGCCACCCTGTCCTGGCCCGGACGGCCGGAACGCCGGGTAGCCCTGCACCGGCGCGACACCGCCGAGCTAGTCGCCGAGGAACTGCGCAGGCTCGAGCCGGACGAGGTCTACGCCGAGACGCTGCGCGCGCTGGCCGCGGGCGTGGGAAGCTCGGCTCCATGAGCGTGCCCGAGGTCATCGTCCACCGGGACGCCAGCCTGCTCGCCCAGGCCGTGGCCGCACGCCTGGTCACCAGGCTGGTCGACGCGATTGCCGCGCGGGGCACCGCGTCGGTCGTGCTCACCGGGGGCGGCATCGGCACCAGGGTGCTCGCCGAGGTCGCCGCGACGCCCGCCAGGGACGCGATCGACTGGCGGCACCTGGACATCTGGTGGGGAGACGAGCGGTTCCTCCCCACGGGCGACCCGGAGAGGAACGAGACCGGCGCCCGTTCGGCCCTGCTCGACCACGTGGATGTCGACCCGGCCAGGGTGCATCCGATGCCCGGCCCGGACGGACCCGACGGCGACGACCCTGAGGCCGCGGCCGCCCGGTACGCGTCCTGGCTGGCCGCCGCGACCACGCCGGAAGACCACGGTCCGGTGCCGTCGTTCGACGTGCTGATGCTCGGCATCGGACCCGAGGGACACGTCGCGTCGCTGTTCCCCGGCATGCCCGCGCTATACGACGAGCGGCCGGTGGTGGCCGTGCGCGGCTCCCCCAAGCCCCCGCCGACCCGGCTGTCGCTGACCCTGCCGTCGATTCAGGCCGCTCGTGAGGTCTGGATCATCTGCTCGGGCCCGGACAAGGCCAAGGCGATCGCGATGGCGCTGTCCGACTCCGGCCCGGTACAGGTACCCGCCGCGGGGGCCCGCGGCAGGCAGCGGACGCTATTCCTGATCGACAGCGCCGCGGCGGCGAAGGTGCCGGCGCAGATCGGCCGCCCGGGCGCCCACTGACTTGTCCCCCGGCCTGCGCGCGAACGCCAGGCCTGCGGCCAGGCAGGTGGCGGGTATGGCGGCGAGCACGTACCGGTAGCTGAACCCGGCGGTCATCGGCGGCAGCACGATCATCAGCGCCCCTACCAGCCAGGGCAGCAGGCCGATGCCGCCCCAGCGGCGCCAGCGGGCCACCACGCCGGCCGCGCCGATGAGCACGATCAGGCCGAGCAGCGTGCCGCGCAGGTAGATGTACCGCTGGTATTCCTGGAGCAAGTGCTGCCAGGGCTGCACCGCCTGCGTATTCCCGCGGGCCGGCCCGGCGAACTCCTGCCTCGCCCGATAGATCCCGTTGGCGGCGGCGTCACCCCGGACGGGGTTCACCCACCAGGGGATCAGCGCGTTCAGTTCCTTGCCGGAGACGAACTGGAAGGCCGGGCTGTTCCCGTAGTAGTTGTGCGGGTCGGGCTGCCGGTTCCAGCCGAAGGTGTGCAGCGTGTCGTCGACCACCACGTGCAGGTAGCTGACCGGCTGGGCCAAGATGGCCTCCCGGGCGAACTTCTCCGCCATCGCGTTGACCTTCGGCGTGAACCGGAGTCGGTTGTCGGCGGAGTGGTACAGGTTGAACAGCGGGGTGGTGACCTTGTTGTCCGGCCAGTCCTCGTTGTCCGCCCACAGGTACTCCCCCGAGACCGGGCGCAGGTACGGCGGCGTAGGGTCACACAGGGCGCGGACCTCGGCCGAAGGCTTGATCTTGTCGCATTCGGCGAACGTGCTGACCCGGCTGTACAGGAACGTACCCGAGGACTCGGTCAGCCCGAACCGGCCGTGGGAGCCGTTGAACCAGGCCATGTACACCACGATGGGCACGACGCCCGCCACGAGCAGGGTCACCAGGCGCCGCCAGCCCACCCGCCTGACCAGCATGACCACCAGTACCACCGCGAGCAGGGGCTGGCCGACCGACCTCACCAGGGTGGCGTAGCCGATGAGCAGGCCGGCCACGGCCATGACGGGAACCGACGGACGATCGTTCCAGCACAGGATCACGATCGCCACGATGCCGAGGAAGATGAACAGCGTGTCGGCGGTGACCATGTGCTCGAGGTGCAACTGGTACGAGTCGAACAGCACCGGCAGCGCGGCCAGCGTCGCCCCCCACCAGGGCAGCCCGCGCCGGCGCAGCAGGGCATAGATGAGGACGCCCATGGCGAGACCCATCGCCGCCTGCAGGATGGCCAGCGGGTACGCGCTGTGCAAGGGCAGCAGCAGGTCGATGAAGAACGGGTAGCCGTTCGGCCGGACCACATCCGGGACGTGCGTCACGGCGTCGTAGACGTAGTTGTACGAGTCGTTGAACCACAGGATCGGCGGGTAGCCGAGGATCACGATGATCCGGATCACGACCGCGGCCGCGAGCACGATGGTGAATTGCCAGTGCGTTACCGCGGGACGGGTGAGGCGCGCCAGCCGCGGGCCCCGTTCCTCCTGAGGCGGCTGCTCATCGGGAATGACCCGATCGCTGCCGGTGGTCGCATTCGACAACGACCGCCTCCTGACTCTCGCTGACCCTGCCGGAAATACCGATTCCCTTCGCTGATCCCGCAGGCCCCGGCATCAAGCACGCCAACGAGATTTCGCCACGTCGGCCGACTCATAGTAGCCGCCCTGCCTAGGCCAGAGATGAGGATTACGGGGTAACAGCCTGGGCTCGCGAGTCGGCCATCACTGACGGTTATCAGCGTCCCCCGTACCCTACCCGGCACGCGAGCAGGCAGATGAACACGACCGAGAGCGCGGCCGCGGTGTCCGGCGATCCGGCCGCCGCCGCGATCATGATCCAGACGAAGATGACCGGCAGCAGCCTGCCCAGCGGCCGGTCGCGACCGCCCTGCCGCGGCCGGGGTACCGACGGGATCATCTGCGCCGCGGGCACCGGACGCGGCTGCTGCAGCAGGTCGGCGCCGAGTACCGGTTCGACGGGCAAGTCTGCGGTCAGCTCACGCAGGTCGGCCCAGGTCTTCGAGGCGTACGCGGTTGAGGTCCGCTCCTCGAATTCCTCCAGCGTCAGCCGGCCATCCGTGTACGCGTCCCTGAGGACGTCCACTACGCTCTCGCGCTCCTTGTCGGATGCACGGATCGCTCGGTCGGTCATCGGCGCGGACCTTTCCTCGTCTTCCCCTGATCCTAACCCAGCACCCAGCGGAACCCCCGGCCGCAGGACACCAGAACCCGCGGATGGCACGGCCGGAGCCCGCGGATGGCGCGGCCGAGGCCTGCGGACGGCACGGCCTGAGCCTGCGGACGGCACGGCCGGACGGCACGCTCGGAGAGCCGAACGGGTCGGCGATCTGCCTGCGCACCACAGCGCGCACGGGCACCGCCGTACCCACAGGCACCATCGAGCAGGCGGCTTGCTGGTCGCGCGGTCCGGAGCGCGGGCGCCATAAACAGGCTCCCGTCACTCCGGCACCGTCAGCAGCACGGTACGAGCGTATCGGGGCAGCTGGAACGCCATGAAACCCCGGATCCAGGGCGTTCTAACACCGTGAATTCCGGGTTCCAGTGCGTCCGGGAGGCGTCCGGGAGGCGTCCGGGAGCGTCCGGGAGGCGTCCACGCCGTGTGGACGGCGACGTGGGGATGAGCCACACGTCACGGCAGATCCCCTTTACCCATCGGCTTAATCCGAAACTTTCGTGACGCAAAGCATCCCAGAACGGCATCTGGGGCACCGTCATCCGGCAGCGTCTGAAGGCTTGTGGAGAGTGAGGCGGTTTAGGTCTCGCCCCCTAACGCGTACAGCGTTACGCTATTGGCGAATCTTTCGTCTGGTCTATCTGAGCACGATGTGACCAGGTGAGGGTTTTGGCCTGATGATTTTGGTTAGCAAGACAAGGTCTTCATGTCAGCCAGGTAGTAAAGACGGGCGCCCCGGCCTCTCGACCGCCACATGGTAGTCGGAAGCCGGACGAGCCATTCCTCACCAGGAAGGATCGAATTTGAGCGTCAGCGAAGATCGCACAGTCCAGCCCGCTACCGCAGCCCCAGCTACAGGCATCGCCGACCCAGCCCCGCTCGGGCTCGCGGCGTTTGCCGCGACCACGTTCCTGCTTTCCGCCGCCAACGCCGGCTGGATGACCAAGGCCACCGGCGATGCGTGGCTCGGTTATGCCTTCGCCTACGGCGGGTTCGGCCAGCTACTGGCCGGCATGTGGGAATTCCGCAACAGGAACGTGTTCGGCGCCACCGCGTTCGCCACCTACGGCGGCTTCTGGATCGGGCTCGGCCTGTGGGCCCTGCTGGTCGCGCCGAAGGCCGCTTCGCCCGCAGCCGCCAACCACGACATCGCCTGGATCCTGCTCACGTTCGCCATCATCAACACGTACTTGCTGATCCTCAGCACCCAGGTGAGCATGGCGGTGTTCCTCGTCTTCCTCACCCTGGAGGCCACCGAGATCATCCTGTTCATCGGCCTCTTCGGCAACAGCACGGGCACGGTCAAGTTCGGCGGGTACGTCGGCCTGGTCACCGCCCTGGTCGCCTTCTACACGTCGGCGGCAGGTATCTCAAACGGCCTCGCCGGGAAGCTCCGCTTCCCGGTCGGCAGGCCCCTTATCAGCTAGCTTCGTCTGGCTAGCACTGATCAGTTAACCGCCCATCGCCGGAAGCGCTGGGGAGCACCCGCTCCCCAGCGCTTTTCGTTCTCCGGGTGATCAGGCAGCCCGGCCCGCCGCCGGATAGCGTTAGGCGCGCGAATCGGTCGGATGAGGAGGAGCGCGTGCAGAACGGGAGGCAGATCGACCTGTCGACGCAGGTCGAGCGCGTCAAACACAAGACGAGGCCGTGGAAGTCGATCATTTTCCTGCTGCTGGCGATCGCCTCCGCGGTCCTCTCGCGTCAGGCTCGAAATGACTCGGGCCCTTTCTCGGGCACGAACCAGACGACCGCCCACCTGATCTCCGCGGGCCTGGCCGTGGCGTTCCTGGTCTTCGGATCCATCGCGACCTACAGCCTGGCCGGGAAGGTCCGGGAACTGCTCCAGCCCAGGATGGGCGCCTCGCACGCGGCGGTAGTCGGGTACGCCATCTTGATCGTCGGCGCCTTCACCACACTGGTGATCACCCTGGAGCTGTTTACCGTGCCGGTCGGTCAGCTCGTCCTGGGAGGCGCGCTGACCAGCGTGTTCGTTGGCATCGCGGCGCAGCAGGCACTCAGCAACGTGTTCGCCGGGCTGGTGCTGCTCTTCGCACGGCCGTTCCAGGTCGGCGACGCCGTCCGGCTTCAGGCCGGAGCGCTCGGCGGCACGCTCGATGGCATCGTGACCGATATCGGGATCACCTACCTCCGTTTCGATACCGACGGCAGCGTGATGTCGATCCCCAACTCGCAGGTACTCAACGCCGTGGTCGGGCCTATCCCGCCCGAACCCGAGGATCCCGAGCACGATCCCGAGTCTGAGGATCCTGAGGTGGCCGCGGACGGTAAGTCGGGCACGCCAGGCGGCCCGGAGCAGCCGCAGCCGCGCCCGGCCGGACCCGCGTAAGAGCGTCCGGGCAGAACGAAGGGCCGGCTGGCAAGCCAGCCGGCCCTTCGTCACGTAAACCGGTGCGGAGGTCGCCTCTCGGCGAAAGGCGCAACGCGGCTCCAGCCGAACGGTATTCCGCGAAGGCAGTAGGTGCGGCCCGGGGACACAGCCGCACCGGCCGATACCTTCTAACGCCCGCGACGCCGCCTCTGTTCCCGGCGCGTGGGCGGATCTGTTTCGTAAGGGAAGGACGAGACGGCCTGCTGGCTCGCGGTGGTCTCCTGATCCTGCTCCGGGTAGTGCCCGCCTCCGCCGCGGTAGCCGGTGTCCTGCGCGCCGTAGCCGAAGGTGCTATACCCCTGGTCCGGGTACGAAGGGGCGTCACCCTGGGCCGGGTAATCCTGCCCGGTGTAGCCGTACTCGCCGTACCCCTGGCTCGGGTAGGCCGCAGTGTCCTCTTCTTGATGGCCCTGGTCGCCGTAGCCCTGGTAGCTGTACTCCTCGTAGCCGGGCTCCTGGCGGACCGCCTGCTCCTGGTAGCGCTCATCCGGGTAGCGCTGTTCCTGGTAAACCTCGGCCTTGTAGCGCTGACCCTGATAGCGCTGGTCCTGATGACCCTGCCCCTGGTACGCCGGGTCCTGGTACGACGGGGCCTGGTACGACGGGTCCTGGTAGTGCTGACCCTGGTAGCCGTCCTGGGCGTAGCCCTGGTGCTCCTGGGCCTGGTAACCGGACCCGGTGTAGCCGCGACCGTCATAGGAACCGACGTCATGACCGGGCGCTGAGTCATAGCCCTGGCCCTGATGGGACTCGCTGGCGTAATGCCGGCCCGAGTACGAGGAACCCGAGTTAGACCCGGCCTGGCCGCCGTATCCCTGCTGGCCATAGCCCTGACCCGAATAGCCCTGCTCGGCATACCCCGGTTCGGAGTAGCCCTGCGCGCCGTAGCCCTGCTCGGCATACCCCGGTTCGGAGTAACCCTGGCTGGAGTAACTCTGGTCGGAGTAGCCCTGGTCCGGGTAACTCTGGCCGGAGTAGCGCTGGTCCGGGTAGCCCTGGGCAGAGTTGGCGTACCCCTGCGCCCCGTAGCCGCGGTCGCCGTAGGGCTGCTGGTCGCCGTAGGGCTGCTGCTCGTTGTAGGGCTGCTGCTCGTTGTAGGGCTGCTGGTCGGCGTAGCCTTGCTGGTCTCCGTAGCCTTGCTGCTCGGCGTAGGCGTGGTCCTGGTACCCCGGCTGGGCGTAGCCACGGTCGCCGTACTGGCCAGGCTCGGCGTACTGGCCGGCTTCGGCGTATCCCCCCTGGTCGGCATACTGCTGCTGCCCCTGCGCGGCGTACTGGCCGCCGTAGGAACTGGCCGCGCCACCGTAACCCTGCTCGGGATAATACTGCTCGGCATAGTCCTGCGGCGGCTGGGACGCCTGGGCCCCTGAGCCGGCAGGCAGGGCCAGCGGGCCCGCGGGCAGCGCCCGGGGCCCCTGAGCGCCTTGCGGCGACGGGTTGAACACCATCGTGCCAGCCGGGTCCTCGGCCCGGATCGCGCGGAAGTCGCCGGTCACCGGACCGGTGAACTCGGCCTCGCGGCCGTAGCCCCCGGGCAGCGCCGTCAGCCTGGGGTCGGTCGGCGCCCCGGGGAGCTGGCTGGCGTAGCCGCCGAATCCGCGCGGGTCGTTCGCCTGCGCCCCGCGATGCAGGGCGTCGATCAGCCTCGGCAACTCCTCCATCGGCAGCCGGAACGTGCCGGTGCAGGTGCCCCCCTGCCAGATGCTGAAGACCGAGACTCCGGTGTCGGCGTACCAGCTCAGCCGCATGCTGCGGGAGCTGCCGCGCACGTCGAAGAAAACCTCGCCGAGCCGGGGCAGCGGAGCTGCGTCCGACGCTGACATGCTGCCCATCGTGGCCTTGCTCCCTTCTC
>Ga0210397_10003108_pt1 | contig 10274 bp, 10 predicted proteins | sample IncBWH2OmetaG_FD_160126 | JGI IMG/M metagenome (GOLD analysis project Ga0210397, IMG submission 160126) | Forest soil microbial communities from Barre Woods Harvard Forest LTER site, Petersham, Massachusetts, United States - Inc-BW-H-2-O ...
GCATGTGATCGACGGGCAGGAATCCGGGTCGGCCTCCGGGGCCAGGTTCGCCTCGGTGGACCCCTGGACGCGCGAGCCGTACGCCGAGGTCGCGCTGGGCGGCGCCGAGGCGCTGCTGGCTGACCTGGGGACCGCGCCGTGCTGGCCGCCCGCCGGGCCTTCGACGAGGGCCCGTGGCCGCGGATGGGCTTCGCCGAGCGCGGCGCGCTGCTGCACAGGTTCGCCGACCTGATCGAGGCGAACGCCGACGCGCTCGCGCTGGCCGACACCACCGACATGGGCAAGCCGATCAGCGACGCTCGCGGCCGGACGGTGTTGATTTAACTGGGCCGCGGGCCGCGGCCAACTACCGGTTCTTCGCCGACCACGCCCGGCTGTCCACCGGCGAGGTGCTGCCGATGGACAGCGGCCATCACGCCTACACCCGGTTCGAGCCGGCCGGCGTGGTCGCCGCGATCGCGCCGTGGAACTTCCCGCTCATGCTCGAGTCCTGGAAGGTCGCGCCTGCGCTGGCCTGGGGCAACACCGTAGTGCTCAAGCCCGCCGAGGACACCCCGGCGTCCGCGGCGCTGATGGCCAGCCTGGCCCTGGCGGCCGGGCTGCCGCCCGGCGTGCTCAACGTGCTGCAGGGCTACGGCCCCGACTCGGCCGGCGCCGCGCTGACCGCGCACCCGGGGGTGGACCGGATCACGTTCACCGGGGAGTCGGGCACCGGTAAGACCATCGCCGGCGCGGCCGCGGCCAACCTGGTCCCGGTCAGCCTGGAACTGGGCGGCAAGGGCGCCAACATCGTGTTCGACGACGCCGATCTGGACAACGCCGTGGCCTGGTCGATCCGCGCCATCTTCAGCAACGCGGGCCGGGTCTGCCTGGCCGGGTCGCGGCTGTACGTGCAGCGCGGCATCTACGCCGAGTTCACCGACCGCTTCGTGGCCGCCGCGAAGGCCCTGGTGGCCGGCGACCCGAAGGACGAGGCCACCCAGCTCGGCCCGCTGGCGTCCGAGCAGCACTACCGGAAGGTTCGCTCCTACCTGGACGGTATCGAGGCCGACGGCGGCACGATCAGGACCGGTGGCCTCGGCGACGGCTGGGTGGTGCTGCCCACCGTGGTGGAGAACGCCCTGCCGGCCGCGCGCATCTGCCGCGAGGAGGTGTTCGGCCCGGTGGTGACGATCGCCCCCTTCGACGATGACGAGGACGCCATCCGTTCGGCCAACGACACCCGCTACGGCCTGAACGCCATGGTCTTCACCCGGGACCTGTCCCGGGCGCACCGGGCTTCAGCCGCACTGAGGGCCGGAACGGTCTGGGTCAACTGCTTCTTCGTCCGCGACCTGCGCGCCCCGTTCGGCGGCGTCGGCGACTCCGGCATCGGCCGCGAGGGCGGCACCTTCAGCCGCGAGTTCTTCACCGAGCCCAAGGCCGTGGTCATGCAGGTCTGAGCGGGCCGGCTCGTGCGCGCTAGTTCTGCCGGGTCAGCATGAAGACGGGGACCTGCCTGGTGGTCTTGGCCTGGTGCTGGCCGAGCGTGGGATGCCTCGCGACCAGCGTTGGCCACAGCTCGGCGCGGGCGGCGTCGTCAAGCTCCTGCGCCACCGCGGTGAACGTCTCGGCCCCCACCTCGACCGTGATGCTGGGGTGGGCCCTGAGATTGTGGTACCAGGCCGGGTGCTGGGGTGATCCGCCGCTTGAGGCGGCGACCGCGTAGCGGCCGTCGTCGAGGGGGAAGCAGCCAAGCGGCGTGACACGCTCGGTCCCTGACCTCGCCCCGACATGGTGGACGAGGATGAGCGGGGTGCCGGCCCACTCCCCGCCGACGTGCCCGGCGTGCGCCCGGAACTCCCGGACGATCCTGTCGTTATAGCTGGTGGCGTCGCTGGTCATGGTCTCCTCCGCCTTTCGGTCCAGCTCCGCGCCGCATGAGTGGCGCCCTGCCGGTATAGACCAGCCGGATCCCCGGGAATCGCCGCGGTCGGGTGCCTGGTTTGGTCCAGCTCGCCGCCGGTACCTGGTCAGCCAGGCGACGATGTTAAAGCGTTACATCTCTGTGACGTGGGCGAAATCGTTTGCCCAAGAGGGCGGTGCGATCCTACGGCAAGGAGGCCCACATGAAACTGCCCGCCGCGCGTTCCGCCCGTCTCGAGCCGAGATCCTGGCGCCGGCCCCGATTCCGCCATCGCTCCGGATTGTCCGCGGGCGCCGCCGCCCTGGGCGCGCTGACCCTGATCCTGGCCGGGTGCAGCTCCGGCTCGCCGTCCAGCTCCAGTTCGAGCTCGGCGACGGCCGCGGCCGGGCACAAGGGCGGCACCTTCACGATCCTGGCCAACTCCGCCTTCGGCGTCGCCGACCCGGCGCAGAACTACACGCTGCAGCAGTGGCAGCTGCTCATCGACACCCACGACGGCCTGGTCGGGTTCGCCAAGGTGGGCGGCGTGCCGGGTTCGAAGATCGTGCCCGACCTCGCCACCTCCATCCCCACGCCGACCAACGGCGGCAAGACCTACCTGTTCCATATCCGCAAGGGGATCAAGTTCTCCAACGGCCAGACGCTCAAGCCCAGCGACTTCGTCCGGACGTTCGAGCGGCAGTTCACCGTGCCCGGCCCGACCTCGTTCTACTCGGGCCTGATCGGCGCGGACAAGTGCAGCACCAAGGGCTGCGACCTGTCCAAGGGCGTGGTCGCCGACGACTCGGCCTACACCCTGACGCTCAACCTGACCGGGCCCGACCCCGAGCTGATGGATCAGCTCTCGCTGCCGTTCGCGTTCGTGGTGCCGGGTAACACGTCGCCGAAGCTGACCGGCAACAACGTGCCGCCGGGCACCGGGCCGTACATGTGGAAGTCGTACAACCCGAACACCCAGGCCGTGCTGGTCCGCAACCCTTACTTCCACGTGTGGGACGCCACGGCGCAGCCGGATGGCTACCCGAACGAGATCATCGAGAAGTTCGGGCTCCAGGTCTCCGACGAGGTGCGGGCGGTTCAGAACGGCCAGGCCAACGAGGTCTATGACGGCGACCAGATCCCCTCCGACCAGCTCAGCCAGCTGAACAGCCCCAAGTACGCCAGCCAGGTGCACGTGAACACGCTGACGGCCGACTGGTACTTCGCCCTGAACACCAGGCGCCCGCCGTTCAACAACCTGCAGGCCCGGCAGGCCATCAACTACGCGTCCAACCGGGCGGCCTTGGTCAAGATCGCCGGCGGTTCCTCGCTGGCCGTGCCGACCTGCCAGATCCTGCCGCCCAACTACCCCTCCTACACGCCCTACTGCCCCTACACGGCGGGACCTGGCCACAACACGTGGACCGGACCCGACCTGGCCAAGGCCAAGCAGCTCGTCCAGCAGTCCGGCACGGCCGGGATGAAGGTGGTCGTCAACGGCACCAACGACCAGGTCGGCAAGGCGCTGGTCGAGCAGATGATCTCGGACCTGGACGCGATCGGCTACAAGGCCACCCCGCAGCTGCTCTCCACCAGCGTCCAGTACCCGTTCGTGCAGAACTCGGCCAACTCGGGCAAGTGGAACGTCGGCTGGTCGGCCTGGTACCAGGACTACCCGGCCCAGTCGGACTTCCTGAACGTGCTACTCGGCTGCGGGACCATCCACCCGGGCAGCGACGCCAGCCCGAACATCGCCGCGTTCTGCGACAAGTCCATCCAGTCGAAGATCGACCAGGCCGAGTCGATGGAGGCCACCGACCCGGCCGGGGCGGCCACGCTCTGGACGCAGATCGACCACGCCGAAACCGACGCGGCGCCCTGGGTGGACATGTACAACCCGAAGCAGATCGACTTCCTGTCCAGCAACGTTCACGGTTACCTGTGGAACCCGCAGTGGTACATCCTCATCGACAGGCTCTGGCTCTCATAGCATGGCCACCCTGCTCGAGCAGGCCGAGGTCGGCCCCCAGCTGACCTCGGCCGTGGTCGGCCGGAACCCGTGGGCGCTGGCAGGCCGGCGGCTCCGGCGCAACCGCATCGCGCTGGCGGCGCTCGCCCTGTTCCTGCTGATCGTGGTGCTGTCCCTGGCCGCGCCGCTGTACGCGAAGTACGTGGCCCACGTGAACCCGTTCCCGCCCAACCTGAACGGCCACACGGTGGTGAACGGGAAGGTGGTCGCGGTGATGCAGCAGGGCGGCGGGACCCTGCGCCTGGGCGAGACCCCGATCGGCCCGACCTGGGACCTGGGTCACTACTTCCTCGGCGCCGACAGCTTGGGCCGCGACGTCGGCGCGCTGCTGCTGTACGGCGGGCGGAGCTCGCTGCTGGTCGGGATCGGCTCGGCGGTGCTGTGCTGCCTGGCCGCGACCGTGGTCGCCCTGATCGCGGGCTTCTTCGGCGGCACGGTCGACGCGGTGCTGTCCCGCATCATGGACGTCATCTGGGCCTTCCCCGTCTACCTGCTGGCGATCTCGATCTCGACCGAGCTGCTCACCCACTCCAACGGGTTCCAGTTCGGGCCGCTGCACGTCAGCGCGTCCAGCCTGTGGCTGCCCGCGGTGATCATCGCGTTCATCTTCGTGCCGTACGTGTACCGCCCGGTCCGCGGCCAGGTGCTCGCGGTGGTCAACAAGGAGTTCGTGGAGGCCTCGGTCGCCCAGGGTGCGGGCAATATGCGGCTGATTTTCTCGGAGATCCTGCCCAACGTGGTGTCCACCGTGATCGTGCTGCTCCCGCTGATGGTGGCCACCACCATCCTGACCGAGTCCGCGCTGTCCTTCCTGTCCGTCGGCGTTCAGCCGCCGAACGTCAGCTGGGGAACGATCATCCAGGACGGCACGAGCCTGCTGTACACCCGGCCGTGGGTCTCGATCGCACCCGGGATCATGATCCTGCTCACCGTGCTCTCGCTGAACGTGCTCGGTGACGGGGTGCGGGACGCGCTCGACCCGCGGGCCAAGCTGCGGGTAGAGGGCTAAGTGGCGCCGTGCTGACGTTCATCATCCGGCGCTTGCTGTGGACCGTGCTCGTTCTGTTCGTGATCACGGTGGTCGTGTTCATCATCTTCTTCAAGACCCCGGGGGTCGATCCGGCCCGCGCCATCGCCGGGCGCAACCCCAGCGCGCAGGTGCTGCAGGAGATCAGGGAGCAGTTCGGGCTCAACAAACCGCTTCCGGTCCAGTACGGCCTGATGATGAAGAGCATCTTCATCAGCCGGGACCTGGTCTCCTATTCGAACCAGGGCGTGAAGGTGGTCCCTGAGATCGCCGCGGCTACCCCCGCGACCCTGTCGCTCGTCTTCGGCGCCGCACTGATCTGGGTCGTGATGGCGATCGCCGTCGGGGTGGCCGCTGCCCTGCTCAGGGGTACGGTGTTCGACCCGCTGCTGATGGTGCTGGCCCTGATCGGCGTCTCCGCGCCGGTGTTCTGGGTGGGCGAGGTCGCCAACCTGATCACACAGGGCACCTGGCACGACACGTTCTTGTTCAGCTGGGTTCCGCCGCTGGGGTACACGCCGCTCACCCAGAATCCGCTGTTGTGGTTCAAGGGGCTGGTCATCCCGTGGATCACGCTGTCGATCCTGTACATCGGCCTCTACGGACGGGTGCTGCGCGCCAACATCCTGGAGACGCAGAACGAGGACTTCGTCCGGACCGCCCGCGCCAAGGGCATCAGCGAGCGCCAGGTGCTGCTCCGGCACACACTGCGCACCTCGATGATCACGTTCGTGAGCCTGTTCGGGCTTGATTTCGGCGCCCTGGTCGCCGGCGGGGCGCTGCTCACCGAGGTGGTGTTCGGCATCCACGGGGTCGGCTACCTCACCTACCAGGCGCTGGCCAACCTCGACCTGCCGACGATCATGGCCACCGTGGTGTACGGGGCGTTCTTCATCGTGCTGGCCAACACCGTCGTCGACATCGGCTACGCCTGGCTCGATCCCAGGATCCGGCCCACATGACGGGCCCCAACATGACGGGCGAGCCGCTGCTCGACGTGCGCGACCTCAAGGTCTCGTTCCGCACCGAGGACGGCCTGGTCAAGGCCGTCGACGGGGTGTCGCTCACCCTCTTCGAGGGCGAGACGCTCGGCATCGTGGGCGAGTCAGGTTCCGGCAAGAGCGTGACCATGATGTCGGTGATGCGGCTGATCAACGACCCGAACGCGCGGTTCGAGGGCGAGGTGCTCTACAAGGGCCACGACCTGATGACGCTGAACCGGGACCAGATGCGCGCGATCCGCGGTACCGGGATATCCATGATCTTCCAGGACCCGATGACCTCGCTGAACCCGGTGTACCGGGTCGGCGCGCAGATCGCCGAGCAGATCCGGGCGCACGATCACGTCTCCAAGCAGGCGGCACGCGCCCGGGCGATCGAACTGCTGGCCGCCGTCGGCATACCGCAGGCCGCCCACCGGGTCGACAATTACCCGCACGAGTTCTCCGGCGGCATGCGGCAGCGCGTGATGATCGCCATGGCGGTCTCCTGCAACCCGGACATCCTGATCGCCGACGAGCCGACGACCGCGCTCGACGTGACCATCCAGGCGCAGATCCTGAAGCTGCTCAGGAAGCTGAGGAACGATTTCGGCACCGCGGTGGTGCTGATCACCCATGACATGGGGGTGGTGGCCGACCTGGCCGACCGGATCGCGGTGATGTACGCGGGACGGATCGTCGAGCAGGGCACCCGGCGGGAGGTCTTCTACGACGCCCAGCACCCCTACACCTGGGGCCTGCTCGGCTCGATCGCCCGGCTGGACCGGCCCAAGCCCAGGCGCCTGGCGGCGATTCCCGGGCAGCCGCCCTCGCTGCTCCGGCTGGCCCCGGGATGCGCCTTCGCCGACCGCTGCGCGCACCGGTTCGACCTGTGCGACGAGCCGCCGGAGTTGCTGGAGCGGGTCGACGGCAATCACCTGGACGCCTGCCATCTCGAGCCCAAGCAGAAGAAGGAACTGCGGGAGACCACTATCCACCCCGAACTGATCGAGAACGCTGAATGACCGCGGCCGAGGCCCCTTCCACCTCCTCCGACTCCTCCTACGGCAACGGGGACGGCGAACTGCTGCTGCGGGCCGAGCACGTGACGAAGTATTTCCCGATCAGGAGCGGGGTCCTGCTGCAGCGTGAGGTCGCGCGGGTGCACGCGGTGGACGACGTGAGCCTTGAGCTGCGTGCCGGGGAGACGCTCGGCCTGGTCGGGGAGTCGGGCTGCGGCAAGTCCACGCTGGCCCGGTGCCTGGCCCGGCTGTACCCGCTCACCAGCGGATCGGTGGTATTCGAGGGCCAGGACATCTCGGCGCTGTCCCGGCGCGAGCTGCGCCCGGTGCGGCGCGAACTGCAGATGGTGTTCCAGGACCCGTACGCGTCGCTCAACCCGCGCAAGCGGGTCGGCGAAATCCTCTCCGACCCGCTCCGCATCCACAAGCGCGGGAACCGGGACCAGATCAAGCGCCGGGTACGGGAACTGCTCGAGCTGGTCGGCCTGTCGCCGGAGCACATCAACCGCTACCCGCACGAGTTCTCCGGCGGCCAGCGGCAGCGGATCGGGGTGGCCAGGGCGCTGGCCCTGCATCCGAAGCTGATCATCGCCGACGAGCCGGTCTCGGCCCTCGATGTCTCGATCCGCGCGCAGGTGATCAACCTGCTCGACGACCTGCAGGACGAGCTGCACCTCACCTACATCTTCATCGCGCACGACCTGGGCGTGGTGCGGCACGTGTCGGACCGCATCGCGGTCATGTACCTGGGCAAGATCGTGGAGGTCTCGCCGGCCGAGGAGCTCTACCAGCGGCCCATCCATCCCTACACCGAAGCGCTGCTGTCCGCGGTCCCGATCCCGGACCCGGACCTGTCCGACCGCCGGACCCAGATCGTGCTCGAAGGTGACGTGCCGAGCCCGATCGTGCCGCCCTCAGGCTGCCGTTTCCACCCGCGCTGCCGGTACGCGACCAAGATCTGCGCCCAGCAGGAGCCGCCGCTGGCCGAGTACGGCGGCGGCCACGTGGCCGCCTGCCACCACCCGCTCAACATCGACCTCCCGGCGGCCCCGGGTGCGGACGCAGCCCCCGTCCCGAGTGCGGTTCCCGTCCCGGGCGCGGCCCCGGGCGGGGCCCCGGCCCAGGACGCGGTCCCGTCCGCGGCCGCGGACGCGGAGCCGCTACCCCCCGTCGCCGGGGGAACCGCCGGGGCGGAGGTGCCGGCCGAAGAAGCGCAGTGAGCTCTCCACCTCGAACATCGGCACGTCCCCGTGCCGACCGGGGTTGGCGTGCAGGCTCTTCTCGCGCGAGGCGAACGCGTCGAACAGGGCGAGGCCCGACTCCCGCGGTATCAGCTCGTCGTCCCATTGCAGCAGGAACTCGACGGGGATGGTGACGCGGGCCGCCGCTTCGCCCAGGGTTTCGTGCCCCGCCAGGCCGAACACCGCCGCGGTGATTCTCGGTTCCGCCGCGGCGAGAGGCACGCCGATGGCGCTGCCCATCGACAGGCCCCAGATGCCCACCGGGCCGTCCAGGCCGGGCTGGGCCTGCAGCGCGTCCAGGGTGGCACGCCACTCCGGGACGGCGCGCTCGGCCTGGGCGGCGTTGTAGCGGGCGATCTGCGGGCCCACGGGTTCGCCCGCCGCCATCTTCTCCCTGAGCTCCGCGATGAACCGCTCGTCCTCCTCGGTCCTGGGGCGGTCGCCGGATCCGGGAGCGTCGATGGCGGCCGCCGCGAAACCGCAGGCCGTCGCCAGGCGGCGCGCGCGGCCCTGCATGGCCGGTGCCCTCTTGTGCTGACCGCCACCGTGGGCCAGCAGCACCAGCGGCCGGCTGGGCATCGGCCGGCCGGGCATCGGTCCGGCCGCCCCCGCGGGCGACCAGAGAACCCCGGGAACGTCCCCGAGCGTGAACAGGCGTTCGGAGACGCCGTCGGTAATGGTTTCTGACGTGAAGCGCATAGGTTCTACGACCTTCCGGGATGCCTGCGGGCACTCCCGGGCCGCCTATGTCAGCGGAACCCCATGGAGGGGAGCACCCAACCTGATACAGCGGTAATGGGTCTCACCTCCTCAGCTCGCTTGCCTCCCCGAACCCTACCAGCCCGCCCTCACCCTCTCTGGGCTCAATGCCGCTAAGCCGGATCTGGACTCGATGGCGCTGAGCCGGATCTGGACTCAACGCCGCCAAGCCGGACGTCCCCGGTAGAGCGCCCCGCGGGCGCGGAATCCAACCAGTCACATCAGCACCACCAGCACTATCAGCCTCACGATCCGTCTGCCCCGGGGCCAGCTGGAACGCCATGAACCCCCGGATCCAGTGCGTCCTGACGCAGTGAATTCCCGGTTCCATGACGTCCGGCAGGGGACCGAGGCTCAGGCCTCCTTGTCGAATACCGCGACCTGGCTCTCGCTGTCGGAGGTAAAGGGGGCGCGGTCCCAGCCCGCCCAGCGGTCCCGGAGCCGGAAGCCCGCGATCCTGGCCATCAGGTCGAGCTCGGACGGCCAGACGTACCGGCAGGGCGCGGCGTGGCGCACCAGGCGGCCGTCGGCCTCGATCCAGTGATGCGACCACGCGATCTGCCCGGCCACGTCGTCGAAGGTCTCGATCCCGACGTGATCGGGGTCCAGGGTGAAGACCCGGGCGATCTCGCCGGGAGGCACCCGGCGCAGCTGGGGGACGATCACTTCCACTATGAAGCAACCGCCCGGCTCCAACTGGGCGGCCGCGTTGGCGAACACAGCGAGCTGGGCGTCCTGGGTGGTGACGTTCATGATCGTGTTCGCCACCAGGTAGACCAGCGTGAACGGCGCTCCGGGAACCCGGGTCGTGGTCATATCACCGATGGTCACCGGGACCGAGTCGGCACCGGGCTTGGCCCGCAGCTGCGCCGCCATGTGCGGCGACAGCTCCAAGCCGTGCACGGGGATCCCGCGGGCGCTCAGCGGCAGCGCCACCCGCCCGGTGCCGACGGCGAACTCCAGCGCGGGACCACCTCCGGCCAGCCCGGCCAGCAGGTCGACGATCGGGTCGAGCACGGATGGCTCGAACTTGGCCCGGTAGGTCTGGTCGTAGACCTCCGCCACGTCGCGTTCCCACATGATCGAACCCATCGGCCCCAGCCTCCTCTGCGGCGGCACCAGCCTCATCTGCAGCGGCACCGCCTCATCTTCAGCGACCTCAGCCTCGGCCAGTCCGGTGCCCGCCGCCAACCGGATTTATGACACACCCCGGATCCTTGGTCGTCACGGGACGTCTCCCAGTTCGACGGCCATGTCGCCCCTAGCCTCGGACGAAAATCACATCCGCCACTTCCATATTTTTATTCGAAATACTGATATTAGCTTGCGAT
>Ga0210397_10003109_pt1 | contig 10273 bp, 14 predicted proteins | sample IncBWH2OmetaG_FD_160126 | JGI IMG/M metagenome (GOLD analysis project Ga0210397, IMG submission 160126) | Forest soil microbial communities from Barre Woods Harvard Forest LTER site, Petersham, Massachusetts, United States - Inc-BW-H-2-O ...
GGCGTGGGCGGGGATTGCCTGTTATGTGCTGGTGGCGCTGATCTGGCTGGTGCCGGACCGGCGGATCGAGACGCGGGTGGGGCGGCAGCCGGCCGGACAGCGAGACGACGCGTGATCGAAGCATGGGCCATCGACTTCGTCGAGATCCGCATCACCTTCCTGGTGCTGTTCGCGATTGCCGTGCTGCCGCTGCGCCATGTCCTGCGCCTGGAGTGGAACCGCGCTGCCGTTGCGGCGGGTCTGCTATGCGCCGCCGCAATCGGCGGGCTGACGATGCTGCCGATGAAGACGCACGCCGTGCGGCTCGACATGCCGCGGCCCCGCTAGCGCTTCGGGCCGCGGGCGACCATGTAGCCGGCGATGCGGGTGATGCAGAAGATGCCGCCTTGCGCCGCCATGCGGGTGGCCAGCGCGGTGTCGAGCCGTTGCAGCTGGTCCGCCGTCGCTTCGTCGCCGGGCGGATAGGAGCGGATGAAGTTCACCACGTCCTGCGCCTCGGTCACGCGCAGGATGTCGGTGCCGGGATGGACCGTGACGTCGTCGAAATGGCGTTCGAGGTACGGACGGCCGCTTTCCAGGCTGAACGAGCCCGAGCCGAGCGTGTCCTGCGGGTGGAAGATGTCGTGCCGCAGGGCTTCGAGCTCCTTGAAGTTGCCGGCGCCGTTGGTGGTGGCGATCAGGATACCGCCGGGCTTGAGCACGCGCGCGATCTGCGACACGGCGCGGTCCTTGTCTTGCGCGTGATAGAGCATGTGCATGGCCAGCACGATGTCGAAGGTGCCGTCGTCGAACGGGAGCGCGCAGACGTCCGCGACCTCGCCGCGGACGGCGCGGAATTTGCCGGCGACGGCGGCGACGGTCTTGAGCGCCTCCTCCACCATGCCGGGGGACTGATCGGCCAGGATGAGATCGAGATCGGACGGGAGCGCCGCGGCATCGGTGGCCCAGAAGCGCGCCGGGCCGCAGCCGATGTCGAGGACCTTGGCGCCGGTCGTGATCAGACCGGTGCCGGCGATGGAGAACGCCTTGCCGGGTGGGCCGTATTTGATGTGGATCATGGCACGCGCCATGAGGTTGGCGCTGTCCTTGTACTGGCGCTGCATGTCGCTCATGGCGTGCTCCGGGCCGACGGGAAGTTCGGTTCGCGCTTTTCGCGGATGGCGGCGATGCCTTCGGGGACGTCGCCGCCCAGGAAGCAGAGCATCTCCATCGCCAGCGAGGCGTCGAACGCCGGCTGGAAATGGCGCAGCCAGTTGTTGAGCGAGCGCTTGGTGAAGCGGATCGCCTGCTGGCTGCCGGTGGCGAGCTTGCCGGCGGTGGCGAGCGCCTTGTCGAGCAGTTGCGCGCGCGGGACGCACAGGCTGACGAGGCCGATGCGCTCGGCCTCCCTGCCGTCGACGAAATCGGCGGTCATCAGGTAGTACTTGGCCTTGGCCATGCCGCAGAGCAGCGGCCACAGGATCACCGCGTGGTCGCCGGCGCTGACGCCCAGGCGCACATGGCCGTCGGTGAGGCGCGCCTCCTCCGCCATGATCGAGATGTCGGCCATCAGCGCGACGGCGAGGCCGGCGCCGACCGCGACGCCGTTGATCGCCGAGACGATCGGCTTTTCGCAGGCGAGCATGGTGGTGACCAGATCGCCCGCCTCCTTCATGGTGTTCGCGACCATGGCGGGATTGCCGGCGGTATCGGCGATCCAGTCCAGATCGCCGCCGGCGGAGAAGGCGCGCGCGCCCGCGCCGGTGACGACCGCGACGCGCACCTCGGGATCGTCGTTGACCAGCGGCCAGATTTTCGTGAGCTCCCAGTGCAGCCGCGCGTTGGTCGCGTTCATCGCCTGCGGGCGGTTGAGGGTGATGAGCAGGACGCCGTTGGGTTTGCGGTCGAAGACGAGGAATTGGAAATCGGCATAGTCCATGGCGTGCTCCCTGCGGCCCGGTGGGCCGACTGTAGGGCTTTGGCGGGGTGGGGCAATTGTGGTTATCTCCGCGAATGCGTCTTCCGTCAGCACCGTCCCCCACCCCAAAAATCGCTTCGCGATTTGTGGACCTCCCCACAAGGGGGAGGTGAGTCTTGCTGCTTTCCCTCTCCGGCATCTCGAAGAGATTCGACAACGGCACGCAGGCGATTGCGCGGCTGGACCTGGACGTGGCGCAAGGCGAATTCCTCTCGCTGGTGGGGCCGAGCGGGTGCGGGAAGTCGACGGCGCTGCGGATCATAGCGGGGCTGCTGCGGCCGGAGACGGGCACGGTGACGTTTGCGCAGCCCAAGCCCGAGCTGGGCTTCGTGTTCCAGGAGCCGACGCTGATGCCGTGGGCCACGGCGCTGGGCAATGCGCGGCTGCCGCTCGACCTTTCGGGACGGGGCCGCGGCGAGGCGAACGACCGCGCGGCGCGGGCGCTGCGGCGCGTCGGGCTGGCCGGGTTCGAGGGGGCGTATCCGCGCGAGCTCTCGGGCGGGATGAAGATGCGGGTGTCGATCGCGCGCGCCATCGCGGCGGAGCCCAAGCTGCTGCTGATGGACGAGCCGTTCGCGGCGCTGGACGAGCTGACGCGGCAGGCGCTGAACGACGACCTGCTCACGCTTAAGGACGAAGACGGGCTGACGGTGATCTTCGTGACGCACAGCGTGTACGAGAGCACCTATCTGTCGTCGCGCGTGGTGGTGATGAGCCCAAGGCCGGGGCGCGTGGCGGCGGACCTTGCGCTGACGCCGCCCGTGGGGCGCGACGAGAGCTATCGCCTGACGCCGCAGTTCACGGCCGACGCGGGGCGGGTGTCGGCGGCGCTGAAGCGCGCGATGGTGGCGGCATGAATGCGCCTCGCACGCGGCTCGGTCCCCCAGCCCAAAAATCGCTGCGCGATTTTTGGACCCCGCATCACGTGCGGGGCAAGCTCTCCCCACAAGGGGGCGGTGATTGTCAGGCGGAGCGTTTCTTGCGCTTGGCGGGCTTGCGGCGGCGCACGGCTTTCAGCAGCGTCTCGTTGATGCGGCCCTGCCAGCCGGGGCCGTCTTCCTTGAAGCCGTTCACCACCTCGGCGTCGAGGCGCAGCGTGACGTGCTCCTTGGGATGCTCGAGCTTGGGGCGGCCCAGCCGCGCGCGCTCGCGCAGTTGCTCGGCGGCTTCCACCAGATGGGGGAACATCTCGGCGAACGGGCGGGCGCGCGCGAAATCCTCCGCGGTCCATTCGGGGCTGTCTTCATCAGGCACGCCATATTTCGGCGGCCAAGGCTTCTTCTTACGGGGCATACAGTCGTCTCTCCTTCCGGTTCGCCCGCCGATAGCTGACGATGCGAAAGACCACCAAGCGCCGCATCGTGAACGTCACCTGCAGCAGATGGCCGTCCTGTATGGCGAACGCTTGGAGCCGATCTTCGCCATAATCCGCACGCCTGTCGGCGACAACGATCGCACCCGGCCAGTCGAAGGCCGCGACATCGGCGAAGTCGAAGCCGTGCTTGGCGAGGTTGGCGGCGCGCTTGGCCGCGTCCCATTCGAACTCCATGGACTTAGTGTAGCACGAAAAGTCGCGGGGGCAAGACTTTTTGTGCTACACAAAGTCGGGGGAGGTCTGCGATGAAGCCCGATTTCGGCATCTTGCGCTATCTCATCCCGCTGTTCGTGTTCGTGGTGTCCGTCGTGCTGTGGGAGTGGCGGGTGCATGCGTCGGGCATCTCGCCGCTGGTGCTCGCGACGCCGTCGGACATCGGCAAGGCGCTGTTCGAGCACTGGGACGTGCTGGGGCCGGCGCTGTGGTTCACGGTCAAGATCACCGCGCAGGCGTTCGTGCTGGCGACGGTGGCGGGCGTCGCCATCGCGGTGCTGTTCAGCCTGAGCCGGATGATCGAGTGGGCGCTCTATCCGTTCGCGGTGGTGCTGCAGGTCACGCCGGTGGTGGCGATCGCGCCCTTGCTGCTGATCTGGATCGGCTACGACAACGTCAACGAAGTGCTGGTCGTGCTGGCGTGGATCATCTCGTTCTTCACGGTGCTGTCGAACACCGTGGCGGGATTGAAATCGGCCGATCACAACCTGGTCGACCTGATGAAGCTGTACGGCGCGTCGCGCTGGCAGATCCTGTGGCGGCTGCAGTTGCCGGGCGCCCTGCCCTACATCCTGACGGGGATGAAGATCAGCGGCGGGCTGGCGCTGATCGGCGCGGTGACGGCGGAGTTCGTGGCGGGATCGGGCAACGACCTGGGGCTGGGCTGGGTGATCACGCTGTCGACCCGCAACCTGGACACCGCGCAGGCCTTCGCGGCGCTGGCGCTGCTGTCGGTGCTGGGGATCACGATCCTGTTCGCGCTGACCGCGCTGGAATGGGCCCTGCTGCACCGCTGGCATGAGAGCGCGGTGAAGAAGCAGAGTTGACGGATATGGTAATATTGTCATATAGTCATGGACGATAAACCGCTACGGACAGTTGTTTGGGTCGGCAGTAGCCGCGACGATATCGCGGAGACTCCCAAAGCCGTCAGGGGTTCTTTCGGTGTTCGTCTGCAGGAACTGCAACGCGGAAAGAATCCTTCCGATACCAAGCCGCTTTCGCAATTCGGCTCCGGCGTTTTCGAGATGCGTGCGAGTTACGAAAGAAACGCCTATCGCATGATGTATGTCCTGAAACTGAAGAGAGCAATCTATGTGCTGCATGTCTTCATGAAGAAGCCCGCTTCCGGCATCGGTCTGCCGAGGCCCGATGCGGCGCTTATCATGAAACGTTTGAAGGATGCGCGCAGGATGGACGAGGAAAACTAGGATGGCCAAGGACGTGCTTGGGTACCGCAGCAGCGGAGACGTGTTCATAGATATGGGTTTCAGCCCAGAGGAAGCGGCAGAGCTAAACGTCAAAAGCGCGCTGATCAGCGCCATCGACGACACCATCCGGCGGCGAAAGCTGACGCAGGTCGCGGCGGCCAAGCTCTGCCGGACGGATCAGCCGACGCTTTCGAAAGTGCTGCGCGGCCGCGTCGAGAGCGTGACGATCGACAGGCTGGCCGGTTTCCTGAACGCCCTGGGCCGAACGGTCGAGATTCACGTGAAGCCATACAACGCCCGCCAGAAGACCGGTCAACTTGTGGCCGTGTCGTAGAAGTGTGGAAGGCAGGGGCCGAGTTTCAACTGGCGGCGTGATCAAGCTCGGGCATCACCATCCTGTTCGCGCTGACCGCGCTGGAATGCGCCTGCTGCACCGCCGACACGCGCGTGCAGAGGAAGCAGAGTTGAGGGGGAGACGATGAAGCGCGCGATCGTGGTGCTGGCCGGGCTGTTGGCGTTGCTGCAACCGGGGGCGGCACAGGCGGACAGCGGGACGTATCTGCGCTGGAAGCGCTGCGCCGACCCGGCGCTCGACGCCGACGTGCGGATCCTCGCCTGCAACCAGCTGATCAAGGACAACGTCACCGGCGTGGGATTCGCTTACATCGACCTGGGCGACATCTATGCCGAGCGGCGCGATTATGCGCATGCGATCGAGGCGTTCTCCGCGGTCGTGAACATCCCGCAGTGGCCCGAGCCCTTCATCCATCGCGGCGAGGCCTATGCGGCGAGCGGCGATTACGAGAAGGCGCTGGCGGATGCGAACCATCTGATGGCGATGCCGTACGATTCCGCCAAGGCGCTCAACACCCGGTGCTGGGTGCGCGCCATCGCCAACAAGGAGCTCGACCTGGCGCTGGCCGATTGCGACGCGGCGCTGAAGGATCATCCCGGCGACGCGGCCAAGCTGGACAGCCGCGGCCTGGTGCTGTTCCGCCTGGGGCGCTTCGCCGATGCGGTCGCCACCTACGGCGCGGCGCTCAAGGAGCGGCCCAGGCAGGCGTCGTCGCTCTACATGCGGGGACTGGCGGAGCGGGCGGGCGGCGACGCGGCCGCAGGCGACGCCGACGTGAAGGCGGCGCTCGCCGTCGATCCCAAGATCGCCGACTTCTACGACCGGCTGGGCGTGGCCAAAGCGGCACCCTAGCTTCGGCGTTCAACCTGCGGCCGGGATGGATCGCGCAGCGGGCGGAGCTGCCGCCGCAGCGGCAGGGTTCTGCGGCTATGACGGATTTGGATGATTCAACGCAAACCGAAACTGCTCTAGGCTGAGCCCATGAAGGCGGCTGTCAGCATGCGGTACGGACCGCCGGACGTCCTGGAGGTCCGGCAGGTGCCCAAGCCTGTGCCGAAGGACCGCGAGGTCCTGGTCGCGGTGCATGCGGCGGCCGTCGGGCGAACCGATTGCGGGATGCTGGCGCCGCACCCGCCGGTCCTGATCCGGCTGATCGTCGGGCTGCTGCGGCCGCCGCCGATCCTGGGCCTGGACTTCGCGGGCGAGGTCGAAGCCGTGGGCAAGGACGTCACGGGTTTCAAGCCGGGCGACCGGGTGTTCGGATTGCTGGGGCTTCGCCAGCTTGGCGCGCACGCGGAGTATGTCTGCGTTCCGCAGGACGGATATATCGCAACGATCCCGGCGGCGCTGCCCTTCGAGCAGGCGGTGCTCTGCGAGGGCGCGTTCTATGCGCAGGCCTGCCTGGCCAAGCTCAACTTGAAGGCGGGCGACAAGCTGCTGATCTATGGCGCGTCCGGCGCCATCGGCACCGCGGCGGTGCAGCTTGCCCGCGCGGCGGGCGCGCGGGTGACGGCGGTGGTCGCGACGCGACATGTGGAGTTGGCCCGGTCGCTCGGCGCGGAGCGCGTCGTCGATTACACGGCGGAAGACTTCACGCGCATCGGCGAGACGTTCGACGGCCTGCTGGATGCGGTGGGCAAGACCACCTATCTGCGATGCCGCAGGTTGCTGACGCCGCAGGCGATGTTCGTCGGCACGGATATGGGGCCGTGGGGCCAGACCCTGCTGCTGACGATCTGGTCGGCGATCACGCGGCGGCCGCGGGTTAGCGTTCCGATGGGCGTGCGGGTTCCGGGGTTCGCCGGGTGGCTGCGGGCGCGCATGGCGGCGGGCGAACTGCGTGCGGTGATCGATCGGCGCTATCCGCTCGACGCGATCGCCGAGGCGTATCGCTATGTCGAGACGGGCCAGAAGACCGGGATCGTCGTGATCGACGTGCGGTAGGCGGCTTTGCCGTGGTGCGGGGCGGTCGCCCCCTCCACCACGCCGCTGCGCGGCGCGGTCCCCCTCCCCCGCTAAAGCGGTGGAGGAGCTTTCATGCCGTCGGCGGGAAGCCGGGATCGGGCGGGACGATGGGCTCGGCGAGGCGGACGGGGGCGCTTTCGACCATCAGGTACATCGCCACGAGACTGATCGCGCTCGCCAGCAGCAGGTACCACGCCGGCGCCATCGGGTTGTGGGTGACCTCGATCAGCCAGGCGATCAAGGGCTGGGTGGTGCCGCCGAACACCGCGATGGCGGTGGCGTAGACGGTGGCGAAGATGCCGCCGCGCACCCGCTTGGGCAGCACCTCGATGAAGGCGACGTAGAACGCGCCCGAGCTGATGTTGAGCAGGATCGACAGCGTGCCGACGCCAAGCAGCAGCGCGGTGGTCGAGCGCTGCTCCACGATCAGCAGGAAGATCGGATAGGCGAGGATCAGGAACAGGCCGCGCGAGCCGACCATCAACAGGCGGCGGCCGTAGAGGTCGGAGAGCAGGCCGCCCGCGAGCGAGGCGAGGATGCCGACGAAGCCGTTGACCAGCGTGGCGGAGAAGGACTGCGTGGTGCCCATGTGCAGCGTGCTGCGCGCGAAGGTCGTCATGTAGCTCAGCACATAGGTCGCGACCGTGCCGCCCATGAAGATGGCGAGCGCCAGCACGATGGGACGCGTGTGGCCGGCGAGACCGGCGAAGAAGCTCTTGTGCTCCTGCTGCGGCAGGTGGTCGGGGCGTGCAGCGTCTCGGGCAGCGAGCGGCGCAGGTAGAGGCCGAAGGGCAGCGTCAGCGCGCCCAAGAGGAACGCGACGCGCCAGCCGTAGATCTCCAGCGTGTGCGGATCGAGCTGGGTCGAGAGGATCACGCCGACGGCGCCGCCGACCATCGACGCGATGCTCTGGCTGGCGCTCTGCCAACTGGCATAGAGGCCGCGGCGGTTGGCGGGCGCGGACTCGACGAGATAGGCGGTGGTCGGGCCAACCTCGCCGCCGAGCGCGAAGCCCTGGGTCAGGCGCGCGAGGATGGCGAGGAGCGGCGCGGCGATGCCGATCACCGAATAGGACGGGATCAGCGCGAGCGCGAGGATGGCCAGGCCCATCATCGTGAAGCTGAGCAGCATGGCGGGGCGGCGGCCGATGCGGTCGGCGTAGTGGCCCAGCACGATGCCGCCGATGGGGCGCAGCGCAAAGCCGGCGCCGAAGGTGAAGAGCGAGAGCATCAGGCTGCCGAACTCGGTATCGAGCAGGCCGCCCTTGCCGGTGGGGAAGAAGGCGTGGCCGATGGCGACGGCGAAGGTCGCGTAGGTGGTGAAGTCGTAGAACTCGAGCGCATTGCCGGCGACCGCGGCGGCGACGTGGCGGCGCTTGATGATCGGCGTCTGGACGGCGGCGTCGGTCACGGTTTCCCCCGGGCGAGGGGGCAGTCTTGCACGATGCGTGGGGGACGAGTCCACCGGGCGCGGGCTAGCGCATTTTAATATGCTCAAATCTCGTCATGCTGAGGTGCTCCGCCGCAGGCGGAGCCTCGAAGCACGCACTTGGGTGCCGTCGTCCTTCGAGGCTCGCTGCGCGAGCACCTCAGGATGACGCGGTGGGTTATGGCGATTGCAACAGCTACACCGCCGCCTGCCCATCCGCCGTGGCGATCAGGTCCTTGGGCACCAGCGCGGCGAGGGGGAGCATCAGGGCGTAGACGGCGGTGGTGACGGCGATGCAGGCGGCGAAGCCGTAGCGGTCGTAGATCGCCGTGCCGAACAGATTGCCGATGTTGGTCGCGATGGCGTAGAGGCTCCAGGCCAGCATCATCAGCGTGCCCTCCAGCCCCCTGGGACACGAGCGGATGACGAGGTCGAGCGTCGCGCCGTTCGCGATGCCGCCCAGCAGGCCCATCGGGATGGCGGCGAGGACGACCTGGTTCGCGGTCTGCGCGAACAGCACGGGCACCATCTGCGGCACCGCCAGCGCCAGGCCCCACCACAGCAGGCGCGAGAGCGGATAGCGCGGGCTCAGGAATCCGAACAGCAGCAGCGTCGGCACGAAAGCGATGGAGAAGACGGCCGCGTAGGCGCCGTACTGCGAGTCGGTGGCGTGCAGGGTGTTGGCCATGTGGTACTGCAGCACCGTCGTGCCGCCGGGCGAGAAATTCCACAGCATCCAGATGCCGAGCGCGGGGTAGATGGCTTTGTGGGCGGCCAGGCGGCGGATGTCGGCGAAGAGGTCGCGCTTGGCCTCGCGGCTCTTGTCGAGGTGACTATAGACGGCCTCGGGGCGCCAGGCGCCGGTCAGCGCGATGACCGCCATGACCGCGGCGGCGATCAGGAAAAGCATGCGCACGGCGTCGGCGGCCGACAGCGTCTCCAGATGCTCCGAGAGGAAGCCGCCCAGGAACAGCGCGGCGAAGATCGTGACCGTGCCGAGGAAATTCCACAGCGCGCTGATCTGGCCCGACATCGCGAATTGCCGGCCGATGACGGAGCCGAGACCGTTCCAGGCGCTCCAGGCGAAGAGGAAGCAGACGGAGGTCAGCGCGCTCGCCGCGAGCAGCATGGGCAGCGACACGGGCAGGAAGGCGAAGACGGCAAAGCTGAGAGCGGAGGCGCCGCCGAACAGCATGAGATAGCCGCGGTCGCCGAGCTTGAAGGGATTCCAGAAGTCGCGCGCCATGCCGAAGGCGAAGGAGAAATAGCCGGGGATGCCGGCCCAGGCGCCGAACCGGGCAAGCTCGCTGGCGCCCAGGTGCAGCTTGTTCTTGAGGATGAAGGCGAAGGGCACGACCTGGAAGCCGGCGGACGGCGAGATCGTGTTGAGAACGACGATGATCACGCCGCAATAGAGGAGGATGCGGGTGCGGTCGCCGGCGGCGAGCGTGGACGCGGGCGGCGTGACGTCGCTCATGGGGCGCTCGTGGCGGAGGCGGCCACCACGGCGGCGTTCCAGCGCTCCTCGAACGGAGAGAACGGCGCGGCGGTGAGCGCAGGGAGGCGTGCCTCGACGAATGCGCGCAGGGCGGGCGAGGCGCGGGGCTTCCAGAACTGCCACACGGTGCGGGCACCGGGCTGCGAGAGATAGCCGAGCAGGACGACGCACTGGCTGTCGAAGACTTGCTTGTCGAGGATACCCTCCTGCGAAAGCCAGAATTGCTCGTCGATGCCGGTGAAGAACGCGGTGACGTAGGCGTTGTAGCGGT
>Ga0210397_10003111_pt1 | contig 10261 bp, 10 predicted proteins | sample IncBWH2OmetaG_FD_160126 | JGI IMG/M metagenome (GOLD analysis project Ga0210397, IMG submission 160126) | Forest soil microbial communities from Barre Woods Harvard Forest LTER site, Petersham, Massachusetts, United States - Inc-BW-H-2-O ...
AGGCAACATGACGCCCGCGACGTCGCTGCTGGCCGGCAACCCGTCCACGGCCGCGGCCATGCTGACGCCGACCCCGGCCGCGCAGACCGTGACCGTCCAGGTGGCCAACACCAACCTCACCGTGACGATCACCGTGACCAGGAGCATGGCGACCGTCAACCAGACCGCGACCATGCCGCAGGCGGCCATGCCGGCCTGGAGCCCGGTCACGTTCACCCAGAACGCCTGGCGCGCCACGCACGCGGTCGCCCGCGGTGACCTGGCGCTGGTGGCCGGGACCCGGTCGCACCGGACGCTGCACGCTCAGCTGGTCCTGTTCGCTCCTCTGAGCGCGGCCACCGCCGGCAAGGCGGCCGGCGGCAACGGCGCGACGCCGGTAGTCATGCCGACCGCGGTGGCGACCCACTGGTGAGTCCGGCCGGACAGCCCCTCATGGCGCCAGCTTCGCCGGCGCACCCGCGTTCCGCGCGGGTGCGCCGGCACCACCAGCCGTGCGTGCTGCGCTGCGGCGACCTGGTGCTGGACGAGTCCCGGTGGACGGTGCACCGGGCGGGAACGCTGGTGGACCTGTCGCCGACCGAGTTCCGGCTGCTCGCCTGCCTGCTACGAGACCAGGGCAGCGTGCTGACCAGGGCCGAGCTGCTGGAGCGGGTGTGGGGCCACGGCTACGCCGGCCAGCCCCAGGTGGTGGAGACGTACGTCAGCTACCTGCGGCGCAAGCTCCACCGGCTCGGGCCGCCGCTCATCCATACCCGCCGCGGCGTCGGCTACATGCTCCGCGAGCCGGCCTTAGCTGCCGGCCTTAGCTGACGGTGGAGGCGATGACGAGCGGGGTGCCCCGGCCCAGGAAGAACACGCCCGGGTAGCCGGCGGTGTGGAAGCCGGCGTTGGGGTTACCCCGCAACCTGGAGTGCTCGATCCGCAGCGTGCCGGTCCTGTCGTTGCTGACGAAGAACACCGCCCCGCCGCCTTCCGTGGCGCTGTTGCCCGTGATGACCGTCCCGTCGATCGTCACCGTGTAACGGTTACCGTCGGTGTAGATCGCTCCGCCGCTGCCGCCTCCCGCCGTGCCCGCCCGGGCCGGGTTGGCGCCCCGGCCGATCGCCCGGTTGCCTGTCATGGTGCTGTCCTGGACCACCCAGGAGACTCCGATACTGCTCAAGGCGCCGCCATTAGAGCACACGCCACCGCGGAAGGTGCTCCGCACGACGTAGACGGGGCGGTTCTGGTACTGGCTCAGCACCCGGATCGCCGCCCCGCCTAGGTCCGGGCCGCTGGCGTCACAGCGGTTACCGGTAAAGTGCGAGTCAACGACCTTCAGCTGGCCGCCGCGGTCGAAGATGGCCCCGCCGCCCCCGCCGTCGAAGAGCTGCCCGGTGGAGTTGCCGTCCGCGAACGTCATCCTCTGCACGATCAGGACGGGACTGGACTGATCCTGGCAATGAGACGTCGTCCACGCCTGAGCCGGGTCACAGGTGTCCATGTAGAGGATCCGCCGGACGCCGCCGCCGCTCAGCGTCACCTTGCCGCCCCCGTCGAGGACGACCCGGGCGCTGGTGTTGCGGACCTTGGCGGTTGCCCTCATCACGATGGTCACCGGGCGCGGACCGCAGGAGAACGTGATCACCCCGCCCGCGGCGACCGCGCGGACCACGGCCTGCGAGGTGCAGCTGGCCGGAGTGCCGTGGCCGATCACGTGGTCCGGATGAGCGGTGCTGACCGCCGGTGCCGATGGGCTGGCCGCTCCGCCGCCTGTCCGTGGCGTCACCGCCGCCCCGCCGGTCCGGGTCGCCCCGGCCGCGGGCGTGCCCTGATGCGTCCGGTTGCCGCGGGCCGGCCGGGAACTCTGGCCGGGCGCTGGCTGCGATGACGAGGGCGCGGAGCTAGCCTGCACGACCTGCTGGGTGGTCGGGGGAGCCGTCCCGGACGCGCCGCTGGCCGTCCCGCACGCCGCCAGGGCGACCGCTGACACCAGCGTCGTCGTCAGGACACCCACCTTGCAAGCGAGTCGCATGGGGTCAGACGGTAGCAACGTGACGACCAATCAGGGCCGCTTTCGCCCCATACGGCCGGGAAGTAGTAACTCTCGCGCGAGGCTGATCCAGCCACCCGGCTAGACCCGCTCGCTGGCCCGACGGTACCTCGTCTCGCGCCCGGGGACCGAATGTCGTAGGCTCGGGAACGGGTTCGCAGAACCGCAGGGCTCAGGAGGCGGGTATGGACGGACTCATCTTGCTGGTGTTCATCGCCGCCCTGGTGGCGTTCGGATGGACACGGCTACGAGGCAAGATGAAGCTCGGGGTCTCGGGCAAGCACTGGCTCGGGCCGATCGTCGTCGTCGTCATCGTCGTGCTGCTCATGTGGTCGGTGCACACCGGCCACTGAGGGCCGGAGATCGCGCCATACCGGGACAAAATCGGTCAGGGCCGGCTGGTCAGGGCTGGTCGCCGCTACGCGGCATCTCGAACCAGACCGCCTTGCCCTCCGGCGTCGGCCGGGATCCCCACCGGGTCGCCAGCTGCTCGACCAGGTAGAGGCCGCGGCCCCCTTCGTCGGTCTCCGCCGCGGTACGGATCCGGGGCAGCCTGAGATCGGGGTCGAAGACCTCCACCCACACCGAGGCGGCACCGCGCCGCAGCCGCAGCCGGAATTCCCTGGGCGCCGCCGGGGCAACGGGCGGGGCACCGGCCCAGCCCCCCGGGCCCGTGGTCTGCTGCGGCGGCACCGCGGCCGGCCTGACCGCGGCCCGGCTGGCCGGGCCCGCAGGCACGCCGACCGGCGCGGGCATCATCAGCGGCTCGATGTCCAGGTCCAGGTCGCGGCCTGGGCTCGGGGTGATCGAGGCGTGCAGGACGGCGTTGGTGACCACCTCGGAGACCAGCAGGCAGGCGAGCTCGACCTGGCCGGGGTCCATGCCCCAGGACCGGAAGGTCTGGGCGGCCAGCCGTCTCGCCTCGGAAACCGTGATCGGCTCGGCCGGGAACGTACGCTCGGCCGAGGCGAGTTCGGATGGGGAGGACTGGACCACCAGGATGGCCATGTCGTCGTCGATGTCCCCGGGCACCGCGTATTCGGCTGCCGTGGCCACCGCGTCGGCGTCCCCGCTGGCGGCGGCCGCGCGCACCGCCTGCTGCAGCATCTGGACCGCCTCGGCCTCGGTGTAGTGACCCGAGCCGTCGGCACGGGTCCGACGGTCGGTCAGGCCGTCGGTGTAGAACACCAGGATGGCGCCGGGCGGCATGCCGATCGTCTGCTCCCGGTACGTAGGGAGCCCCCTGATGCCCTTGCCGCGCACGCCGAGCAGGACGCCCTTGTACAGGAACTCGAGCTGCCGCACCTGCCCCGCGCTGATCAGCAAAGGGGCGTCGTGGCCGGCGTTCGCGAAGGTCAGTTCCCTGGACCAGGCGTCGTAGATCATGTAGAGGCAGCTCGCCGTGGGCGGATCGCCCGCCGCCATCCCGTTCTCGCTGGCCGGGGCCAGCGCGCGGCACCAGTCGTCGAGCTTGCGCATGATGTCCGCGGGCGACTTCTCGTCCTGGGCGAACGCCCGCAGGGCCGCGCGCAGCTGTCCCATGATCGCCGCGGCCCGCGCGCCGCGGCCCTCGACGTCGCCGATGACGATGCCGACCCGCCCGGCGGCCAGCGGGATGATGTCGTACCAGTCGCCGCCGACCTGCGTCTGGATGCCCTGGCCCTGCGTCTCGAGCGGCTTGGCCGGCACGTACCGGCAGGCCACCTCCATGCCGTCCAGGTCCGGGATCGCCTGCGGCAGGAGGCTTTTCTGGAAGGCCAGCGCGGTCTGCCGCTCGGTCTCGAACAGCATCGCGTTGTCGATCGCGATGGCCACCCGGCTGGCGATGGCGCCGATCAGATCGCGGTCGGGCGTGTCGTAGTGGTGTTCGTCGCGTTCGGTGAGCCTGGACAGGGCCAGGCTCATCACGCCGAGAAGTTCGCCCCTGGCGTAGAGCGGGGCGGCGATGACCGACGTCAGCCCCGCCTCGTGCGCCGCCGCCATGCTCTCCGGGCTGGGTGCGGGGTAATACTCGCTGTCCAGGTCATTGATGGCGATCGTGTCGAGGCGCGCCATCGCCTGCTGGCAGAAGTGGCCGTCCGGGTAGCGGATCTGCTCGCCGACCTGGGCCCAGGTGCCGGGCGGCGGCACCCAGTCGCTGGCGTGCCGCATGGCCCGGCGGATGAGCTGGTTGCCCTGGAACAGGTCGATGAAGCAGTGGTCGGCGAACTGCGGCACCAGGATCTCCGCCACGTGCTTGAGGGTGGTGCCGATCTCCAGCGAGCCGGCCAGTCGCTCGCCGACCCGCTCGAGCAGGGCGATCCTGTCCTGCTGCCCGTGGCCGCCGCGGTGGCCTGCCTCCCGGACCAGGAGCACCATGCCGTCGATGTCACCGCTGGGGTGCCGAAGTGGCACGGCGATGCCGCGGATGAGGGTCCGGGACCCGTCGCCGCGCTCGCTCTCGAACGTTCCCTCCCAGGACCGGCCGCGCAGCACCTGGTCGGCCAGGTCGTCGGTCTTGCGCACGCCGTCGTCGGCGAACAGGCCCAGGGACACGACGGGGCAGCCGGCCAGCCGGGATATATCGCCGGAAACCCGGAAAAGGCGCGCCGCGAAGTCGTTGACGTAGAGGATATTGCACAGCCGGTCGGTGACCACGACGGCTATATCGGCGTGGTCTAGGACCATGTCGGCCGGGAGGTACGCGTCGAAAGCCGCTTCACCCCAGCCCGTCACGCTCGCGCTCCCCGACCCAGGTAGCGTTTCCGACTGACATGATCACGCTCCGGCCACCGTCTGACACCGGCTGCTAAAGGACACGAAAATGTGTCCGGCGATGTCCCTGGGGAGTTCAGTCGCTATGGCGTCCATCGAGTCACCGGCTGTCACGCGGACACCATCGTCGGCTGCCATGAGAATCACCTCGCGTCCGGGTTGTATCCCGACGCGCTTGAGTTTAAGCATCAAAACAAGATCACTCTGAATTTGTTCGCCAATACGCCGGATGACCACTCGCGTGTCGTCCGCGGATGCGACCTTTGTCATCGCCTCGCCCGTCTCATTCGTGGCCACGTTCACCCGGTCGAGCGCCTCCGCGGGCAGCCCGAGTTCGGCCAGGCCGGGAATGAGATTGCCGTGCGGGCAGCGCACCGGGTAGCCGAGCAGCTCGAGCAGGCGATGCTCCACGCTCTCCGAGATCACGTGCTCCCAGCGGCACGCCTCGATGTGTACCTCTTCCCACGGCAGCTTGATGATCCCTACCAGCAGGCACTCGGCCAGCCTGTGCTTGCGCATCACCCGGGTGGCGAGCGTCCGGCCGTGGTCGCTCAGCGTGAGGTGCCGGTCCCCGGCCACGTGCACCAGGCCGTCCCGCTCCATCCTGGCCACCGTCTGGCTCACGGTGGGGCCGCTCTGCGCCAGCCGCTCGGCGATGCGCGCGCGCAGCGGGACGACGCCCTCCTCTTCGAGTTCGAAGATGGTGCGGAGGTACATCTCCGTCGTGTCAATGAGCCCCTGGGCTGTCAACTGCTCATCCTCCTGCTTGTGATGCTATGCCGCAGAAGCGAGAGAGGCGGTCACCACGGCCGGCGAGAGGGCCGAACGGGCGGCGGAAGCTGCCTGGAGCACGCTGCGCGCAGCGTCAGGGGGACAAGCGATCGACGGCCCAGCCCCCGCCCACCTCCACGGCCCCCCTCACCACGCGCCGGTAGCGCAGCCGGTCATGCAACCGGAACGCGCCTGCCTGCCAGAACTCCACCGCGTCGGGTTCGAGGAGGTACCCGCCCCAGAAATCAGGCATCGGCACCTGCCCCGGCTCCGGCCAGCGCCGCTCCAGCCCGGCGGCGCGATCGTCCAGGACAGCCCGCGACGCGATCACGGTCGACTGCCTGCTGGCCCACGCCCCGATCTGGGACAGGCGCGGCCTCGAGCGGTAGTACGGCTCGCTCTCGGCCTGCGACAGCTCGCGGACCTTGCCCTCCACGATCACCTGGCGCTCGATGGCGTACCACGGGAACACCAGGCAGGCCGCCGGGTTCGCGGCGAGTTCCCTGCCCTTGCGCGAGGTGCGATTGCTGTAGAAGGTGAATCCGGCCTGGTCATGAGCCTTCAGCAGCACCGTGCGGGCCCGCGGGCCGCCCTCGGCGGTGATGCTGGACAGCACCATCGCCGTCGGCTCCGGCATGCCCGACGCGAGCGCGTCATCCATCCACCGGGCAAACTGCGCCATCGGCTCGCCGGCTATCTGATCCTCGGACAAGCCGCGCGGACCTGGCGTTGCCGACCTGGGCGTCATGGGGTGAACTCTAGTACCCTGCCCGCTGCGTCAGGTTTGCTCGTCCATACACTCACATACACAAGCAGTGATGAGGAGCCTCTGACACCCCGCGAGGACGACGAGAGGAAGGACCGATGTCGGACTTCAAGCCGGGACTTGAAGGCGTCATCGCCTTCGAGACGGAAATCGCCGAGCCGGACAAGGAGGGCGGTTCGCTCCGGTATCGCGGCGTTGACATCGAGGAACTGGTCGGCCATGTCTCCTACGGGCATGTCTGGGGCCTGCTGGTGGACAATGCCTTCGCGCCCGGGCTGCCGCCGGCCGAGCCGTACCCGATCCCGGTGCACTCCGGCGACATCCGGGTTGACGTGCAGAGCGCCCTGGCCATGCTCGCGCCCGCCTGGGGGCTACGGCAGCTCCTCGACATCAGCGACGAGCAGGCGCGCGAGGATCTCGCCCGCGCCTCGGTGATGGCACTGTCCTTCGTGGCCCAGGCGGCCCGTGGCGTCGGGCTGCCCATGGTGCCGCAGCGCCGGGTGGACCAGGCCGCGACGATCACCGAGCGGTTCATGATCCGCTGGCGCGGCGAGCCCGATCCGCGGCACGTCAAGGCGGTCGACGCGTACTGGACGTCGGCGGCCGAGCACGGCATGAACGCTTCTACCTTTACCGCCCGGGTGATCGCCTCGACCGGCGCCGACGTGGCCGCCGCCCTGTCCGGGGCGGTCGGCGCCATGTCCGGCCCGCTGCACGGCGGCGCGCCCGCGCGGGTGCTCGGCATGATCGAGGAGGTCGAGCGGACCGGGGACGCCGAAGGGTACGTGGCCTCCGTGCTGGACCGGGGCGAGCGGCTGATGGGGTTCGGGCACCGGGTGTACCGGGCTGAGGACCCCCGCGCCCGGGTGCTCCGGCGTACCGCCAAGGAGCTGAGCGCGCCACGTTACGAGGTCGCGCTGGCCCTGGAGAAGGCCGCGCTGGCCGAGCTCAGGGCACGGCGCCCGGACCGGGTGCTGGAGACCAACGTAGAGTTCTGGGCGGCCATCATCCTGGACTTCGCCGAGGTGCCGTCGCACATGTTCACCTCGATGTTCACCTGCGCCCGCACAGCGGGCTGGGCGGCCCACATCATGGAGCAGAAGCGCACCGGCCGGCTGGTCCGGCCGGCCGCCAGGTACACCGGTCCCCCGGTACGGTCGGTGCGGGACGTCCCCGGCGCGGACGAGGTTCTCGACCGGCCGGTGTTAGCGGCCGCCGGTAGGCTGCGGCCATGACCAACCTCGTGAGCCCGGCCCTCGTGATACCGGCAGAGCTCAAGCCCGCCGACGGCAGGTTCGGCAGCGGCCCGGCCAGGATCCGTCCCGCGCAGCTGGCCGCGCTGGCCGCCTCGGGCGGCGCCTACCTGGGCACATCGCACCGGCAGCCGCCGGTCAGGTCGCTGGTGCGGCGGATCCGGGCCGGCCTGGCCGAGCTCTTCGGGCTGCCGGCCGACTACACGGTCGCATTGGGCAACGGCGGCACCAGCGCGTTCTGGGAGATAGCCACGTTCGGGCTGATCCGCGAGCACTCTCAGCACCTGAGCTTCGGCGAGTTCTCGGCCAGGTTCGCGGCGGTGGCCGGCCGCGCGCCGTGGCTGGCCGAGCCGGCTGTGATCGAGTCCGCCCCGGGCAGCCACCCGGTGCCGACGGCGGACCCGCGGGCGGACACCTACGCGCTGACCCACAACGAGACCTCGACCGGCGTGGCCATGCCGGTGCTCCGGGTTCCCGGCGCCGACCCCGGGTCGCTGGTCCTGGTCGACGCGACCAGCGCCGCGGCCGGGCTCCCGGTGCGGGCCGAGGAGTTCGACGTGTACTACTTCGCCCCGCAGAAGGGCCTGGGCTCGGACGGCGGCCTGTGGCTCGCGCTGATGTCGCCTGCCGCGGTGGAGCGGGTACACGAGATCGCGGCGAGCGGCCGGTACATACCCGACTTCCTCTCGCTGCGGATCGCGCTGGAGAACTCAGCCAAGGACCAGACCTACAACACGCCCGCGGTGGCGACCTTGTTCCTGCTGGCCGACCAGATCGACTGGATGCTCGGCCAGGGCGGCCTGGCCTGGACCACGGCCCGGACCGCGCGGTCGGCCGCCATACTGTATACGTGGGCGGAGAAGGCGGCCTTCGCGGACCCGTTCGTCGCCGATCCCGCGCAGCGTTCGCAGGTCATCGGGACGATCGACATCGTGGCTGACGGCGACGGTACCGCCGCGCTGGCCGCTGACGACATAGCGGCCACCTTGCGGGCGAACGGGATCGTGGACACGGAGCCGTACCGGAAGCTGGGCCGCAACCAGTTGCGTGTCGGCATGTTCCCCGCGGTCGACCCGGCCGACGTGGAAGCGCTGACCGCCTGCATCGACTACGTAGCCGAACGCCTTGCTGGCTGACAGGGCTGGCTTACGTGGGCTGGCTGACGGGGGCGGGCTAACGGATGACCGACCCGATCAGTACCGTTAGCACCAGGAGCACGAGCACGGCCGGGAGCAGCCATCGGGGCAGCCGGTTCACGATGACAGCCTACAAATCAGCAGACTTCAGAAGATCCTAGGGCGAAGGGTTGGGTCATGGGTGACAACGCTCACCGGGCAGACTTGCTGAGCGGGCCCGCGCCCTCCCCGCGGACCGGTTTAGACCCGGCGACCCAGCGGGAGGGGATCGAGCGGTCCCCGGGATCGGCTGTCGCTCCGGGGGAACTCATGCGGCTGTTCGTGGCCATCGCGCCACCTCCGGCGGTGCTCGACGAGCTCGACGCTCTCGTCGAGCCGCTCCGCGCCAGGCGTCTCGACCTGCGCTGGACCAACCGGGAGGCGTGGCACGTGACGCTGGCCTTCCTCGGCCAGGTCGACGAGGCCGCGGCGGCCAGGCTGGTACCGCGGCTCCAGCGGGCCGCGGGGCGGCATCACCAGGTGCGGCTCGCGTTCGCGGGCGCCGGCGCCTTTCCCGCCGCCACCCGGGCCAACGTGCTGTGGGGCGGCCTGTCCGGAGACCGCCGGGCGCTGGCCCGGCTGGCCGAATCCGTCGCGGCCGGCGCCAGCCGCGCGGGCGCTCCCCCGCCGGACAAGGGCCGGCGGTTCCAGCCGCACCTGACCCTGGCCAGATGCCGGATGCCCGCCGACGTCACCGAGCTGGTGGCCGCGCTGGAGGACTACCAGGGCCAGCCGTGGACCGCGGACCGCGTGCACCTAGTCCGCAGCCGGCTGGGCGTGACCGATCAGCCGCGATACACCTCGCTGGCGAACTGGCCGCTGCGCACTCCACCAGCGACCGGGCCAGCCACGGGCGGGCCGGTCACGACGACTGGCTGAGCTTTTCCAGGATCGGCACCGCGGCCCGGAGCGTGGCCCGCTCCTCGGTGGTCAGCTCGGCCAGCCGCTGGGCCAGCCAGGCATCCTTGCGCCGCCGGACGCGCTGGACGACCGCCCGCCCTTCCCCGGTGACGGTGAGGATCACCTGCCGCCGGTCGGTCGGGTGCGGCGAACGGAGCACCAGGCTGCGCTCCTCGAGCACGGCGATGACCCGGGTCATCGAGGGCGGCTGCACCTTCTCGTGCTCGGCGAGCTCGCCCGGCGTCATCGCCTGGTGCACCTCCAGGGCGGACAGCGCGGCCAGCTGGGTCTCGGATAGCACCGCCTCGGTCATGCCCGACGTGGTGCGCTGCGCGCGCAGCCGCCGCGCCAGCCTGCTCACGGAGATCCGGAGAGCCGTGGCCAGCCCGGCATCGGTCCTGGTCCGCGTGGTTGTCATTATCGGTTACCTTCGTCGGCAGGCCTACGGCGTGGACTAAGTACATCACGATTGGGGGCCCGGTCGTAGCCTGGAGGGGTGGACGCGACCAAGCCGACCAGCGAGCAGGCCGCGCGGCCCTCGCCGCCGCCCCCGCTCGAGGCGGACGACCAGCTGGTCATCCGGGTCCTCACGGCGGGGTGGGTGGTCGCA
>Ga0210397_10003113_pt1 | contig 10256 bp, 23 predicted proteins | sample IncBWH2OmetaG_FD_160126 | JGI IMG/M metagenome (GOLD analysis project Ga0210397, IMG submission 160126) | Forest soil microbial communities from Barre Woods Harvard Forest LTER site, Petersham, Massachusetts, United States - Inc-BW-H-2-O ...
TATGTAGATACCTCTTCAACCGTCACTATACAAGCAAATACAGGACAATTTCTTCAAGTTGGAAGTGCCATATCTGCTTCTGCAGGAACTACTTCGAGTAATACACGTGGTGCTCTTTTGGAATTAAACTTTAAACCTTCTGATTCTACGTGGCACACAATTTCGTCGATGGGGACTTGGGCGACTACGTAATGCTATGGGAATATGGACAAAAAATGAAAATGCTAAGGAATAAATATGGCCACACCAAGCAATGATCTGAATATTAACCAAGCCGGCTACGTTACTTTTGACGGAACAGCTACCTTCTTTGGACGTACATTTCAAGCTGGAACAGGAATAACTCTTACAAATCCTGATGGTATTGCAGGTAATACTACAATTACCGCGACAGGTGTAGGAACTGTTATAGAATTAACTGGAAATTCAGGAACTGCAACGCCAGATGGATCAGGCAATATAAATGTCGTAACAGCGAATTCAACTCCAAAATTTGTTGGTGCTTCTCATACTTTAACTTTAGATTTTAATCTTACAAATCTAGCGTTAGGAAGTTCAATGTCTTCCGTTACAAGTGCAGCAAATAACGTAGGAATGGGAGCTGGAACTCTCAACGCTCTAGTAAGTGGGGTTCAAAACTGTGCTTTTGGAACATCTTCTTTACTTACTGGAACATCCTATAATTATTGTTCTGCATTTGGTTATCAAGCATTAGCTAACAATAATGGTGATTTTAATTCAGCCTTTGGTCGAGACGCATTATTTAATTTAGCAACTGGAACAGATAATACAGCGCTCGGATTTTTTGCAGGACAAGGTATTTTAGGAAGTCACAATACACTTATTGGTTCAGCTGCCTTGTCAAATGGTTCAGGATCAGACAATATTGCTATAGGATTTTCTGCAAGTAGTAATTATACAACAACAGAATCGAGTAACATAATTATTGGAAATACAGGAACAGCAGCAGATGCCAATACAACTCGTATTGGTACGCAAGGCTCTGGATCTGGTCAACAAAACAAATGCTTTGTAGCTGGTATTACAGGTGTCACTACAAGTAATTCTCAAATGGTTACTATAAATACATCAACCGGACAATTAGGAGCAGCTGCTATTCCAGCTTCAATAATCTGGTCAGAAGTATCAGGATCATTTTCTTCAGTAGCAGGTCATGGTTATTTCGTTACTAACACAGCATCTACTACTTTACCAGCTTCTCCGACAGAAGGAGATACAATTCGATACTCTGTAGATACAACTAATATTTTAACAATCAATGCAAACACTGGTCAAACCATCCGTTTAAATACTTCAGTAACTGCTAGCGCTGGAAATGCAGTCAATGTAGCGCAAGGTGCTGCGATAGAATTAGTATATAAATCAACAGGAACAGTTTGGATGGCAGTCAGTGCCAATGGAAATTGGACTTTAACCTAAGGAAAATATGGTAGCAACTAACAACTCATCAGATATTAAGCATCAAGGCGTTCAGTATTTTAATGGTACAGGAACATTTTCTGGACTAGATGGAATAACATCAGGTTTTGTACTTACAAGTAATGGAACTGGAGTTGCACCATCTTTTCAAGCAGCCGGAGTACCAACATTTCAAGTAAATACACAAGTTTTTACTTCTTCTGGAACCTATACACCAACAGCAGGTATGGCGTATTGCATTGTTGAATTAGTTGGTGGTGGTGGTGGTGGTGGTGGCTGTGGGGCACCTGGAGCTACAAATATATCCGCAGGTTCAGGTGGTTGTGCAGGAGATTATTCAAGAAAAACCATATCTGCAGCAACTGTAGGAGCTTCTCAAACAATAACTATTGGAGCTGGGGGAGCAGGCGGACCAAATACTACTCCTTGGATAGGAACAACTGGTGGAACTACTTCGTTTGGGGCTATTTTTAATGCCGTAGGAGGGCCAGCAGGCGGCGGAACGGCAACGGCAGCAGACCATTTTGTTTTAGTTGATACTTTTCCCGCTGTAACAGGATCAACAGGTGGTGATTTCTCTACACGAGGACAGGCAGGGGCAGGTGGTTTTGGAATTTTCTATGCGTCAGGTAGTAAATTCGGTAGAGGTGGAGCAGGAGGAAACTCATTCTTCGGCGGTGGAGCACCTTCAATTGCCATGGATTCTGCGGGTGGTGGAATTAATGCTTATTCGTATGGAGGAGGAGGCGGCGGAGCTTCTTCTATAAATCCGGTTGGTGCACAAACGGGTGGAAATGGATTCGCAGGAATTGCAATAGTTACCGAATTTATTATCTAAGATACGAATCGTTTATTAAGAAGAGTTTGTTTAGCTTTTTGCCAACCTTTTCTCTGAGTATCTTCAAAATGTTGTTGAGCAAGTTCGGCTTTATAATTTTTTAAGTCTCCAAGACGTTTACTTTCACGAAGAATTATACTTTTTTCTCTTTGTATTTCTTTTCCTATTTGTCTTGAGGATAATCCTGATTCTATTCCTTGTTGAATAATTTTTCTTTCTTCAATTGTAAGAGGGTTTCTACATGACCATTTTTCCATTATCAACTCTTTTCATTTTATTTTGATTTGATATGAAATATTCGCATCTATTTTCAAGTACTTAATTCTTTTAATCGATTATATCTTTCTCGATAGCGCAGTCTATTCATATCATTTGCACATTTAACACAGTATTTTTGAATTGAATTTTTTCTATTTACTGCTATTTTACATTTTTCACATGGAAATATACTTCCGTGTTTTTTTTCGCACTCGTTTTTTTCCATATAAAATCTATTTTATTTCTGGCTGTTCGGTAGAATTTTCTTGGTTTGTATTTTCTTTTTTAGCATTTATATGCATTTCTTTTAAGGCATCAAAATATTGTTGTAAATGAGCTAAAACTCTCTTTTCAAACTCCACTACATTTTCTCCAAATGCTTCGTTTCTATATAGTCCACACATAATGAAAAGAGAAGCGTACGCAATATTTAAAGAAAACAGACAAGCTTCGGGCCCATATTTTGATATTTTCTCTTCTAAAGATTTACCAATTTCTTGGGCAAGACTTAATAAGTCTATGTTTTCCATTATTTTCCTCATTTAATCTTGTTTTTTTGTGGAGCTGTTTAAAAAATAAACAACTCCAATTATTAAAATCAAATGCTTCAAGGAACTGAAGTCATTGTAATAGGCCTCATAAAAAGCATTCAAAAAAGCCAAAATTAGAATGACTGTAGGAAAATGATTTTTCATTTATGTTAGTCCCAGTAAGGATCACAAGGTTCTTTAATATAATCTAAAATGAATTCAAATGGCTTTATACAATTGTTGTAGAACTCACCACCAGCACAGCACCAATAACATTTTTTCTTTATATAATCCACAGCAGCGCAACAAGCAGCTACACATTTATTAGTTTTGAAAGTCTTTGCACAATAAGTATGGCCTGCATTAGCTGTAAAGTCACAATACCATTCGCAGGTTTCTTGCGCATCTCGTGAGCCTGTTTTTGGATTAAAACAATCGCATTTCACTCCCTTTGCACACTTTTTTCTTTTGACAATCATGATATTTGATTTTAGAATTTTAACGTCAGATTCTTTTTCACAAATGCCTGAACCTACAAAGAAATTTGTCATCATCTTTTTATAGCAACCACAATCAGGTATATTTCTAAGAATAATATGATCAGGAGTAATCTCTTCTTGAGGACGGTTTGGATCATATTTTTCTAGGTCTTTAGCATCTTTTAGTCGTACTTCTGGGTTAATATTAAGCTTTGTTAATATTGTGATACGTGTGACTAATGCTCGTGTCATGTCTTGGTTAGATAGTTTTCCTTGACCAATGGCAATATTTACATCCATTAATCCTTCTTCAAGTCTGTCTAATAATAGAAAAAGTCTTGCTCTATCGACATAAACGTGATAACTGTCTTTTATTGATTCTTTTGCAATCAATCCTAAAGCAGCATTGAAGTACTCTTCCGCATCTTTATAGTTTTTTGTTTCACAATTCTCTACTGCTTTTACCCAATATTCCTGCCAATTATCAGCATGTAAAGAGGAAAAAATTAAAAATAAAATCGAAATTAATGTTTTTTTCATGTTCAAAATCCTATTTGATGTTTTGTCATTCTAAATAATTATACAACGTTTTTTGCAGAGTTTTTAATATCAATGAGTTGATCAACGATTGAGGCACATTCTTTCATACAGAATTCTATATTTTTATAAGATGGATTGAAAAGATAATGATCTTCCATATCTTTCTTGAGGTGAGCGTATTTTTCAGTTATTGCGATTAATGAAGGTAAAGTTTTTTTTAAATGATCCATAGATGGCAGGTAATCCATGCAATGCCCGCAATCGAAACCAATTTTATAACTGTTATCCGATTGATATTCTGAGTATGTTAATCCACCATGACAGTCTATAGACATATCATGATAATCTTTGCCGAAATATATATGATCGTTAGGAATATATACATAACCACAGAGATAGCCTCCAAACCAATGTTCTTCTTTTGCATAGGGTTCTTGAACAAAAATTCGAAGTATTTGACATCTATATCCATTATAATCAAATGTCACTTCATCAGGTTCATTAACCCATTCACCTTGTCCGAGAAATTTAAGTTTTTCTTCACAAGTAAATAAGTGTTTTTCTTTTAAATTTTTAATCATTTTGTAAATATTCCTCTAAAAAAATATGCGGTTGATATTCCTAACATCATTCCAAAACTTACATTCTTAGCAATTGAACAGTGGAAAGATATTCCAAACATAAATAAAGCAATCACGAAGCAGAAATGAGCATATTGAAAATATTCGTATTTATTCATTTTTTGTATCATTCCATTGTATTACTTTTCTAAAGTGTTCGATTAACTCTAAATAATCTTCAGGATGTTTTCTCTCAAATTCATCAACTGTTACCATGTCTTTTTCAACTAATAAAAACATCTGTCCTATGTAATCACCTGGTAAATCGAATTCTGACCATAACTCAGGAGGTTTTGTAAAGTCGTATTTTTGTTCAGTAAAAGGTATTGGCAACCACATATTATCGAATCTTTGCACGATATATACGTCGCCCCTATCGAAATAAAGGATCTTTTTTCCTTGAGGAGGAAGTCTAAGTTTTGGATCAATCCATTTAATCATTATCTATCTTTGAACTTATTCGGATCTTTCAAGTACCAATTTGCCGGATTGTTATCATCATCCTTCCAAGCAATTTCAGTTGCTCGGTAAATTCGTACAACTGAATCATTGTGATCGTCACTATCATTAATCCATTGCCTAATCACTTTTCGGCCATTCCATATACAATAGGCGCAGCTTCCGACAACAACTCCAGAAAGCATTGCATAAAAAAAAGAGTTGGTCTCGATCATGTTGGAAAAATTCATTTTTTTCCTTTTTTATTTTCTTTATGCTTTTTTAAATCTTTATCAAACCATTCTTTAAACTTCTTGCGATTCTCTTCATCTGGAATAAATTCATCGAATTGAGCTTTATATTCCTTAGAATATAATTCTGAGAATTCTGCACAAGATATAACGCCCCAATGTTTTTTTATTTTTATGAAAGGAGCTAAAAATCTTTCAAACATATGCGGCAATTCGGGACAAATTTTAGTAATATCATTATTTTTGTCCTCATGAATCATACTCATGATAATATTTATAGGTAAATGAATAGACATTATACAGCAAAGTCTTGGAGATTTTTTAAGCCATTTATTGAATAATTCATTAAATTCTTTATTCATTTCTGCATATTCATCAGAAAATCTTTGATTCAATTTTGAAAGATCATCTAAATCCATATATCTACCCAATATTGTGTTTTTCTAAATAATTATACAATGTTCTTCGAGAAATCTTCAAATTCCTGGCTATTTGTGATTTGGAATTTCTTGTTTTCATTTCTTGTTTTAGTAAATCAATTTTTTCCGCATTTAACTTTTTTGTTCTTCCTTTATATTTTCCTTTAGCTTTTGCAAGAGCCACTCCCTCTCTTATTCTTTCTCGAATAAATTCAAGCTCAAATTCCGCCATTGCTCCCATTACGTTAAGAAGTAAATTGGACATTGAGTTTTTAGAACAGTTGAAAATAAGGTTCTCTTTTATAAAATGGATTTCAACTTTTTTTCCAACAATCTCATCAACAATTTTTCTCAGATCAACAACATTTCTAGCCAATCTATCCATGCTATGAACGAAGACAATATCATCTTCTCGAATAAATTCTAGCATTGTTTTTAGTTGAGGACGATTCCGGCATGAAGCTGAAGCATGATCAATAAATTTTTTGTCTAATTGCAAGTCTAGTAGCTGTCGATCGGGATTTTGATCGACTGTGCTTACGCGGATGTAGCCTATTCTTTTTCCTGACATTATTAATCCCAATTATAAAGAAATTGATTTTTCCAAATCATTCCAGTCCTGCCGCATTCTTTGGAACATTTGACAACCCATTGAACAACATGATCTTTATTTTTTTTATCAACAATTTCTGCCCATATATTTATAGGACTTCCACAAGGACATTGAATTTTTTCAATATCCAAATATTTGGATTGTTCTTCATCAAGTTCAATCATTTTCTTTTTCCTGACATACTTTTGGGTTCCATAGATGATATAGTAATTCTTTTACGTCTTTTAGCTCTAAACCTATCGGATCTCCAATAAGATTTAATCTTTTCAGCTCATCAATTATTTTTTCACAATGAAACTTTACCATTTTTTTTGATTCTTCTGGAGGATCAAACCAACACATGCACGGCATATTTACTCCTGACATTCTTCTTTCTTTATACCTTTGTGTGTTGCCATTCTTACTTCATAGCATTTTTTACACCTATGCACGTCTTTATATGCCGGCGTGCCATCTGCATAATGAAACAAAATCATCGTACATCCTTCTTCTAACCATTCTTCACTCCCACATTTACATGATTTTTCTGGAATATATGAATCGGAATATTGATCATGAATTGGCGAATGTATACAAACTTGTGGAAGTACACCAAAATGAAAAAACTCGCTATTTTTTGTGTCCATTGCATGCGCATTTTTAATTGATTGATTAATATACACAATTGGATTACATAATGTAAATAAAAAAGAAAATAAAGCCTAAGTGTACGTTTATCAGAATGTTGTAAGGCGAGAATGAAGGGAGTAGCCTAAATTTACACAGAGAATTCCGGAATTTCCATCCAATGACTAATTGGATCGATATTTCCATTTGGAGCTAGATGATAGTCTAACCAGCATTTTCTTCTCTTAACATAAGTAGCGTAAAAAATAACCAAGTCGTCTTCATCTGTTGCAAGAACGCCTCTAGAATAAATACTTCCTTTTTCTGGTTCAGGCAATCGATCCTTAACGCTTATCCATTCCATATTATTCCTTCGGTTGTTCTAGTATTTTCCATCCATTATTAATCCAATTTTCATGAGTTTTTTCGCAGCACTCTTTGCAACATGCTTTAGTTATTGTCCCACCGATTTTTGGATTTATTACATATGAATTCACATTTTGACATTCCTTTTTGCAAACTGTACATGCTACACAAAAAATCATAATTCCTTTGGTGGTTCAGGTAATGGCATCCAATGAGTAACATCATTTACAGAATGAAGAGGTGGATTAAAAAAAACTGGGATTTCTTTTTCGTCATACCAATATTCTAAAACATCAATATACTGATTAGAGTAAAAACAAAGAACCTTAAAATCTTTCTCTGGCAATCGATCTTTAACGCTTATCCATTCCATAAAAATTCCTTGTATGCCTGAAAGAAATTTATAAATAATTGTGTTTCTGTCATTTCAGGATGCTTTAATCTAAAAAACAATTGCGGAATAGCAAGTATCAACATGATCAGTAAAAAATAAAATTTAAATTTCTTTTCGTTTTTTTTTAGCATACATCTTTTGAAGGTTCAGGTATTGAGATAAGTGAGATTCGAACCCACGTTGCAATGAGTTGTGTCCTAGAATTACTCATTACGCCGAAGCTGCCCTTCACGGATCCTTTGACCACTTGGATATTATCTCTTATTTTTGTTCTTTACCTTTTAATTATCAAAACAAGAACAGGACATTTGTGTACTAGAGCATGATTCACACGTACCGTTTTGTTCAAAATATTCATCAATAAATTCGTGTAATTCTTTTAATGAAATTTCTAACAAATTCTTTCCATCATATTTCAATGTCAGCCTCATAATCGCATCAAAAAGCAAATGTTTTTCATCTTTCCAAGGGTCATTATCCCACATCATAATTATTTCCTTTAATGAGTTTTTTTTCAGCTTCCACTTCATGATCCAATGAATTCTGGTTCATTGAAAAGATATATTTTTGTTGAATAGAGAAATGTTTTTTAAATATTCGATACCAACAAATTTGGTTGACAATCCAAATAACAGAACAAGTTGAACTAATGATGGCACACAAAACTGGAACTTCCATTTCTTTCTTACCAAAATACGTTCAAAAAAATACCCCCATGTACCTATTACATGGAGGTAAGATTCTATTAGACAAATTGTACAATGAAAAATTAGAGTTTATGGATGAAAAAATCAATCTTTTTCTACTTCACCCTCTTCAATTTCTATTTCATCCGCCTCAATATGCTTCCAATTTTGTAAATCATCAGAGCCAGAACCAAGATCTATTTTTTTTTTACTGCTTCAGTTTTTAATGCCTGACTTTTTGTTCCTTCTTGTGTTTTAGGTGAATTGTTTTCCAATATTCCCATTCCCTCCATTACTTGACCTGGTTGAGATTGTGTGCGAATTGGGAGTATTTCTCGTTTAGATTCTTGTCTATTTCGTTCAGGTATGATAGGAGTCACTGGTTCTCCTCTTAATGTTGGACCACAGTTATGATCACAGCATTTTCTTGATTCAATGTATTCTTTAATCTTTGGTAAAGCATATTGATAAATCTTTTTTGCACATAAGTACAAGGCTCCATAAAATATTCCCCATGAAACTGCTCTTCCTAAAAATGATGGATGAGCCAATCCCTTTTCCAATATTTGCACGCCAAATGAAAAATAGCCACGAACGGATTGTAACATATATCAATCTCCTAATTAAAAAATCTACTACATCATTATTGTATCTTTCCTAGGAAGAATTATCAAGTAAATAATTTTATTAATACATGTCTTGAAATCTTTTAAGCCAGGGATGCTTATCTTTTTTCTTAGAATGTGGAGAGGTGTCTTTTTTTTTAAGCCACCTTTCATTGCTTTCCAAAATTACACTTTTTTCTCTGCAAAGATCGCTACAAAATCTTCTACGGTTGGACCTAACACCTTCATAAATAACTAAAGGCTTACCACAAACATTACAGCAAACAGTTTTTTTTAGATACTTCATAATATAATTTTAAATTAACATATTAATTTATTGTTAAGACTTACTTTACTATTGATTTTTTTTCTTTGTCAAATTTATTGTGTTTTTAAAGGAAGTTTCATGAATGCTATCCAATTAGAATTTAACATAGCAGATGAAAGCGAAGCTGACGCAAAAATAAAATTCTTGCAAATGCAAATAGACAAAATGAATGAAAGCATGGATAAAGTACGCCGGAAGCTATTCGCTCAAATGGGAGAAATTCAAAAATTATGTCATTCATTGAAACAGGAAAACCAAGAATTAAAATTGGCACTCCTAAATAAAAACAGTGAACAAGAAGTATGGGAATACGGGCAAGGAGAACATCTATTTTTGTTGAAAAAAAACATATCATAACATCATAATAATCAATGTTTTCGGTAGTAATAATGTAAAAAATTAATGTCACCCCAGACACTTATTTAATACTCAATTTCAACTTTTATAGAATGTTTCCTTGCTTTTTCCTGGTAATAACTTACCTTAATCCTTTCATCTCCATCTGCTCTTCCTGTCGCTAATCCGGGAATCAATAATTCGCAAATGGCATCGACCACATATTTTTGTGAGGCGCATAGGTTATCATAATCCATTTTCCCCGCAGACAATCGAGTTAATTTAATATGACAAGGCAATGTTACATTTCCGATCCCTTTTTTTAATACTGTTTTCACCTTCAATTTCTGTTTTTTATGCCTTGCGCTTTTATCTCCCCAATGTTGAGAACAATTCATTTCGCTAACAGTTCGTAAAGGAAAAGACCAAGAAATGTTTGCCATCAATCCTCACAGAATATTTCAATAAAAGATTCCAATGAATATCCTCCACTTCGATATAAATCCATG
>Ga0210397_10003114_pt1 | contig 10255 bp, 8 predicted proteins | sample IncBWH2OmetaG_FD_160126 | JGI IMG/M metagenome (GOLD analysis project Ga0210397, IMG submission 160126) | Forest soil microbial communities from Barre Woods Harvard Forest LTER site, Petersham, Massachusetts, United States - Inc-BW-H-2-O ...
GCGTGTACTGTCCGGCGCTGACCGGCATGTACTCAGAGACGCTGCCGTAACCCTGGTGCATCAGCATCGTCGGCTGCGAGGGATTGCCGAACGGGTACAGGTACACGTCCTCCGGCGCCCCCGGGGAGAGGTCGGCGCAGCGCACCCAGCCCTGGTCCGAGCCGACCGCGAACGCCATCGGCGCGGTAGCCGCCACTGGCCCGCCGAGCATGGCGGTAACCGCGGCGAGCAAGACGAGACGCCTGCCGAGCCTCATCGTCGGGGTCCTTTCACCACGAAGCACGTCACCCGGAAGCACCGCCCGTCAGCAGCCCTGGCGGGCTCGGTGCGGCGAAGTCGATGCGCAGTGCCAACTGACCCTGGGCCAACTGACCCTGGGCCAACTGGCCGCTCGGGGCCGCCGGACCGCCGGGCAGCCGGACGATGACGGCCTGGGCGGGCTGGTAAGGCGCGCGCTGCGCGCGCACCAGGGCGAGTGACGCGGCCAGCCCTCCGGCGTCCGGGCCGGTGATGGTGACCTGCCGGAACGGCGCCTGCGTGAGCGGCACCCCGGGCGAGCCGCCGTCGAACGCGACCACCTGCCAGGGGTGCTGCGAGGCCAGCATCGCGAGCATGATGAGCAGGCGGGTATCGACCTCCCCCGCCTGAAGCTGCCCGGCGGTCCCGGCGCCGACACCGATGCGCCGGCTGTGCAGCAGCTGCGTGCCCGCGGACCGGCGTGCGGCCAGGTCGGCCTGGACCGCCCGCTGGTAGGCGGCGGATCCGCCCGGGGGAGCCGTCCGGACCTCCACCACGCTGGCCCCGGACCCGAAACTAGCCAGCAGCACCGGCGCGACCTGCTGATCGCCGACCGACAGGGACGCGACGAGCACCCCAGCGCCCGCAGCGGCGGACGCGTCCGTGCCCACCGGCAGCAGGCGGCTCGCGGCGACTCCGTGCGCGCTCAGCGCGGCACACATCAGCGGATCGCAGCCGACAGTCTCGGCGCTGCTCACCTGGCCGGCCACCCAGGCAGCGGCCTGCGCCCGTACGGCCCCGGCGGCACCCAGAGCCCAGGCGGGCCGCACCTGATGCGGACGGGCCGGCGAGGCCGTCCGGGGCGACGTACCGGTGAACTGGACGACGCTCACCACCGCCGCGGCCGCGACTGCCAGGCAGATCGCCAAGAACAACGCCAGCCGCGGATGGCGCAGGCGAGCCACCCGTCGCCCGGTCCACAGGCTGACGGTCGTCGCCAGCACACGGCCCCATGACGGGGCTCCAGGCAGCGTTCTAGGGGCGGCCCTAATCGCCGCCTTGGCCTGGGAACCGGCCAACTCCATCCCAATCCCGCTCGTCCCCCCTGCCGGATCGTCTGTGACAGCAGAGCACACAGGCCGGTCTTTATCTACCGGAATGCCGGATTGCATCCCGTTCGCTACGGTACGTGGCGATGTCATCCGGTGAGCCGGGCGAAGACCACGACGTTGCTGAGGTAACTGCCCAGCGACCGGTCGAAGACCCCGCCGCATGTGATCAGGCGCAGCTCCGAGTCCGGCACGGGCCCGTACACCGCGGCGGTCGGGAACCGGTCCTTGGCGAACTTCTTGATCCTGGTCACGGTGAAGACCGCCATCGTCCCGTCGGCGCGCCCGACGTACACCCGGTCGCCGGGACGCAGAGTCCGCAGCCAGAAGAAGATGCCTGGCCCGGACCGGGAGTCGACGTGCCCGGCGATGATGGCGGAGCCGACCGTGCCGGGCCGCGGGCTGCCGGTGTACCAGCCCGCCACCGTGGTGCTCGCCGGCACCTGGAGCGTGCCGTTGGAGTTGACGCCGAGGTGGATCAGCCTGGTCCGGATCCCGATCGACGGAATGCTCAGCCATACCGGGCGGGCCGCCTGCTGGCCCGTCGCCAGCGAAGCTGGCACGGTCCGCCCGGTCGGGGCCGGGATCGGCTCCGGCCGCGCGGGCAGCGGCGCGGCGTGCGCGGGGGACAGGGTGGACACGGTCAGACCGGTGACCCCGACACCCACCGCGACCAGCCCCGCGCCGAGTACGGCGGCGGCCAACAGCCGTCGCGAGGACCGGCGCAGCCACGGCAGGTGCCGCGACGCCCACAGGCTGACGGTGGTCCCGGCGACCCGGCGCCAGGACGGCGGAGACTCGGCCGCGGGCGTCCCGGACTGGGCCATCCCCGCCGCGGGCGCCTCCCACGTGCCTCGCTCTGGCACGGTGACACCGGGGGATTGCACTGCCTGCCAGGCCGGATCCCACCAGTCCTCGGGCAGGCAGGTGAGCACGGGCATGGGTCCCGTCTGCCCGCTGTACCCCATGGTGCTCCCCATCCCCACTGGCCATCCCGAATGGCCATCCCAGAACGGCCATCCCCACGCCATTTCTGGGACAGCAGGCTACACCCGTTAAGCCTGTATACAAGGGAATGAAACATTACGTCCCGTCCATGCTGACCCGCCCGTCATAGTGCCGAACGGACCCTGGTTCCCGCCCGAGCATCACCTCCTGTCGTCCCAACGGAAACACTGGCCGCCGCCGCGCTGTTCACCCCGCTGCGCCGTACCGACCTGACCGGCGTCGTCCACCACGCCCTGGAACCCGCTCACGCCTCCGTCTGGCTCAGCCCTCGCGACTAAAAAGCGTTCCCCGATCGCCATCCGCCCGCCGTAGCATGACGCTCATGCCATTCCGTTAGCTCTAGTTCTCAGCGTGCGGGCCTTTTCCTGGCCCCGTCCGCGGTCCTCCTTGACCGCTCGGTCCATTCCCGTCGGTCCGAGCCAAGGAGAACTCCGCCGTGCCCAGGCGAAACCCAACCGTCCCGCTGCTCACGCTGCTCAACCGCCGCTTCCCCGGCCTGGACGATCCCGCCCTCCTGATCAAGCAGGGTGCGGTCCTGGTCAACGGCGTGCCCGCGGCCAGCCCGCGCACCCGCGTGCGGGCCGACGACGCCGTCCGGATCCGCCAGCCCCGCCTGCTCCGCGGAACGATCAAGCTGGCTCACGCATTGACCGCGGTCGGCGTCGACGCGGCCGGTGCCGTTGCGCTCGACCTGGGCGCCGCGGCCGGCGGCTTCACCCAGGCCCTGCTCGATGCCGGCGCGGCCCGCGTCTACGCCGTCGACGCCGGCGCGGGCCAGCTCCGCGGCTGGCTGCGGGCCGATCCCCGGGTGATCAGCCTGGAGCGCACCAACCTGGCCCGTCTCGGCCCGCATCTGATCACCGAGCCGGCCAGCCTGCTCACCATGGACCTGTCCTATCTCTCCATCGCCGACGCCATCGGCCAGGTCGATCGCCGCTTGCTAACCCCGTCCGCCCAGCTCATCGCGCTGGTTAAGCCCACCTTCGAGCTCCGCGCTCCCACCCTGGCCAACCAGCCCCGCCAGGTCGCGGCGGCCGTGGCCATAGCAGCAAACGCCCTGGAAGACCATGGCTGGCGGATCCTGGCCCGGCAGCCGTCCCCCATCCCGGGCGCGAAGGGAGCCGTCGAAGTCCTAGTTCACGCCGGCGCGGCAGTGGCTCGCCCGGGTCGCCCGCGGTAGCCCGGGATCATCGCCGCGATGACCTCGCGTGTCTCCTTGGGCGATTTGGCCAGCTCTACTAGCGTCCGGAACGCGATGCTGTAGGTCTCGACGTCACCGGGCTCGTCAAGGTAAAGGTCGCCGGTGAGGCCCTCGATAAAGACCACGTCCCTGACATCGGCCGAGGCGAATTTCAAGATGATGAACTTGTTGTTCCCGACTGGCAGGGCCCCGGCCTCGTACGGGATTACCCGCAGGGTGATGTTGGGCTGCCCAGACAGTTCCAGCAGCCGCTCGAGCTGAGCTCGCATGATGGTGCGGTTGCCGACCACCCGGTGCAGCACCGATTCGTCGACCACCGCTTCGAACCGGGGCGTGTCCCCCCGGTCGAGGAACTGCTGCTGCCTGACCATCCGCCCGTGCACGCGCTGTTCGACCGTGTCTGGCACCAGATCGGGCAAGACCGCGTGCACGACTGTGCGCGCGTAGTCAGCGGTCTGCAGCAGGCCGGGAATGAAGCCGAGGCCAAAGTCGCTGATCGATTCCGCCTCCGCCTCGAGGCCCACGTAGTCGGAATACGGCAGGCTGAGCGGCTGCCACCAGACTCGCTGCTTGCCCTCGCGGGCCAGCCGCAGAAGCCGCCGACGCTGCTTGTCGTCGACCTCGTACAGTTCGCAGAGGTCGGTGATGTCCCGCGCGCTGGCGCCGCGATGACCCGTTTCGAGTCGGCTCATCTTCGAGGGACTGAACCGCAGCCGTTCCCCGACTTGCTCAGCGGTCCAGCCGCGTTCGGTCCTGAGTGCCTTGAGCAGCGCTCCGAGTTCACGGCGCCGGGCGGTAGGGCTACTCGGGGTGTGCACGTCAGTCCCGCCCCTCTCTCTGGGCGACGGATGCAACACCAAAACCTGCGTTAGCGATCTTACCGCTCGCCGCCCGAAAATGGCACTTGCCATTTTTCTTGACGGTCGTCACCATGGAAGCATACGAAGGCGCTTCCTCAAGAGCCGCTCAGCAAGCGGCCAGCAAGTGGCGGCAGGTAGCCACTTGGATAACCCAGTCGCGACGGCGCGAGGCTTAGCGACAGAGAGGGGGCGCCTATGGTTTAGGGGCCAGCCGGAACCGGCGGCCCTGTCCGGGGACAGCGCGCCGCTCGGCGTCATTTCGGATTCGGACTTCCTGGCCGTACGCAGCCAGAAGCCATTACACACAAAGCACGGCCGATGTTTGCGCCATCGACCGTGCCACTAGTACCAGCCAGCCCGTATCAAGGAGGCTCAGCACTGTGGACCATTCTTACCCCGACCCTGCTGCAAATGCAACCGCAAAGATCTCTTGGCAAATGCCAAGGTCGCAGGCGGGGCGGCAGTCCGTTCAGGCTGATCCTCCTGGAGCGAAAGCCCTAGGAGGGGATCCGTGCTCCCTAGCCAAGTATCAGCCCAGGATGCCGAGAGCGCCCGAGTCGCTCTCGTCTTCGTCATCGCGAGCGTCGTGTTCTTCTGGAGGTTCATGCTCCGGGTGATGCTCGCGATCGCCGTGGTCGCCGTCGGCCTGGGACTGCTCATGCTCCTGCAGAGCGTCCACCGGTAGCCCGTGGCAAGCGTGTCGGCCGGCCACTGCGCCAACTCAATTCGGCGGTCGGCCGACCGCACCAGTGACGTACCGCAAATTTTCGCCGGAGATTGATGCCTTCTTGCGATCTAACGGCACAATGTGGCATAAATTTCCGTTTTATACCGTCAAGCCGCGTATGGGGTAAAACATCATGGATACCGGGCTCGGTAGGGGAAGAGGGCCACGATGTGGGAGGTAGGCTTTGCGGCCAATGCGGCGCAGGCGCAGCGTTGGAACGGCGCCAGCGGCCAGCACTGGATCGAGCACCGCGAGCGGCATCTCGCCGAACACCAGAACCTCACCCCCCACCTGTTCCGCCGCGCGGCCATCGCGCCAGGCGAGCGGGTGCTGGACGTGGGATGCGGGTGCGGCGATACGACGATCCTGGCGGCACGGTCAGCAGGCGGCCGGTCCCGGGAGAAGTCCGGCGGATCCGGAATCGCGGTGGGGCTGGACCTGTCGGCCCCGATGCTCGCCGTCGCTAGGCACCTGGCCGGGCAGGCGGGCACGGCCAACGCCCGGTTCGTTCGGGGAGATGCCCAGGCGCGTCCGCTTCGCCGGGCCACGTTCGACGCGGTCATCAGCAACTTCGGCGTCATGTTCTTTGGCGACCCCCGGGCTGCCTTCGCTGGTCTCGGCGCCGCGGTGCGTCCGCATGGCCGGCTGGTCTTTCTCTGCTGGCAGGACGAGACTCGTAACGAGCTGTTCAACATCCCGTTGCGGGCCTTCGGCGCCCACACGCGGCTCCCCGGGCCGTCCGCTAGTGGCTTGTTTTTCGACCCGGGTCAGATTACGGAGCTGCTGTCGGGAACAGGCTGGGGGGACGTCCAGGTCGCCTCCGTCAACGAGTTGGCCTGGCTGGGGTCCGATGTCGATGACGTGATGAGCTATCTTCGCGGCATGCCCATGATCCGCGCCCTCGCGGCTAGCCTCAACAACCCGTCGCTGGCAACCCGGGTGCTGGCGACCATCGAAGAGCAATATCAGGCACGCCAGCGCCCTGATGGAATCTGGGTCCCGGCCGCCGCCTGGCTGGTCACGGCGCAACGCGTCTTATTCGAGCTTCGGTTACGATTCGGTAAACATCGATGCGTCGGAAGATGCCTTCGAGTGCGTGCGTGGGACTCTACTGTCACTCAGGTGATGCCAGGGCCTTCACGGGCCCCCAGATAGATGACACCGAAAGAGGCTGGGCAAGCCTCATTTCGACGAGCCAGCTATTGCGCGGGGGGGGAATGCATCGAAGTCGCTAAGCGAGACGGTGTAATCACCCTACGTGACTCAACTCAACCTCAAGGCAGCATGCTGAACTGTGCTCCTGAGGACTGGAGATCCTTCGTGCGTCGCATCAAGGCCGAGAGGCTCGACGCCCTGGGGTCGTAACCCGCTCCCTCCATACTCTTTCCCGTGGGCCAGCCGCCAAGTGGCGGCTGGCCCACGGCATGTCAGTGCCACGGCAGATCGAACGCGGCCCGGACCAACTGGATGCGCGTGTCTTGGCAGTTCGGGCGGTGCGCCAGAGGCGGGCAGGGTAGTCTTCCCTGCCGGTGACCAAGTTGGTGCTGGGTTCACTAAGTGATTAGTGGCCGGTACCGTCGAATCACCCCGAATCGAAGATGGAGCTCCCGAAACATGCGCGTTCTGGTACTTGGCGGAGACGGGTTCTGCGGCTGGCCTACGTCGCTGTACCTGTCGGACAGCGGTCATGACGTCACGATCCTCGACAACCTGAGCCGTCGGAAGATCGACATCGAGCTCGAGGTGGAGTCGCTCACCCCGATCCTGCCCATCGGGCAGCGGCTGCGGGCCTGGAAGGAAGTGTCCGGCCGCGAGATCGGGTTCGTGAACGTCGACATCGCCACCGAGTACGACCGGCTGGTTGACGTCCTGCTGGAGCTGCGGCCGGACGCGATCGTGCACTTCGCCGAGCAGCGTGCCGCGCCCTACTCGATGCGCACCTCGGCCACCAAGAGGTACACGGTCGACAACAACATCCGCGCCACGCACAACCTGCTGGTCGCCCTGGTCGAGACCGGCGTCGACGCGGCGCTGGCGCACCTGGGCACGATGGGCGTTTACGGCTACGGGTGGTCTGGCAGCGCGCCCATCCCCGAGGGCTACCTGACCGTCAAGCTGACCACCCCGGACGGGGAACTGGAGCGGGAGATCCTGCACCCAGCCAACCCGGGGTCGGTCTACCACATGACCAAGACGCTGGATCAGCTGCTGTTCTCGTTCTACGCCAAGAACGATGGGCTGCGGATCACCGACCTGCACCAGGGCATCGTCTGGGGAACCCAGACCGACCAGACCGCCCGCGACGTCCGGCTGATCAACCGGTTCGATTACGACGGCGACTACGGCACGGTGCTGAACCGGTTCCTCATGCAGGCCGCCATCGGCCACCCGCTGACCGTGCACGGCACCGGCGGGCAGACCCGCGCCTTCATCCACATCCGCGACACGGTCCGGTGCATCGAGCTCGCCCTGGAGAACCCGCCGCAGGCCGGCGACCGGCCCCAGGTGCTCAACCAGGTCACCGAGACGCACCAGGTGGGCGGCCTGGCCAAGCTGGTGGCCGACATCATGGGCGCGGACATCGCCTACCTGCCCAACCCGCGGCGGGAGGCCGACGAGAACGAGCTGATCGTCACCAACGACCAGTTCCTCGCCCTCGGCCTGGAGCCCACCACGCTGTCCGACGGCCTGCTCGAGGAGGGTCGGGAGATCGCCCAGCGCTACCGCGATCGGGTCGACCCCAGCAAGATCATCGCCCGTTCGGTCTGGCGCAAGGGCATGGAGACCGCCGAGGACCTCATCACCGAGCTGCCGGACGAGGGCTGACCGCCGGCGTTCCGCCAGGACGCGACCCGGCGTCCGGCACGGCGGTGCCGCGAGCCCATATCGCCTGGATCAGGTGCAGCGCGCCGGGGTCCGCGATCGGGTCGCCGTCCACGGCGAGGATGTCGGCGTCGAAGCCGGGCGCGATGCGTCCCTTGCGGTGCCCGAGCCCGATCACCCCGGCCGCGACCGACGTGATGGTCCGCAGCGCCTCGGCCTGGCCGAACCCGATCTCGCGCAGCGTGTCCGGCGCCTGCCGGAGCACGTCGTGCGGCTTGACCGGCGCGATGCCGGCGTCGGTGCCCGCGACTATCTGTGCCCCAGCCTCGTGCATCCGCCTCGTGTTCGCCACGATCAGCGGCAGCCGGGCCCGGACCTCCGGCGGCGGCATCAGCCCTGGCACCGGCACCATGCCCATCGTGGCCCCGACCACCGTCCGCCGGTCCGCGATCAGCTGGATCAGTTCGGCGGGCGCGTCCACGCTGTCCTCGGTCCAGAACGACACGTGCTCGAGCCCGTCGGCCCCGGCCGCCACCGCGGCCGCGATCGCGCCGACGGCGTGCGCGTGCGCGGTCACCTGGAGCCCGTGCCGGTGCGCCTCATCGACCGCGGCCCGCAGCACCTCCGGCGTGAACTGGGGGAGATGCTGGTAGGTGCCCGGCGTCAGGCCTCCGCCGCTGGCCATGATCTTGATGACGTCGACGCCGCGCTCCACGTGCTCGCGTACCGCGGCCCGCACCCCCGCGGCGGTCGGCACTGCCACCCCGCCCAGGTAGTGGCAGTGGCCGCCCGGCGTGGTGACCGGCGGCCCGGCCGCGACGATCGTCGGCAGCCCAGGCTGGCCGCGCAGCCCAAGTGACAGGTAGTCCCGGTCGCCCAGGTCCCGCACCGTGGTGACACCGCCGCGCAGCGCCGTCTGCCCGGCCCGTATCATCGCCTGCCTGGCCTGTTCATCGTCCCGGTCGGCCAGTGCGCCGACCGGGACCGCGCTGGCGTCGAACGCCAGGTGGACGTGGGTGTCGACCAGCCCGGGCAGCAGCGTGGCCCCGCCCAGGTCGACCACGTCCGCACCTTCAGGCGCGGCCGTCCCCGAACCGACGGCGACGATGGTGCCGCCGTCGATCACCACCAGCGGGTCGGGGATCACGGCGGAGCCGGTGCCGTCGAATAGCCACGCGGCCCGCAGGGCGGTCAGCCGCCCTCGTTCGGTCACGGTCGGTGTCGTCATGCTGCCACCCTCGCCCCTGGGCGGCCCAGGCGTCACCCGCAGAAGTACTTACCTGCAGTACTCATTTCCCGCGTGGCCTCAGGCACACGGTTAAGAGCCTGGTTTTCAGCTGCCGTTTCGGCGCGGTGCTCAACACGAATGCTGCCGTTACCGGCTGGCAGCCAGGGCTGGGACCACGCTGAAACGGCGCTCGAACGTGACGCTGTCCGACGCCCGCTCACTCACCCTTGACGTTGACGATCTGCCGCAGCGTGTGCCGGACCTCCACCAGGTCGGCGGCATCCGCCATGACCCGGTCGATATCTTTGTAGGCGCCCGGGATCTCGTCGAGGAACGCGTCCGTGTGCCGCCATTCGATGCCCTGCATGGCCACGTCGAGTTGCGCCCGGGTGAACGTCCGCCGCGCCGCGGACCGGCTGTACTCACGCCCCGCGCCGTGCGGCGAGGAGTTCAGCGACAGCTTGTTCCCCTTGCCGGTCACCACGTAGGACGCGGTGCCCATCGAGCCGGGAATGAGTCCAGGCTTACCGGAAGACGCGTCGATCGCCCCCTTGCGGGACAGCCACACGTGCCCGGACCGGCCGGGCGGCCGCGACTTCCAGTAGCGCATCAGGTCGCCGCTCATCTCCTCGGTGTAGTTGTGGTGGCACTGGATCGTCTCCACCGCCGGCACGTCCCGGCCCATGAAGTCGGCCAGGCACTGCGCCGCCCGCGCCATCATCTCCTCCCGGTTCAGCAGCGCGAAGTACTGCGCCCAGCGCAGATCCCGCAGGTAGGCCCGGAACTCGTCGGTACCCTCGACCAGGTAGGCCAGGTCCGGGTCGGGGAGCTGGATCCAGGCGCGCTCGCACCACGCCCGGGCCACCTTGATGTGCCGGGTGGCCAGCTTGTTGCCTACCCCGCGCGACCCGGAGTGCAGGAACAGCCAGACCCGGTCCCGCTCGTCCAGGCTGACCTCGATGAAGTGGTTGCCGGAGCCGAGCGAGCCTAGCTGCAGCCGCCAATTCGGCGCGATCGCCTCGGCGCTGTCCGCGCCGTCGCGTTCCTCGAGCTCGGTGATCC